>WNGF01000320.1_pt1 | contig 67742 bp, 45 predicted proteins | sample 5400641 | NCBI WGS metagenome assembly WNGF01 (sample SAMN13153371, study PRJNA577476) | soil metagenome | isolation source: 80 cm soil or saprolite under grassland replicate 2 | place: USA:California | collected 2016-06-15
GGCAGCGCGACGACGCTCGGAACCGTCCCACCCTGCGAGCCGGCGGCCGGCGCGGAAGGCTGGAGGCCGGGCTGGTTGGGGGCGGTGGTGGCCGTCGCGGGCGTCGAACCGTCCGTCGCCGGGCCGTTCCCGACCGGGCTGCTGTGGGCAGAGTCGTTGTCCACCGGAGTGTTGTGGGCGGAGCCATCCTTGGCGGAGCCGTTGTTGGCCGGGCCGGTCGTTGCCGGGCTAGTCGTTGCCGGGCTAGTCGTTGCTGAGATGGCCGAAGTCGAGGTGACCGAGGTCGGGCCGTCTCCGGTCGGGGCTGGGGTGGCGGTCGGGCTGATCGTTGTCCCGCTCGGCGTTGCGGCGCTCGCGGTGGTGCTGACCTCCGCAACTGTCATGGGGTTCGGCGACGGCCCCCCGGCACGGACCGGCTTGGGACGGCCGCCCTTGGCGGGGAATGTCATCCAGCGGGAACCCCGCCCGCCGCCACCCGGGACGAGCGCGACCACGTCCTTGCCGAGGTCGGACGCCAGTTGCGCGGCGGAGCGCGGCGAGACCGCCACGCTGTTGCCGGCGTTGCTCTCCGACATCAGCACGATCGAACTGGAATCCGGGCTGACCTGTGCCGCGACCTCGCTCACCGGCCCGAACCCGCCGTGGCCCGGCTGGCCAGAGCTGCTCGGCAACCGGACAACCGACGCCCCGTCGGTCACCGCCGCGGGCAACGGCGCCGCCCCACGACCGCCGCCGACGGCCGGCACCGACGTCGAGGTTGAGGTAACGGGAGCCTGCGGCACCGTTGATGGCGCCGGTGTACTCGGGCTGTTCGTCGCCGGTCCGGTCGCCGCCGCCGTGGGTGCCGTCGACCCTGTTGTTGCCGCCGACGCAGCGGCCGTCGCAGTGGACGGCACAGCTGTTGTCGGCGTCGCAGTGGACGGCGTCGCGCTGGTCGGTGTCGCAGTGGTCGGCACCGTGCTCGTAGCGGATGCGGTCGAGGTCGGCACCGTGGTGGGCGACGTCGCGGCGCTGGGCGTTGCGGTGGTGGGCGTCGCGGTGGTGGGCGTCGCAGTGGACGGCGTCGCAGTGGACGACGTCGCGGTGGTCGGTGTCGCGGTGGTCGGTGTCGCGGTGGTCGGTGTCGCAGTGGTCGGCACCGTGCTCGTCCCGGACGCGCTCGAGGTCGGCGCCGTGCTCGTCGTCGGCACCGACCCGTTCGACGCCGTCGTGGGCGCGGCAGGTGTGGTCGACGCCGATGTCGTCGCCGGCGCGGTTGGCGTGTTCGTCTGCGCTGTGGCTGGCCCGGTGGACGGCGTCGGGACGGTCTGTTGCGCCGTGCCGCTGGCGCTCACGCTGGCGCTGGCGCCCGGACCGGCCGGCGCAAGCGTCGTAGGTGACGTAGGCGCGGCGACACCAGGCTGCGACGTGGCCGTAGTTGACGCAGCCGTGGGCACCGACGGCGACGAGGTAGCCTCGGCGCTCGGTGGCATCGTCGCCTGGGTGTTTGCCGCAGGGGGCGCACTCGCCGCAGGGGGCGCACTCGCCGCAGGGGACGCACTCGCCGCGGGGGACGCGGTTGCCGCGGCGGGCACGGCCGTCACGGGCGGTGCGGCCGATGGCGACGTCGTTGGCGTTGTTGACGGGGTGTTGGCCGGGGTCACCGCGGCCGGTGCGCCGCTCGCTGCGGACGACGTGGCCGCGGTCTGCGGCGCCGCCGTCGGCGCGGCGGTTGACGGCTGCGGCGTACCTGACGAAGGCAGCGTGGTGACCGGGGCGGTCGGGACCGGCGTGGATGGCACCGTGGGTGTCGCCGACGATCCCACGACGATCGGGGGCGGGAGGCTGGGGCCGTTCCCGCCAGGGGCGTTCGAGCCGGGGCCGTTCACGCCCGGGGCGCTCGAGCCGGAGCCGTTCACGCCTAGGCCGCTCGAGCCTGTACCGCTCAGGTTGGGGTCGTTGCTGCCGCCGGTGACGGACCGGGTGCCGGGCGGGGCGGAACCGGGCGGGGCAGGAGCGCCGCGGTCGGACGGCGGAGCGGGCTGGTGACCGGTGTCCGCGCCCTGGGCCGCACCAGTCAAGGCCGGGCCGGGAGGCGGGGTGAGGTTGCCGGTCTTGGCCGCCCCGAGCACGCCGCCGAGCCTGTTCGACAAGCCGGAGGCCAGGCCGGCGGTCAGCCCGAACGGGTTGCCGAACGGGTTGGCCTTCCCGGTCATCACGTTGTACATGCCCTCGGTCAGGTACTCGTGCAGGCTCTCCTCGAGAGTCTCCGCGAAGCCCTTGCCGACCTTGTCCGCCCACATCCCGCGGACCGACATGCCCGCGTAGTTGTCGATGGTCTCCCCGACGGCGTCGGCGAACTTGGCCATCGGGGTGGTGGGGAACTCGTGCGCGTGCTTCTCGGCCGCATGCTTGGCGGCGTTCTCCAGGATCTTGGGGTCGATGTCGTTGCCGAGGCGCTTGACCAGTGTCTTGCCCAGCGCGTTGCCGAGCAGGCCGCTCAACGCCGACAGCGGCAGGCTGAGCGCGCCACCGAGCGCGCCGATCTCGATCGAGGTGATGGTGGACTTGGCGTCCCAGGACGTCTTGTGCGGGTTGGTGAGGAACTGCAGGCCCTGAGCGGCGACGTCGATGCCGACCTGCAGCGCGATGCCGACGATTTGCGCCTCCAGGATCCGCATCAGCAGCTGACCCCACCAGCGTTCCAGCAGGAACCGCACGACCGGGATCCGGGCAGCCAGCCACGTCATGCTGCCGCCGAACGTCGGCCCGGCCATCGCGACCGCCCAGGCGATCTCGGCCAACAGTTCGATCAGTGAGAGGATCGAGACGTACTTGACGTACTGGACCTGGAGCGCGGTCTGCCGGAGCAGCGCGGCCAGGGCTTTGAACCGTTGGACCGCCGTATCGACGTAGTACGGCGGCTCCACGACGTACGGCGCCATCCGGTCGGCGAACCGCAGTGCCGCCTTGCCCCTGAACTCGCGGCGGATCTTGTTGACGGCCTCGGCCAGTTCCGGCCCGAGCTCGCTGCCGAGCCTGCCGGCGGCGCGGTCCCACGCGTCCGCCAGCAGGAACAGTTGGTCCTCGTCGGCCGAGGGCCACTGATCTCCGGTCAGCACCAGGAACAGGGTCCTGACCTCGCTCGGCACCATCAGGGACATGAGCTGTCACTTCCGCCCGTGTGTGCGCACCGTGTCGGTGGCGGCGGCGTCGGAGTCCTCGTAGACGCCGGCCAGGGTCTGCACCCGCTCGCCGTCCGCCTGCAGCGAGGTGCCGAGCTCGTGCAGGAACGTCAGCCCCTCGGCCTCGCCCGGCTTGTAGTTCTTCTTGATCGCCTTGCTGATGTCGTCGCCGTCCCCGCCGGCGTTCACGTACAGGAGGCAGGCGCCGTTCAGGTCGGTGCAGATGCCGCCCGCGATCAGCGCGACCCGGCCGATGTCCACGCCGCCTCGCCGCAGCTGGTCGGTGTCGACCGTCAGGTCGTCCCCGCCATCCTCGGTCATGACCGCTCCTCCGTCCCGCCGCCGGCCGGCCCGGCCGCCCCGAACAGGCCGGCCGGCTCGTCGCGGAACAGCGGGCCGCTGGCCGCCTGCACCGCCTCGTCGAAGATCCGCTCGATGTCGAGGTCGCCGTTGACCAGGTCGGCGAGGCCCGGCCCGAACCCGGCCGGCGCCAGTTCGGCGAGGACGTTCCGGGACTTGCCGGCCGCCTCCTCCTGCGCGGCCGCGACGGCCTGCACGATGCGGCTGGCCAGTTCGGCCGGGGCGAGCCGGCGGTACCGGGTGCCGGAGAAGGTGAGCCCCGTCAGCCGTTGTCGGCTGTCCACGGTCGCGGCGACCATCCGGTCCTTGCTGGTGTGCGTGGTGGTCTGCGCGTCGATCCGGTCCTGCGCGGCCCGGATCCGCTGGTGCTGGGCGCGCAGCCCGGCAAGCGCGGACTCCAACTCGTTGTGCAGTGGTGACGACATCGCTTCTCCTCGATCTCGATGGGGCCTTTGGTTTCCGGCAGCCCGGATGCGGGGTCGCCGCATCCGGGGCAGCCGATTCGGGCGGCCGGATTCGGGTGGCCTAGCCGGGCACGCTCTGCCCGGCCGCGGTGCGCTCGGTGTCCCGGCGGTCCGCCTCCTGCCGGTCCTTCGTCGGCCGGCGCGGGCCGCGAACAGGTCCGACCGCGACGACCATCTCGTCCACCTCGTAGTCGTCCTCGTCCGGACGTCCCACCACGCTCATGCCTGCCGTCTCGTTGGTTCCCCAGACCTCCTCGTCCTCCGACAGCCAGGTGGTGCGCTCCCGCTCCTTCTGGTCGTTGCCCCCGGCACCGCCCATGCCGCCCATCATCGGCGGCATCATCGGCATCCCCCCGCCGCCGGCCGGACCGGAGACCTGCGTGCCGGACAGCGGCGGTAGCCCGAACGCGCCCGGGTCGAAGCCCGGCCCGCCGGCCTTGTCGTGGCCGGGCGCCCCGGTCGTCAGGCCGCTCCCCGCGGTCGGCGCGGAGGAGCCGAACTCCAGTCCCGAGGACGCGGTCTGCCCGGACAGGCCGCCGCCGGCACCGCCGCCGTGCCCGGACAGGCCGCCGCCGGCACCGCCGCCGTGCCCGGGCAACGGGTGACCATGCGAGTCGAACCCCGGGAGCGGATGACCGCTCGAGTCGAACCCCGGTAGCGGATGACCGCTCGCGTCGAACCCCGGCAACGGGTGACCGTTCTCGTCGAAGCCGGGCAGAGGGTGGCCGTGCGAGTCGAAGCCGGGCAGCGGCTGGCCGTGCGAGTCGAACCCCGGCAACGGATGACCGTTCGCATCGAACCCCGGCAGCGGCTGGCCGTTGGCATCGAACCCCGGCAGCGGGTTGCCATTCGAGTCGAACCCGGGCAGCGGGTTGCCGTTCGCATCGAGGCCGCGCGCAACGGCCCGCCGCCGCAGCATCATGCCGGGCACGAGGCCGGGGGCCCCTGTGCCGCCATCGGCAGGGCTGCCAGTGGGGAGGCCATCCGCGGCGAGACCGTCGCCCGACAGACCGCCATCCGCGCCGGGGGGCAGGCCCTCGGCCAGGCTCGTCCTCAGCTGCCCCGGGGGGCCTACTGACTTGAAGAAGGTCTGGGGGCCACCGTCGGGGCCACCCAGGCCACCGTCGGGCAAGCTACCAGGGCCGTCGCCCAGACCACCGCCCGGCCCGCCGCCCAGACCACCGCCCGGCCCGCCGCCCAGACCACCGCCCGGGCCGCCGCCCAGACCACCGCCCCCACCGTTCGCCGGGTCGGGCGGCGGCTTGATCTCCGGCGGCGGCGGAATGTCGATCGGGGGCGGCTTGGGCCCGTCGCCGTTCGGACCCTTGTCTTTGGGGTCGACGAAACCGCCGGCCGGCGGCTGGGAGAACTTCGGGGCCTGCAACTCGACCATGGCCGTGGTCGCGGTGACCAGCGCCGGGTAGAGCTGGCCGATGGCGCGCCGGGCCTCCTGGTCGAGGTGGTCCAGCTTGTCCTGCACGGCCTTGGTGATCGCGTGGTTGATGTTGGTCCAGGTGTTCTGGCTGATCAGGTTGCCGTCCTTGAACGAGGCCAGCTTCTTGTCGATGATGTCGAGCGCGTCCTGCCGGTCGTCGCCGAACGCGTAGGAGTCCAGCACGTAGTACTCGGTGCCGGCGACGATGCTCCCGCCGTTCGTGGTGTCGCCGAGATAGTTGGTGATCTCGGTGACCTTCGCGTTGACCATGTCCACGGGAATGTTCATGAGGTTGCTGTTCGCGACCGAGTACCAGGCGTCGGCCAGGATCCGGGTGGCCTGGTCCATGGCGTCCTGGGCGGACTTCATCGCGGCCGACGCCGCCAGCCCGTTGTTCGTGCTGAGTTGGTGGTACAGGTCCTCGAGCTTGTCCGCGTTCTGGTCCATGCGTAGCTGGATGACGGCGGCCGCCTTGCCCCGGAAGGCCGAGTCGTGCGAGTTCAGGTTCTTGGCCCAGGCCCGGTAGTCCTGGCCGGAGGACTGCAACCACCCTTCGTACTGTTTGACCTTGACCTGCCCATCCCGGAGCGACCACAGGTCGAGCGAGCCGCGCCGGTTGAGGTACAGGTCCTGCGCGATGGCGTTCATCTTGGTGACGAGATCCTGCCAGTCCGTCATCGCCTGGTAGTTGTAGCTGGCGCCGAAATAGTATTTCTCCCAGGCATGGTAGGAAACATCGTCGGAGGCAGTGCCGCCACTGGTGCTGAACTTGAACCAGTCGACGTCGAGCGCCTTCTTGAAGTCGATGCTGTCGCCGGTGATGGCGAGGAGCACCTGGCCGAAGCTCCATTCCGACCAGTTCGTGTTGTTCGGAACACTCAGTGCGCCGTCAGCCATGACAACTCCTCGATCACCGCGACAACCTGCCGCACATGAATCAGTCGAACCTTCTGTCGGTCATGGCGGGCGGCCACGACCCGGTCGCCGGGAGAGGGTCCCGGCCAGTCTCACTTCCCGCCGGGACCCGGACCGGGCGCGCCGCCCTGGCCGCCCAGGACGTCCGGATAGTCGGTCAGGAACGTGCTGGCGCTGTACGTGGACAGGTCGTTGGCCTGCTCGAACACGTCCTTCGCCTCGTTCAGCGCGGCGATGAACGCCCGCCAGTCGGTGCTGAGCTCCTGGTTGCGCTGATGGATCGAGGTGCCGAACTTGGTGGCCGCGGCGGTGAAGTCGGCCACCGCCGTCCAGGCCGAGTTCCCGATGTGGATCCGGTTGCCGAGCGTCTCGTCCAGGCGGATGTCGGCGCCCGGCTTCAGGAACTGCTCGCTGAGCGAATGGTCGATCGAGTCGATCACCCGGATGAGCTTCTCGAACTGAGCGCGGTCGAACGTGGTGACGTGATCGGTGGGAACATCGGGGCCGCCTGACATGGCCTTCCTTCCAATGCTGGGAAATGGGTTCGGTGTGGTGCCGCCGCCCGGGGCCCACCGTGCCGGCGGGCCCCGGACCGCGGGTGTTCGGGGCCGAACGTCACATCATGATCTGCTGGCCCTTGCGGTCGCCGTCGAGGAAGGCGTCGGCCGCGCTGTTCGAGGCGCTGGCGCCGGACGACAACCGCAGGTTCATGTCCTGGTACGCCCGGGTCCACTTCTGCTGGCGTTCCCCCCACAGCGGCAGCGCCTGGCCCTGGGTGGCGTCGCCCATTCCGCGGAGGAATCCGTTCAGGTCCTCCAGGATGGTGCCCATCCGCTGCACCGCGTGCGCCAGCGCGATGTTGACCTCGGCGTAGCTGCCGTGCTGCACGCTGAAATCGGACATGGTATTTCTCCTTTCGTTGTGGGGCGGGTCAGAGGGTGCTGCCGGACACCGGGTCCGTCGCGCCGGAGCCGGCCGCGATGGCGGCGAGGCGTAGGTCCTTGACCCGCTGGTTCAGGTCGGCGAGCTGGCTCTCGACCTGGGCGAAGTCCTGGGTCCAGACGCCGAACTTCTGCACCAGGATCCGGCCGGAGTCGGAGTTGTTCGCCGTACCAAGGGCCGAGGCCTGGCACTGCACCTGGTTGTTCACCGTCCGGACGTCCCCGAGCGACTTGTCCGTCGAGTTGATGATCTGCTGCATCTGGCCGTCGTTGAGCCCGTACGACGCACCGGGGTTGGTTGTCATGTTCTTCCTCCTCGTTACTGCGGAACCTGGGTTGCTGCGAGAGCTGGTATCCCTTGCGCCGGCGTGTCGCCGACGGGGCCGGCGGCCGGCCGTCACGGTGCCGCGGCCTCACCTCCCGGGCCGGCCAGGCGGCGCAGCACCGGGCCGGTCGGCAGCAGCGTGAGCAGGCTGGCCGGCACCTCCACCGCGTCGGAGACCTGGTAGCCGAGCGCCTGCGCGGCGACCTCGTCGGCCACCGGGTACTTCACCCCGGGCTCGGCGACCACGTACAGGCCGGCGCCGTCGATACCGGGCGCGGGCATCGTCCGGGCCAGCAGGCCGCCCCCGGGGCGCACCCCGATGAGGTCGGCGGTCAGCCCGTCCCGGTCCAGCAGGGGCCCGTCCACGACGTCCCCGAGCGCAGCGCCGGCCGGCACCGAGACCAGCGCGACCGAACTGGCGGCGCCGGCGGCGGTGGCCCGTACGCACGGCAGGCGCTGGGGCTGGGCGGCGAGCAGGGCCGGCGGTGCGGGCGGCAGGTCCGGCATCGACGCCGGCGCCGGCAGAACCACCGCGGAGGCGAGCGCCGCCGGGCTGAGCTCCCGGGCCTGCGCCGTCCGGCCGCCGTACGCGGTGGCGGTGGCCGGGTCGCCCAGCAGCAGCGCCGCGCCGGTCTGGTTCACCGGCAGCAGTCCGGCGCCGGTCAGCACGAAGTACCGCGCCGCGGCCGTCATGCCGTGCACCACGAACACCTGGCCCACCGCGGTCGATGCCCCGTCCAGGTCCGGTCCTGCCGCGCCACGCCCGGCGACCGGCAGCGGGCCGAGGTCCGGACCGGCCGGCAGGGCGTTCACCCAGGCGGCCCGCACCGGGGTCGCCGCGGCGTCGTCGTAGCCGAGCGCGGGGCCGGCCCACGGCGCGGCCAGCCGCAGCCGGCGGTCCTTCCAGGCCAGGTACCTGGTGCCGTCGCTGGTCCGGACCAGCACCCCGTGGTCGTCCGGCACGGGCTCGGCCGCGGGGCCGGTGCCGACGCCGACGCCGAGCGACAGCGCGGGCGCCGGCACGCCGGACGGGTCCGACCGGCTGACCGCGCAGAGCAGCCAGCCGCGGTCGGGATGGTCGGCGGCCGGCAGCGAGTCCGGTGCGCCGGCGATGCCGACGGCGTTGCCCCGGGGTACCCCGGCCAGCGAGGACGAAGGGGTGACGGCCACCGTCATCCGGGCGCCGAGCAGCAGCCGCGCCGAAGCGTAGTTGAGCACCGGCCGGAGCTGGCCGCCGGAGAGCACGTACCGGGTGCCGGTCTGCTTGTCCACGATCAGCGTGCCGGGCTGCCTCCACCGGGTCGCCCCGCCGGGGTGGACGATCGCGATCACCGCGAACACCGCGACCACCAGGACCCCCGCCATCAGCCCGGCCACCAGGCCGATCGGGGTACGGCGCAGCGGCCGCTGGGCCAGATCCGGCTCGCCGCACACCAGCGCGGACACCAGCCGGCCGGTCATGAACGCGTGCGCCTGTACCTGGTCACGACGCGAGTGCACGGCTCACCTCCAGCAGGGAACGGACAGCGGGCAGCGGGACACCGCCAGCGGAAAGGGCTAGGACGTGGAAAGGGCTACGACGTGGGAAGGGCTGCCACGGTGGGACGGGCTGCCACGTGGGTAGGGCGGCGAAGTGGGGAACGGGCCGCGGGATCCGGCGCCGGCCTCAGGACCACCCGGCCCTGACCCGGGCGTACAGGTCGAGCGCCGCCAGCGCCAGCGGGATGACCGCGAAGGCGAGCAAGATGTGGGCCAGGTCGGCGGCGCGCCCCCAGTGCGGCAGCAGCCGGCGGCCGGGCAGCCGGCGGGCGCCCGCGAACAGCAGCCCGGCCAGCGCCACCAGCCCGCCGAGCGCCACCAGCCGCAGCCCCGCGCCGCCGGCCGCACCCCGCGCGGCCACCAGCATCGCGGCGCCGGCCACACCGGGCACCAGCGTCGCCAACCGCTGCCGGACGCTGCGGAGCTCCCGGGCGTGCAGCGCCAGCAGCGCCGAGGCGACCGCGACCAGCGTCGGCGCTGCCCAGCCGGGGGTCCAGGCCAGCACGGCCAGGCAGCCGGCCGCCACCGCGCCGAGACCGAGGAACAGGGCGGTCATGTACCCGTCGGCGCGTGCGGCGTGCTCCAGCACCTGCCGGCTCGGCTCGGGGTCGATGTCGAGCTGGAACTCCTCCTGCGTACCGGGCAGCGGGGCGATCCGCAGCCCGGCCAGCCGGCCGGCGACCAGCGGCACCAGCACGCCGGCCACCAGCGTGACGGTCAGCACGACCGCCGCGGCGCCGGCCGGAGCCAGGTGCGCCTGCGAGCAGAGCAGCCCGGCGATGCCGGCCAGCACCCCGCAGCCGGCCGCGGCGAGGAAGCCGGGCTTGGCACCGCCCACCACCGGCCCGCCGAGCAGTGCCGCGACGGCCGCGGCGGCGCCCGCCGCCAGCAGGCCCGGCGCGGTCAGCGGCCCGGGGCCGTCGAACAGCCAGCGGCCCGGCTCGGGCAGCGCCAGCCCCGCCACCGCGGCGAAGCCGACCGCGCCGCCGGCCAGCAGCACACCGGCCGCTGCGTCACCGACCGCACGCGAGGCGGCGGCCGCCCCGGCCAGGAGCAGCACCGCCACCGCGGCCGCGGCCACCGCCACCGACCCGCCGGGGCCGGTCGTCGGGGCCAGCAGCAGCGCGAGCGCCAGGGCCAGGCCGACCAGCCCGAGGCAGCAGCGCCGGGTCAGCTCCGGCCGCCACCGGTCCCGGCGCTCGCCGATCCCGGTGGCCACGCCGTCGACGAGGTCGTCGAAGTCGGCCGGCGGCAACTGGTCGTCGCGCGGGCGCAGGTACAGGCTGTCGCCGTCGTACAGGCCGAGCGCGGCGGTGCTGAGGTCCTCCGCCAGCGGCGGCTCGCCGAGCCGCTGCAGCACCCACCCGCCGTGCGCGAGACCGACGTTGCTCAGCTCCGGGCCGAGGTGGCCGAGGAACGTCGGCAGCAGGTCGGCCAGTGGCACGTGCGCCGGCACCGCGAGCGCGATCCGCGACACGGGGCCGTGCAGGGTCAGCCGGCACACCTCGCCGGCGCCGACAGCGGGCTGGGTCATCGTCATGGCCCCAATACGGCGGCCGGTACGCCGGGAGTTCACCCGTCTTTGATCCCGGATAGCCGGGCGAAATCGCCGGCCGGACAGATCCCACCGGCCGGCCCGAGCCGTATATGGCCGGGGAATGAATCCCGGAGGAGGACCGGTCTGCGTGAGCGAGCTTGCGAGCGAACCAATAGGCACAGCAGCGTCCGCGAACGCGGCCGACGAGCGCAGCGAGGAGTGCCCGTGAGCGAGCTTGCGAGCGAACCAATAGGCACAGCAGCGTCCGCGAACGCGGCCGACGAGCGCAGCGAGGAGGCCACGTGAGCGTCACCCTGTTCCGCCGCCCGGCCCGGCAACGTCCGCCCGAGATGCCCGGCGGCGACCTCGCCCTGCAGGAACCACCGGTCGTGCCGGAGACCCTCGGCGGCGGGCTGGGCGGCGTGCTGATGTACGTGCCGATGGCGATCGGCTCCGGCGCCATGATGATGATGTTCATGGGCAACCGGGGCGGCCTGGCCATGGTCGCGGTCGCCCTGATGTCGGTGGGCATGCTGGCCATGGGCGCCGGGCAGATGGGCCGGCAGAGCGGCGAGCGCAAGCGGCGGATGCGCGGCGAGCGCCGGGACTACCTGCGCTACCTGGCCCAGACCCGCAGGCACGTCCGGGCGGTGGCGGCCGAGCAGCGGGCGGCGCTGACCTGGCGGCACCCGGACCCGGCCGGGCTGTGGTCGGTGGCGACGAGCGGACGGCTGTGGGAGCGGCGGGCCTCGCACGCCGACTTCGCCGAGATCCGGGTCGGCCTGTGCCCGCAGCGGCTGGCGCTGACGATCACCCCGCTGCAGACCAAGCCGGTGGAGGACCTGGAGCCGCTGTGCGCCCGCGCGCTGCGGCGCTTCATCCGCGCGTACACCACGGTCGCCGACCTGCCGGCCGCCATCTTCCTGCGCGGCTTCGCCCAGGTGCAGGCCAGCGGGGACGAGGACACCGCCCGGGGGCTGATCCGGGCGATGCTGGCGCAGCTGGTGACCTTCCACTCCCCCGACGACCTGACGATCGCGGTCTGCGCGGCCGCCGACCGGTTCCCGGAGTGGGACTGGGTGAAGTGGCTGCCGCACGCCCAGCACGGGACCGAGCAGGACGGCGCGGGCAACGTCCGGATGCTCACCGACTCGGTGCCGGAACTTGAGGCGCTACTGGCCGCGGAACTGGCCGACCGCAGCAGGTTCGAGGCTGGCGCGGCACCGGCCAGGGACGAACCGTACGTCGTGGTCGTGGTCGACGGGGTGCCGGTGCCGGCGGAGTCCCGGCTGGCCGGCGCCGGCTACCGCAACGCGATCGTGCTCAGCCTGGCCGGCGCGATGCCCGCCGCGGCGAACCGGACCACGTTGCGGCTGGAGGTCGCCGCGGAGCAGGTCCACATGATCCGCAACGACCGGTCCGGCGCGGATATCCGGACCGCGCTCGGCCGGCCGGACCGCTTCAGCGTGGTGCAGGCCGGCGCGCTGGCCAGCACCGTCGCGCCGTTCCGGCTCGGCGCCACCACCGACATCGCCGAGCCGATGGTCACCGACTTCGACCTCGGCACGCTGCTCGGCGTCGGCGAGATCGACGAGCTGGACCCGGCCGCGGTGTGGGCGCGCACCAACGGCCCGGACCGGCTGCGGGTACCGGTCGGCATCGCCGAGAACGGGGCCCGGATCGAGCTGGACATCAAGGAGTCCGCGCAGGGCGGGATGGGTCCGCACGGGCTGCTGATCGGGGCCACCGGCTCGGGCAAGAGCGAGCTGCTGCGCACCCTGGTGCTGGCGCTGGCGATCAGGCACTCCTCGGAGATCCTCAACTTCGTCCTGGTGGACTTCAAGGGCGGCGCCACGTTCCTCGGCCTGGACGCGCTGCCGCACACCTCCGCGGTGATCACCAACCTGGCCGACGAGGCGCCGCTGGTCACCCGCATGCAGGACGCGCTGCAGGGCGAGATGGTGCGCCGGCAGGAGTTGCTGCGCAGCGCCGGCAACTACGGCTCGCTGCTGGAGTATGAGAAGGCGCGCGCGGCCGGCGTCCCGCTCGACCCGCTGCCGACGCTGTTCGTGGTGGTGGACGAGTTCAGCGAGCTGCTCGCCTCGCACGGCGACTTCGCCGAGCTGTTCGTGATGATCGGCCGGCTCGGCCGCTCGCTCGGCGTGCACCTGCTGCTGGCCAGCCAGCGCATCGACGACGGCCGGATGCACAAGCTGGAGAGCCACCTCTCGTACCGCATCGGGCTGCGCACGTTCTCCGCGATGGAGAGCCGCTCGGTGATCGGCGTGCCGGACGCGTACCAGTTGCCGAACGCGCCGGGCAACGGCTACCTGCGCTCGGACGTCGCGACCCTGGTGCGGTTCAAGGCGGCGTACGTCTCCGCGCCGTACCGGCGGCGTACCGCGGAGCAGCGGCGGGAGGAGGTACGGCGGCAGGTGGTGCCGTTCAGCGCGACCCGGCTGGCGGGGCGGCCGGCCGGGCCGGACCCGGACGGAGCGCCAGCAGCGGCGGCGGGCGGGCCGGTGCCGGACACCTTGGCGGGCACGTTGCCCGAGACGGGGCCGGACACGGGGCCGGACACGGGCCGGAGCGCGGAGGAGGCCGTCGAGACGCTGCTACAGGTGGCGGTCGGCCGGCTGCGTGGCCACGGCCCGCCGGCGCACCAGGTGTGGCTGCCGCCGCTGGCCGAGCCGCCGACGCTGGACCAGATCCTCCCGCCGCTGGTACCCGACCCGCAGCTCGGCCTCACCCCGGCGACCTGGCCCGGCCGCGGCCGGCTAGTGGTACCGATCGCCGTGGTGGACAAACCGTTCGAGCAGGTTCGCGACCTGTACATGGCCGACCTGTCGGGGGCCGGCGGCCACGTGGGCATCGCGGGCGGCACCCAGGCCGGCAAGAGCACCCTGCTGCGCTCCCTCATCGCCGCGCTGGCGCTGTCCCACACCCCTGCCGAGGTGCAGTTCTACTGCCTGGACTTCGGCGGCGGCACGCTGCAGACGCTGGCCGGGCTGCCGCACGTCGGTGGCGTGGCCGGCCGGATGGAGCCGGAACGGGTCAGCCGCACGGTGGCCGAGGTGCAGGGCGTGCTGGCCGCCCGGGAGAAGCTGTTCGCCGACCACGGCATCGAGAACATGGCCGCCTACCGCACGCTGCGCCGGCAGGGCCAGATCGCCGAGGACCAGATCGCCGACGACCCGTTCGCCGACGACCCGTTCGGCGACGTGTTCCTGGTCGTGGACGGCTGGGGCACGATCCGAGCCGACTTCGAACAGCATGACCAGCCGATCCGGCAGCTGGCCGCCCGCGGGCTGACCTACGGCGTGCACCTGGTGCTCACCACGGCCCGCTGGTCGGATGTGCACAGCGCGCTGCGCGACCAGTTGGGTACCAGGCTGGAGCTGCGGCTGGGCGACGCGATCGACTCGGTCATCGACATGCGGGCCGCCGCCGGGGTGCCCAGGTCGCCCGGCCGCGGCCTGACCACGGACAAGCTGCACTTCCTGGCCGCCGTGCCGCGCATCGACGGCCGGCAGCGGGTGCACGACCTGGCCCAGGCGAGCCGGGCGCTGGCCGAGGCGGTGGCGGACAGTTGGGACGGCCCGCCGGCGCCGCCGGTCCGGATGCTGCCGGCGGTGCTGCCGGCCGCGGACCTGCCCGCGCCGGAGGGCCGGCTGCGGGTGCCGCTGGGCCTGGGCGAGGTCGATCTGGAGCCGGTGTGGCACGACTTCGCCAGCCAGCCGCACCTGACCGTGCTCGGCGACACCGCCAGCGGCAAGACCGCCGTGCTGCGGCTGATCGCCGACGCGATCCCGCGCCGGTACCAACCGGGCGAGGCCGAGGTGATCGTGGTGGACTCCCGCCGGGCGCTGGTGGACGCGGTGCCCGACACCTACCGCCGCGGGTTCGCGTTCTCCGCCGCGGCCGCCGCCGAACTGGCCGGGGCCGCGGCCACCGAGCTCAGGCAGCGGCTGCCCGGTACGGAGGTCAGCCCACAGCAGTTGCAGCGCCGCGACTGGTGGTCCGGGCCCGAGGTCTTCCTGCTGGTCGATGACTACGACCTGCTGACCAGCAGCCTGGGCGGCCCGCTGGACTCGCTGCTTGACCTGCTGCCGCAGGCCGCCGACATCGGCCTGCACGTGGTGCTGGCGCGCAACGCCGCCGGCTCGACCCGGCTGTCGATGGACTCGGTGGTGCGCCGGCTGCAGGAGTCGAACACCCCCGACCTGGTCTTCTCCTGCCCGCCGACCGAGATGCCGCTGCTCAACGGGATGCGGCCGCGACAGCTGCCGGCCGGCCGCGCCCTGCTGGTCACCAGGCGCAGCGCGAACCTGCTGCAGACCGGCTGGCTCGAACCCGCTGCCGTGACCGGAGACTCCGGATGAGCCGCCCGGCGGCATCCGCCGCGTCGCCGGCGCCCGCGCGTCGAGGTGACCGGAGACGCCGGAAGGGCCGCCCGGCCACGGCGTTGTTCGCGATCGCGTGGGCCGCGGCGGTGTTCGCTGTCGTGCCGGCCGCGGCGGTGCTGACCCTGTCGGCGCCGGCCCACGCCGCCCAGCCGGTCGATGGCTGCGCCGCACCGGCCACCGGGGTTGTCACGGCGACGCCCTGGCCGCAGCGGCGGCTGGCTCCGGAACGGGCCTGGGCGCTCAGCCGCGGCGGCTCGGCGCTGGTCGCCGTGGTGGACACCGGGGTGAGCGCGGCGGCGCCCGCGCTGGCCGGTGCGGTGCTGCCCGGCCGGGACCTGCTGCCCCCCGGCAACCGCCGTGCCGACAACGACTGCGCCGGCCGCGGCACGTTCATTGCCGGCCTGATCGCGGCCCGGCCCGGCACCGCCGGCGGGTTCGCCGGGGTGGCTCCGGCCGCGCGCATCCTGCCGGTCCGGGTGTCCGACGACCCGGCCCAGGTCGACCCGGACACGCTGGCGGCGGGCATCCGGCTCGCCGCGGACTCCGGCGCCCGGGTGATCGCGGTGTCGGTCGGCACGCCGGTGCCGAGCCCGGAGCTGCGCGCCGCGGTCCGGCACGCCGCGGACCGGGACGCGGTGGTCGTGGCCGCCGCCGATCTGGACCTGGGCGAGGGCCGGACGCCGTACCCGGCCGGCTTCCCCGGGGTGCTGGCGGTGGGTGGTGTCGGCCAGGACGGCAGGCCCATCGCGTCGGCGACGCCGGGCACCGCGCCCCCGCTGGCGCCGCTGCTGGTGGCACCGGGCCGGGAGGTGGTCAGCATCGCACCGACCGGCAACGGGCAGGTGGTGGCCTCCGGCGCCGGGGTCGGCGTGGCGTTCGTGGCCGGCGCGGCGGCGCTGGTCCGGGACTACCGCCCGCGGCTGACCGCGGTCGAGGTGAAGCACCGCCTGGAGGTGACCGCTGACCATCCCACGGTCACGCTGCCGGACCCGGTGCTGGGCTACGGCGTGATCGACCCGTACGCCGCGCTGTCCACCGTGCTGCCCGAGGAGATGGCCGAGCAGGCGCTGCCGGCGGCCGAGCCGGGCGTCCGGCTCGCCCCGGTACCGGTCACGGACCGCCGCCCCGCCGGTACCGCTCTGGCCGCCGCGCTGGCACTGGCCGCGGCCGCAGCGCTCGGCGGCATCGCGGTCGCCGTCCTGGCGCGGGGCAGGCGACGCGGCTGGCGTTCCCCGTGGGCAGAGCGGCGGAGCGGACCCGGGGGCGGCGACAGCCCACCGCCGACAACCCAGCGCCGGCGGCCAGGCTTGACTCCCACCGGCTCGGCCGACATCGTCGACGAATCAGAACAAAAGCGCGGCGGAACACTGATCCGCGTCCCTGGAGGGCGCAGTCGGCGACGCGTTCCTCGAGTCCCGCGCCCGGCGAGCACCGACGCCTGACCGCCTCCGCGCGGGTCGCTGCCCATGCCGCACGCTCCCACCCTGCCGTGGCCCGAGGCGAGGGCTGACCGATGGGGGCACTGGCGCATGACAGCGCCCTGTTCGGCCGTACGGGCGAGGTTGACCGGCTGCGGGATCTGGTTCGCGCCCTCGCGAACGGGAACGGTCGGTCGGTCTGGATCGAGGGCGAGCCGGGCATCGGCAAGACCACGGTGCTCGAGGCGGGTCTGGAGCAGGCCCCGGCGCTCGGCTGCCAGGTCTTCAGCGCGGTCGCCGACGAGCTGCGGCAACGGTTCCCGCTGCAGGTGATGCTGGACTGCCTCGGCGTCGCGCCGAACTCACCCGACCCGGCGCGGCGCGCGATCAGCCAACTGCTGCGCGGCGGCACGCTGCCCGGCCCGGGCGCCGCCGATCCGGTGTCGATGATCACCGAGCGGCTGCTGGCGATGGTGGACCGGATGTGCGCCGGGGCGCCGGTCGTGCTGGCGGTCGACGACCTGCAGTGGGCCGACGACGCGAGCCTGCTGGTCTGGCACCGGCTCGGCCGGCTGGTCGACCAGCAACCGCTCCTGCTGGTCGCCGCCGCCCGCCCGGTCCCCCGCCGGGCTGAGGTCGTCCAACTCCGCCGCCACCTGGTGGACGCCGACGCCGCGCTCATCGCGCTGCCGCCGCTGACCCCGGAGGCCGCCACCGGGCTGGCCGCGGCCCTCACCCGCGCCCAGGCCGTCGGCCCCGCGCTGCGGCAGGCGCTGGACCGGGCCGCCGGCAACCCGCTGTACGTCCGGGAGATGGTCGACGCGCTGGTCCGCGACGGCCGGGTGCGGTATGAGCAGGACGTCGCCGAGGTGGCCGACGGGGCGGACGAGGGCGGCCTGCCGGAGACCCTCGTCGCGGCGATCTCGGACCGGCTCGGGTTCGTCTCCGGCTCGACCCTGGGCGTGCTGCGCGCCGCGGCGCTGCTCGGTCCGGCGTTCTCCGTCACCGACCTGGGCACGGTCACCGGCCGGCCCGTGGTGGAGCTGGCGGACGCCGTCGACCAGGCGGTCACCGCCGGGGTGCTGCTGGAGTCGGGCAGCCGGCTGGCGTTCCGGCACGCCCTGATCCGGCAGGCGGTCTACGAGGCGACGCCGGCCGCGCTGCGGCTGGCCCTGCACCACGGGGCGGCGCGGGCGCTGGACGCGACCGGCGCCCCGGTCGAGCGGGTGGCCGAACAACTCCTCGCGGCGGTACCGGCCGACGCCGCGACCGCCGGCATCGACGACTGGGTCATCGACTGGCTGGTCCGCAACGGCGACCGGCTCATCTACCGGGCCACCGCGATCGCCGGTGAGCTGCTCACCGGTGCGCTGGAGCAGCTACCCGGTGCCGACCCGCGCCGGGAGGCGCTGCAGGCCAGCCTGGTCCGGGTGCTGTTCCGGACCGGGGAGCGGGAGAAGCTGGCCGCGCTGGCCGGCCAGGTGCTGGCGACCGCCCGGGATCCGGAGCTGGCGGCCGAGATGAGCTGGCAGCTGGCCCACTCCCTGGCCAGCCGGCTGCGGCACGAGGAGGCCCGCGAGGTGATCGCGCAGGCGGTGCGGGCGCCGGGGGTGAGCAGAAGCTGGGCGGCCCGGCTGCACGGCCTGCTCGCCCGCTCGGCCGGTGCCAACGGCCGGCTGGAGGAGGCCGAGGAGGCCGCTCAGCTCGCGCTGGCCGAGGCCGCCGAGGCCGGCGACCGGCTCGCCGAGGCGGCCGCCCTGCGCCAGCTCGGCGTAACCCAGGACATCCGCGGCGAGAGCGCCGAAGCCCTGACCACGGTCGAACGCGGGCTGGCGGTGGTCGGCGACGACCCGGAGAGCTACGAGACCCGGCACCTGCTGATGGTGACCCAGGTGGTGATCCTGGCGAACCTCTACGCCTCGGCCGAGGCGGAGACCGCGATGCGGGAGCTGCTGACCCACTCCGAGCGGTACGGCACGCCGATGCAGCTGTCCACCGCCCGGCTCGCGGTCGCCAACCAGTACTACGCCACCGGCCGGTGGGACGACGCGCTGGCCGAGTTGGAGGCGGTCGCCGAGCTGACCGACCGGATCTCCCGGACGAGCCAGCAGTGGCTGCACGGCATCGCCGCGCTGATCGCCGCCCACCGCGACGACCAGGAGGCGGCCCGCACCGCCCTGGCCGCCGAACCGGCCGAGATGTCCGCCTCCCCCGGTCCGGGCGGCGAGGAGTACCTGCTGGCGGCCACGGCCATGCTGGCCGAGCGGGACGGTGCCGGGGAGCGGGCGATCGCGATCCTGACCGGCATGCTGCCGCACGCCGACCACCTCAGCGACCCTGACCTGTGGCTGCCGCAGCTCATCCGGTTGGCCCTGGCGACCGGCGACCGGGCCACCGCGCGGCGGGCCGCCGATGTCGGCACGGCGACGACCGGCCGCCGGCCCGGCCTGGCCAGGCAGGCGGCCGCCTGGTACTGCTCGGGCCTGCTGGACGCCGCGCCGGAGCGGGTGCTGGAGGCCGCGGACATCTACCGGCAGGCCGACCGGCTCCCGCAGCTCGGCCGGGCGCTGGAGGACGCGGCGGTGCTGTTCGCCGAGCGCGGCGACCTGCCGGCGGCGCGCGCGGCGTACCTCGAGGCCAGCGCCGTGTATACGGGGCTCGGCGCGGGGTGGGACCTGCTGCGGGCGGTGACCCGGCTACGGCCGCACGGGCTGCGCCGGCGGGGTGGCCGGCGGCAGCACTCGGCGACCGGGTGGGAGGCGCTGACCCCGACCGAGCTGGAGGTGGCGTGGCTGGTGGCCGAGGGCCTGGCCAACCCGGACATCGCGGCGCGACTGTTCTCCTCCCGCCGCACCGTCGAGGTGCACGTCTCTCACATCCTGGCCAAGCTGGGGATGCGCTCGCGCGTCGAGATCGCCCGCGAGGCCGACCGGCACCCCCGCCCCGCCGGCCGTGGAGCGCCCCCCGGCGACCGGGAGCGGTAGCCCACATCCGGACAGGCCCCCAGCACATGATCCGGTCTCGTCCGCCCGTTTCTGCCCGGATCCTTGTTGAAGCATGCCGCGCTTACGCCCGTTTCCATGTACGTGAGTTCACGGATTCTGCGCCGTCTCGCTTCGAGGAACGTTAACGGCAGTCAGGTGGAGGCAGCGTTCACGGCAGGTAGTCATCCGTGAACACGCTGCGTGACCACGCCGCAGAGTGGACGAGAGGTCATCGTGACGGATTGCGTCGCCGCCTGCCCGCAGGCCCCGACAGCGTTGGTTCAGTGGCTGTACGACACCTACGCCGGACCCCTGGTCGCCTACGTGACGCGGCTGACCTCCGACCCGCACGGCGCCGAGGACGTCGTTCAGGAGGCCATGCTGCGTGCCTGGCAGCATGCCGACACGCTGAGTCCCGACCGCGGCTCGATGTGGGGGTGGCTGACCCGGGTGGCACGCAACATCGCGATCGACCGCAGCCGCGCCCGCCTGGCCCGCCCCACCGAGGTCGCCGAGTCCGTCGTCAGCGTCGAGGCGAGCCGGACGTCCGACCACGCCGAGGATGTCGCGACCTCGCTGGCCATGGCGGACGCCTTGCGGCGCCTGAGCCCGGCCCACCGGGAGGTGCTGTACGAGGTGTACTACCTCGACCGCACCGCCGCCGCGGCCGCCGACGTGCTCGGGATCCCGGTCGGCACCGTGAAGTCCCGGCTGTACCACGCGGTCCGCCAGTTGCGGCACGCCATGGAGCAGGAGCCGGCCGGGCAGCACCACACCGTGCCGGAATGCACGACCGTGGCGTCGGGAGTGCCCCGGCGCGAAGCCGCACAGGCCCGTCCTCGTTCCACTCGGACGGCGCCTGCGGCGGCAGCTCAGGTTCGGCCGGCCCCGAAGGCGGGGAAGACTCGTCTTGGAGCCGCTCCAGAAGCCGTCGCGCGTGCCGCAGGGTTTCCGGGGAGCCGTCCGGGTCGTCGAGGCTGAGCCCGGTCACGGCCGCCCCGTAACGTGTGAGGCGTGATGCCGGCCCGACAGTGTACCGGGCGTTGTGTGGTGGCCGGAACGCCTGGTAGGAGGTGGCGGTGACCAACTCATCGACGCCGGGTCCAGTGCCGGTCGGTCTGATCGGCGCCGGATGGATGGGCGCGTTCCACGGTGAGACGCTCGCCCGTCGGGTCCCAGGTGCCCGGCTGGCCGCGGTGGCTGACCCGGCACCCGGCTCGGCCGAGCGGCTCGCCGCCTCGCTGCGCGGAGCCCGCGCCTACACCGACACCGCCGGGCTGCTGGCCGATCCTGAGGTCGAGGCGGTGGTTATCGCCTCCCCGGCCTGGACCCACACCGACCTGGTGGTGGCCGCGGCGGGTGCGGGCAAGGCGGTGTTCTGCGAGAAGCCGATGGCGCTCACCCTCGCCGACGCCGACCGGGCCGTCGCCGCCGCGAAGGCAGCGGGAGTGCCGCTACAGGTGGGCTTCAACCGCCGGTTCGCGCCGGACTTCCACGCGGCGCACGGCGTCGTCGCCTCGGGCGGGATCGGGACGCCGGAGCTGCTGCGTTCGCTCACCCGGGACCCTGGGCTCGCGGACCCGGCCACGATCAAGCCGTGGACGATCTTCTTCGAGACTCTGATCCACGACTTCGACACGCTGCGCTGGCTCAACCCCGGCGCCGAGCCGGTCGAGGTGTACGCGATGGCCGACGCGCTCGTGTGGCCGGACTGGAAGGACCGGGGCCTGCTCGACACCGCCGTCGTCCTGATCCGCTTCGACAACGGGGCGATCGCCACCGCCGAGGCGAACTTCTCCGCGGTGTACGGCTACGACGTGCGGGGAGAGGTGTTCGGCTCGGCGGGCATGGTCACCGCCGGCGGGGTGCGGCACCCGAACATGACCCACTACCGCGCCGACGGCGTGGTCAGCCCGACCGTGCGCCGCAACGTCGACCTGTTCCACGGCGCCTACACAGCCGAGTTGGTCGCGTTCGTCGATGCGGTCCGGGCCGGGACCGCCCCGCAGGTCACCGGCGCCGACGCCCGTGCCGCGCTGGCGATCGCGCTGGCGTGCATCGAGTCGGTCCGCGCCGGCCAGCCGGTCAAGGTCGGGCGGTGAGCTGCCGGCGTGCCGCCGGCGCCGAGATGCCCTTCCGGCTCGGCGACATGCTCTTCCGGCACCGCGGCGACGTCTGACTACGATGTCCTGCTGGTTTCGTGCGATCCGGGCTTGACTCCCACACGTTCGGGCACAATGCTAGTACGAACACAGACGAAACAGTGGTGAAAACAAAGATGATGTACGCCGAAGAGCGCCAGCAGGAGATCCTGCAGCGAGCCCGGACACAGGGGCGGGTCGACGTGATGCGGCTTGCCGAGGAGTTCCGGGTGACCAGCGAGACGGTACGCCGTGACCTGACCGTACTGGAGCGGGCCGGCGTCATCCGGCGGGTGCACGGCGGCGCGATCCCTATCGAGCGGCTGGGGTTCGAGCCGGCGCTGGCGGCCCGCGACGCGGTGATGACCACGGAGAAGGAACGGATCGCCAAGGCGGCCCTGGCCGAGCTGCCCGCCGGCGGGGCCGTCATCATCGACGCGGGCACCACCACCGGGCGGCTGGTCGATGCACTGCCGGGTGACTACGAGATCACCGTGGTGGTGAACTCGCCGCCGCTGGCGACCGCCCTGGCCATGCGGCCGAACGCCACGGTGATCATGCTCGGTGGCCGGGTCCGGCGCAGGACGCTGGCCACGGTGGATGAAATGGCCCTGCAGCCGCTGTCCCGGCTGCGGGTCGATGTGGCCTTCATGGCCACCAACGGGCTGTCCGTCGAGCACGGGCTGACCACCCCGGATCCGGCGGAGGCCAGCGTGAAGCGGGCCATGATCAGTGCGGCCCGCCGCATCGTCCTCCTCGCCGACCACACCAAGGTCGGCAACGACCAGCTGGCCTGGTTCGGATCGATCTCCGAACTGGACCTCCTCATCACCGACACCGGCCTCGATGACGATGTCACCGAGGACCTCGAGCAGGCGGGCCCGCGGGTGGTCCGCGTCTGACCGCACGCATCCGCGAGACAGCGCCGCCACCGGGCGGCACAAGCCGGGCTCAAGCACGCCACGACCGCGCCGGTCGGGGCGTCCGCCCCCTCAGCGAGGAGCCACGACATGGCGAGTTCTTCATACACCCCGGTCGTCGTGGGGACCGGGCTCAAGGCCACCGTCCAACGTGTCGGCGGCTATCTGGCCGGCATGGTGATGCCGAACATCGGCGCGTTCATCGCCTGGGGCCTGATCACCGCGCTGTTCATCCCCACCGGCTGGCTACCCAACGCGAGGTTCGCCGCCCTGGTCGTCCCGATGATCACCTTCCTGATACCGGTCCTCATCGGCTACACCGGCGGCCGCGCGGTACACGGCCAGCGCGGCGCGGTGGTCGGCGCGGTGGCCACGGTCGGCATCATCGTCGGCTCCAACGTCCCGATGATCCTCGGCGCCATGATCGTCGGGCCGCTGACCGCGTACCTGCTCAAGCGGTTCGACGCGTTCACCGAGGACCGGATCCGGCCGGGGTTCGAGATGCTGGTGGAGAACTTCTCCGCCGGCATCCTGGGCGGCGGCATGGCGGTCCTCGGTGTCTGGGTGATCGGCCCCGTGGTGCGGGCCGGCACCACCGGCACCGGCCACGGCGTGGAGTGGCTGGTCAACCACCACCTGCTGCCGTTCGCCAGCTTCCTCATCGAGCCAGGCAAGGTGCTGTTCCTGAACAACGCGATCAACCACGGCGTGCTCGGCCCGCTCGGTGTAGCCCAGGCCGCCGAGCACGGCAAGTCGGTGCTGTTCATGCTCGAGTCGAACCCGGGCCCTGGCCTCGGCGTCCTGCTCGCGTACCTGCTCTTCGGCCCGCGGCTGCTGCGCCCGACGGTGCCGGCCGCGATCATCATCCAGTTCTTCGGCGGCATCCACGAGATCTACTTCCCCTACGTGCTGATGAAGCCGCGGATGATCCTCGCCGCGATCGCCGGCGGTGCCAGCGGCATCCTGGTCTTCCTGGCCACCGGCGCCGGCCTGGTCGCCACCCCGTCGCCGGGCAGCATCTTCGCGTACGCCGCGGAAACCCCGCCCGGCAGCTACTTCGGAGTATTCGCCGGCGTCCTGGTCGCCGCCGCGGTGTCGTTCACGGTGGGGTCGGCGCTGCTCGGCTTCGGCAAGCTGGCCGAGCCGAAGGTGGAAACCTCGGCGGCTGCGCCCGAGCGGGCCGGGGAGGCGGAGGCAGCCGACACCGCAGCGGCTGAGCCGGACGCCGGGCTGGCGGCGCCCAAACGCAAGGGACAGCCTTCGCAGCGTGCGGGCGCCCAGTCGGCGGCCGGCACGACGACCGAGGGGTCCCCGACCAGGACGGAGGTGTAAGGCGCCATGGCGAGCATCAAAGGCGCGGACGTGCACAAGCTCGTGGTGGCCTGCGACGCGGGCATGGGCAGCAGCGTGATGCTGGCCAGCCAGTTGCGTAAGCAGCTCAAGAAGTACCAGGTCACCGTGGAGCACAGCCCGGTCAGCCAGATCCCCGACGACGCCGACGTGGTGGTCTGCCACGCCGGGCTGGCCGAACGGGCGCGGGCCATCGCCCCGGAGAAGGTGATCGTCCCGTTCCAGGTCTTCATCGGGGACCCGGCGGTGGCCCAGGTCGTCGCGGCGGTCAAGGACGGAGGCATGGTCCATGGCTGAGCCGCGCGCGCTGCTGGATCCGCGGGCCATCCGCCTGCAGGCGTTTGCCGCGGACAAGCTCGACGCGATCCGCCGCTGCGGGCAGGCGCTGGTGGACATCGGCGCGGTCGAGCCGGCCTATGTCGAGTCGATGCTGGAGCGGGAGCGGAGCGTGTCCACCTACGTGGGCGAGGGCTTCGCCATCCCGCACGGCACGCTGGCCGGCAAGCAGGCGGTGCACCGGGACGCGCTGTCGTTCCTCCGGTTCCCCGACGGGGTGGACTGGGACGGCGAGCGGGTCAGCGTCTGCGTCGGGATCGCCGCGACCGGCGACCGGCACCTGGACATCCTCGCCGAGCTCGCCGAGATCCTGCTCGACCCGGACCGGGCCAGTGCGCTGCGCGCGGTCACCGACCCGGCCGCGGTCCCGGCGCTGCTCCGCCCGGCGCCGGACCCGGCCAGACAGGACGCGCCGGCATGAAGGTCGCCCGCTTCCACGCCCCCGGAGACATCCGGATCGAGGACGCCCCCGAGCCGGTGCCCGGTCCGGGCGACCTGAAGATCCGGGTACGCAACTGCTCCACCTGCGGCACCGACGTGAAGATCATGCGGTACGGCCACCACCACATCGTGCCGCCGCGGGTGCTCGGCCACGAGATCGCCGGCGAGGTGGTCGAGGTCGGCGCGCAGGTGTCCGGCTGGCAGCCCGGCGACCGGGTGCAGGTGATCGCCGCGATCCCCGACGGGGTGTGCGCCGAGTGCCGCCGCGGCCGGATGACCGTCTGCCCGAACCAGGAGTCGATCGGCTACCACTACGACGGCGGGTTCGCGCAGTACATGCGGGTGCCGGCCAAGGTGCTGGCGGTCGGCGGGGTGAACCGGATCCCGGACGGCGTCGACTTCGCCGCGGCGTCGGTGACCGAGCCGCTGGCCTGCGTGCTCAACGGGCAGGAGCTGGCCCGGGTCGGTGAGGGCGACGACGTGGTGGTCATCGGCTCCGGCCCGATCGGCTGCCTGCACGTGCGGCTGGCCCGGGCCCGCGGCGCCGCCCGGGTGTTCCTGGTCGAGCTCAGCCCGGCGCGGCTTCGGCTGGCCGCGGACCTGGTCCAGCCGGACGCCGCCGTCGCCGCGGCGCAGACCGACCCGGTGGACGAGGTCCTCAAGCTGACCGACGGCCGCGGCGCCGACGTGGTGATCACCGCCGCGGCCGCCGGCTCGGCGCAGGAGCAGGCGCTGCAGATGGCCGCCCGGCAGGGCCGGATCAGCTTCTTCGGCGGCCTGCCCAAGGACAACCCGACCATCACCGTCGACTCCAACCTGGTGCACTACCGGGAGCTGACGATCGTCGGCGCGAACGGTTCGGCCCCGCGGCACAACACCCAGGCGCTGGCGCTGATCTCCTCCGGCGCGCTGCCGGTCTCCGATCTGATCACGCACCGGCTCCCGCTCCCCCAGGTGCTCGACGGCCTGGACATCGTCGCCCGCGGCGACGCGATCAAGGTCACCATCGAGCCCTGAGAGGTGGTCCGGCCGTGATCGTCACCCTCACTGCCAACCCGAGCGTGGACCGGACCGTCGAGGTCGCCCGGCTGCGCCCGGGCGGTGTGATGCGGGCGATCTCCGCCCGGGTGGACGCCGGCGGCAAGGGCGTGAACGTGGCCCGCGCACTGGCCGCCAACGGTCACAAGGCCGTCGCCGTGCTGCCCAGCGGCGGCGCGGAGGGCGTCCAGTTGGTGGCCCTGCTGAACGGCCTGTACACCGTGGCGGTGCCGGTGGCCGGCGCGGTCCGGGCCAACGTCACCATCGTCGAGCCGGACGGCACCACCACCAAGATCAACGAGCCGGGGCCGCGGCTGGGCCGGGCGGAGACGCAGGCGCTGACCGCGGCCATGCTGGAGGCCGCCCATGGCGCCGAGTGGGCGGTGCTGTGCGGCAGCCTGCCGCCCGGCGTCCGGCCCGGCTTCTACGGGCACCTGGTCCGCCGGCTGCACGCGGCCGGCACCCAGGTGGCCGTGGACACCTCGGGGGCGGCTCTGCTCGCCGCCGTCGCGGCCGGCCCCGAGCTGGTCAAGCCGAACCGGGACGAGCTCGCGGAGGCGACCGGCCGCGCCATCGGGACGCTCGGGGACGTGGCCGCCGCCAGCCGGATGCTACGCGCCGCGGGTGCCGGCAGCGTGCTGGCCAGCCTCGGGCCGGACGGCGCGATGCTGGTGACCGGGGACGGCTGTTGGCTGGGCACCGGCCCGGTCCGGGAGCCGCGCAGCACGGTCGGCGCGGGCGACGCACTGCTGGCCGGGTTCCTGTCCGCGGGCGGGCGCGGACCCGAGGCGCTGGCGGACGCGATCGCCTACGGCATCGCGGCGATCTCGCTGCCGGGCAGCCGGATGCCGGAGCCGGCCGACATCGACCGGGCCGTGGTCGCCGTACACAGCGCCTTCGACCCGGACAAACCGCTGACCGAACGCTGACCCGCCGCGCCCGGGCCGCCCGAACCGGCACCCCGGCCGCCCGAACCGGCACCCGGACCCGTCCACCCGAGATGAGCTGGAGGTAGACCGATGGAGTGCAAGGTGACAGTCGGATCGCGGGTCGGCCTGCACGCCCGGCCGGCCAGCCTGCTCGTCCAGGCGGCGGCCCGGCAGCCGGTCCGGGTGCTGATCGCCAAGGAGGGCGGGAAGCCGGCCGACGCGCGCAGCATCCTGTCCGTCCTCGCGCTGAAGGCGCGGGCCGGCGACACGGTCGTGCTGACCGCCGAGGGCGACGGGGCACTGGCGGCTCTCGACGAGGTCGCCGCCGTCATCGCCGCCGACCACGACGAGCCACCGGATGACCCGGCGGCGGTCGGCCAGGTCCCCGCCACCACGAACCAGAACAGCGGAGCGTCGGCATGAGCACCACGCTGAACGAGACCGGCGTCAGCGCCGGGGCCGTCACCGGCCGGGTGGCCGACCAGGACAACGGAGCGTCGGCATGAGCACCACGCTGAACGGCATCGGGGTCAGCGCCGGGTTCGCCACCGGCCCGGCGGCCCGGCTGGGCAGCGCCCCCGTGCTGCCGCCGTACGAGCCGTCGGTCGCCGATGTGGCGGCCGAGCAGGTCCTGGCCGCCCAGGCGCTGGACGCGGTGGCCGCCGAGCTGGAGCGGCGGGCCGCCGCGGCCGGCGGCACGGCGGCCGACGTACTGGTCGCGACCTCCCTCATCGCCCGCGACCCGGCCCTGGCGGAGTCGGTGCGGGAGCTGATCGACGCCGGCCGGGCCGCCGCGTGGGCGGTCACCGATGCGTTCGCGGCGTACCGGGAGATACTGGCGGCGGCCGGCGGGTACCTGGCCGAGCGCGCCGCCGACCTCGACGACGTGCGGGCCAGGGTCGTGGCGGTGCTGGTCGGCGTGCCCATGCCCGGCGTGCCGCGGCTGGCCCACCCGTACATCCTGGTGGCCGACGACCTCTCCCCCGCCGACACAGCCACCCTCGACCCGGCCACCGTGCTGGCGCTCGTGACGGTTGGCGGCGGGGTGACCAGCCACACCGCGATCCTGGCCAAGTCGCTCGGCATCCCCGCGGTGGTCGGCTGCTCCGGCGCGGCGGAGCTGGCCGACGGCGACCAGATCGCCGTCGACGGCACCGCCGGCACGGTGATCGCGGCCCCCGACGCGGCCGACCTCGACGCTGCCCGCCAGCGCGCCGAGCAGCGAGCCGCCCGCCTTGCCAGCAGCCACGGCCCGGGGCGGACCGCCGACGGCCACCGGATCGGCCTGCTGGTCAACGCCGGAGGTGCCGCCGACGTCGCGCAGGTCGCCGCGGTCGAGGCCGAAGGGGTCGGCCTGCTGCGCACCGAGTTCCTGTTCCTGGACCGGCGGACCGCGCCCACCTTCGCCGAGCAGGAGGAGGCATACAACGAGGTCTTTCAGCGCCTCGGCCACGGCAAGATCATCATCCGCACGCTGGACGCCGGCGCCGACAAGCCGCTGCCGTTCGCCTCGCTCGGCGACGAGCCCAACCCGGCCCTCGGCATCCGCGGACTGCGCACCTCCTGGCGGTACCCCGAGCTGCTGGACACCCAACTCGAGGCGCTCGCCCGGGCCGCCAAGGAGTGCCACGTCGAAGCGTGGGTGATGGCACCGATGGTCGCCACGGCGGCCGAGGCCCGAGCGTTCACCGAACTGGCCCGCTCGCACGGCCTCACCCGGGCCGGCGCGATGGTGGAGATCCCGGCCGCGGCACTGGCCGCCGAGCAGATCCTCGACGCCGTCGACTTCGTCAGCATCGGCACCAACGACCTGTCGCAGTACACCTTCGCCGCCGACCGCCAGTCCGGCACGCTGGCCCCGCTGCTCGACCCCTGGCAGCCGCCGCTGCTCCGGCTGATCGAGCTGACCACCCGTGCGGCCACCGCCGCCGGCAAGCCGGTCGGCGTGTGCGGCGAGGCGGCCGGCGACCCGCTGCTCGCCCCGGTGCTCGCCGGCCTCGGCGTGACCAGCCTCTCGATGGCCGCCAGCTGCGTAGCCGACGTGCGGCAGATGCTCGCCGGCTGGACGTTGGAACAGTGCCGCGCCGCCGCCCGCGCCGCGCTTGCCGCGCCCGACCCCGCCGCCGCCCGCGCCGCCGTCGCGGCCAGCTCACCGCTACCACCTTCCACCGCGGCGGAGGCAGCCGGCCAGACCAGACCGTAGACCCGCCTGCAGCGTCCGCCGGTGCGGCAACGGAACGCGACCGGGGGCATGTCAGGCACGCCCTAGTTCCCGACCGTCGTGCCCGAACGCGCCGGTATCCTCCGGGTATGCTCGGGTTCATGTTCTAGGCCGCCGAAAGTCCCTCGACCCGGGGCTCGACAACCACGCCTGCCCTGGAACGGAGGCGTGAAGTGTCTGTTCACCGCAAGCGGATCCGGTCCGTTCTTCTCCGCCGCATGGTTGTTCGCGTCGCGCTGGTCGCCACCTGCGCAAACTTGATCTTTGCTCCGCTGCCGGCACCGTCGGCCTCCGCCGCTGCTGCATGCACCTCGACGGCCGACTGCCTGGCCAAGATGACGCTCGCCGAAAAGGCGGGCCAGATGACGCAGGTCGCCAACAGCTACATCACCAACAAGAACGACATCGCGACGTACGGGCTGGGTTCGGTGCTCAGTGGCGGCGGTGGCGGACCGAACGGTGCCGGCGGGACCGCGACGCAGTGGGCCGACATGGTCGACGACTTCCAGAGCTACGCGTTGAAGAGCAGGCTCGGGATTCCCCTGATATACGGCGCGGATGCGGTGCACGGGCACAACAACGTGCAGGGCGCCGTGCTCTTCCCGCACCACATCGGCATGGGCGCGACCCGCGACGCGGCGCTCGTCCAGCAGGTTGAAGACGTCACCCGCCAGGAGGTTCTCGGGACCGGGATCCATTGGACGTTCGGACCGTGCGTCTGCGTGCCGCGTGACGACCGCTGGGGCCGCACCTACGAGGGCTACGGTGAGGACCCGTCTGTCGTCTCGCCGCTGGGCCAGGCCGCGGTCAGCGGATTCCAGGGAGCGTCGCTCGGGACGAACTCCGTGCTCGCCACGGCCAAGCACTACATTGCCGACGGCGGCACCACGTTCGGCACCGGCGACAGCGGTTACCTCATCGACCAGGGCGATGCCCGGATCACCGAGACCGAACTACGCGCCGTCCACCTGCCGCCCTACCAGAGCGCGGTGGCAACCGGGGTCGGATCGGTCATGATCTCCTACAGTAGCTGGAACGGTGTGAAGGACCACGGTGACAGCCACCTGATCAACGACATCCTCAAGGGCGAACTCGGCTTCAAGGGGTTCGTGGTGAGCGACTGGGGCGGGGTCAAACAACTCTCCGACCCGACCTACGCCGACCGGGTCGTACACGCCGTCAACGCCGGGATCGACATGATCATGGCGCCGGACGACTACGTCGGGACCATCAACGCCATCGTCACCGGTGTCAACTCCGGCAGGATCACCCAGGTGCGTATCGACGACGCGGTCACCCGTATCCTGAACGCGAAGTTCGCGCTCGACCTGTTCAACCACCCGTTCACCGACCGCACGTACACCACCCAGGTCGGCTCGGACGCTCACCGAGCCGTTGCGCGACAGGCGGTGCGCGAGTCGATGGTCCTGCTCAAGAACGACGGTGTGCTGCCGCTCTCCAGGACCGGCGCCTACAAGATCGTCGTCGGCGGAAAGTCGGTCAACAACCTCGGGTATCAGCTCGGCGGCTGGTCCATCAGTTGGCAGGGCGGCAGCGGCACCACGACAACCGGCACGACGTTCTGGCAGGCGCTTCAACAGGCTACGACCGGGACGAACATCACCCTCCAGAACGTCGGTACGAGGACGAAGGGCCGGTACTCCGGTGACGTCGGCGTCTGGGTCGGCGGCGAGGCGCCGTACGCCGAGGGCAGGGGCGACTCCTCGACACTCGCGTTCGGCAGCGACAACGCCAGTCAACTGAGCGACATCTGTGCGCGCGTCACGGTGTGCATCGCCATCCTCTACTCCGGTCGCCCGGTGATCATCGGCGACCAGTTACCGAAGGCGAACGCGTTCGTGGCGGCCTGGCTGCCCGGCACCGAGGCGCAGGGCATCACCGACGCGCTCTTCGGCGCCGGGTTCACCGGAAAACTGCCGGTCAGTTGGCCGAACGCGGTCACCGACGAGCCGCTGAACAGCGGCGACGGCAAGACGCCCCGCTACCCACTCGGCTACGGGCTCAGTCCCTACTAGGGGCTGCCGCCAACGCCTGCGCGTCCACCGCCACCATAGAGGTGGATGACGTGGACGAAACGGGTCACCAACCTGCCGCGACAGGCCAGCGGTGGAGTCCTTCACCTCCACCACACGGTCGTGCGCCCCCCGGCGCACGGTCGTGTCGCACGCGGCTGGAAGAGGACCCCGCCTCCGGGGCACGGGGAACCGCGGAGACGGGGCGACATAAGGAATACCCGATGGCCGACGTGATCGGGTGCATTTTACCAAGAATGGCAACTTCACGGTGCCGGCGATGTCCGGAAGAGCTGCGCCCGCTGCAATAGGCGCTCCGGCGGGTCTCGACCGCCGCCCGCCTATCCGGCGCCGTCCGTCCCGTACCGTTCGGTGCTCCCGCTCGCAGGCTCGGCGCGACCGCCGGCTGGTGGGCCGGTCGCCGACCGGCAGGGTCGGGGCCGGACGCGATGGCTGCCTCTGGACGCCGGGTCGCCGTGCCGCTGCCCGCGCGGCAGAGGTAGGGCGGGCGGGGACTGTGCGGCGCAGCTCGGTACACGTTGGCGGGCGCCCGAACGGTTACCTGCAGGACCCGTCCAATCCCCGTGCTCAGACGGGGTCCTGCCCGTTACGGGCGACCCACCGCGCACGGTATGCCGGTCGGTACGGGGAGGTCACGACAGCCGAACGTACATCAGCGCCCTCGCTGCGATCCGGCAGAGCGTCCCCTGGGAGTCGGCCCTTTTCCAGCGGGTGCACCATTGCTCGCTGTACGTTAGGCCTCGGACACGTCACGTCATAGAGGGAGTCTCAGGTCTGCAATGCTGGCCACGCCCGTCGGTCCCGCTCGCGTGGCCTTCGAGCGCCTGATGGCCCGCTATGCCGCCGCACTCCGGGCCGGGAGCGCCCTCGCAGCCGGCCTGGCCGCGTTCGTCGGGCTGGCTCCACCCGCGTCGCCGCCCCTGGTCACCGTCGCCGTCGCCGCGCTGGTTGCCTGGGCCGGCTGCTACCTCACGGTCGCCCTGACCCGGGGCTGGACCTGGTGGCTGGTGCCGGCGGACGTCGCCGTCGCCGCCGGGCTGTGCCTCGGCCACGGCGGCCTGGTATCGGCCGCAGTGCTGCCGGACGGGTCGAGCTGGGTCTTCGTGGCCGCCAGCGCAACGGTGATCGTCAGCCAGCTCAACCCGCGGCCGGCGCTCGGCGTGCTGGCCACGGTGCTGGTCACGGCCGCGCACGTCGGCGGGCTGCGGCTGGCCGGACAGGCGGGACCGTCCGGCTACTCGGCGGTGCTACTGCTGCAGGGCACCATCGTCGGCGCGCTGATGGGCATCCTGCGCCGCTCCAGCCGGGCGGCGGACGCGGCGATCGCCGAGCATGAGGCGGTGCAGCGCGACGCCGCGGTCCGCGCGGCCTGCCGGGCGGAGGAGCGCGAGCATCGCCAGTTGCTGCACGACAGCGTCTCGGCGACCCTCACGGTGGTGTCCGCGGGCGGGCTGGCGGCCAGCTCGGTGCGGCTCCGCGACCAGGCGACCCGCGACCTGGCGGTCATCGAGCGGCTGCAGGCGCCGGTCGGGGGCGCCGAGGTGGGTTCGGAAGGCACCCTCGCCGCCGCCGTGGACACCATCGGGCAGCTGAGCACCGCTCGGGGTGCTCCCGGCGGCCCGGTCGCCGCGGTCGGCGGCACGTCCGCCGCACCCGGGAGTGGAGAGGCCGGCCTCGGCGGCTGGTTGGCTCCGCTGGGTGCGGCGGCCGGTCCGATGCTGGCGATCGAGGCGGCGATCGCCAATGTCGCGGTGCCGGCGGCGGTGGGGGCCGCGCTTGCCGGCGCGGTCGCGGAGGCGCTGACGAACGTGTCCCGGCATGCGGCCACCGCCCGCGTCGAGCTCCGGGCGGTACCGGTGCCGGGCGGCGTGCTGGTGGAGCTGGCCGACGACGGCCCCGGTTTCGACCCGTTGCGGGTGCCGGCGCACCGGCGTGGCCTGCGCGAGTCGGTGATCGCCCGGATGCGGGCGGTCGGCGGGTCCGCCGCGGTCGCGTCCCAGCCAGGGGCGGGTACCCGGATCGTGCTGCGCTGGCCGGCCGACCCGACCGTCCCCGTCGACCAGATCGGTTCGGCCGGCCGAGGCGGGCCGGATGGCTAGCCTGACCCGGTCCAGCCCGAATGGACCCGCCAGCAGCCAGGGCGAGGTTCGGCACCGTGACGCGGGCGACTGGGGCGGCGCGGGTGGCGCGGGTGGCGCGGGTGGCGCGGCGCTCGGCGACGTGGTTGCGAACCGGTACCGACGCGGGTTCGACCGGGCGGTCGTGTGGCTGGTCGGGGTCTGGTCCGTGGGCGGCAACCTCGTCACGATCGTGCCGGCCGCCGCGCACTACCGGTCGTTGGGCGTCGAGCTGGCCGCCGGGGGGGTGATGGCCGGCATCGGCGCGGTCGGTGCCGGCCGGCTGCTGCTGCACCGTACCGAGCCGCGAGTCTCCCGGTTGCTGGCGGTCGGCGCCCTGGCGACCAGCGCCGCGGCGACCGCCGCGCTACCGGGGTCGGCGGTCTTCACCGGCAACTGGGCCTGGGACGCGACCGGCTGGATCGGGGTGCTGCTGCTGCTGCGCCGGCCGCTCGTCGAGCTCACCAGCCTGATCGCGGCCAATGCCGGGTTCACGCTTGCGGTAATGCTGTACGACGGCGCAGCGGACCGGGTCAGCCTGGCCCGGTTCGCCGCGGTCACCTACGCCACGACGGCACTACAGATCGCCGTGGCGCTCGCGGCTCGGGCCGTCGACGCGTCGGCCCGCCGGACCGCCGCCGCGGCCGAAGCCGAGGCTGCCGTCCGGCGGGAGCGGCGGGTGGCTGAGGAGCTGCACGCCAGCCGGCAGGAGCGCTACCAGACGGTGCGGCGCTCGGTCACGCCGCTGCTCGTCGGGCTGGCCAGCGGCGAGCTGGATCCGGCCGACCGTGGCACCCAGCATCGCTGCGCGGTGGAGGTGAGCCGGCTGCGGCGGCTGTTCGCGGAGACCGACGACGTCCCGGACCCGCTGGTGCACGAGCTGCGAGCATGTACCGACGTCGCCGACCGCCGCGGCGTGCTGGTGGACCTGTTGGTGCTCGGCCGGATGCCGGAGCTGGGTCTGCCGACCCGCCGCGCCCTCACCGAGGCGCCGCTGCACGCGTTGGCCGGCGCGCAACGGCACGCGCGGGTCACCGTGGTCGGCCGGTCCGATGAGGTGTCGATCAGCGTGTTCGCCGACGGCCGGATGCCGGATCCGGCCGACCTGCGCGCCTGCGTTGATCCGAGCGTGACGGTGACCGTGCAGAAAGGAGGGGAGCGGCAGTGGATCGAGGCGCGGTGGCAACGCGGGTAACGGTCGTCCTGGTCGATGACCACCCGGTCGTGCACGAGGGTGTGCACGCCTGGCTCGGCCAGAGTACGACCTGCCCGATCGAGCTGGTGGCCGCCGGCGACAGCGTCGATATCGCGCTCACCGGCGCCGGCCGGGACGCCGACGTGCTGCTGCTGGACCTGAACCTGCACGGGCGGATGGCGATCGACGACGTCGCCCGGCTCACCGCACTCGGCAAGCGGGTGGTGGTCTACTCCGAGCACGCCGACGACGCCACCGTGCTGGCGGTCATGGACCGCGGCGCGTTCGCCTTCCTGGCCAAGACGGAGGCCAGGGAACACTGCGTCGCGACCATCCTCGCCGCCGCCGCCGACCGCGCGTACGTCCCGCCGCAGGCCGCCGGCACGATGGCCGCCGACGACCGCCCGGACCGGCCGGCCCTGTCCGAACAGGAGCGGACCGCGCTGCTGCTGTGGTTCCAGTCGATGTCGAAGTCCGCCGTGGCGGCGCGGATGGGCATCGCCGAGAGCACCGTCCGGCAGTACATCCAACGAGCCCGGATCAAGTACGCCAACGCCGGCCGGCCGGCGCCGACCCGTACCCAACTGCTTGCCCGGGCGATCCAGGACGGCCTGATCAGCGCCGAAGAGGTGACCGGGTACGTGTCCCGGGCGATCGACCCGAGCTAGTTCGCTTGGCGGACACACGACGGCCTGCTGAGCAGAAGGTGGATTTCCGCCGGGGACCCGCGGGTGTCTGCCGACTACCCGGCCCGCGGCGGGCCCCTCATCCGGTTCATGCTGTGAGGTGGCCATGAAGATCCTGCTGACCGGGCCGTCGGGCAACGTCGGCTCGCATACGCTGCCCGAGTTGCTGCGGCGCGCCCACCTCGTGCGGTGCTTCGACCGCTTGACCACCGGCAACCGGCGCCGCGCGGGGGAGCTGCCGGCCGGGGCGGAGGTGGTCTGGGGAGACATCACCGACGCCGACGCCGTCGCCCGGGCCACCGCGGGTGTCGATGCGGTCATCCATCTCGCCGCGCTGATCCCGCCGGTGGCCGAGGAGCAGCCCGAGCGCGCTCGTGAGGTCAATGTGGACGGTACGGCGAACGTCGTGGCCGCCTGCCGGTCCCAGCCCGAGCCGCCGCGGCTGCTGTTCACCTCCACCTTCGACGTTCACGGGTACACAGTGGACAAACCGCCACCCCGGCGCGTCGACGACCCGCTCGTGGCGACCAACCAGTACACCGAACACAAGATCCGGTGTGAGGCCCTGATCCGGGACTCGGGCCTGTCCTGGGCCATCTTCCGCCTCGCCGACGTGCCGATCCTGGGCGTCCGGGACCCGCACCCGATCATGTTCGAGATCGGGCTGGACAACCGGATCGAGTCGCTGCACGCCGACGACGCGGGCCTGGCGATCGCGAACGCGCTGGACACGCCCGCGGTATGGGGCCGGATCCTGTTCATCGGCGGTGGCCCGTCCTGCCAGCTCACCTACCGGGAGTACCTGACGCGGCTGCTCGCGGCGATGGGGGTGGACCCGCTGCCGGAGGAGGCGTTCAGCCCGGCACCGTACGCCACCGACTGGCTCGACACGACCGACAGCGAGTCGCTGCTGCGCTACCAGCGGCACACCTTCGACGACATCGCGGAAGCGGTCGCGGCCAGCCTCGGCTGGAAGCGCCGGCTGATGCCGGTGGCCGGGCCTCTCGCGCGGGCCGCGATCCTGCGCCTGTCGCCCTACTACGGCAAGCCAACCACCTGATGGACGACCGGTACCGCCGAGGTGAGGAGCGCGACGCGAACGGATGTCCAACCCACGCACTGTGTCGCCCGCTCGGGACCAGCCAGGGACCAGGTTGGGATGAGCCTGGGATCCCCTTCATACGTACTTAAGGGTGAGTGACACGGGTATACACCCTGGGGGTGGACCACCATGATCCACACGACGAAGGCGCTTGGCAGACTGTCGGCGACCGAGTTGGCCGAGATCCTCTTCGCGACGCCGTTGCAGGAGTCGGACAACGTGGCTCCGGCGCAACTGCGGGCCGTCCTGAAGCGGACCTGGATCACCGGCGGTGCGGACTGCGACAGGTTCGCCGCCCAACTCGCCCAGGAGGCCGGCGACCATCCGGAGGAGACGGCTCGTCGGATGCGGTGGGCGCTGAACGTGGCCCAACACACCCTGCACCGTCCGCGGCTGCCGCTGGCCGGCTGACCGTCCGTTTCAGGTGGCGATCGAGCACCTCGGCCAGGCGAGTATCGAGGCCGGCGAGGCGGCCGCGGGGAGCCAGCGCCCCCGCTGGCCGGCTGCGGGGGTGGCCGGCTGCGGGGGTGGCCGGCTGCGGGGTGGCCGGCTGCTGGCTGGCCGGCTGCGGGGTGGCCGGCCGGGGGCGCCGCCGCTCGGCCCGGTGATCCACGCCGAGGTGTGGCGGTCCTGACCGGTGGAAACCGGCGACGATCACCGTCGGGGATGGCATGTGGGCCGGTCCGCGGCCGGATCGTGTGATCGTCGCCGCGTTGTGGCGGTTGGGACCGTGGTTTCTCGGCGACGATCACCGACGGTCCCGGGGTGGCTAGCCGCGGGCTGGCCGGCTGCGGGGGTGGCCGATGTCCGCCGCGGTCGCCTCACCTGGCACGGACACCCGCTGCGCGACTGCGAGCCTGAGCATGGCCGCACCCAGGCTGTGCCGTCATTGGCGGGTGACTCCGGTTGGCCCTGCTTCCAGGGTGGCCCCGGCCCCGCCTTCTACGGCCGCGTCGTAGTCGGTGACGGGAGCCGACTCCCGCCGGCGCGGCAGGAACAGCAGCGCGACGAAAGCGACGGCGCAGCAGCCGATGATGTAGCCGCTGATCCAGGTGCTGGAACCGGTGTGCTGGAGGATCGCGGCGGCGATCAGCGGTGCCGGACCGCCGGCGACGACCGAGGCGAGTTGGTAGCCGATGCCCGCGCCGCTGTAGCGCAGTTTGGTGCCGAAGCTCTCCGCGATGAGCGCGGCCTGCGGCCCGTACTGTATGTCGTGGAAGACCAGCGACAGCACGATCGCGAGCAGCACCAGTCCTGACGTCCTGGTGTTGAGCAGGCCGAAGTACGGGAAGGCGTACACGGCTGTGCCCACGATGCCGACGCCGTAGGTCAGCCGGCGGCCGAGCCGGTCGGAGAGGTGACCGAACAGCGGAACGCTGATGAGCCCCACGGCTGCCGCCACGAGCGTGTAGTCGAGCAGGTTGCCGCGGGCCAGGCCGAGTTTTTTGGTGCCGTAGGTCAGCACGAAGGTGATGAACAGGTAGAACGGCGCCTGTTCCGACATCCGCACCAATGCTGAGGTGAGGATCTCGCGCGGCTGGCTCCTGATGACCTCCCACACCGGCCTGCCCACCACCGCCTGCTGCTTCTTGACCTCAGCGAACGCCGGACTCTCCAACACCCGCAGCCGCACGTACAGGCCGATGCCGACCAGCACAATGCTCAGCAGGAACGGCACCCGCCATCCCCAGGTGTCGAAGCCGTCGCCGGAGACGGCCTCCATGAGCCTGACCGCGCCGGTCGAGGCGAGCAACCCGAGCGGCACACCCAACTGCGGGAAACTGGCCATCAGGCCCCGGCGGCGCTGCGCGCCCCACTCCATCGACAGCAGCACCGACCCGCCCCATTCACCGCCGACGCCGATGCCCTGGACAATCCGCAGCAGCACCAGAAGCAGCGGCGCGGCCAGACCGATCGACGCATGGCTGGGCAGCAGACCGATCAGGAACGTCGCGATGCCCATCAACAGCAGCGTTGCTATGAGCGTGGACTTGCGGCCGATGCGGTCACCGAAGTGACCGAAGACAGCGGCACCGATCGGCCGGGCGGCGAACCCGACGAACTGGGTGGCGAAGGATGCGAGCACGCCGGAGTAGGTCGAGCCGCCCGGAAAGAACAGGCGCGGGAAGACCAGCGCCGCTGCGGTGCCGTAGAGGAAGAAGTCGTACCACTCCACAGTCGTACCGACCGTGCTGGCGATCACGGCCCGGCGCCGATGGCTGGCGACCACCCGCTCCGGTGCTGTCGACTGCGCTGCCGCCATGATCGCCTCCCGCATGGCCGAGCCACTGGGTCACCGGTCGTCCACCACACATGTGCCCACGCCCAGATCGTGTCAATCCAGGTGAGGAACCGATCCGCCCCAGGTGCGTTCGCGGCCCGGCGGGCGGGTACGGTCGAGTAACCGGCGGGAGGCTCACCGGGCCTGTGGCAGTGTGCGCGAGCCGCGCTTGGCCGCCGGCGCGGAGGGCGGCGGCACCACCGGCCCGATGTCCCCGTCCGGCGCCTCGTCCAGGTCGACGATCACCGGGGCATGGTCGCTCGGCCCGCTGCCCTTGCGGGCGTGCCGGTCCACCCAGGCCGCCCGCACCCGGTCGGCGACCGGGGCGGTGGCGAGCACGAGGTCGATCCGCATGCCGAGGTCCTGGTGGAACATTCCGGCCCGGTAGTCCCAGTAGGTGAACACCCGCTCGGCGGGCCACCGATCACGCAGGACGTCGCGCAGGCCGAGCGCCAGTAGGTCGGTCAACGCCGCCCGCTCCGGCGGTGTGACGTGGGTCTGGCCGGCGTAGGCGTCCGGGTCGAACACGTCGGCGTCGGTTGGTGCGATGTTCATGTCCCCGCACACGACCGCGGCGTCCGGGCCGGCGCCGACCACCTCCCGCAACGCGGCTAGCCAGGCCAGCTTGTAGCGATAGTGTTCGGAGTCCGGCACCCGCCCGTTCGGCACGTACACCGAGTACACCCGGATCCCGGCGCAGGTCGCCGACACCGCGCGCGCCTCCGGACGCGGGAAGCCAGGGGCACCGGCGAGTCCCACCACGACATCCTCCAGCCCCACCCGGGACAGGATCGCCACCCCGTTCCACTGCGCCTCACCGTGCAGGGCGACCGCATAGCCGCGGCCAGCGAGCTGTTCGCCGAGCAGCTCGACGAACGCCTCGTCGGCGAGCTTGGTCTCCTGTAGGCACACCACATCGGGTTGCCGCCGGTCCAGCCACGGCAGCAGCCGCGGCACCCGCTGCCTGACCGAGTTCACATTCCAGGTCGCCACCCGCACCGGCCCTACGGTATCGGTCGACTCACGGCCGGTCGCGGTGCATTCGTCGATGGTTCCTCACGCTCTGCTCTTCACCCCTGTGTCAAGATCAAGTGAGACCCCCGGGCAGCGTCGGGAGAACCGGCGTACGTGGCGTACGGCGACGCGCCCACGGCCGTGATGAAGCCTTCAGCGTCGCCGCATCGATGACGTCCGGGCGCCTTCCCGGGACTAGGCCGCGATGTCGGGCTCGCTCTCAGGAGGGAAGCGAGGGTGCCCGCGGCCGACCGATACTGGCCCAGAGCCAATGACCGTGCAGGGAGCCACTGCCGTGCCCGACCCGTCCGTGCCGCCGCGCCGGTTCGCCGACCGGCTGCGGGCGCTGCCGCCGCCCATGGTTGACGCGGCGATCGCGGTCGTGTGCTACCTGGCCACGGTGGCGCCGCCGTTGAAGGCGGCGACGGTCCAGTGGTGGCTGTTCGCGCTGTCCGCCTTGGCCTCTTTGCCGCTGGTGTGGCGGCGCCGTTATCCGATCGCGGTCACCGCGCTGGTCGGCGCCGGCACGATCAGCCTGGCTCTGGCCGGCGGGCTGAATGACGTCCAGTTGCCGTACGGGCAGTTGGTGGCAACCTACACGTTCGCCTCGCTGAGCCCGCCAACATGGCGCCTGCTCGGTATGGTCGGGACCGTTACCGGCATCATCGTGTCGGTGCTGGCGCTGGGTAGGGGATTCTCCCTTGTCGCTATCACCTGTTTGCCGTTCGCCAGCGCATACGCTCTGGGCACCGGAGCCCGGGCGCGGCGGGACCGGATCGCGATGCTGGAAGAGCGCACGCGCAGGCTGGCGCAGGCGCACGAGGCGGCGGCCGCCCGGGAGCGGGAGCGGATCGCCCGGGAGATGCACGACGTGCTGGCCCATTCTGTCAGCCTGATCGTGGTTCAGGCCGAGGCGGGCCCGGTGGTGGTGCGCAGCGACCCGGACAAGGCTGAGGCGGCGTTCGACGCGATCGCCGCCACCGGCCGGGACGCCCTGGGGCAGCTGCGCCGCACACTCGGCGTGCTGCGCTCCGACGGGCCGGCGCGGCAGCCGCAGCCGAACCTCGCCGATCTGCCTGCCCTGGTGGACCAGGCCCGCCGGGCCGGCCTGGAGGCTAGCCTGACCGAGCACGGCGACCGCCGGCCGGTACCGGAGGAGCTGGCGGTGGCGGCCTACCGGGTGGTACAGGAGTCGTTGACGAACACCGTCCGGCATGCCCGCGCGCGGCGGGTGCGGGTGCGGCTGGACTGGCAGGAGGCCGTGCTGCACGTGGAGGTCAGCGACGACGGACGCGGCCCGGCGGCGCCGGACGGGCACGGGGGCCACGGCCTGGTCGGCATGCGCGAGCGGGTCACCGCGTGCGGTGGCGAGCTGCGCACGCGTGTCGGCGACGGCGGTGTCGGCTTCCGGGTCGCCGCAACGCCGCCGGCGAGGCGCTGCTCGCCCCGACGGTGACCCGGCGGCTCATCGCTGAGGTGGTTGTCGGCCGGGCCCGGCCCGCAGCCTCCAGCGATCGGCGGGCCGCCGGGCTGGGCGCGCTGACCGCCCGAGAAACCCACCCGAGAAACCCAGACGCTACGACAGATCGCCCGAGTGCTGTCCAACGCCGAGATCGCCGCCGAGCTGCGCGTCACCGAGCACACCGTGAAGACCCACGTGAGCAACCTGCTCGCCAAGCTCGGGCTGCGCGACAGGGTCCAGGCGGTGGTGCTGGCGTACGAGTCGGCGCTGGTCGTACCGGGCGCCGCGCCGACTCACTCGCAGGAGTGAGGACACATTCCACTCCTCGCGGCGATCCGCCGCACACGGGCAGCGGACGAGCATCGAGGCAACCCGGACCGTCCTGGGAGGTGCCATGCTCGCCGCCGTGACCGCCTTGTGCGTACGCCGTCCGGTCGTCATCGTCGTGCTGTGGCTCGCCCTGGTCGGCGTCGGCTTCTCCACCGGCCTCGGAGTCTTCGACAGGCTTGTCAGCGACGTCGGAACTGTGCCAGGTAGCCAGTCCAAGCGGGCCGAATCACTGATGCGCGACGCCTCACCCGAACCGCCACTGGTCACCGCCGTCATCCAGGGACGGCCCGCCACCGACGCCGCACTGCGGTCGGCCGTCGACGCGGCCGTCGCCGACCTACGAAGGCTGCCCGGCGCGGCAGAGGTGTCCGAGCCGCTGCCATCGCCGACCACCGGCCGGGCGCTGCTGCTGCGGGTGAGACTGTACCCGGGCGACGGCGCGCAGCGGGCCGCGCAGGCCACGGCCGAGCGACTGCGCCGGATCGACGCGACGAACCTGACCATCGCCGGCGGGCCGCTGACCGAGGACGAGTTCAACGCACAGGCCCGGTCCGATGTGCAGCGCGCCGAGCTGTTCAGCATGCCGATGGTGCTGCTGCTGCTGTTGCTGCTCGTCTTCGGCGGGCTGCTGGCCGCCGGCCTGCCGCTGCTGATCGCCGGCGTCGGTGTCGCCGGGACCTTCGGCATCCTCTACGCCTTCAGCCTGGTCAGCGACGTGTCCGTCTACGCCGTCCAGGTGGCCACGATGCTCTCGGTCGGCCTGGCCGTGGACTACGCACTGCTGATGGTCAGCCGGTTCCGGGAGGAGCGGTCCGCCGCCCCCGATGTCGCCGCCCCCGACGTCGCCGCCGCGCTGGCCCGCACCGGCGCCACGGCGGGCAGGACGGTGCTGCTGTCCGGCCTGACCGTGGCGGCGGCGCTGGCCGGCCTGCTGGTCTTCCCCGACCCGTTCCTCCGCTCCATGGGCCTGGCCGGCGTCGCCGTCGTCGCGGTGGTCGTCCTGGCCGCACTCACCCTGTTGCCCGCGCTGCTGGCTCTGGTCGGCTCGCGCATCAAGCCCGCCAAGCCGCACCCCGCCGACACCGGTGCCTTCGCCAGTATCGCCCGCACCGTCCAGCGGTGGCCGCTGGCGACCGCCCTCGCGGCGGCCGGCGTGATGATCGTGCTCGTGCTCCCCGTGACGGACCTGCGACTCGGCCAGGTCGATGCTCGGCTGCTGCCCACCAGCACGCAGACCCGGCAGTTGCACGACGCGATCGCCATCCACTACCCGGAACTGAACCGCCCCCACCCCATCGTGGTCGTCGCCGGCGCCCCGACCGACAGCCCGGGGCTGATCGCCTTCCGCGACCGGCTCACCGCCGTGCCCGGCATCGTCGACGTCGAGATCGGTACACCCGGCCCGGTCACCGTGCTGCGCGCAACCACCGGCAACCGCTCCGCTGACAACCTCCCCGCCGGCCCCGCGGGCCCCGCCGCCGACGCGGCCGATGCGGCCGATGTGGCCGCCCGCGCCGTGGCCGCGATCCGGGCCCTGCCAGCCCCGTTCGAGGTGGCCGTCACCGGCGACGCCGCCCGGCTCGTCGACTACAAGACCATGCTGCGGGACCGACTGCCCTGGGCGATCGCCGTCGTGACGCTCGGCACGCTGATGCTGCTGTTCCTGCTCACCGGGTCGGTACTGCTGCCGGTCAAGGCGGTACTGACCAACGTGCTCAGCATCGGCGCAGCGCTCGGTGCGGTGGTCTGGGTGTTCCAACGGGGACACCTGGCCGGCTGGTTCGGCACCGAACGACTCGACACCACCCACCTCAGCGTCCCGGTACTCGTCGGCGCCACCGCGTTCGGACTGTCCGTCGACTACGAGGTGTTCCTGCTGTCCCGCATCCGAGAACGGCGGCTCGCCGGCGCCGGCGCCCGCCGGGCCGTGGCCGAAGGACTGCAGCGCACCGGCCGAATCGTCACCTGCGCCGCGCTGCTGCTGGTCGTGGTCTTCGCCGGGTTCCTCACCGGCGGCTTCGTCCCCGTCAAGGCCATCGGCCTCGGGCTGGTCCTCGCCGTCGCCCTCGACGCCACCATCGTCCGCATGCTGCTGGTACCGGCCACGATGACGCTGTTCGGCCGCTACAACTGGTGGGCCCCCGGCCCACTGCGCCGGCTGCACAACCGCATCGACCTCAGCGAAGGCCCATCCGCCCACGACCGGCCGCCACCCGCCGCCGAACCGGCCCGCGCACCTGGGCGCGAACGCCGCTCGGTTCGCGCTGCCGCCGGTGGCGGTCAACGCCCCGGTCGGCGGTCTGCTCGGCGCTGAGCGCAGCGTGCTCCCGCAACGGGCCGGGTGGGGCGGCGCAGGCCCGCGGGTGGCGGGTGTCCGCCGGCCGGACGGGACCGGCCGCTATCCGCGCGGGTCGGTTCCAGCGGCGGTGCCTTCGGCGTCGGCGATTGCCCAGGCGGCGTTGATGAGGCCGATGTGGCTGAAGGCCTGGGGGAAGTTGCCGAGCAGTTCGCCGGTGCCGGCGTCGATTTCCTCGGCGAGTAGGCCGACATCGTTGACGAACGCGGTCGCCTGGTCGAAGACCCGGCGGGCACGGTCGGTCTGCCCGGACATGGCCAGGGCCTGGGCGAGCCAGAAGGTGCACAGCAGGAAGGTGCCCTCCTCGCCGGCGAGGCCGTCGATGCCGCCCTCGGTGCGGTAGCGGTAGACCAGGCCGCGGTCGTCGGTGAGCCGGTCGGCGATGGCGTCGATGGTGGCGAGCATGCGCGGGTCGTCGGCCGGCAGGAACCCGACGATCGGCATCATGAGGTTGGAGGCGTCCAGCGCGTCGGAGCCGACGTACTGGGTGAAGGCGTTGGCGGTCTCGCTCCAGCCGTGCTGGACGACGAACTCCCAGATCTCCTCCCGGTGCGACTTCCAGGTGTCGACCCTGTCGGCGGCGCCGATCCGGTCGGCGATGGCGATGGCGCGGTCGAGGGCGACCCAGCACATGACCTTGGAGTAGAGGAAGTGCCGGGGTTCGCCGCGGACCTCCCAGATGCCCTGGTCGGTCTCCCGCCAGCGGCGGGCGGCGGTGTCGGCGCAGGCGGTCAGGAAGGCCCTGCCGTCTGCGTCGAGTTGGTCGAGTTGGCCGGCCAGCCGGTGGGCGGCGCCGAGCAGTTCGCCGTAGACGTCGATCTGGGTCTGGTTCCAGGCGCCGTTGCCGACCCGCACCGGGCTGCTGTTCCGCCAGCCGGACAGGTGCGGCAGGGTGCGTTCGGACAGGTCGTGTTCGCCGCCGACCCCGAACATGACCTGCAGGGCGGCGGTCTCGTCGTCCAGCGAGCCGGCCGCGGCGGTGGTGAGGAAGGCGAAGAAGTCGGCGGCCTCGTCGGGACAGGCGGCGACCCAGAGCGCTTCCATGGTGAAGCTCGCGTCGCGGACCCAGGTGTAGCGGTAGTCCCAGTTGCGTTCGCCGCCGATGCCCTCGGGCAGCGAGGTGGTGGCGGCGGCGACGATCGCGCCGCTGGGCTGGAACGTCAGGCCGTGCAGGACGCGGCCGCTGTGGTGCACCAGGTCCGCCCACGGGCCCTGGTACTGCTGGTGCAGGCCGGACCAGGACTGCCAGGCCGCGGCCGTCGCGTCGATCTGGTCGGCCAGCTCGCGCTGGCTCCAGACTCGCGCGGGGGTCTCCTCGAGGGTGGACCGGTGCAGTCCTAACAGGACGGTGTCGCCGGTGCGGAGGGTGATCCGGCCGGTGGCGCGCGGCCCGGCCACGGTCAGCGGCACCGGAGTGGACAGCACCAGCCATTCGGCGCCGCCGCGCGAGGTCAGCCCGCCGTCGGTGGGGCTCAGGATCGGGCGGATCAGGCCGTACTCCGGCCGCGGGGCGTAGTCCATCAGCATCTCCACCTCGCCGGCGGTGCACTCCAGCCGGCGTACCAGCAGGTGCGGGGCGCCGCGGCCGAGCCGGTGGCCGGTGTTGTCGGCGCCGACGGCGAGCGCGTCGGTCAGCCGGACGGTGCCTTCCGCGGTGCTGAAGGTGGTCTGCAGCACCAGGCTGCGGTCCAGGTACCGGCGGGCGGCCTGGAACGGCACCGCCGGGGTGACCGACCAGTGGCCGGCGTCCTCGTCCAGCAGCCGGGCGAAGCACGACGGGCTGTCGAACCGCGGCCAGGTCAGCCAGTCGACCGAGCCGGACCGGGTGACCAGCGCGGCGGAGTGGCAGTCGGAGAGCAGGGCGTGCTCGGCGATCGGGGTGTTGCTCATCGCGCTCCTCCGGGCGGGGTTCCCTACGTTCACGAGATCTCTAGCACGACCCGCCGCGGTCCGAACGCGCCGCGGTGCTGGAGTCGGCGCGGTTGTGGAAGCAGAGGTGACGGTCGTCTACTTCGGGCAATGGCTCCGGCGCCCGCGGGTACTCCGCGGCAGACGAAGCGGAGGTGGGTCGTGCGGGAGACGCTGAGTCTTGGGCACATCGCAGGGATCAAGGTCGGGATCAACTGGAGCGCGCTCGCCATCGTGGTGTTGCTCGTCGCCGGGCTGGCGGGCGGGCAGCTGCCCAGCGAGTACCCGGGCCGCAGTCCGTTCGAATACGTGACGGCGGCGCTGGTCGCCGCGGTGCTGTTCCTCGCCTCGCTGCTGGCGCACGAGATCGCGCACTCGATCGTCGCCCGCCGCAACGGCGTCCAGGTGCACAGCATCGTGCTCTGGCTGCTCGGCGGGGTCGCCCAGCTCGAGGGCGAGCCGCAGACGCCGGGCGCCGACTTCCGCATCGCCGTCGTCGGCCCGCTCACCAGCCTGGCCCTGGGGGTGGTGTTCGGCCTGAGCGGGTACGTCGCGGCGGTGCTCGATGCCGGCCGGCTGGCGGTCGGTGTCCTCGCGTACCTGGCCGGCACCAACATCCTGCTGGCGATCTTCAACCTGATCCCGGCCGCGCCGCTGGACGGCGGCCGGGTGTTGCGGGCGGCCCTATGGCGCTGGCGCGGCGACCGCGAGGCGGCCGCAGTCACGGCGGCGAGGGCGGGCCGGGTCTTCGGCTTCGCGCTGGTCGGGCTCGGGCTGCTGGAGACCCTCATCACCGGGACGTTCAGCGGCGTCTGGCTGGCGCTGGTGGGCTGGTTCCTGGTGAGCGCGGCGACCGCGGAGGAGCAGCAGGCGGGGATGGGCAGCCGGTTGTCCGGCGTCCGGGTCGGCGACGTTATGACCCGGAACCCGGTGGTGGCGGACGGGACGATGACGCTGGGGGAGTTCGTCGACCGGCTGGCGATGAGCCACCGGTTCTCCTCCTACCCACTCGTCGACCACAGCGGCCGGCTGACCGGGCTGGTGACGCTGAACCGGGTGCGGGCCGTCCCCCCCGGCCGCCGGTCCGATACCCGCCTGCGGGACATCGCCTGCCCGCCGGACGGCGTGCCGGCGGCTCGCCCGGACGAGCCGCTGGTGACGCTGCTGCCGCGAATGCGCGGCTGTGCCGACGGCAGGGCGGTCGTGCTGGACGAGCAGGGTCGGGTGATCGGCGTCGTCTCCTCGACCGACATCAGCCGCGCCCTCCAGTTGGCCGACCTTCGCTCGTTTCACGCGTACCCGCCACCCCGCGGAGCCGACCTCACCACCGTCAGTCCGGGCGGCTGAGGCGGGAGCGAGGCGGCGCGGCCAGCGCGGCGGCGTCCAGGCAGGCCGCGACGAAGGCGTGCACCTGCGGCCGCCGGTCCCCGTGTCGCCAGGCGATGGTGAGGCTGCATGGGGACAGGCCGCGCACCGGGCGGCAGGTGATGTCGGGCCTGGCGTAGATCGCGGCGTTGCCCGCGGCGAGCAGGTGCACCCCGAGGCCGGCGGCGACGGTCTCAAAGGTCTCCTCCGGTGTCGCCGCCTCGGCCCCGATGCGCACCGGGTGGCCGTCCCGCTCGGCGGTGGCCAGCTGAGCTGGATGATCCGACTCGGCGCCGACGCCGTCCCCGCCGAACTCGCCGCGGGGGCCGTCCCCGCCGCCGCGGCCCCACACCGCGACCTCGCCAGGCTGACCCCACGGGAACGGCAGGTCGCGGTACACCGTCGTCGGCGATGTTCGCCCCTGCCGATCACCGCCACTACCGCCCGTCTCAGTCGGGCACGCCGCCAAATCGGGAGGATATGGACATCTATCATACGTCGTTCGGGTGATTCTCCGTCAGGTGATGGGCCGGAGTGGACGGTCGGCGGGGGTGTTGAGCAGCACGTTTGTCCGCTCAACCAATGATTGCGGCCGACATGAAAAGTATGGGGCGATTTCGATCATGTGGGGGTTCTTGTCGAGGTTCGCGATCCTGGCTAGCGTTACCGGTTGCATGTGCTGCCAGGCAATTCCACCGGCCTCGGGAGTGTGGTGTTGCGGGGCCGGATTCGTTTGTTGTGCACCGTCGATCGGCGCGACTGCTGTGCGTGCTCGGTTCGGCTGGAGCTGGGTGACAGCCGGGTAGGTCCCGCCGTCTTGGTCCAGCCGGTCGATCGCGCCGGCCATCGCCCGCGACGCCGAACCGGCAATGGTCCGGCGTGCTGTGACGTCCGGGACCGGAGGGGGCCGACGTGAGGTCGAAGGCTGGCTGTTTCGTGGTGCCGGTGTGCGCGATGGCGCTGGTGGCGGGGGTTGCCGTGCCGGCGTCGGCGGCGCCGACGCCAGCACCGGCGGCTCCCGCGGCCCCGGCGGCCGCCGCGCCGTCCGACCGGGCCAGGCCGGTGGTGGCCGGTGCGCCGGTCAAGCCACGGGCGTTGGACGTGGGCGGCGTGCCGCGGCAGCAGCCGGCGCCGGTGGGGCGGGCGATGCCGGCCGCCTCCCGTGTGCGGGAGCTGGTGGGCAGGCGGACCGCGACCGGCTCGTATTACGAGCTGTCCGATGGGCGTACCGAGGCGGAGCTGTCGGCGGCGCCGGTGCACTACCGGGACGCGCGCGGTGCGTGGCAGCCGATCGACACGACGGTGCGGGCGTCGGCCCGGGCGGGCTTCCGGTTCGGTAACGAGTCGAACACGTTCGCAAGCCTCTTCGGGACGGGTTCGGACTCGCTGGTCCGGTTGGAGCAGGACGGCCGGCGGTTGAGTGTGGGGTTGGCCGGTCCGCGGCGGGCGGTGGCGCCGGTGGCGGCGGGGAACGCGGTGCGGTTCGGGCGGGTGGCGCCGGGGGTGGACCTGGTCTACCGGGTCACGCCGCAGGCGTTGAAGGAAGAGATCGTGCTGGCCGCGGCGCCGCAGGACCCGACGTTCACGTTCACGGTGGAGGCCGCCGGGTTGCTGGCCAGGCAGCGGGCGGACGGGTCGATCGGGCTCTGGCGGGCCAGCGGGGAGGGCGAGCCGCTGTATGTGATGCCGCGCCCGTTCATGACCGACGCGGCGGATGATCCGTCCTCGCCGTACGGGAAGGCGTACAGCGGCAGGGTCAGCCAGTCGGTGACGGGCGGCGGGTCGCGGCTGACGGTGACGGTGCGGGCGGATGCGGCGTGGCTGGCCGACCCGGCGCGGAAGTACCCGGTGGTGATCGACCCGACGATCGAGATCGAGCCGACGCCCTCGCAGGCGCAGGACACGATGATCCTGTCGGACTCGGCGAGCAGCAACTTCGACGGGAGCTGGCGGCTGTCGGTCGGCACGACCACGACCGGTGCGGCCCGCAGCCTGCTGAAGTTCCCGCTCACCGGGGTGCCGGCCGGCGCCGCGCTGGACTCGGCCCAGCTGAGGCTGTACTACGACCAGACCCACACCACCTCCGCCTACGACGTGCCGATCGAGGCGCGGCGGGTCACCGCGCCGTGGGCGGCCGGCACCGCGACGTGGTCCTCGGTCGCCGGCAGCGTCGCCGAGGTGGGCGCCAACGTCGAGCAGGTCGACGACGGCGACGCGGGCAAGACGTCCTCCACCGGGGCCTGGCCGTACTCGACGAACACCACGTTGACGCCGTACGCGGTCAACGGCGACTACCAGGCGAACAAGGACAGCGTGCTCGGCGACACCTACACGTGGGTGCCGCGGCTGACCGAGTCCGGCAACTACATGGTTGAGGCGCACTACGTGCCGGCCACCGACCGGACCACGGTGCCGTACACCGTCTACTACAACGGCGGCTCGGCGGCGGTGAACGTCAACCAGGCCGCCGGCACCGGCGGGGTGTGGACCAGCCTGGGCACCCGGTCGTTCCTGGCCGGCACCAGCCACAAGGTGGTGCTGAAGGACTCCACCGACACCACCAAGGCGGCGATCGCGGACGCGGTGCGGTTCACCAAGACCGCAACCGACACCAAGAAGGCCTTGGTCTCCAGCGTCTGGAACACCTTCAGCGTCCGCAGCATCGTGCAGTCCTGGATCAACGGCACGGCCCCCAACTACGGGTTCATGGTCAAGGCCGTCGACGAGGCGACGCTGGGCCGCGGCGGGCCGCGGTACGAGGCGTCGGAGTACGCCTACGGCGGGGAGACCGACAACTACCCGAAGCTGGTCCTGACCTGGGGCCGCCCCGGGGTGAGCCTGGCGGCGCCGACCACGGTCACCGCGACCGGCGCGCAGCTTGCCTGGTCGGCCTACGCCGACCCGAGCTCCGCTACCGGCGATGACATCGTCGAGTACCAGGTGCACCGCAGCGTCTACCAGACGTTCACCCCGAGCGCGGCAACGCTGGTCGCCCCGGTGCCGGTGGGCACCACCGGCTTCACCGACACCACCGCGACACCAACAGCGGCGGACTCACCCGACCCGTTCGGCAACGCCTACTACTACATGGTCGCGGTCAAGACCCGGGACGGGCAGCTCATCCCGGCGCAGACCCAGCTGGTCCGGCTGCCCAAGGCCGGCCGCATCACCAGGATCTTCCAGGGCTCGGCGCCGGACACCACGCTGTCCGCGGCCCGGCCCGATGAGAACGTCAACGTCTACGACGGCGACCCCTACGTCTCGGCCGGCAACAACTCCACCTACTACGGCGACACCCGCGGTGTGGTGAAGTTCCCGTCGCTGTCCGGCATCCCGGCCGGCTCCACGGTGGTGGACGCGCAGCTGCGGATGTGGACGACCTACGACTACGGAGACACCACCGGGCTGGTCGACGTGCATGCGCTGGCCCGCACCTTCGACGAGACCACCGCCACCTGGAACCGGGCCAACGCCACGACCCCGTGGACGAAACCGGGCGGCGACTACAACCCGACCGCGGCCAGCAGCGCCGGCGGGATCACCAACGACCCGGAGTGGCAGAGCTGGGCGGTCACCGGCATCGCCGCGGGCTGGCTGGCCAACCCGGCCAGCAACTACGGGCTGCTGTTGAAGATGCATGACGAGTCGGTGGCCAGCCAGCGGGTGATGTTCCTGTCCGAGGAGGGCGCCGAGCCGCAGGTGCGGCCGAAGCTGGTGGTCACCTACCTGGAGAAGACCGCCGCCAACACCTACTACGCGCCCTACACGCCGTCCCGGATGATCCCCGGCGATCAGTACACCGTCGCGGTCACGCTCACCAACACGACCACGACGACCTGGCCGGCGGCTTCCCGGGTGCTGTCCTACCACTGGGCGCTGCCGGACGGCACCGACGCCACCACCGGCGGGAACCGGCTGGAGACCGCGCTGCCCAAGGACGTGGTGCCCGGCGACTCGGTCACCGTCAACGCCGCGGTGAAGACGCCGATCCAGTCCGGGTCCGGCAACAAGCGGGAGCAGTACGTCCTGCGCTGGGACCTGCTCAACAAGTCCACCGGCCAGTTCCTGTCCCAGTCCGACGGCATCCCGTCGCTGGACCAGAACGTCGCGGTCGAGGACCCGACCTCCGACCAGCTCGGCCTGGAGAAGTTCTACCAGTACGCCGGCAAGAACACCGGCGCCGGCACGACCGTCATGGACAACCTGTCCGCCGGCAACGCGGTCTGGTCCTACAACGCGTTCTCCAACCCCAGCCGCGGCGTGGCGACCTTCGTCCGCGTCACCTACAACTCCCTCGACACCTCCGACTCCGCGATGGGTCAGGGCTGGTCGGTCTCCGGGTCCAGCATGATGCGGCTGGGCACCCCGCTCGACCTGCACCCGCCGGGCCAGGACTGGCCGACCGAGGTCACGCTGACCGACGGTGACGGCACCAGCCACCTGTTCACCCTGAACAAGCACGGCTCGACCGACACCTCCATCTGGGACTACGACCACCCCGCCGGCGTGCACCTGTACCTGCAGAGGACCGGCAGCACCGACGCCTCGCGCGCCTGGGTGATGACCCGCCCGGACCGCACCCAGGTCTTCTTCGACGCCGACGGCTACCAGTCCGCGGTCGCCGACAACAACGGCAACGAGCTGCTGTTCACCTACGAGCAGCGCAAGTCGAACAACAAGCCGATCAAGTTCCTGCGCTACCTGACCGACCCGGCCGGCCGGCAGACCCTCACCATCGACTACTACGCCAAGGGCGACAGCTACTCCTACATCGACGACACCGGCACCAAGGTCCCGGCCACCAACCTGACCAACCCCAAGATCATCGACAAGATCCGGACGATCACCGACATCTCCGGCCGGCAGATCGCCCTCACCTACACCACCCAGGGCCTGATGGCCGAGATGATCGACGGCGCCGGCTCCAGCCAGGCCAAGACCTTCCGGTTCGGCTACGACATGACCCAGGGCAACAAGAACGTCAAGCTGGTCACGGTCACCGACCCGCGCGGGCACGCCACCGCGCTGGCCTACTACGACCTGCCAACCGACGACCCGAAGTTCCACTGGTGGGCCAAGACCGTCACCGACCGGCTCGGCGGCACAACCGGCTTCGCCTACACCGACCCCGACGGCACCGCCGGCTCCCAGATCAACACGGTGGTCACCGACGCCGAGAACCACGCCACCAGCTACCAGATCGACGGTTTCGGCCGGCCCATGCAGGCCACCAACGCCAGGAACCAGGTCACCAGGCTGCACTTCGACGCCGACAACAACGTCGACCGGCTGGAGGAGAACAACACCGCCACCACCACCTGGACCTACGACCCCAACACCGGCTACCCGCTGACGACCAAGGACGCCGAGGCCAACAAGAACAACACCGCCGGGTCGACGTTCAGCTACCAGACCCTGGTCAACGGGCACGTCGCCGACGTGATCGGCAAGGCCAGCCCGGAGGGCCGCACCTGGGCCTTCGGCTACGACGCCAGGGGCAACCTCACCACCGTCACAGACCCGGCCGGCACCGCAACGCCGACCGTGCCGGGCGACTTCACCACCAGCTACACCTACGACGGCTCCGGCCAGCTGCTGACCATGCGGGACGCCAACGCGCACACCACCGGCTACTCCGGCTATGACGCCAACGGCTACCCGCAGACCATCACCGACCCGCTGACCAAGTCCACGACGTTCGCGTACGACGCCCGCGGCCAGGTCACGAGGGTCACCGACGCGCTCAGCCACGACACCACGCAGAACTACGACATCTTCAAGCGGCCACTCGACCAGAAGGTCGCGAAGGACGCCAGCGCCAACCCGCCCGTCTTCATCACCACCCCCGCACCGGTGTACGACCCGAACGACAACGTCACGCAGACGACCGCCCCGAACGGCGCCGTCACCACCTTCAGCTACGACAACGCCGACCAGCTGACCTCGAGCAGCCTCCCGAAGGACAGCTCAACCGGCCCGGACCGGACCACCGCCTACACCTACGACAGGGTCGGCAACCTCACCTCGCAGACCGAGCCGAACGGCACCCTCACCACCACCGACCCGAACGACTACGTCACCCGCTACGCCTACGACGAGATCTACGAGGTCAGCGCCGTCACCAACGCGAAGGGTGACCGGCTCAGCTACGCCTACGACGATGCCGGCAACCTCACCACGGTCATCGACCCGCGGAAGAACAACACCGCCGACACCGCCGACTACACCAGCAGGTACGGCCACGACCTGAACCACCGGCTCACCACGGTCACCGACCCGCAGGGCAAGGTCACCGCCACCGACTACGACCGCGACGGCCTCGTGGTCGGCCGCACCGACCAGGACGGCAACAAGACGCTGATCACCCTGGACGCCCGCGGCAAGCCGGCCGAGGTGAAGGTGCCGCGCAGCAGCTCCGGCGGCACGGTCACGTACGACATCAGCCGGTACGAGTACGACCAGGTCGGCAACCAGACGAAGGTCGTCTCGCCGCGCGGGGTGGCGACCGGCTCGGTGGCGGACGACTTCGTCCAGCAGACCACCTACGACGAGCTGAACCGGGTCAAGGAGAAGCTGGCCCCGTACGACCCGAACGACGCCCGATACAACACCCCGGACAGGACCGTTTACAGCTACGACGCGGTCGGCCGGCTGGCAGGCGTCAGCGCCCCGCCCTCCAACGGGCAGACCGTCCGCAACGACACCACCTACACCTACTGGGACAACGGCTGGCCGAAGACGACCACCGACCCGTGGGACATCACCACCTCCTACGACGAGAACGCGCTGGGCAAGCAGATCTCCCGCACGGTGACGAGCGCCGGCGGCTCCTCCTCCCGCACCATGACGTGGGACTACTACCCGGACGGCAAGCTCAAGGCCCGCTCCGACGACGGCGTGCCGGTCGGCAGCCAGGTGGTGCTGGCCGACAACACCGACGCGCAGAACGTCACCGTCACCGGCACCTGGCCGGTGAGCACCAGCGGCACCGGGTACCAGGGCTACAACTACGCCACCCACGCCGCCGGAACGGGCACCAGCAGCTTCGCCTGGAACCTGGTCATCCCGCAGGACGGCAACTACGACGTCTACGTCAAGTACGGGACCGGCACGGCGACGAACGCCAGCTACAAGGTCGACTACACCGGCGGGTCGGCCACCAGGGCGGTCAACCAGACCACCGGCGCCGGCACCTGGGTCAGCCTCGGCCGGTACGCCTTCACGGCGAGCGGCACCGGCCAGAAGATCACGCTGACGGACGCGGCCAACGGCACCGTCGCCGCCGACTCCGTCAAGCTCGTCCGGGACAACTCCGCCGACACCGACAACGAGAAGACCGCCTTCAGCTACGGCTACGACCCGAACGGGAACCTCACCGACATCGCCGATGCCAGCCCGGGCGCGAGGACCGACGACTACGCGGTCACGTACACCGGGCTGGACCAGGTCGCCTCGGTGGTGGAGAAGAAGAGCGGCAGCACCCAGCACACGACCACGTTCGGCTACGACGAGAACGGCAACCTGCTCACCCGCGGGCACGACGCGCAGACCGCGTCCTACACCTACGACGACCGTGACCTGCCCGCAAGGCTCTCCGACGCGCAGTCGGCGACCGACCCGAACCCGAAGGTGAGCACGTTCACCTACACCGCCCGCGGCCAGAAGCTGCGCGAGGTGAAGGCCAACGGCAACACCGTCGACTACGCCTACTTCCTCGACGGGATGCTGCAGCACCAGATCGAGAAGAAGCCGAACGGCACCCTGGTGTCGGAGCACACGCTCGGTTACGACCCGAACGGCAACAAGACCCGGGACGACCAGAAGGTCATGAACGCCGACAACCACTCGGCGTACCTGACCCGCACGTCGGTCTACACCTACGACCCCCGGGACCGGATCGCCACCATCCACGCGACCGACGCGGGCGGCGCGACGCTCTCCGACGAGAGCTACTTCCACGATGCCAACAACAACGTGGTGTCGCAGAACGTGAAGTCCGTCCCCACGACGTTCAGCTACGACCGGAACCGGTTGCAGTACTCGGTGCAGAACGGCGCGACCGCGAACTACAACTACGACCCGTTCGGCCGGCTGGACACCGTCACCGCGTCGGGCCAGACGATCGAGAAGATGACGTACGACGGCTTCGACCGGGTCGCGTCGGACCGCAAGGGCGCCGGGGCCGCGGCGTCGACCACGACCTACACCTACGACCCGTTCGACCGGACCACCAGCCGCACCGCCAACGCCGGCGGCACCGGCGAGAAGACGACCGTCTACAGCTACCTGGGGCTGTCCGACCACCTGCTCGACGAGCGGGTCGCGGGCCAGCTCACCAAGTCGTACCAGTACAGCCCGTGGGGCGAGCGGCTCTCCCAGGTCAAGTACAACACCGACGGCAGCACCGATGACGGCTACTACGACTACAACGCGCACAGCGACGTCGAGTCCGTCACCGACCGCAACGGCGACACCAAGGCCACCTACGGCTACACCGCGTACGGCGAGAAGGACGACGGCCAGACCACCGGCGTGGACAAGCCGGACGTCCAGGACCCGACCAAGGAGCCGTACAACGCCTACCGGTTCAACGGCAAGCGGTGGGACCCGGCCTCCGGCAACTACGACATGGGCTTCCGCGACTACAGCCCGGGCCTGAACAGGTTCCTCAGCCGGGACATGTACAACGGGGCACTTGCCGACCAGCGCCTGGCCACCGACCCGTTCACCGGCAACCGGTACGCCTTCGGCGGCGGCAACCCGATCACCTCCGTCGAGCTCGACGGCCACCGGCCGGCGGACTGTGACGGCGAGTGCCTCAAGAGCTGGCTGGCCGCGCAGCGCAAGGCCGAGTTCATCAAGCAGATGCTGGACTACAACGCCGAGCACTCGGCGGCGGTGCTGGCCACCGTCGCCGGTATCCGGTCGAGCCCGAAGTTCCGGCAGGTCGGCGGCGGCACCATCACCACCCGCATGATGTTCAACTGCATCCCCGGCGGCAGCGTCAAGAACCCTGACAACCAGAAGGTCTGCGGCTACGCGGACATCATGCTGCACGCCAAGGACGGCAACGTCTACGTCTGGGAGGTGAAGGCGGAGGCATCCGCGGCCGAGGCCTACCCGCAGATCGACCTCTACATCCGCATGCTGAGGAAGCGCGGCGACTCCGCAAAGCGAGGCTGGGACCTGCCGCAGGTCGCGCCGGTGCCGGTACCACGAACCGGCGGCTCGCTGCGGGTGTATTCCGCGCCGCGTCGAGGTGCCGCCGAGACCGGCATCCGCCTCTACGAGCGGCTCCCCAACCCCGAGCCGGAGCCGGAGCCGAAGCCGGTGCCCGTACCGGTGCCCGTACCGGTGCCCGTACCCGTGCCGGCACCTCAGCCGGCGCCGGACGACGGAGGCGGCGTGCCCGGCTGGGTCCCGTGGGCCGTTGGCGGTGCCGCGGTCGTCGGTGGCGTCGCCTGCTTCGCCAGCGGCGTCTGCGAGGTGGCAGGGGCCGGCGGCTTGCTGGTGGGCGGGCTCGCGGCGGTGTTCTAGGCCGTTGGCCACATGAGCCGGCGGGCACACGGGCAGTACGCGCGTACACCCGCCGGACCTTCCCCCGGACCATCCCGGGGGAAGGTCCGGCACGCCCGGCCCGTGCTTGCGCGGCGCATGGGCGGCGACACCCTGACATGCGCTTCCGGGCGGGATGGGAGACTCGGGACGAGATGAGAGGGGGTCCTGCGGTGGCTTGGGGCGTGCGAGGTGAGCTGGACGGCCGGGCCGAGTCGCCGGAGGACGTCGGCCGGTATGCCCGGCGCTGGTTCGAGGCCGCCGCCCAGGGGGTGGCGGCAGGGCTGCTGGATGACCTGCGTACCCGGCCGCCCCAGTCCAGGAAGGTCTTCGGCTCCGGGGCGAGTCCTGAGCCGTGGGGGGAGCCGGGCGGCCTGTTCGCCTCCCTGCTGCGGTTTGACCGGCTGTGGGGGGACGCGCGCAGCAAGCGGGTGTGGTCGGAACGCGCGTGGAAGCAGTTCCTCGACGGGCTCTCGGACCTGCCGGTCGCGGCCGAGCTGCGGATCTTCGAGCTGAACGAGCGAGGGAAGCCGTCCTGGAACACCCTCACGGTCTCGGCGCAGCGGATCAGCGAGGACGGGCAGTGGTTCCGGCTGTTCTGTGAGTTCCTCTGCTCCGATCCACGGCCCGGTACCAGGGTCGCCAAGCTGACCACGCAGGACGTCGTGGACATGGTGCGGGAGACGGCGGCGGACATTCCGGCGACCTTCGGGTGCGTGACCGATGACGGGGGCGCCGGCGGGGAAACCGCGCTGGAGGACGCGCTGAATGCCGCGTGGGACGACGGCATCCAGCGCAGCCGCGAGGTGCTGCGGGGTTACCCGTGGGTGACCATCTGCCCGCCGCAGATCGCCGAGCGGCTCGGCGGCGTTGAGGCGTTGCGGGCGTCAGGCGCGTTCTGGGACGTGCGGGTGCTGCCGACCGGCAGCGTCTGGCTCCAGGCGACCGAGCGCCTGGAGGACTACGAGGGTGACGCGCTGCGGCGGGTCTTCCGCACCCTCGCCCCGGTGCTGCCCGCCGGCGAGCCGAAGCCCTACGTGGGCGAGTACCGGGGCCGGATGGTCTACGAGGACGCGAGCACCCTCACCTGACCGAGTCGGCGCCTCGCCATCGTCGGCTGTGGCCGCCGCCGACCTCGTTGCGGAAGCCGGTCGGGATGTCGGCATGTACGGGGTGGCGGGGTGCTGGTCAGCCGGTGGAGCCGCCGTTTCGCGCGTCAACGCCAGCACCGAGCGCGGACCAGCAGCGCCGTCGAGTTCGCGTGGACCTCCGGCGCGACCAGGACATGCCCGGGCACCAGGGCCCCGACCGCGGGCAGGACGCAGCCAACGCCGGCCCTCCGGTGTATCGGCACGTTCCACCACTCCCGCGGATCGGTGCCGCGGGCCACCGCACACAGGAACGATGGAGTCTGCCCGCCGCGGCGGTCCCGTCGGTGGGCCGAGTCTGTACGCGACGTGCCAGGCGTCGTAACGTCGCGAGAGGAACCAGTGGCGGTCACGGGGAAGAGGAGGAGACATGGCGATCCTCGACAAGGCCAAGGCGGCCGCCGAGCGTGCGCGGGGCCAGGCCAAACACAGGATGGAGCTGGGCCGGGCGCGGCTCGATGAGATGCAGGCACGGCGGCAGCACAGCAGACTGCTCCGCGAGCTGGGCGAGGCCCGCTACGCCGAGCAGGCCGGGACGGGGACACACGAGGGGGTGGCACGGGCGATCGCAGCCGTGGACGCTCACCTGCAGGCGTATCCCCAGGCGGGGGCACCGGGTCGTCTGGAGGCGGCTCGGCAGGCGCGAGACATCATGCATCCGGGAGCGGAGTGCATCGGCGAGGACGACACCGTCGCGACCGCCGCGCAGAAGATGCGCGATCTGGGCGTCGGTTCGCTGCCGATCTGCGGTGCCGACGACCGGCTACACGGAATCCTGACCGATCGTGACATCGTCGTGAAGTGTGTCGCTGAAGGCCGCGACCCGGCCCAGCTTCGAGCCGGCGAGCTGGCTCAGGGCACGCTGTTCTGGGTCGAGGCCACCGCCGACGTCGGCGAGGTGCTGCACCAGATGGAAGACCACCACATCAAGCGGCTGCCGGTGATCGAGAACCACCGCCTGGTCGGTATCATCAGCGAGGCCGACCTGGCCCGGAACCTGGACGAGCACCGGCTCGCCGAGTTCGTCGAGAAGGTCTACGCGACGCCCTGATCCGCAACCCACCCCTTCCCGGCTCCCCGGGCGGCCGCGATCGCGGGCACGGTGGGAACACCCGGCCACCGCGCTCACCGCCAGGCCAGCTGTCCCGCTGCCGTCGGCGGTCGCCCCGGGCGGTCGACCGGGCGGTCACCCGGGGGTCTGCCACATTCACGCCAGGCGCGCCGGGGCCGGTAACCGATCATCGGCCGGCCGTTCAGCGCCGGGGGTACGCCGTGGTTGCTTTCTCGGTGTCCGGCTTCGTGTGATTCTCCTGCAACTGTCGCAGGGCGTCGTTCATCTGCTGGACCCAGCCGGACAGCTCGGTGGTCAGCACCGCTTCGCCGCGGGCGACCAGATCCTCGAACGGGGCCCGTGCCGGCCCGTTCGCGGTTCGTGAGCTCCACTCGCGGAGCAGGCCGCTCAGCTTGTTGGCTGACTGGTTGTAGGCGACGATCGTGTTGTCGAGCTGGAGGTTGGCCAGGTATGCGGTGGCAGCCACGGATATCGTGGTGGTGAGACCGATCCAGATCTCGGCGCCGGCCGCGGCGAGAAGCGCGCCGGCACCGGCGCTGGCGATGGCGAGCAGTTGGTAGGAGTTCCGGCTGCGCTCGAGTTTCCCGATGCGGCCGTGGTAGTAGCTGAGTTGGTCGGCGACCCGGGTCGCGAGGTACCTGCTGCTGTCCAGAGGACTCAGGCCGTCGTCGTAGCGGCTGGCGCCGTACATCTGCGGCGGCAACGGCCCCTCGTACGGGGTGAGTGGGCCGCTGCTGGCCTCGGTGTGCATGAGTCGTGCGTCGATCGCCTCGAGTTGGCGGGCGAGCGTCTCCCGTCGCGCGGCGGCTCCGTCGCGAGGGGGCGGCTGGTCGGCGTACGCGCCGGTGCCGGTGCGGTAGCGGTAGATCTCGGTCTTGATCGCTTCGGCTGCAGCGCGTAGCAGCACCCAGCGCTTGCCCGTTGCACGTCGGTTGGCCAGCGCGATGAGCACTGAGGCGAGGATTGGTATTGCGACCACTGACCAGTGCAGGGCACGGTTGCTCCACCGCTGGTGCACGAGCGCGAGCAGGGTGGCGAGGATCCCGAGGACCAGGATCGAGGACTGGAATCGCTCGAAGGTGCGCCTGAGGTGCGCGGCGAGCTGGTCGTAGGTCGCGAATGACTGCCAGGCCTGCTTGAGGACCGGCTCGTCCTGCAGCTCCCACGCCAGCTGGCGGGCAGGTCCGTCGGGTTCGACGTCACGCACCAGGCGCACGTCACCGTCACGCACGATCTCCCGCAGGCCCAGATCGGGGATGGCCGAGCTGGCCGTCGGCTGGTGGTACCGGTAGCGGCGCGGCAACAGCGGGGCGAGCCGGCGACGGCGGGGCACCCGGTGCGCCTGCCACAGCGCCGCGACCGAGTCGGCCAGCCCGCCGGTGCCGCTGAGGACGAAGACCGGCCAACCACGGCGCACCGACTCCAGCGCCTCCGTCTTGGCCACCGCGCCGCCGCCCCCGAGCACCATGGCGATCGGACCGCCCGCGGCGAGCGCCTCGACCACACCGAAGAGCAGCCCGGTCTCGCTGCCCCAACCGGCGCCGTCGGCGAGCACGAAGTGGGTATGGTGCGGCTCGAGCGGGACGCGCTCATCGCCCACCGGTCCGCCCGGGTACGTGGTGGTCCCTACGGGTGCCACCCCGATCAGCGCGGGCAGGGCGGACCGCTGCTCGGCACGGGCAGCACCCAGGACGGCCACCACCCCGGCCGCCGTCCCGCCGTCGACCACCGCGGCCCCGGTCACCCGCGCCGCGGCCGCCACGACCGGTCCCAGGACCGCTCTGGCCCGGTCGAGCGCCGCGCCCGTCAGGCTGTTCGCGCCGCCGCAGACCACCATCACCGGCCGGCGCCCGGCGTCGGTGAGCAGACCCAGCCGGGAGACCAGATCCCGCGGACCCGCCCCGTCATCAACCACCACTGCCGCGCGGTAGCCGTTGTCGAACCGGATCTCCTGCGTTCCACCGCCGGCCGCATGCGCCTGATCGCTCACAAATGGATCATCCCACCACGGCCGGCATACGCAGCATGGGTCTGCGCCGGCCGAACGGGGCTCTGTGGTGGATCACGACAGTCGGCTGGCCGGGCGACATGTCCACTCCGCATCCGCACGATCTAGTTGATCAAGCTACCAGCCGCGTCGCGGACACGATCTAGTTCTACTCCCAGGTATCAGCGGCGCCCTGCGCGCCTCCTCATGTTGACGTCCGGAGACAGCCGCGCGTCCGGACGATCAGGGGGGGTCGACCAGGTGTGGCCATTATCCTGAGCTACTCCCGGAAGGATGAAAGCGTCGTCAAGGCGCTCGCCCAGGGCCTCGAGGCGGCCAAGCGGGAGGTGTGGTTCGACCACAACCTCGGCGGCGGTGACGCCTGGTGGGACTCGATCCTGGAGAATATCCGCTTGGCGACGGTATTCCTCTTCGCGCTCTCCGACGCGTCGCTGCACTCCAAGCCGTGCCAGCTGGAGTTGGACTACGCCCTCGCCCTCGGCCGCCCGATCGTGCCGGTCCAGGTGGGGCCGGTCACCAGCTTCCGCGCGAGCCCCGTCGCCGAGCTGCAGATCATCAGCTACAACCCGGACAACGCCCAGTCGGGGTTCATGATCCTCGCCGCGGTCGATGACGCGGCGAAGCGGGTGCGGCCCCTGCCCGACCCGCTCCCGGTGCCGCCGCCGATCCCGTTCGCCTACGTGCTCGCGCTCGGGCGGCAGATCGAAAGTTCGGAGCTGTCGCTGGCCGAGCAGGTCGCCGTCATCGACCAACTACGTCGTGCTCTCGGCGAGGAGACGGACGAGTCCGTGCGGCAGGACATCCTGTCGATGCTGAGGAATCTCAACGGCAAGCCGTGGATGACCAAGCGGACCGAGCGGGAGATCGCGGCCCTGCTGTACGCCCATGGTCCGAGCGCGCACCCCCAGGAAGAGGAGAAGGTCACCGCACAGGCGCGGCGTCCGGGCGGCGCTGAGTTGGCCGAGTCGGCGGCGACGCCCGAGGCGGCCCCGCCGCATCGCCCCGAACCCGACCCTCGCGAATGGTACGCGGAACGGCTGGAGCAACTGCAGAAGCAGCAGGCGGCCGCGGAGAAGGCCGGCCGGCCGGACCCTCCGCCCTGGCGTCTCCCGCCCGACGCGGCCGCCCTGTGGAGCCGGACGTTCGAACGGGACGAGCCTGCCGCGCCCGCCGCGGGCGCGGTGTCCGCCGCGGACGAGCCAGATCCGACCTCGACACCTCCTCCGCCCGAATCGCCCTCGCCGCCCCCCTACCTCACCACTGCCGCGCCGCAGCCCCCGACACCGCAGGCGTTCCCCCAGCAGGCGGCGCAACAGCCCACCCCGGCCGCCACGTGGGTCTCGCCGGGCGCCCCGGTCGCGCCCCCACCGCCGAACTACTGGGCGCTGAGCATCGCCTCGTGTCTGTTCTCCCTGGTGCTGCTGGGCGGAGGAATAGCCGTGTACTACTCCCGCCGGGTCGACCAGCGCTACCGGGTGGGCGACCTGACCGGTGCGCGAAAGGCATCCACCCTCGCGAAGGCGTGGGGGATCGTCGGCATCGTCATGGGCGGTCTGCTCCTGCTGATCGCACTGTGACCCGAGCTGAGAAGGCGAGGAGGACCATGTCACGACGAGGCGGAGTGGCCGTCCCGCTGATCACGCTGATCGGGTCGTTCGGGTTGGTGCTGGCGCTCGGCGGTTGGCTCGGCACGAGCACGAGCACGAGCACGAGGACCAGCACGGCTCCCGCGAACCCGGAGCCGCGCGGCGTCCGTATCGTGCTCGATGGCCTGAGCGGTAGGACCGGGAAGCTGCAACCACTGCCAGGACTCCGGGTGACCATCTCACCAGCGGCGCCGGGAACGACGAAGGACCCGGAATCTGGCGGTGATTCCTCCGGATCGACCGAGACCGTCGAGATATGTGTAAGCCCGACCCGCGGCTGGACCGTCACCGGCGATGGCTGGACCGAAGTGGCCGCCCAGGACGGGGAGAACGCGTTCTGCCGCGACGTCATCCGCAATGCCGGGAAGCTCGACCCGATCGAGATCCTGCTGGACCAGCGGTGAGCCGGCGTGCGGGCGGCGACCCCGTCCTTCTGTACCGTGTTGCGGCGGCCGCCCTCGTCGGTGGATCACTCGCAACGGCCACGCTCACGAAGCTGGGCCATGTCAACGGGCCGGTGGTCGCCGGAATCGTCGTCCTGATCGCCGGGCTCAGCGTGCTCGCCGTGTCCGCGCTCCTGCCCGAACCACGCCAGCCGGTCCAGCCGGCCGCGCCGCGGCCCCGACGGGACGACCAAGGCCCCGGACGGCCGTCTCCGCGGCAGCCCGCGTTCCCGGGACGGCCGTCTCCGCCGCAGCCCGCGCCCGGGCAACCGGCGCCGACCTGGCCCGGCGTGTCCACGCGGGCGAACTCCGGCGCCGGTGGGAACGGAACCTGGACCGTCCCGGCTCCGGCGACGCCCACGACGCGATGGAACCCCGCACCGTCGTCGAGCTCCGCACCACAGTCGAGCTCCGCACCACAGTCGAGCTCCGCACCACCGTCGCCCCCCGGACCGGCGCCGATGAGCGTCGCGGTCCCGGTCCCGGGCAGCGCATGGTGGAAGGCGGCCTCGGCTGGCGCGCGGACACCGGAACCGCCGGCGGCACCGGCGCCGGACAGGCCCGGCGCCGCGGCTGCCGGGCTTTCCGACTACACCCCCGAGGCGGCGGCGACGCGGGTCGTGCAGTGCCCCCGCTGCGGCGACTTCGGGGTGGACGTCCGCCACCAGGAGCCGGGCTTCGCGTTCACCTGCAAGAGCTGTGACCACCACTGGCGCTGGGGGCCCGGGTCGGCGTGGCCGACCACCGTGGTCCGCCCGCGTCTCAGGCGCCGGCCGGACTCCGGCGGACCCGAATCGTTCTGACTCCGACGCCGGCAGGGAGATCCGATGTATCAGCAGGCGTTCTCGCGCAGCACACCAGGGTGCATTGTCTTCCTGGTCGACCGGTCCGACTCGATGCATGCCCGTTGGGCAGGCTCGGGCCTGACCCTGGCGCAGGGTGCGGCAGGCGCAATCAACAAGATCCTGCTCGAGCTGTGCGTGAAATCCACCAAGGAGCAGGGTGGGGCGCTCCGGTGCTACTTCTACGTCGGCGTGTACGGCTACGGGGCGTGCCCGGGCACCGGTGGCGAAGGCGTCGAGTCCGCGCTTCCCGGTCCGCTCGCGGCCCGCGGCATCGTTCCGCTGCCCGAGCTCGCCGACCATCCGATCGCGGTCCGGGAGGAGCCTTCGCTCGACGCGATGGCGAGCCCATCGAAGGTCCCGGTGTGGATCGAGGCCCACCACGGCTTCCGTACGCCGATGTGCCAGGCCATCGCGACCGCGGGTGCGCACCTGTACGAGTGGACGAACGCCTTCCCGCGGTCCTTCCCACCCATCGTGATCAACATTACCGACGGGATGGTCACCGACAGCCCGTACGACGGCGCGGACCTGGGCATGTGGGCCAAGCGACTCACCACCATCGAGACCGGCGACGGGCAGGCGCTGCTGTTCAATATCTTCCTGTCCCCGAACCCGGGGGCGGGCGTGTGGTTCCCGGCCAGCGACGCGAACCTGCCGCAGCCCGGGCCGGACTTGTTCTCGATCAGCAGCCCGATGCCCCAGCCGATGATCGACAACGCGCGGTCGGCCCAGATCCACGTGGCGCCGGGTGCGCGGGGGTTCGCGTTCAACGCCGACCTCGGGATGCTGGTCAAGTTCCTCGAGATCGGCACCCGCTTCGACGTCCGGGCTCACTGATCGCGATGCCGCACCTGCAGATGGTCGTCTTCCACGTGCCTAAGGCCGGCTCCGCCGAGGAGGAGTGGGAGGACGGCGCGGGCCTGGACCCGGGCGACCCCGCGACCGGCCGGAACGCGCGGTGCATCGTCGTCGACGGGGCGACGGAGGCGTACGACTCGATCCGGTGGGTGGGTCAGCTCGTCGACTCCTTCCTCGGCATCCAACCCGCCGGCGGGGCGCCGTCCCTGACCGCCCGCGCCATGGACGAGTGGTTCGGACTCATGCAGGACCGGTGGGTGCAGACCGCACCGGCCACGTTCGCCAGCATCTTCGAGGAGCGGAAGTTCCATGAGGACGGGTCGTTCGCGACCCTCCTCGGCTGCGAGATCCACGACCTCGGCGGCCAACGGCCGCGCTGGTCCGCGGTCGCGCTCGGCGACACCGTGCTGTTCCACGTGCGCGGCGCACGGGTGCTCGCGCAGTTCCCCGCGCTCGCCGCCGAGGACTTCGGCCTCAACCCGGACGGCGTGTTCACCCAGCCCTCGGCGCGGGACCGGATGCGGGCGCGGCTCGGCCACGCGGACGGATCGCTGGCCGTCGGTGACCGGCTTTTCCTGGCCACCGACGCGGTCGCCGAGTGGATGGTCAGGGCCGGTCGTTCGGACGCCGACCGGCTCTGGCGGACCCTGGGCCGGCTCGACCACCCCGCCCTGTTCCGGCGACTCGTCGCGGACCGCCGCCGCGCGGGCGAGATGAAGAACGACGATGTGACGCTGATGCGGGTGGAGATCACCGAATCCGCACCCGAGGTGCTGGTGGTGTGTCAATGACGGCCTATCCCAACGCCGAGGACTACGTGCGGGCGGTGCAGCAGCCGGAACGGGTGTTCCGGGTGCCCGCGCTGCGCCGGGCCTCATTCGAGCTCCACCCCCTGTTCGGGATCCCGATGCCGGCGTCGGGCAACGCGGCGGTCGTGTTCAAGGCCGGTGTCGCCGGCGAGGAAGCGGCGCTGCGCTTCTACATTCGGGAGGACGCGTCCAGCCGGGAGCGGTACACGGCGCTCGGCCGGCATTTCGCCGACCGCGGCATCGATGACTGCGTCGCGCGCGCGATGTGGGTCGACGACGCGATCTCGGTCAACGGGGCGACCTGGCCGATGGTTCAGATGACCTGGGTGGACGGGCGCACCCTCGACGCCTATGTAGGCCACCTGGCCGGTACGGCGAATGCCGGGGCACTGTCGTGCCTGGCCGGGACGTGGCGCACATTCATCGCCCGCCTGCAGACCGCCGAGTTCGCTCACGGCGACCTGCAACACGGTAACGTCCTCATCGACGCCGCCAGCACGCTGCGGCTGGTGGACTTCGACGGGTCCTGGATCGCGCCGTTCCGGGGAGGACCGCCGCCGAATGAGACCGGCCACCCCAACTACCAGCGCACCGGGCGCGAGTGGGGCCGATGGATGGACACCTTTCCCGGCCTGGTGATCTACACTGCGCTGCTCGCGCTCTCCAGGCGACCGGACTCCTGGTCCGCGCTGCACAACGGGGAGAACATCCTGTTCTCCGCAGAAGACTTCGACCCGCCGTTCCGTACCCCGACATGGCAGTTCCTGTCCGGCATCCGCGACGCCGAGGTGGACATCGCCGTGGAGCGCCTCAAGCGGGCCTGTGATCCGGCGTGGCGGGCCTGCGACACCCTGGAGTCGCTGTTGGCGGAGCGCCCGCAGGTCGAGATCCCGGACCATCGCCAATCCGTCGAGGCGACCGCGTTCCCCGGGGTCGCAGTGCCGAACGACGGTGCGATGCCCTGGTGGGCGCTGACCGGCGCCACGGCAGGCGGACCGGGACCGTCCAGCGCCGCGGCATCGCCCCCGGCATGGGCCCCGCCGCCGAGCGGCCCCGCGATGCCCCCGCCCCCGCCGAGCGGCCCCGCGATGCCCCCGCCCCCGCCGGGCGGCCCCGCGATGCCCCCGCCCCCGCCGGGCGGCCCCGCGATGCCTCCGCCCCCGCCGAAGACGCAGCCCGGCGCGACAACGCAGGAATCGCCCTCGTTCACCGGCACCGGACCGGCAAGGGCCTGGTACCCGCGTTCCGGCCCAGGCCCGGTGTCACCCTCCAGCGCACGCCCATGGCCCGGTCCTCAACCACACCGCGCTCCGCACCGGCCACCCGGACACCGGCGGCCGAACGGCGCGACCGCGCTGCTGGTGCTCGCCATCGCCGGGCTGACCGCACTCATCGTGGGCGGCCTGGTGCAAAGCGGCGGCGGCGACGGGACCGCCGCCGCGGTCATGAGCGCCCTGATCGCCGCCGGCATCGCGCTGGCGCTGCTGAGAAGGAGGCAGTGAGCAGGCAACTACCGGCCGCCATCGGCTCGCTGAGCACGTGTACCCCAGCGGGCCGCCCACTGGGCCTGCGCCGCCGCCCGTAGGGGGGCCCAGCTGCGGTACCGCTGGAACGGGATCTCGAGGACCGTCGCGAACAACCGCGCTGTCACCACCGAGATCGGTACCGCCAGTGCCAGGGTGAGCCAGAACGCCGGCAGGCCGGGCTCGAGATGCGGCGCGGCGAGCTTGCGGCTGATCACCACGACGATGGGCAGGTGGACCAGGTAGAGGCTGTAGGAGAACGTGCCGAGGCTGCGCACCGGCCGGGTGGCCAGCAGCCACACCAGCGGGGCCGGCCGCCGGGTGGCCACGGCCGCGAGGAGCATGGCCATCGCGGGACCGACCGCGAGGTCGATCCAGTAGTAGTGGTGCACCGTCCAGACCGAGCCCTTGAGGATCACCAGCAGCACCACCGGAGCGGCGGCGAGCGCGGCCAGCCACTGCCACGGCAGGCGGCGGATCCGCTCCCCCGCGGCGAGGATGCCGGCGGCGAGCATGCCCACCGTGAACAGCGGGACGAACTGCGGGGTGAGCCCCGTCAGCTTGTCCACCGGGGAGACGCCCGGGGCCAGCAGGCCCATCGCGACCACCGGCACGGTGACGGCGGCGAGGGTCACCGCCGCGCCGGCGCGGCGGCGGATCAGCAGCAGGAGCGGAAAGGCGAGGTAGAGCCCGGCCTCGACCGCGATCGACCAGAAGGCCCCGTTGGGCACCGGCGCCCTGACGTTGTCCTGCAGCAGCAGGCCGTATACGACCACCGACCTGAGCGTCGGCGGCCCGGAGTGCGGCTGCGGCGTGACGGTCCAGGCGATCACCAGACTGAAGGCCAGGGCCGCCCAGTACGGCGGCAGGATCCGCCAGGCGCGCCGCCGGGCGAACCGGGCCCTGCCGCCCAGCTGCCATCCCCTGCGGGCCGGCGAGACGGCCAGGGAGAAGCCGGACAACACGAAGAAGAAGACCACCGCGAGGTGCCCGTACAGCAGCCAACCGAGCCAGACCGGACCGGGGTTGGCCGGGAACCCGCGGAAGGTCAGCAGCCAGCAGTGGAACACCGCCACGTACAGCGCGGCGAGACCGCGGAGC
>WNGF01000325.1_pt1 | contig 67720 bp, 69 predicted proteins | sample 5400641 | NCBI WGS metagenome assembly WNGF01 (sample SAMN13153371, study PRJNA577476) | soil metagenome | isolation source: 80 cm soil or saprolite under grassland replicate 2 | place: USA:California | collected 2016-06-15
CGAGGAAGAACAGCATCGACAACGTGACGGCGCCGAGCGTGACCCACAGCCACGTCTGCGAGCGCACGTAGGAGATCCCCTCGACGATGTCTCTCCCCAGCGAGCGCCCCTCACCCACGGCTGGGACCGACCGCGTCTGCATTAACAGAAAGGCCGTCGCGGAAAAGGCGAACGAGCCGGCGTCGGCGAGGAACGCCGCGCCCGCGCCGGCGGCGCCGATCACGAGGCCTCCGACCGCCGGACCGATGAGGCGCACGCACAGCGGTCGTACGAACTGATCGAGCGAATTCGCCTCGAGCAGCAACTCGCGCGGCACGACATCGCGGACAATTCCGGTGAACGCCGGCATGAAGAGCGCGCCGCCGGTCCCGTAGAGGGCGACGAGCGCCACGATGTGCCAGAGTCTCAGCGTCCCCGTCACGGACAGGACGCCGATCGCTGCGATCGCCGAGCCGCGGATCGCATCGGAGACCATGAGTAACTGGCGGCGCTCGAAGCGGTCGCTGATCGCACCGCCGATCAGCAGCAACACCACCTGCGGCACCATCCACGCGACGCCGACGACGGCGAGCGCCGTGGGCGCGTTGGAGATCGAATAGACCTGCCAGGCGATCGCAACGGTGTAGAGGCCGTCGCCGAGGAACGACACGGTCATCCCAGTCCACAGGAACGCGAAATCGCGGATCCGTAGAGGGCGGAGGATGCGGAGTCGGCTGAGCGGGAGTGCGGTGACGGCCACCAGGCTCTCGCCCCGCAGTGTCGCAGGTTGCGACCGAAAGATCTACGTCGGGTCCCAGTCGAATTCGCGCGAGAGCAGGTCGAATCGACCTGTCCGATTCGGACAGCTGAAGCTCACAACCTGCCCTGACACGCCGGTCAGCCTGAGCGGTCCGGGCCCCTTCGCGACGAAGAGCCCCGTGCCGGCCAGGTTGCTTCCGGCGTTCAGATCCGTGAGCCAGACGTAGATCGCGGCCGCTCCTCCCTCGTGCGCGGCAGAGCCCCCGTAGACGGCGATCTGCACGCCATCGACGACGTCGATCCACTGCGTCGTCGGTGCGAAGAGCGCAGGCGACAGCGGGACCTGCACGTCGGTCGAGGTCACGTGCGCGAGCTCGATCTGCGGTCGCGGTGGATCGTAGGGTGGAACGTACGCCGGGTTCTTCGGCGCAGGCGGCGCAGCGCCGGGAGGAAGCGCGAACTGGTGGTCGAGGATCGCCCGTTTCGCCGGGTTCACTGGCGGCCGGCGGGACGGAGCGGCGATCGCGCCGGCCTCGAGACAGAAGGCGATGACGACGAGCAAAGCGACGGCCGGTGCGCGCACGCGGAGGCTCTTCATCGGATGTCCGTCAGGTAATCGAGCGCGTCCTGATACGTGCTCGCATGACTCTGCAATTGATCGAGCATTGCGTCGTAGCCCTCGTGCGGCGTCAGCGTCCCCGGCACAGGCCACTCCGATGTGATGCCGGTCATCCACATCGACACACCGCGATTTTCGACCGCCCAGAGCTCGAGGCTCTCCCAGCTCGCCGCCATGCTCGGGTAGTAGACCTCGGGGAGCGGGAAGTTCGCGCCCGTATATGCGACGTAGTACTCGTTCGAGCGCGACCAGTAGCCCGACTCGAGCGAGCCGTAGTCGAACATCATCCACTCGGCAGTCGAGTTGTAGCCGGCGATGAAATCGTGCGTCGACGTAAAGGCCGGATCCCACGCCGGTTCCGCGTCGTCGGCGGCGGCGCTCGTCTCCTGAGACGAGTAGCCGCTGTTCGCGATGTACGTCGTGAGCTCATTCGTGCGCGTCCCCCAATACGAACCCGCAGCCGCGTAGTCACGGGGGAGCAAAGAGCAACCCGACGTGGCAGGGCAGTAGTTGCTCGTGCCCCGCGCGATCACGGCTTGCGTGCGTAACGGCGAGCAGTCCCAGTAGCCGTCGGCGAATGCCTTCATCGCGGCGAGAATGGAAACGTTCGAGGCAAAGCCGCCCGAGCCGAAGAGCTTCGTTCCGTACGCACCGTCTCTGTATGCGGGCCGGCCGAAGTCGAGGATGATCGCTCCGACGGCGCCCGCGTTGCCCGCCGTGCAGCCCTGGTTGTACAGCGTGCTCGTCGAGGTCGTCGACTCGTAGTACGACCTCGTCGTGTACGGGTAGGCGGCCGTGGCGTCGCGCGGCCACGCCGCCCCTACCACGCACGCTCCCACGACGAACCAGGCCCCGAGTGCTCGCGCAACCACGTTGGCAGCGTAGACAACGGAAGGTGACGCAGTTGTGCCGAGTTCGTCGCTAGCGCGCGACGAGCACGTCTTCGAAAAACTCGCCGGCCCGCCGGCCGGTTCGGCGGTTGACGTGGCGGCGCAGCCGCGCCTCCAGCTTCAGTCCAGCGCTTTCGAGGATCTCGGGATAGAGGTCGCGGCGATCGTTTACGACGACCAGCACCGGCGCACAGCGCCGCAGCGATTCATGCGCGCGGGCGAGCACTGCAGCAACGCCGTCACAGTATGCGGCGATGGCGGCGCGACTCGTGCCGGACGCTGCCGCTCCCAGCTCGAGCTCGCGCAGGTCGTCGAGCCCGAGCAGCTCGTAGGCGATCCGGTGTTGCTCGTGGTAGTCGATCAGGCCCGGATACGGCGGCGACGTCACGATTCCGTCGAGCCGGCCGCCGAAGTCGAGCTCGCGCGCATCGCCGTGGAAGATGGTTGCGTCACGTCCCTTTGCCCGCACTCTCGCGAAGGTCTTGATCCGTGCAAGCGTGTCGAGCGTGTAGCGGCGCAGAAACGGCAGCGCCTTCTCGACAGGCCGGCACTCGCGCTTGTGCTTGTGACACCAGTAGGGCTCGGTCTGAGGCACGCGCGGAAAGTCGAGGTCGAAATGCGTCGTGCGCCGCGCCGAGCGCGCGGCGCGCGCGAGGATCACGCGCAGGACGTCGCCGTGCTCGTACTCGTGAATCACTTCCTGAAAAGCGAGCAACTCGCGCGCCGCGCCGGGAGCGAACCAGTCCCGCACGTACGGCGACGGCTTCGCCCGCGTCTTCAGCGACTCGAGCCGGGAGACGACGTCGCGCAGCTCGCGCTCGAGCACGAACAGGTTGTACCGCTGCGTCTTCACGCGCATGAGCAGGCAGTTGAACGCTGCGATGTCGACGCCGGTCGCGTCGAAGCCCGACTCCAGCGCCTGCACGAGCGTCGTTCCCGAGCCCGCGAACGGATCGAGCACGTGCCCACCGCGTGGCACGTAGCGGTCGAGGAGCGTCTCGACGAGCTGGGGGATGAACTTGCCGAGATACGGGTGCAAGCGGTGGACGTGCTTCGTCCGCTCGCGCTCGGGCAGGTCGCGCTCCGACCACGAGAGCTCCAGGTCGATCTCTGCGTACAGCGCATCCTGCGTCGGTGCCACGGCCTCCATCGGTTCGACGCGGTCGTCAGAACGCCTGCGCGACGCGCTCCAGTTTCCCCGCGCGCTCGGCCACCACGTCGAAGCGAACGGCGCAGCCGTCATGTTCGCGATGGGCCGCCAGCCAGGCGGTCGCCGCGCGGCGGATGCGACGCACCTTCTCCGGCGTCACCATCTCGAGGGGATCGCCGAAGCCCGTGCCGGACTTCGCCTTCACTTCGCAGAAGACGAGGTTGCGCCCGCGCCGGACGATCAGGTCGAGCTCGTAGCCGCCGGCCCAGACGTTCTCGCCGAGGATGCGGTAGCCGCGCAGCCTGTAATGCCTGCGCGCGCGTTGCTCAGTTTTCGAGCCCGTACTCCTCGCGTTCCTGGCGGCCCGCTGGCGGTGCGGGGCCGGAGGGGATAGGCCAGGTAGGCCAGACCCGGAAGGCACCGTGCCGTCAGCGGGGCGAGCCGACGGCGGAGCCCGGCTCTGACGGGCGGGAGCCGTCGGTGGCCAGGGGCGCGAGGCGCTCGAGTTCTGCATAGCACCTTGCACGCCAAGATCGTCGATGGATCGGCGACGGACCGCGTTCGATCACGATCCGCGTGTGCGACGGCGTGATGTAGCCGACGTGTGAGGCGAAGCCGTACTGCGGATAGAGGGCGTCCATCCGGCGCATCAGCCGGTCGCGCGTCACCTTTGCGACGATCGAGGCGGCCGCGATCGCAGCGCTCTTCGTGTCTCCATCGACGATTGCGGTGTGCTCCGGCGCCGACGCGCCCAGCCGGAAGCCGTCCACGAGGCACGCTTCCGCGGGCGGTGTGAGCGTATGGAGAATCGCTCGCATCGCATCGAGGTTCGACCGGTGCAACCCGCGGCGGTCGATCTCGTCCGCCGACACGACCCGCACGACAACTCGCTCTGCACAGCCGACGACGCCGCGGTACAGCTCGTCCCGCTGGTCGGACGGAACCTGCTTCGAATCGTTCAGGTACGTGAGCGGCCGGACTCGGTGCTCACGCAGACATGCGTAGTCGAGCAGCACGCCGGCGACGACGAGCGGCCCGGCGAGCGAGCCACGACCGGCCTCGTCGGTACCCGCCACGAACCGCGCGCCGAGGCGTCGGTCGAACTTGAGGAGCCTCTGGCCGGTGCGGTGCACGAGTGCCGAGGATAGCGCGGCCCTCCGCCGGCGCCTGTGCCGGAAGTGGGTCAGTGGTTTGGCCGGTAACGTTGCCCGGTTCCTGGGTCGCGAGCACCAAGCCAGAGGCCGCGATCGCCCGCAGGCAAGGCTTTCAGCCTTGACAAGGGCGAGCGTGGACTCTGGCGCCGCGTGATCGCGGGCCAGGGACCCGGCGAACGTTGCCGGTCAGACCACTAGCTTTTGACGCCGACTTCGGTCGGCTCGGCTTCGGAAGTCTCGGCTTCGGCCGGCGGCTCGTCGATCTCTTCCGGCTCAGCGACCGCCTCGAGCGGCTCGGCGGCCGCAACCTTGGTGCGGTCCTGCCGGATCTCGCGGATCCGCGCCTTCTTGCCGACGCGGCCGCGCAGGTAGTAGAGCTTCGCGCGGTTGACGTCGCCGACCGCGCTGACCTCGATCTTCTCGATCTTGGGCGAGTGCAGCGGAAAGGTCCGCTCCACTCCGACTCCGAACGACTGTTTGCGCACCGTGAACGTCTCGCGCGCGCCCGCGCCTTGGCGCTTGATCACGACGCCTTCGAACACCTGGAGGCGACGCCGCTCACCTTCGATCACCTGAAAATGGACGCGCACCGTGTCGCCCGCTTTGAATTGCGGAATGCCGTCGCGCAGTTGGGCGCGTTCGAGTTCCTCGATGATCTTGCTCATACGAAAAGGGGCCGTAAGCCGGCGGGGAATGGTAGCAGCGGACTACATCACCCGGACGCGTTGTAAAGGCCACCAGATCGCGAAAACCTTGCCGATGACGAGGTCTTTCGGCACGGTTCCCCAGCGACGGGAATCGCACGACGAGTCGCGGTTGTCGCCCATCATGAAATAGTTGTGTGTGGGAATCTTCCGCGGCGGATACGACTGAAAGTCGCGGCGCGTTTCACGTACGGCTCCGTCAGGCGTTTGCCGTTGATGTAGAGACGAAGCCTTGCTTCTCCTGCCAGACGTCCCCCGGCACGCCGATGATCCGCTTGATGTTTGTGCCGCCGGAACCGCAGGCAACCTCCGCGGCCTCTGGCACGGTGAACACGACAAAGCCGCCGCGGCCGTAGCCCTTTTCAACCTCCCACCGGCAGCGCGGCTTGCCGCGCTGCTCGCTCACCGTGAGCGAAGAACCCACCTTCCAATGATCGCCGATTGGACGCGCGCGCGAAGCGCGCCCGTCCGGTCTTCCCGGCCGAAAATGCGCAGCATTTTCGGCCGCTACATCAACCGGATCCGCTGCGGCGGCCAGTAGATCGCGAACACCTTGCCGATGATGCTGGCGCGCGGGACGGTGCCCCATCGCCGCGAGTCGCACGACGACTGGCGGTTGTCGCCCATCATGAAGTAGTTGTCCTTCGGGATCTTCCGCGTCGGGTAGGACTGGAAGTCGCGCCGCTCCTTCTTGATGTACGGCTCGTCCAACTTCTTGCCGTTGATGTAGACGAAACCCTCCCGCTCCTGCCACACGTCTCCCGGCAGGCCGATGATCCGCTTCACGAAAACGCCGCCGGCGCCGCACGCGGCCTCGGCGGCTTTCGGGACGTCGAAGACGATGATCTCGCCGCGGTGCGGATCGCGGAAGCGGTAGATGAACCGATTCGCGAGCACGCGATCGGAGAAGCGTGCGGTGCAGCCCGAGCCGCCGCGCGCGCAATGCAGTGTCGGTTCCATCGAAGAAGACGGGATGCGGTACGGGTTGACGACCCACGCCTTGATCGCGAGCACGATCGCGATCGCGCCCGCGATCGTGACGATCCAGTCGATGATCCCCCGCCACGGCTGCGGCACTCCGAGCCGCACGAGTGGGTTCAGCCCGTGCTTTGGGGGCGGCGGTGGCGGCTCCTGCGGCGCCGGCCGACTGGGCCACTCTTCCAGCTGGATGCTCGCCCAGGGTGACTCGGCCGGCGGCGTGGGCGCGTCCGGCGCTTCGCCGGTGCGCGGGGTTGCTGGATCACTTGAAGGCGGCTGCTCGTCTGCGGGCACGTTCGAGGTCTCTTCGCCGCGCGGCGCCTCGGCGTCATCCGTGGCAGGCCCTTCTTCCGGCGACCGGTGCTCGGGTGCTTCGGGATCGAAGCGATCGCTCATCGCACAGTCCTCGCCCGGCTCTGCGCACGCCGCCAGTCGGCGATGCGCTCGTGATTGCCAGACAGCAGGACGTCGGGGACATTCCAGCCGCGGAACTCCGAAGGTCGCGTGTAGTGCGGATACTCGAACCCGCCCTCGAGCTTTTCGGAGAACGACTCGTGCTCGCCCGATCCTTCCGCGAGCGCGCCCGGCAGCCGGCGCGCGATCGCATCGAGGAGCACCATCGCCGGCAGCTCGCCGCCGGACAGAACGTACGGCCCGATCGAAACGGCGTCTGACGCGAGGTGCTGCAGGATCCGCTCGTCGAACCCTTCGAAGCGCGCCGAGAGGAACGTCAGCCTGTCCTCGTCGGCGAGCTCCTCGACCACGGACTGCGTGAGTTGGCGGCCCTGCGGCGTGAGCGCGATGACGCGGTGCTCCGGCATGCCTCCGTACACGGCATCGAGCGCTGCGGCGACGACGTCCACGCGTAACACCATGCCCGCGCCGCCGCCGTAGGGCTCGTCGTCGATCTGTCCCGCGCGGAGAGGTGTCGTGTCGCGGTAGCCGAACAGCCGGAGGTCGAGCTGATCCCCGAGCACGGTTGCGACCGGCCGCTGCTCGGTAAGCCACGCAAACGCGTGCGGGATAGGCGTAAAGATGTCGAGCTGCAAGGTCTCAGCAGGTTAGTCAGCATCGTCGAAGCCGGCTTCCACAACGATTCTGCGCGCGTCCAGATCGACCTGCCGCACGCACGCTTCGACCAAGGGGAGCAATAGACCATTCTCGAGCTCGAGGACGTCGTTCGCCACGCCGGGCGCGACGTTCGACACACGACCCAGGTGAGTGCCGTCGACGCGCTCGACCTCCAGACCGACGAGCTGGAAGACGTAGTACTCGTCGGGCTTCGGCGGCGGCAGTGCGCTCCGGTCGACCTCGAGGACGGCGCCACGCGGCACGTCGCGGTCGAGACGAATCACCCGGCGGCGTCCTGCGCGCTTCGACTCGACGACCTCGGCCTTTTCCCCATCGACGAAGAGCTCGGCGCCGACGGCGAACCGTTTCGGGTCCTCACTCGCCTCCTCGACGACGAACGCGCCCGTGAGGCCGTGCCGCTTGCCGACGCGACCGACGGCAACGCGTTCAGGCAACGCTCTCGAAGTGCGCTATCGCTTCCTGCCGGGAAGGCGCAGTACGCAAATTCTCGGCGATGAATTCTTCCGCGTCGCTCCAGCCCGACGTCTCGACCTCCGCGATCGCGCGTTCTACGTCGAACGGCGTGCGCTTGAACTCGACATCGTCCGACACGATTGCCCAGTAGGCAGCGACATCGCCTTCGTAGGCCATGCCGACCGAACCGGCGTTGACGAAGTGCCCGCGGCGGAACTGCATGTGCGTATGGCCGGCGACGACGAGGCGCGCGTCGACACCCGCGAGCGCCTCGCTGAATCGCTCGTCGGGCGAATCCTCGGTGAGGATCGGCTCGTCGCTCCGCGGCGTAGCGTGGCAGTAGAGAACGCCGTCGACCTCGACCGTCGTCGGCCAAGCCCGCGCCCACTCGACGACCTCCCGCCCGAGTCGTCGCGTGAGCCACCGGTTCGGCTCGCGCTCGCAGTTCCCGCGGACGTAGTGAGCTTCCACGGAGCGGACGAGCTCGAGCGTCTCCACCGGACACGGCCCCCAGAACACATCGCCGCCGAACACGATCGCGTCCACGTGCTCCCGTTCGACCTCGTCGAGAACGGCCGCGAGCGCGGTCGACATTCCGTGGACGTCGTAGAGCGCCGCGGTCTTCAATCGACGATCTCGAGCACGATGCGCTTGCGCCGGCCGCCTGCGGCGGCCCGAACCAGCTGGCGCAGCGCGCGCGCGATCCTGCCTTGGCGCCCGATCACCTTGCCGACGTCCTCTTTCGCGACGTGCAGGCGAAGCACGATCACGTCATCCTGCTCGTCGCGCTCCACCCGGACCGCGTCCGGATCGTCGACGAGGCGGCGCGCCAGAACTTCAAGGAGCTCGTTGACCACCTAAAGGTTCTTGATCTTGATCAGGCGCCGCACCGACTCCGTCGGCTGCGCGCCCTTGCCCAGCCAGTCCTTCACCTTCTGCTCGTCGAGCTCGATCGTCGATGGATCCGTCTGCGGGTTGTAGCGCCCGATGATCTCGATGAACTTGCCGTCCCGCGGCGACCGCGAATCGGCTGCAACGACGCGGTAGATCGGATTCTTCTTCGATCCAACGCGCGTCAACCTCAACTTGACTGCCACTACCGCCTCGCTTTCTTCTTGCGTTTGTTTTTGCTCTTGCGCTTTGTCGACGCCTTCGGCTTGGGCTGCGCCTGCGCGCCGTTCTGCAGCTGGGCGAGGTCCGGCATCTTGCCCTTGCCCATTTGCTTCATGACCTTCTCCATCTCCTTACGCGCGAGCAGCAGCTGATTCACCTGCTGCACCGTGGTGCCGCTGCCGCGCGCGATCCGCTGCCGGCGTGAGCCGTCGATCACGTGCGGCAGCGCGCGCTCGCGCGGCGTCATCGAGAGCACGATCGCCTCGACGCGCCCGAGCTGCTTCTCATCGACGTCCATGTCGCCGAGCTGCTTGCCGAGCCCCGGGATCAGCTTCAGCACGCCCTGGAACGGCCCCATCCGCTTCAGCATCTTTTGCGCGCGCAGGAAGTCGTCGAACGTGAACTGCCCGGCGCGCATCCGCTTCTCCATGTCTTCCTGATCGTCGGCCTCGACCGCCTGCTCTGCGCGCTCGATCAGCGTGAGCACGTCGCCCATGCCGAGGATGCGCGATGCCATGCGGTCCGGGTGGAACCAATCGAGCTGGTCGAGCTTCTCGCCGGTCGACGCGAGCTTGATCGGCTTCCCGGTGACAGCCTTCACGGAAAGGGCTGCGCCGCCGCGCGCGTCGCCGTCCAGCTTCGTCAGGACGACGCCGTCGAACGCGATTCGCTCCTGGAACGCCTCGGCGACGTTCACGGCTTCCTGACCCGTCATCGCGTCGAGCACGAGCAGCACGTTGTGCGGCTTCGCCTCGTCGCGCACGCGGGCGAGCTCGTCCATCAGCGCCTCGTCGACGTGCAGCCGGCCGGCGGTGTCGAGGATCACGACATCGCGCGTGTCCTCGCGCGCGCGAGCCAGGCCCTCGCGTACGGCCTTCACGGGATCGGTGCGCTCTTCCGTGTAGACAGGAATGTCGATCTGCTTGCCGAGCTGCGCGAGCTGCTCAATCGCCGCAGGTCGCTGCAGGTCGGCGGCGACGAGCGCGGGCTGCCGCCCCTCTTTGCGCAGCAACAGCGCGAGTTTCGCTGCGGCGGTCGTCTTGCCCGAGCCCTGCAGACCGGCGAGCAGGATCACCGTCGGCGGCCGCCCCGCGAACGCGAGGCGCGAGCCGCCGGTGCCCATCAGCGCCGTCAGCTCCTCGTGGACGATCTTCACGACCTGCTGCCCGGGCGTCAGGCTCTTCTGCACCTCCTCGCCGACCGCGCGCTCGCGCACGCTCTCGACGAACTGCTTGACGATCTGGAAGTTGACGTCGGCCTCGAGCAGCGCGAGACGGATCTCGCGCATGGCGCGCGAGACCGCTTCGTCGTCCAGCTTGCCGCGCTTGCGCAGGTCGCCGAGGGCGCCCTGAAGGCGCTCTGAGAGCGTGTCGAACACGAGCGGAACAGTGTAGTGGCCCTAGGCTTTTGTCACTTTCGGGCCTACACTCGGAGGACATGGCCCAGCGGGGCGAGCAGCCGCTCGTTCGCAAGACCGTCACCGTGCTGTTTTGCGACGTCACGGGCTTCACGAGCCTCGGCGAGCGCGTGGACCCGGAGACGATGCGGCGGGTCATGATCCGCTACTTCGACGAGATGCGGACGGTGCTCGAGCGGCACGGGGGCACGGTCGAGAAGTTCATCGGTGACGCGGTGATGGCGATCTTCGGCGTGCCGCTCGTGCACGAAGACGACGCCTTGCGCGCCGTGCGCGCCGCCGACGAGATGCGCCGCGCCCTGGCGCGCCTCAACGACGAGCTCGATACGCGGTTCGGCGTCCGCCTCGAAGAGCGCATCGGCATCAATACCGGCGAGGTCATCGTCGGCGACCCCGCAACGCAGCAGACCGTCGCGACGGGCGACGCGGTGAACGTTGCTGCGCGACTGCAGCAGGCGGCGCAGCCGGGCGAGATCCTGCTTGGCCGCGAGACGCACCGGCTCGTCGCCGAGCGCGTCCGAGCCGGCCCGCTCGAGAAGTTCTCGGTCAAGGGCAAGCGCGACGAGGTGAGCAGCTGGCGGCTCGACGAAGTTCGCGCGGGCGCGGAGCGGATCTTCCGGCGCCTCGACTCGCCGATCGTCGGACGCCAGCACGAACGCGACCTGTTGCATGCCGCGTATCGTGCGACGCTCGAGGAACAGTCTTGCCGGCTCGTGACGGTCCTCGGCACGGCGGGCGTCGGCAAGACGCGACTCGCGCAAGAAGTCGCGGCGCGCTCATTCGGTGCCACGGTGGCGCAGGGCCGCTGCCTACCCTACGGCGAAGGAATCACGTTCTTCCCCGTCACGGAGATCGTCCGCAGCATCGCCGGTCTCGCGGCGGACGACGACGAACGGGTCGTCCGTGGACGCGTCAGGCAACTGCTGCCGGCAGGTGACGAGTCGGCGGTCGTGCTGGAGCGCCTCGTCGGCTTGCTCAGCGCGGAGCCGAGCATACGTGCAGAAGAGGCGTTCTGGGCGGTGCGAAAATTGCTCGAGGCGGTCGCACGCTCGCGGCCGCTCGTGCTCCTGCTGGAAGACCTGCACTGGGCGGAGCCGACGCTGCTCGACCTCGTCGAATACCTCGTCGGGTGGAGCCGTGGTGCCCCAATTCTCGTCCTCGCGCTCGCGCGCGCGGAACTCCTCGAGTTGCGGCCGGCCTGGCCGGGCGAGCGTGTTGGCCTCGAGCCGCTTGCCCGTAAGGATGTGCACGCACTGCTTGGCAACCTGCTTGGGTCGGCGGAGCTGGACGAAGAGATCGCATTACGGATTGAACTCGCCGCCGAGGGAAACCCACTCTTCGTCGAAGAGCTCGTGCGGATGCTTCTGGACGACGGAGCCCTGGTTCTCGAAGATGGTCGCTGGGTCGCGCGGGGCTTCGGCGAGCTTCCGATTCCGCCCTCGATCAGCGCGCTGCTCGCCGCACGGCTCGATCACCTCGACCCGGAAGAGCAGACCGTGTTGCAGTGTGCTTCGGTGGTCGGCAAGCAGTTCTGGTGGAGCGCCGTCGCCGAGCTGGCGCCCGGGGAAATCCGCGACCGTGTTGGATCGCACCTCCACGCGCTCGTTCGAAAGCGTCTGGTCTTCCCCGCCGAGTCGACGAGCTTCGTCAACGAAGACTCCTTCCGCTTCGGGCACATCCTCGTGCGCGACGCGGCGTACGCCGCGCTCCCGAAGCAGCGTCGCGCGGAGCTCCACGAGCGCTTCGCCGACTGGCTCGACCGCAAGGGAACGTATGAAGAGATTCGCGGCCATCACCTCGAGCAGGCTTACACGACACGCGGTGAGCTGGGTCCGATCGACGACGAAACGCGCATGCTCGGGGAGCATGCAGGCGCGCTGATCGCGTCGGCGGGGCGACGCGCGCTCACGCGAGGCGACGTGCCGGCGGCCGTCACGTTGCTGTCGAAGGCCGCAGACTTGCCCGCGCCCGACGAGTCGACGCGGCTGGGCCTCGTTCCGGACCTCGCCAACGCGCTGGCCGAAGCCGGAGACCTCACGCGCGCATACTCGCTGTTGACAGGCGCGATCGAGGAGGCCGAGCGGATCGGGGACCCACGCGTCCGCGCGCACGCTGCAATCGCACGGGCCTACGTGTTGTTGAGGACCGACGCGACGAGTGCGCTCGAGGAAACGAAACGGGTAGCGGAAGCTGCAATCACGACGTTCTCGGAGCTCGAGGACGAGCGTGGTCTCGCGCACGCGTCACGCCTCTTGAGCGCCACGCACAGCTGGGTATCCGACTATTGCGCGATGAGTGACCGCCTCCAGGCTGCGCTCGAACACGTAGAGCGGACCGATGACCCGCGCGAGCGGCACCTGATTCTGACGTGGCTCGCAGTCTCGCTCTACTACGGCCCGGAGGCTGTCCCGGACGCGGTACGCCGCAGCGAAGAGATCGTCGACCTGGCGCGCGGCGACCGCGCGTCGCATGCCAGCGTGCGCGCCGTCCTCGCCGGGCTGCTCGCGATGCAACGGCGTTTTGCCGAGGCGGACGAGCTCATCGCGTGGAGCTTGGCCGTGCTCGAGGAGCTCAACGTACCGGTGAAGCTCGGCCATATCCGCAGCATCGCCGCCGACGTGCACCTGCACGCGGGCCGCATCCAGGCCGCCGAGCAAGAGCTGCGACTCGCCCATGCAACGCTCGCCGGCGTCGGGGACTGGTCGTTTGCGAACTCCGTCGCGCTCGACCTTGCCGATCTCCTGCACGCGCAAGGCCGCTACGCCGAGGCGGAGGAATGGCTCGCTCCGCCACGGCGCGTCATCGACGAGAGCGACGTGATGATGCGTGTCATCGGTCTCGCCGTGGACGCAAAGCTCCTTGCGCAAAGCGGTTCTCTCGTGGAGGCGAACGCACTCGCACGCCGCGCCGTCGAGCTCGCAGACCAGACGGACGCGCTGACGACTCGCGGGCGCGTCTGGCTCGCACTCGCCGGTGTCCTTTCCCTCGACGACAAGCCGGAGGAGGCACGCGCCGCGGTAGCGACCGCAGTCAGCCTCTACGAGGAGAAGGGCGATCTCGCAGGCGCCGCACAGGCACGACTGCTCCTCTCAGCTGTCCCGGCGCGCGCCTGAGCCTCCCGTCATCCCGAGGCGGGCCTTCATCTCCGGATCGGCCCGGCGAGTCTCGAGCGGCGGGACGTAGAGAGTCGTTGCCGGTGAGAGGTCGGCTTTCGCAATCTCGGCCACCGGCAGGCGCTGGACGAGCGGATCGCAGCCCGGAAACGGCGACGCCTCGTAGAGCACGACCTCGTGCGCGGCGGAGTAGAGAGCACTGAGCCGTTCGGCGAGGACCGGCAGCCGCGAAGAATCGCCGTCGGGCGCGTGGGCGGCGTTTCCAACGACCGCTATTTGCCAGAGGATCAGGACGGCCGACGTGTCGATCATGGTGCGGCGCAGAAGGAAGTCGGTCGCCTCATAGCTCTGGCAACCGCGCGCGCCGGGATCGACCCCGAGATCTGCGAAGAGGCAGTCCTCCGCCGAGACGGCCGGCAACATGCGCGCGCTCAATCCTTCTTCGCGCGCGCGGCGAATCGACTCGTGTGTCGGCCAGGCGAAGACGCCCGGGTGGCCGTACAGCGCCACGCAGATCTTCCCTCCGCGCCGCACCGCCCTGAGTATCTCCTCGACCATCGCACGGTACGTCTCCATCCGCAGACGGCCCGGCTCATACAACGTGTGCAGCGAACGGGTACTCCGGTTGAGTCGCTGGAGCGCCTGCAATGCGACGGGGTCGCTGACCACGCAAAGCACTTCGTCCGCCGTGACCAGAGCGGCGCGTGCCTCGGCAGTCAACTGTCCGGCGAACTGGATGCCGGTGCCGACGACCGTCAGCGAACCGGGTGGGGTTACTAGTCCGCTTCCGTCGAATCGACGAGAGGAGGCGCCACGAGGTTCTGCATGAGCGGAAACAGCAGCACGTTGGCGCTCTCGTACTCCGCGCGAATCGCGTTCCTGATGCGCTTGAGGTCGTTGCTGAGCAACGTCTCACGCTGCTCACCATTCAACCCGGCCTCTGCCATGGCCTCCTCGGGATTCAAGAGATATCTCTCGAGCAGCTCTTGGCTCTCGACTAGCTCGGTGAGGAACTCGCCGATCAACTTTGGCGCCTCTGCCATGATCAAACGACACTACAACCGCGCGCCGAAGGAGGCAACGTTTTGGCAGTTGCAAAGGTGGTTCAGATAATCGGTCACTCGCCCGAATCGTTCGCGAAGGCCGCCGACGCGGCGGTGCATGAGGCGGCGAAGACGATCCGCGACATCAGCGGCGCCGACGTCGTCTCGATGAGCGCGAACGTCGAGAACGGTCGGATCAGTCAATACAAAACAACCGTGAACATCGCGTTCGCGGTCGAAGGGACGGACTAGCCGGAGACGAGCGCGCGCGCGAAGTCGTGCGCGTCAAACGGCCGCAGGTCGTCAAGCGTCTCGCCGACGCCGATCAGCTTCACCGGCAGCCCGAGCTCGTAGGCGATCGGAATCGCGACGCCGCCCTTCGCGCTGCCGTCGAGCTTCGTCAACGCGACGCCGGTGACGCCGACGGCGTCCTTGAACAGCCGTGCCTGTTGAACGGCGTTCTGGCCGGTCGTCGCGTCGACGACGAGCAGCGTCTCGTGCGGGGCACCTTCGGCGCGTGAGCTGATCACTCGGCGCACCTTCGCGAGCTCGTCCATGAGATTCGTCTGCGTGTGCAGGCGTCCTGCGGTGTCGACGACGACGACGTCGCGGCCGTCCCGTCGCGCGTGGTCGATCGCGTCGTAGGCCACCGCTGCGGGGTCACCGCCGGGCTCGCCCTCGACGAAGTCGGCGCCCGCGCGGTCGGCCCAGATGCCGAGCTGCTCTTCTGCCGCTGCGCGGAAGGTGTCCGCCGCCGCGACGACCACGGAGTGCCCGTGCTCGCGCAAGCGGTACGCGAGCTTGCCGATCGTCGTCGTCTTGCCGGTGCCGTTGACGCCGACGACCAGGATCACGCTCGGCTCGCCTTCGAGATCGATCCGCGGCGGCTCGCCGAAGAGCGTTGCGACCTCCGTCGCGAGCGCGTCGTTCAGGTCGCCGACGTCGCCGCGCGCCTCCAGTCGACGCACGAGCTCGGCGGTTGCGGGGACGCCGACGTCGCCGGCGATCAGCGCTTCCTCAAGCCGCTCCCACGATGCGGTGTCGCCGGGATCGAAGGCCGCGGCGGCAAGCTCCTCCGTGAGCGCACGGCGGCTGCGTCCCAACGAGTCGCGTAGCCGCGAGAAAAGCCCCGAGCGCTCCTCGGCGCTCTCCTGCTCGGGCCGGCCGTCGCCCAGCAGCTCTCCCCAGGTCCGTGCCACGGCGCCGAACCCTAGCGCGGACGGTTGCCGAGGCTGATGCGAGGGCATACGCTGCGTAGATGGCCCGCTGCAGGGATTGCGGTGGCACGGTCGGAGATGCGTTTCGCTTCTGCCCGTGGTGCGCCGCGCCGCAGCGCCGCAAGCTCGTGGAGTTCTTCCGGCCGCACCCGCGCGACGCGGACAAGGCATTGCGCGTGTCGCGTTACCTGACCGAAGACCCGCACGTGCGCATCAGCGTGTGGAACGAGAGCGGTGTCGCGACGGCCGCGATCTCGCTCGAAGAGGAAGAGGCGCAGCGCCTCGCGCGGTTCCTCTCGCGTCCGCTAGCTCGATCGCTGCGGGACCGCCTCGCGTCCCTCGTCGCCCGCGTGTAGGCCGCGGCGGCCGCGTCCGGACAGAACCCCGGTGCCTGGCACCGTTCGGAGCCGCAAACGTGTCCGGCGCGGACAGCGGCGCGCAGCCAGGCGCTGCGATCAAGCGGCCTGCGCTTGTGGACAAGTCGACACGCCCTTGGTGCGGTGCCTGGCACCGATGTAGAGGCGCCGGTTGCTACGAGGCGAGTGCGGCCGCGTCTTCGCGCGGCAGGCGGCGCGAGACGATCTGCGATACGCCATCCTCGCCCATCGTCACGCCGTACAGCACATCCGCTGCTTCCATCGTCCGCTTCTGGTGCGTCACGACGATGAACTGCGCCCGGTCCGCGTAGCGGCGGAGCAGCTCGACGAAGCGGCCGATGTTCGTATCGTCGAGCGCCGCCTCCACTTCGTCGAGCAGATAGAACGGGCACGGCCGCGCGAGGAAGAGCGCGAAGAGGAACGCGATCGCGCCGAGCGACTTCTCGCCGCCCGAGAGCAACGACAGCCTCGTCACCTTCTTGCCGGCCGGGCGCAACTCGATCTCGACGCCCGGCTCTTCCTCCTCCGCTTCCGGGTCGGGATCGGTCAGCTCCAGCCTGCCTTCGCCGCCGGGGAAGAGGGTCGCTGCGACCTCAGCGAAGTTCTCCTGCACCGACGCGAACGTCTCCTCGAAGGAGCGCTCGACCGTCTCGGTCAGCTCGCGCCGCAGCTTCTCCAGCTCGTCGAGCGAAGCCTCGAGGTCGCCGCGCTGCGTCGACAGCTCGACGAGCCGCTCCTTCTCGGCCTCGTACTCCTCCTTCGCCAGCGGATTCACGCGACCGAGTGCTTCGCGACGCCGCTCGAGGCGCTCGAGCTTCACGAGGAGCTCGTCCCGGTCGTCGCCGTCGGCCGGCTCTGCCGCGGCCTGCTCGAGACGGCGGCGAGCCTCGTCGGCTTCGGCGCCGAGTCGCGCCAGGTCGACGTCGACCGCGGTCGCGCGCTGGCCCTGCTCGGCCTGCTCGCGGCGCAGCTCCGCCTCCCCCGCGCCGAGCCGTCTCAGCTCCGCGGCGAGCTCGCCCGACTTCGCGCCACCTGCGTCGGCGCGCGCGCGGAGCGGCGCCTCGAAACGGCTCGCATCGACCTGCAACGCCGAGCACAACCGTTGCGCAAGCGTCGCGAGCCGCGCCACGAGTGGATCCGCGACATCGGAGTACGCCTCCGCCGGGATCGGCGCCTGCGCACGCGCGCGCAGCTCGTGCAGCTCGGCGGCGAGCGAGCGCCGACGCGCCTCGAGCTCGAGCAGCACCGCCTCGGCTGTCTCGCCGGCGAACCAGAGCTCGCCGCGCTGCGGGTCGTAACCGAAGCCCTCCGGTGTCACTGCCGGCACCGGAGACGAGAGCAGTTCCTCCTTCGACACGACCGGAAGCTCGGGCGCTCGCGGATCGAGGAGGACGGTCAGCGACCCGAGGCCCGCAGCCCGTGCGCGCTCGAGCATCGTGAAGGCCGCTCGAACGTCCGCCGCGACGAGCGCCGACGCCCGGTTCCGGAGCGCGGCCGCGACCGCGCGCTCCATCCCCGGCTCGACGTCGAGGAGCGACAACGCGAGCTGCTCGCCCTGCTCCGCGAGCGCGCGCGCCGCCGGCGGCAGTCCTTCGCGCTCCGCGAGCGAACGCTCGAGCGCCGTCAGCCGCTCCGCCAGCAGGCGGACACGCTCGTCGAGCGCCTCACGCTCCGCGCGCACGCGCTCGTCGAGCACGCGCCGCGGCTGCTCCAGCTCCATACGTAGCCGCGCAAGCAATCCCTCCGCCGCTTCGCGGCGCATCGCAACGCGCTCGTGCGCGCTCCGCAGCCGGTAGAGCGACGCGGTCGCCTCTTCGCGCCGGCCCGCTGCATCGGCGAGCTCGTCCTCGACGCGGTTGCGCTCCTCGAGCAGCGCCTCGAGCTTCGCCTCCACGTCGCGCCGCGCGAGCGCGAAGGCCTGTCTCTGCTCGTCGGCTGTCGCCCGACGCTCGTCGATCGCGGCGAGATCGAGCTGGGCGACACGCGCGCGCAGCCGTGCGAGATCGCCGGCCAACTTCTCCGCGCGCTCGGCGGCGGATGCCTGCAGCGCGAGCGGTCGCAGCCGCTTGCGCACCTCCTCTTCGACATCGCGCGCACGCTCGACCTGGGTGGCGACGCGCGCAAGCTTCAACTCCGCCCGGTGCCGCCGCGCTTTGAACTTGCCGAGCCCGGCCGCCTCCTCCAGGAGGATTCTCCGCTCGGAGGCCTTCGATCCGAGGATTTCCTCGACCCGACCCTGGCCGATGATCGAGTGCATGCCGCCGCCGAGGCCGATGTCGGCGAGCAGCTCGACGAGATCCAGGCGCCGGACCGGCGTCTTGTTGACGAGGTACTGGCCCTCGCCGCCGCGGTGCAGGCGCCGCGCGATCGCGACCTCCGACCACTCGAACGGCCCGTCGCCGGCGGCGTTGTCGAAAAACAGCTCGACCTCGCAATGGTCGGCCTCTTTGCGGCTCTTCGAACCAGCGAACAGGACGTCGTCGGGCTTCTCGGCTCGCAACTCGTGCGGCGCGAGCGAGCCGGCCGCCCACACCATCGCGTCGGCGACGTTCGACTTCCCGGAGCCGTTCGGACCGACCACGACCGCCACGCCCGGCTCGAGCTGAATCTCGATCGGATCCGGGAATGACTTGAAGCCGCGCAGCTTGATCGCACGGAGATGCACGCGCTGGGCAGGCTAGCTACGTGGACGGACGGCGACGAAAGGGGCTCGTCGGCTAAACGACGGACTCGGGCGCGAGGCCGAGCGCCTCGAGCGCCTGCTGGGCCGCCTCCTGCTCCGCCGCCTTCTTCGACGGGCCGGTGCCGACGCCGAGCTGCTCGCCGTCGACGCGGGCGGCACAGGTGAAGCGGCGGTCGTGCGGCGGCCCCTCGGTCTCGAGGATCTCGTACTTCACCGACCGCCCGTCGCGCGCAAGCGCCTCCTGCAGCTCCGTCTTGTGGTCGACGAACGTCGTCAGCGCGTAGTCGATCCGCCCGGCGAACGCCGACGCGATCGCCGGCTCGATCTTCTCGAAGCCGTGCTCGAGGAAGAGTGCGCCGAGGGCCGCCTCCAACAGCGCCGCGAGCACGTTGCGGTTGCGGACGAGCCGGGCGAGCTCGTCCTCTGGCAGCTCACCCGCGCCACGCTCGTGCAGCCGCTGCCCGAGGTCAAGCTCGCGCGCGACCACGGCGCAACTCTGGCGCGAGACGACATGCGAGCGGATCTTCGCGAGGCGCCCCTCGGAGAACTCGGGATGTGACTCGTAGAGGGCGCGCGCCACCGCGAGTTCGAGCACGCTGTCGCCGAGAAATTCGAGCCGCTCGTACGAGAGCGTGCGGTCCGGCGCCCACGACGAATGCGTGAAGACCCGTTCGCCGCGCTTTTTCGGAAGCTCCGCGATCAGACGCGCGAGTCCCCCGGAGTCCCGGGTCGCTGCGCGGCTATTGGTGCGACGTGACGTAATCGACCGCCTGGCCGACCGTCGTGATCTTCTGGGCGTCGTCGTCCGAGATCTTGATCCCGAACTGGTCCTCGAGCTCCATGATCAGCTCGACAAGATCGAGCGAGTCGGCGTCGAGATCCTCCTGGAAGGACGCCTCCTGCGTGATCTCGCTCTCGTCCACGCCGAGCTGCTCGGCCAGGACCTCTTTCACCCGTTCGTAGACTTCCTCGCGAGAGGCTGCCATCTCACCTCACTTGGTCGGCACCTAAGAGCGCGCCGATGCTACACGGTCGCGAAGACGCTCGCTCAGGCGCTCGACAACTCGATGCTCGACCCCGCGCGCGGCGAGGGCGATCGCGTTGGCGATCGCGCGACTGGACGAGTTCCCGTGGGCGACCACGGACAGTCCGCGCAGGCCGAGCAGGTACGCGCCGCCGTACGTGTCGGGATCGAGACGGGTACGCAGGCGCCGTGCGGCGGGCCGGATCAGGAGGCCGCCGAGCTTGCCCCTCACGGTCGATCCGATCTCCTCTCGCAGCTCGCTCAACAACTCGCTGATCGTCCCCTCGAGCAGCTTCAGCGCGATGTTCCCGGTGAATCCGTCGGTGACGACCACGTCGGCTGCGCCGCGAAGCAGGTCGCGCGCTTCGGTGTTTCCGAGAAAGTTCAGTCCGCTCGCGGCGAGTGCCGCGTGCGCCTCGAGCGTGAGCTGGTTTCCCTTCTCAGCCTCCTCGCCGATCGAGAGCAGGCGCACCTCCGGATTCGGCACGTCGAGAACGTCCTCCGCGAAAACGGCGCCCATGTGCGCGAACTGGACGAGGTGCTCCGAGCGTGAGTCTGCATTCGCCCCGGAATCGATCAGCACGCTCGGCTTGAAGCGTGCCGGGATGACGACGGCAATCGCCGGACGGAGGACGCCGGGAAGACGGCGAACGTGCAGCAAGCCTGCGGCGAGCATCGCTCCGGTGTTGCCGGCCGACACGACCGCGTCGGCATCGCCGGAGCCGACGGCGCGGCAGGCCACGACGAGGCTCGAGTCGGGCTTCGCGCGCACCGCGTCCGCCGGCTTCTCGTGCATTTCGATCTCCTCGCTCGCCGCAACGAGCTCGAGCCCTTGAGTGTCGAGCGTCGGCGGCCCGAAGAGAACGACGTCGATGCCCTGCCGCGACGCATCGAGGGCGCCCGCGATTACTTCGGCCGGGCCCCGGTCTCCCCCCAGGGCATCGACCGCTATCCGTGCCACTACGGCGCGGGAGTCGACAGCGGCTCGACGTCGCGGCCCCTGTACGTCTTGCAGTTCGGGCAGACATGATGCGGCCGCTTCGGCCGGTGGCAGACCGGGCACTCGTTCACGCGCGGAGCCTCCAGGCGATGCGTCGCCCGGCGCTTGTCGCGGCGTGACTTCGACGTTTTCTTCTTCGGGACTGCCATCGGCGCGCGCCAGTCTAGCTAACATGCCGCGCAGGCCTTCGGGCCTTTCTATGACGCGCCTCTAGATCGATACCGGCTTCTCGTCCTTTCGATCAGGAGGTCCTGGGTTGCGCAGCGGCGGCAGCATCGTCGCGACGAACATCTCGAAGGAGTACGGCGCCACCGTCGTGCTCGAACGGCTGTCGCTCACCGTTCCGCCCGGCGCCCGCATCGGCGTCGTCGGCGCGAACGGCAGCGGCAAGTCGACACTCCTCCGCATCCTCGCCGGCGTCGACGAGCCGTCCGCCGGAAAGGTCGAGCGCTTCGGGACGGCCGGTTACCTGCCGCAGGAGCCGGAGCGGCGGCGCGGCGAGACGCTCCTGGACTTCCTCGAGCGTCGCACCGGCATCGCGGACGCCGAGGCGCAGATGAATGCCGGTGGCGACGGCTATCACGACGCGCTCGACCGGTTTCTCACTCTCGGCGGCGCGGATCTCGAAAGGAAAGCGCGCAAGGTGTGCGCGGAGCTCGGCGTGCGGGTGGCACTCGACCAGCAGCTACCGACGCTCTCAGGCGGCGAGGCGGCTCGCGTCTCGCTCGCGGCGCTCTTGCTCGCGCGGTTCGAGGTGCTCTGCCTCGACGAGCCGACGAACGATCTCGACTTCGACGGACTCGAGCGCCTCGAGCGCTTCGTCGCGGGCTACAACGGCTCGATCGTGCTCGTCTCACACGATCGCGCATTCCTCGACCGGGCCGTGACGCGGCTCGTCGTGTTCGACCAGGAGACGCGCAAGGTGAACGAATTCGCAGGTACGTACGACGAGTTCGAGCAGGAGCGTGCACGTGCGCTGCAGCAACAAGCGAGCGCATATGCAGGTTTCGTCGACGAGCGAGATCGGTTCAGTGTCCTCCTCGGCCGGCGGCGCGAGCAAGCACGCCACGGCGTCGGTCTCGGGCGGCGCGAGACGCAGGCGCTGCGGTCGAAGGTCAGCCAGGTAAAGCGCCGGCTCGAGCGTCTGGAGGAGGTCGAGAAGCCGTGGCGCCCGTGGCGCCTCGAGCTCACGCTCGAGCCGCGCTCGCGCAGCGGCGACGTCGTGGCGCGGCTGGCGGGCGCCGTCGTCGAGCGCGGCGAGTTCCGGCTCGGGCCGATCGACGTGGACATCTTCTGGAGCGAACGCGTCGCGATCGCCGGGCCGAACGGCGCGGGAAAGACGACGCTGTTGCGCGCGCTGGTCGGCGAACTGCCGCTCGCATACGGAACGCGCCGCGTCGGCACGGGCGTCGTGTTCGGCGAGCTCGACCAGCAGCGGGAACTCTTTGCGAGCGGCGAATCGCTGCTCGATCGCTTCTGTGCCGACACACCACTCCAGCCGACGGAGGCGCGGACGCTGCTCGGGAAGTTCGGCATCCGCGGGGACGATGTCCTGCGACCGGCTCGTTCGCTGTCGCCCGGGGAGCGCAGCCGCGCAGTGCTCGCCGCGCTCCAGGCACGCGGCGCCAACTGCTTGATCCTCGACGAGCCGACGAACCACCTCGACCTCGAAGCGATCGTGCAACTGGAGGACGCGCTTGCCGACTACCTGGGCACGGTCTTGCTCGTCACGCACGACCGCCGCTTGCTCGAGCGCTTCGCGGCGACGCGAACGATCACGCTCTAATCGAGCTTGTCGCGCAGCTCGGCGAGCACTGCCCAGCGCGGATCGGCGCGCTCTTCCTCGTGCTCGTGCGGCTCGACGTTGAGGTCCTTCCCGCACATCGGGCAGAGCCCCTTGCAGTCGGCCCGGCAGAGGATCTGCTCAGGCAGCGCCAGCGCGATCGCATCGCGCGCCCACGCGTCGAGCTCGAGCGTGTCTTCGGAGAGATACGGCGTGCGCAACTCGTCGCTGTCCTCCGGGTTCGTCGCCTGATACTCGCGCGCGTCGATCGCGAGCTCGACCACTGCGTCGGCGAGACAGCGATAGCAGGGGCCGTAGAGCCGCGCGACGAAACGCAGCCGGAAGACCGTTCCCGTGCTCGCACGGGAGAGCACGAGCGCGGCCGGAACCGCGTCCGGGACCGGCAGGTAACGCTGCCCGCCGTACTCGAGCGGAGTCAGCTCGAGCTCGATCTCGTCGCGGAACTCCTCGCCCGAGCGCAGCCTCGCGCTGCGGAGGTTGAACGTCTTCACGCTTCGAGCGTAGCGCTCGCGGAGCGCTCTAGAGCCAGCGGCGGTGGCGCGGGTGGTTCGGGCGAGAGTCGCGGCCGAACGCGAGCGCGAGCGGGAAGAACGCGAGGACGGCGATGACGACGAGCAACCACATGGAGCCAGGATGCCCGCGGAGAAGCCATTAGCACAAATCAATGTTACGATGTCTTTGATTATGCAACCTGATCGTCTTCTCGGCGTCGAACTGCGGCATCTCGCGGCTCTCCAGGCCATTGCCGAGCACGGGTCGTTCGGCCGGGCCGCGAAAGCGCTCGGCTATACCCAATCGGCGATCAGCCAGCAAATGGCGGCGCTCGAGCGTGCCGTGGGCGAGAAGCTCGTCGAGCGCCCCGGGGGGCCGCGCGCGGTCTCCTTGACGGAGGCGGGCCAGCTGCTCCTCCGCCACGCCGAGGCGATCGTCGCACGGATGAAGGCCGCGCAGGCGGATCTCGCCGCGTTCTCCGAGGGTGCGGCAGGACCGTTGCGCGTCGGCACCTACCAGAGCGTCAGCGCCCGTCTCCTCCCTGCGCTCGTTCGCCACTTCAAGGAGCAGTTTCCGAAGGTGGACGTGCAGCTCTCGGAGTCGGCGCTCGACGACGAGCTGGAGGCGCGGCTCGAGCGCGGCGAGGTTGATCTGTCGTTCGTGATGTTGCCGATGAACGAGGCGCCGCTCGAGGCGGTGCAGCTGCTGGTGGATCCTTATGTGCTGATCGTGTCCGCGGATTCGCCGCTCGTCGGCCGCGCGAAGCCGCCGTCGTTGCGCGAGATCGCGAAGCAGCCGCTGATCGGCTACCGGAACTGCCGGAGCATGGCTGCCGTCGAGACGTCGATTCGGCGTGCGGGTGCCGAGCCGCGCATCGTCTTCCGCACGGACGACAACGGCACGGTCCAGGGTCTTGTCGGTGCGGGCGTCGGCGTCGCACTCGTCCCGCGACTGACGCTGCAGCCCACGGACGGCAGCGTCGACGTGATCGACATGGGCGCTCTGCTCCCGCCGCGCCTGATCGGAATCGCCTGGCACCGCGATCGCTACCGCACGCCCGCCGCGCGCGCGTTCGTCGAGACGGCGCAAACACTTTGCGCCGGCGACGCGGTTCAGCTCGCGGCGTAACTACGCGTAGGGCTGGTCGTCGTCGGTCGCGCCGACGCTCGCGACGACGGACTCCTGTGAACGTTCTTGCAGCCGCTCGCGGCCGCGCTTCACCGCGCCGAGGAACTTGTCGAGGTTGACCTCGAGCGTGGAGAGGATCCCGTCCGCCCAGTCCTCCATCTCGAGCTTCGTCTCTCTCGCGTGCCGGCGCGCGTCGTCCACGATCTCTTGCGCCTGCTTCTCGGCGAGCTTGACGATCTCCGTCTGCGACGCCTCGCGCACGGCCTGCTCGCGCGCCTCCTGGAGAACCCGGTCACATTCGCGCTTCGCCTCGGCGAGCATCTCCTGCCGCTCCTTCACGATCCAGCGCGCCTGCTTGATCTCCTCGGGGATGGTCGCGCGCATCTGATCGAGGATGTCGTAGATCTCCTCGCGATCGATCCGCACCTGGTCCGTGAGCGGGACGGCCTTCGCCTGGTGCACGAGGTCGTCGAGCTTGTCGATCAGTACGAGAACGTCCATGCGCCCAGTTTACTCTCGCGTTCCTGACGCCCCGCTGGGAAGCGTCGGAGGACGTCACAGTGCAAGTAGCACGGGGCGTCCGACAGAGCGCCCCCAGCGGGGCGAGCCGCTCGCGGAGCCGGGCTCCGCCCGGCGGGAGCGAGCGGCGGTCAGGGACGCGAGAGGCTAATCAGTCGGATTCTCGGGGGTGCCGGGTCGGCCGTCCGGGTGAAGCTCCCGGAAGCGCCGCGCGACGGCCGCGGGGACCAGCTCGTCCACGTTTCCGCCGAAGGCGGCGATCTCCTTGACGCCGCTCGACGACACGAAGGAGACGTTGGGGCTGGCCATCACGTAGACAGTCTCGATCTCCGGGGCGAGCGTTCGGTTGAGCTGGTTCATCTGGAACTCCCACTCGAAATCGGAGATCACGCGCAGGCCCTTGACGATCACCTTGGCGCCCCACTTGTGCGCGAAATCGACGACGAGGACAGAGAAGACGTCCACCTCGACGTTGTCGAGCTCGTCGAGAGCCCCGCGCAGGAAATCGACCCGTTCCTCCAGCGAGAACATCGGCGCCTTGTGGCGCGGCTCGCCGACGACGCCGATCACGAGGCGGTCGAAGATCGACGCGGCGCGCTTGATCACGTCGATGTGCCCGTTCGTGACGGGGTCGTACGTGCCCGGGCAAATCGCCGTCATCATTTCTCGAAGAGCGTAATCCGCGCGGCGCCGTAGCGGCGGGACGTTCGCAGCTCGAGCGGCAGTTCCGGCTCCGTCCTCGCGGCCGTCTCGAGAACCAGCAGGCCGTCGTCTGCGAGCAGCCGCGGTGCGTAGCGCGCCAGGGCCGGCTCCAGTGCCGCGTACTCGTCGTAGGGCGGGTCGCAGAAGACGAGGTCGTACGTTCGCGTGTCCGCGGCGATGGATCGCGCGACGTCGTTGCAGACGACCTGCGCGCTGGTCAGCCGGAGCTTCTCGAGGTTGCGGCCGATTGCACGGCAGGCATCCACGCGCGACTCGACGAAGACGGCGCGCGCTGCGCCCCGTGAGAGCGCCTCGATCCCCATTGCGCCCGAGCCCGCGAAGAGGTCGAGCACGACGGCGTCCTCCACCCAGCCTTGCACGAGGTTGAACACGTTCTCGCGGACGCGGTCGGAGGTCGGCCGCGTCGCCCGCCCCTTGGGCGCGTCGATCCGGTGACCCTTCCGCGAGCCGGCGATGATCCGCACGACGGCATTGTCCGCACTAACCGCCCGCCCCCGCCGCGCGTCGTATCGTCTCGTGAGGGGAATCACGCTCGCGCAACTCGCCGCGACGTTCGCCGTCGTGGTCGCCGTCGCCGCGGCGGGGGCGAGCGGCGGCACGGCAGGACCCACCTGGGACAAATGCACTCCGCGTCAGGGCGACCTGCGCTTCCGGGCCGCGGACGGCACGCGACTTGTCGGCCACCGCTTCGGGAGTGGACGCGTCGCAGTCGTCCTCGCGCACGAGAGCCGCGGCTGGCTCTGCGAATGGGTGCCGTACGCGAAACGACTTGCGGCGCGCGGGTACCTGGCATTCCCGTTTGACTTTCGGGGCTACGGCGAGTCCGAAAGTCATCCCGCTTCGAATGTGCGGATCGACCTCGACGTTGCCGCCGCTGCGAAGACGGTCCGCGGGCTCGGCGCGAAGAAGGTCTTCCTCGTCGGCGCCTCGATCGGCGGCTCCGCGGTGCTCCGCGCCGCCGCCGACGTGCGGCCGCTCGTGAGCGGCGTCATCAGCGTCTCGGGCGCTGCCGATCTCGTGGACGCGACGGCTGCGGCGAAGCGACTCCGGGTGCCCGCCCTCTACGTTGCGGGCCGCTACGACCTCGACTTTGCGGCGAACGCGCGCCGCCTATACGCGGCGACCGCTTCCAAGGACAAGAAGGTCGTGATCGTCGCTTCCGGCGAGCACGGCTCCCGGCTCGTCGGAGCGGAGGCGAAGGTCCGCGCGACGATCGAGACGTTCCTCGGCTCGCACTGATTCTCAGGCGGCTGCACCCGACTCGGCGAAGCGCGCCACGACCTCGTCGTCGAGCGGGCCGCGAACGTCGACGAGCGTGCGTGCCGCCGCGCGCGCCTTCTCGAGCAGCGCGCGGTCCGCGCGCAGGCGCGTGAACTTCAGGTCGGACAGGCCGGCCTGGCGCGTGCCGAGCAGCTGCCCCTCGCCGCGGATCTCGAGATCTTTCTCCGCGAGCTCGAAGCCGTCCGTCGTCGCGATCAGCGCTTCGAGGCGCTCCTTCGCCGAGTCGGTCAGCTCTTCACGCGGGCGTGAGATGAGGAGGCAGTACGACTGCTCCGCGCCGCGACCGACGCGTCCGCGAAGCTGGTGCAGCGTCGCCAGACCGAAGCGGTCCGCCTCCTGCACGATCATGATGGTCGCATTCGGAACGTCGACGCCGACCTCGATCACCGTGGTCGCGACGAGCACGTCGAGCTCGCCTGCGTTGAACTGCGCCATCAGCTCGCGCCGCTCGGCCGGACGCAACCGTCCGTGCATGAGCCCCACGCGGTAGCCCTTCAGCTCGCCGCGCCGCAGCCGCTCGGCCTCCGCCTCCGCAGGACGCGCCACGGACGTGGACGACTCCTCGATCAGCGGACAGACGACGTACGCCTGCCGCCCCGCATCGAGATGACGGCGCAACCGCTTGTACGCGTCGGACGAGCGCTCCGCCGTCACCCAGGCCGTCACGATCGGCTTGCGCGTCGCCGGCGGCTTCGCGATCTCGCTCACCGAGAGATCGCCGTACACCGTCAGCGCGAGCGTGCGCGGGATCGGCGTCGCCGTCATGTGTAGGACGTGTGGCGAGCGTCCCTCGACGAGTGCCTTTCGCTGCTCGACGCCGAAGCGATGCTGTTCGTCGACCACGGCCACGGCGAGGCGGGGCAACTCGATCCCTTCCTGGATCAGCGCGTGCGTTCCGACCAGCAGGTCTGCGTCCGGGTCGCTCTTGACGGAGCCGGTGAGCAGCGCGATGCGGATTCCTAGTTGCGCGCAGAGCGACTCGATCGTGAGGAAGTGCTGCTCGGCGAGCGTCTCCGTCGGAGCCATCAGGGCGCCCTGACGCTGCTTCTCGACCGCACGCAGCAACGCGTAGACCGCGACGACCGTCTTGCCCGAGCCCACATCGCCCTGCAAAAGCCGCTGCATCGGAACGGTGCGCTCGAGATCCGCGTCGATCTCCGCGATCGCCCGCTCCTGGTGCTCCGTCAGCTCGAACGGAAGCGCGGCGCGGTAACGCGCCAGCAACTCGCCGGGCTCGCCCAGACCGGTTGCGACGGTCGCCTCGCGCGCACGCACGGTACGCGCGATGCCGAGCTGAAGCACGAGCAGCTCGTCGAAGGCAAGGCGCACGCGTCCGCGCTCGGCCTCCTCGAGCGAGCGCGGCCGATGGAGGACGTGGAGTGCGTCGGCCTTCAACGGCAGGTGCTCGCGCTCCTTCAGCACGGCGGGCAGCGGGTCGCCGATATCGCGCGGCAGCGCGGCGAGCACGAGCTCGCGCAGTTTCTTCGGCGTCACGTCTTCTCCGGCCGGATAGACCGGTACGAGGTCCGCGTGCTCCGAAGCCGGCTCGTGCGCGCGCACGGCGAACGTTCCGCGCCGCAGCGAGCCGATCAGCCGCAGGCGCATTCCCTCGCGGAGCTGCTCCGCGACCCACGGCTGGTTGAACCACGTCGCCCGGATCTGTCCCGACTCGTCGGAGACGGTGGCCTCGACGATGGAGAGGCGGCGCCGCGGCGTGCGCCTCGAGACTCGACCGACGGTTCCCTCGATCGAGACCTCCTCGCCCTCCCCGAAGATGCTCGAGATCGGCCGCGCGCCGACGTAGCGGAACGGCGCATGCTCGAGCAGATCGCGCACCGTGCGCAGCCCGAGCTTCAACAGCCGCCCGCGGATCGTCTTGCCGACGCCCGGCAGCGTGTCGAGCGGTCTCCCGAGATCGGCCGGCCTGCAGCGCGGCGGCAGCCAGGCGGACGGCGGGTCCACACCGCCAAAGCCCGCCGGCAGGCGGATCGCTGTCGCACTCGCGGACAGGCGTCCGAGTATAGGTCCCGCGTCGGAAGAGTTTGGACGCGTGGCGTTTCCGGGAATGAGCAGTGAGCCCTGACCCCCTTGCGGCGCAGTTTGATTCTGTTCGGCCTCGCACTCGCGCTGTGCGCTACCGGCGTGTTCATCTCCCCGCAAGCGAAGGCCGCCCCCGCGTGCGTCCCGCTCGACACGACCGGCCAGCCGACGCTCGGCTACAACCCCGGTCCGCAGGCGCCTTCGTACTTCGCGCCGGACTTTCCGGTGATCCAGGATCAGCAGCTCGCCTACCGCATCGGCGGGTTCGGCGGCCTCAAGCGGCACGGGAAGCTCCGTCACACGCCGGTCGTGTTCGTGCACGGGAATCAGGCGGATGCGCAGAACTGGCTGAGCGTGATGCTGCAGTTCCAGAACGACGCCGGCTATTCGATGCAGGAGATGTTCGCGCTCTCCTACAACGGCCTTGGCAACTACTACGCGGGTGCGCCGGTGACGACGCCGCCGACGCAGGCGGACGTCGACTACGTCGCGCAGAACCCGACGGTGCTCGACAACGGCGGTCACGGCGCAGCGGACGACGACAACGTCGCCGACCTCTGCCGGTTCGTGGAAGCGGTGCAGGCTTTCACCGGCTCCGCGCAGATCGATCTCGTCGGCCACTCGCTCGGCGTCACGATCGCGCGGAAGTTCATGGCCACGTACCCGCAGCTCGCAAAGAACGTCGTCGCCTTCGTCGGGATCGCCGGCGCGAACCACGGCACGACGGTCTGCCGCGGGCTCGACACGTCGTACTACGGCTGCAACGAGATCGCGCCCGGCACGGCGTGGCTCGATGCGCTCAACGGCCCCAACGGAAGCCTCGAGACCTATGGGCCGACGCACTGGATGACGGTGTACAACGGCTTCGAGGGAGATCCGTTCTTCGTCGGCCCCGACGAGCCGTCGCCGCAGCTGCTCGGCGCGGACAACCGCACGTTCGCCGGCGCGTACCACAACGACCTGCGCGTAGGGGCCGCCGAGGTCGACACGTATCTCCCGTTTCTCCTGCGCGAGGGTCAGGCAGGCCCCGGAGCCGCGCGTGACGGCGCGGCGAAGGCGGCGCAGATCGAGGCCGAGCAGCCGGACGGGATCTTCGGCGCGCTCTGCGGCGTCCCGGCGCTGACTGGTCCGGTCGCGGGCTGCTTGTCGTAATCACCGTTTCCGAATCCGCCATCGCCCCAGGCGCGGCTTCGCCGCGCCGTCATCTGACCTTCACGGAAGCCGCCCCCTTTGACAGCCGCCAGTTGGGCACGCGCGCGCAGCGCGCCTGCCCGGTCTTCCCCGGCTGAAGTCCGCAGGACTTCGGCCGGAACGGTTAGCCCGCGAAGTCGTCTTCGAACCAGAAAAAGCCGACGGTTCCTGGACCGGCGTGGGTACCGACTACCGCGCCCAGCGTCGTCGCGACGTCGATCTGCGCCTGCGGGCGCAGGTCGGCAACGAGCGCGCGCAGCGTCTGCTGGCGATCCGGCGCATCCGCGTGGGCGATTCCGACGTGGAGGTTCGGCGTGTCGCGCGAGCCCTCAGTGAACGCGCGTGCAAACTCCTGGACGGCCTTCTGGTTTCCGCGCACGCGCTTCACCGGCAGAACCTCGCCGCCCTGAATCGTCAGGATCGGCTTGATGTGCAGAAGGTTCCCGGCGAACGCAGCAGCTTTCCCGATGCGCCCGCCTTTCTGCAGGAACTCGAGCGTGTCGACGGTGAAGATCAGCTCTGCGTCGCTCTTGTAGCGTTCGACGAGCGCGTCGATCTCGTCGTCGCTGGTGCCGCGTTCGAGCCGCCGCTGGATCGCGAACCCCAGCATCGCGATCGCCGCCGACGCCGTTCCGGTGTCGACGACGCGCACCTTGTCGCCGAGCTGCGAGGCGGCGGTGCGCGCGCTTTCGAACGTGCCGGACAGCGTGGCCGAGATCTGCAGCGAGTAAATGCGTTCGTACTCCGCCAGCTCCTCGTAGGCCGCGAGGAAGTCGCCCGGCGTCGGCTGCGACGTCGTCGGCAGCTCCGTGACCGTGCGGAGCCGCGCGTAGAACTCCTCGGGCCCGATCTCGACGTAGTCACGCCGGCTCTCGTCACCGAAGCGGACGTAGAGCGGCACCATCCGCCAGTTCGCGAAGCGCTCGCGCGCCTGTGGGAAGTCCGCCGTCGAGTCGAGGACGATCGCCGTGTTCTCGGCGGTAAGTTTCACGCAACTGCCGCTTGGTGAATCGCCTCGACGATCTCCTCGAGCTCTTGGTCCTTTGTCAGGCAGGCGACGGCGCCTGCTTCACGGAGCGCCTGCATCTCGGCGCGGTTCGCCGACGCCGTTAGTGCGACGACGGCAACCTCCGGGCACGCCGACTTCAGCGCGCGTGTCACCTCGATGCCGTCGAGGCCGGGCAGCCGGTAGTCCAACACCGCGACGTGCGGCTTGTGCTTGCGGCACGCAGGCACGGCCTCTTCCCCGTCTGCGACCGACGCCACGACGATGAGGTCGCTGCGCAGGCCCAGCAGGAGCTCGAGCGCCTCGCGAAAGACCTTGTTGTCCTCGACGATGACGATCCGGATCCGCTCGTCGGCAGCCACGGCCGCGGAGTTTATTCAGCGGAGACCAGGAGCGGATAGTGGGGCTGTCCGCCGTCGTGCAGTTCGAGCTCGAGGCCCGGGTGCTGTTGCTCGAGTGCCGCGACCAGCTTCGTCACGTCTGGCCGGTCGGCGCCCGTCAGCAGTGTCACGAAGCCGCGTGACTCGGTCAGCAGCCGCTCGAAGACGGCCTGCGCGACCTCGTCGAAGTCCTTCCCCTGCGCGACAGGCTCGCCGCCGGCGAGCCCGAGGAAATTGCCCTTGCGGATCGCGACGCCGTTCAGCTGCGCATCCTTCGACGCGATCGTCACGGCGCCCGTCGCGATCGACGCGACGGCCTCCTCCATCGCGGCCGCGTTCGTCTCCGCATCGCGCGCGCCGTCGAAGGCGACGATCGCGGCGAGCCCCGCGGGGATCGAGTCGGTGCGGAGGACGCGGACGTCCTTTTGCGAGAGGTTTGCCGCTTGTTCGGCAGCGAGGATGACGTTCGAGTTGTTCGGCAACACGAACACGGAAGGGGCCCGCGTTCCTTCGATCGCAGCGACGAGCTCGGCCGCGGAGGGATTCATCGACTGGCCGCCCTCGACGACCTGCGTCGCGCCGGAACTTTCGAACAACGCTCGGTTGCCCGCACCTGCGACGACGGCGACCACCTCGCAGAGAGCCGGCGGCGCGTCGGGCACCGTCTGGAGCAGGCGCTCTTCACGCTGCTCCGTCTGCTTGTGCATGTTCGCGATCTCGACCTGCTCGAGCGCGCCGACGGCCGTTCCGAAAGCGAGCGCCGCGCCCGGGTCGTCCGTGTGGATGTGCACCTTGACCGCAGTTGCGTCGCCGACGACGAGGAGCGAGTCACCGAGTGGCTCGAGCTTTTCCTGCAGCGCCGCGCGGTCGAGCGCCGCGCCTTCGACGACGAACATCGTGCAGTAGCGAAACTCCGACAGCTCCTGGTGGACCGCCTCGACGCTCAGCTCTTCTGCAGGGGGCGCGTCCGGGATCGGCTCGCCTGCGAGCGCGGCGGCGATCCCGCGCACGATCTCCAGGAGGCCGGCGCCGCCGGCGTCGACAACTCCTGCGTTGCGCAGCACGTCGAGCAACTCCGGCGTGCGCTCCACGGCGTCGGCTCCGCGCCGAACGACGGCCGCGAGGAGATCGCGCGAGGTGCCGTCGGCGTGCGCTTCCGCTTCCTCCGCCATCTCTCGGATGACCGTGAGCATCGTTCCCTCGACGGGCTTCGTCACGGCACCGTAAGCAGCGTCGCTCGCGCCGCGAAAGGCGCGCGCCAGTGTCGGTGCGTCGAGCTGCTCCGCGTCGGCGACGACCTCGGCGAAGCCGCGGAGGATCTGCGAGAAGATGACGCCGGAGTTGCCGCGCGCGCCCATCAGCGCTGCCCGTGTCAACTCGATCGCGAGCGTCGGCAGGTCCCTGGCGGTCGTCTCCTGCAGCTGCTCGACCGCGGCGCGAACAGTGAGCAGGAGGTTCGTGCCGGTGTCCCCGTCCGGAACCGGGTAGACGTTGAGATCGTCGATCCGGCGGCGATTGCGCTCGAGGGCGAGGAGCGCGCCGCGCGCGAGCTCGCGCGCCCGTTCGACGTCCGCCATGTGTCAATTAGACCGCAGTCGCGGCCGGAACGCTAGCGCCTCCGGGGCGCCGCTGGCGGTGCGGGGACGGAGGGGAACAGTATGGGTAATACGGCCCCGGAAGGCACCGTGCCGCCAGCGGCGTCAGGCGGCGGCGGAGCCGGGCTCCGCCCGGCGTAGCCGACGCCGGCCGGTGGCGCTAGGTGATCGCCTTGGTGACCTTGCCGCCTTTGAGGCAGCGCGTGCAGACGTACGCCCGCGTGGCCTTGCCGTTCAGGAGCAGGCGCACACGCTGGAGGTTGGGATCGAAGCGGCGCTTCGTGGCCACCATCGAATGGCTCCGGTTGTTGCCGAAGCTCGGCTTCTTCCCGCAAATGGCGCAGATCTTGGACATCGGCCGGCCAGTGTAGCCCCTACGCAGCCTGATCGCCGCGGCCTCCCGCGCGGCGGAGCCGCGCTCCGGCCGCGGCTCGCGCCGCTGGCCGCGCTCTGTCGGACGCCCCGTGCTACTTGCACTGTGACGTCCTCCCGCCACTTGCCAGCGACGCGTCAGGCTACGTAGGCGCCAGGCTACGTAGAGAGGATTAGCCGGCAGCGACGGTGCTCGTGCGGAGCTGCGAGAAGAGATCCGCCATCTCGAGCGCCGCGCGGACGGCCTCGCCGCCCTTGCCGACCCGCGCTTCGGCCTGCTCCTTCGTCTCCACCGTCAGCACCCCGAACGACACGGGGATGCCGGTCTCCAGGCCCGCGAGCTGCAAGCCACTCGCCGCCTCGGACGCGACGAAGTCGAAGTGCGGCGTCTCGCCGCGGATCACGCACCCGAGGGCGACGACGCAGAGGTAGCGGCGCGTCTTCGCGAGTGCCATCGCCGCGAGCGGCAGCTCGAAAGCGCCCGGAACGGGTACGACCGTGAGCTGCGAGCGCGCCACGCCGATGGCGTCGAGCTCGCTCAGCGCCGACTCGAGCAGCTTCGTCGTGATCTCGCCGTTGAACTTGCCGACGACGATCGCGACCAGTCGGCGCGTCGGGCCGGCTTCGCCTTCCAGCACGTCGACGTCGTCAGGAATGTCGACGTCGCCCGCAGCATGCTCGGCTGCGGCGGCTTCTGCTTCCGCTTCCGGCTCCTCCTCGGGCACCGGCTCGAGGTCGGGCTCGACCTCGGGCTCGGGTTCGGGCGCGACGACGTTCTCCGCCGAGCGGTCCGGCCAGCCCCCACGCTGCTGCTCGGTCACTGCTCCTCCCGCTCGAGCCGTACGCCCTGGTGGTGCAGGCGGTGGCCCAGCTTCGCGCGCTTCGTGCGCAGGTAGCGCTCGTTCTCGGCGTTCGGCGGCACCTCGAGCGGCAACTGCTCGACGACGTTGAGACCAAAGCCCTCGATTCCGGCCATCTTTCGGGGATTGTTCGTGAGGATCCGGATGCTGCTCAAGCCGAGGTCGCTCAGGATCTGGTTGCCTATCCCCCACTCGCGCGCATCGGGCGGGAAGCCGAGCTCGAGATTGGCCTCGACGGTGTCGAGCCCCTCCTCTTGCAGCTCGTACGCCTTGAGCTTGTTCAGCAGGCCGATCCCGCGTCCCTCCTGCGCCATGTAGAGGAGCACGCCGCGCTCCTCGGCGGCGATACGGTGCAGCGCGAGGTCGAGCTGCTCACCGCAGTCGCAACGCAGGGAGTGGAAGACGTCGCCGGTGAGGCATTCGGAGTGAACACGGACGAGCACGTTCTCCGCGCCGTCGACCGCACCGCGCACCAGCGCCAGGTGCGGCCGGCCGGTCAGGGTCTCGCGATACGCGATCGCCGTGAACTCTCCGTACTCGGTCGGCAGTCGCACCTGCGCCGTCCGCTCGACGAGCTTTTCCGTGCGCCGCCGGTATTCGACGAGGTCGGCGACGGTGATCATCTTCAGCCCGTGCCGCTCGCAGTACGGGATCAGGTCCTTCACGCGCGCCATCGTTCCGTCCTGGTTCATGACCTCGCACACGACGCCCGACGGGGTCAGGCCTGCGAGGCGCGCGAGGTCGACTGCGGCCTCGGTCTGGCCGGTGCGCTCGAGCACCCCACCAGGGCGCGCGCGGAGCGGGAACACGTGACCCGGCTGCACGAGGTCGCCCGGCTTCGCGTCCGGATGGATCGCCACCTGGATCGTGCGCGAGCGATCGTGCGCGGAGATGCCGGTGGTGACCCCTTCGCGCGCTTCGATCGAGACGGTGAACGCGGTGCCGAGCGGCGTCTCGTTGTGCTCAGTCATCGGATGGAGTCCCAGCTCGTCGCAGCGCTCGCCGGTCAGACAGAGGCAGATCAGCCCGCGCGCGTGCGTTGCCATGAAGTTGATCGCGTCCGGCGTCGCGAATTGCGCGGCGATGACGAGATCGCCCTCGTTCTCGCGGTCGGGATCGTCGACGACGACGACAAAATGGCCGGAGCGGATCTCCTCGATCGCCTCGTCGATCGTGGCGAACGGCGTTCTCGTCTCGGTCGCAGTCACGTAGAGGATGGTATCCGGCCGGCGATCAAGCGTTCGACGTACTTGGCGAGCACGTCGACCTCGAGATTCAGCTCGTCGCCCACCGCGATCGTCCCGAGCGTCGTCTCGGTGAGCGTGTATGGGATGAGCGCAACAGTGAACGCCTCGTCGTCGACGCCGGCGACGGTGAGCGCGACCCCCTGCACGGCGACCGACCCCTTCTCCACGACGTAGCGGAGGAGCTCCGGCGGAGCGTCGAACGAGACCCGCAGACCGACGCCCTCGCGCTCGACGAAACGCACGCGGCAGACGCCGTCGACGTGACCCTGGACGTAGTGGCCGCCGAGCGGCTCGCCCGCGCGCAACGCCGGCTCGAGGTTCACCTCGACTTCGGGCGCGAGCCGGGCGAGCGTGGTGCGCGCGAGCGTCTCCGGCACTGCGGTGAAGGTCAGCTGCCCGTTCGCGATCTCCATAGCGGTGAGGTCGACCCCGTCGACGGACACGGAATCGCCGAGCGCCGTCACGTCCGCGGTCGCCGGCGCCTCGATGACGAGTCGTAGGCCCTCGTCGCCGCCTACCACGGACAAGACGGTTCCTCGCTCGCGGACGATCCCGGTGAACACGGGCCGAAGCCTACGGATCGTGAACGTACGCCTCGAGGAGCACGTCGTCGCCAACCTGCTCTGCCCGGAGGCGCTTCAGCTTCACCGGCGCCGGCAGCGTCAAGCTCGGGCCTGCGCCGGCCAGGGTCGGCGCGACGAAGAGCAGCACCTTGTCCACGAGATCCGCGGCGAAGAAGGACGCCGCCAGCGTCGCACCTCCCTCGAGGAGCAAAGTCTGGACGCCTTCGGCCGCGAGAGCGCCTAGCTCGTCTCGCGGCGGCCCCGTGCGCAGCTCGAGCTCCGAGCCCTCCGGCAGCGGGCCGCGGCCAAGCGCGAGGCGTCGCGGCTGCTTCGGCGCGTCGACGCCGCGCGCGTCCAGCCGCGGCGCATCCGCACGCACCGTCCCCATGCCGACGGCGACGGCGTCGACCCAACCGCGCAGCTCGTGCACACGCCGCCGCGAGTCCTCGCCGGTCACCCAGCGCTCGCCGGGAACGGTCATCCGCCCGTCCAGCGTTACGGCCGCCTTGAAGATGACCCAGGGCCGGCCGCGCTCGTACACCGAGAGATAGCCGGCGTTCAGATCGCGAGCGCGCCACGCGGGCTCACCCTCCACCACCTCGACGTCGACACCGGACTCCCGCAACCGCTCGACGCCGCCGCCGCTCACGTTCGGATTCGGATCGCGGACGCCGACGACCACGCGCTCGACGCCTGCCTCGAGAATTGCATCGACACACGGCGGCGTCGACCCATGGTGCGTGCACGGCTCGAGCGTGACGTAGAGCGTCGCTCCCCGCGCGCGTTCGCCCGCCGCGCGTAACGCGTTCACCTCGGCGTGCGGCTCGCCGCGGCGCGCGTGCCAGCCCTCACCGACGATCTCGCCGTCCCGCACGACGACGGCTCCGACGAGCGGATTCGGATAGGTCGTACCGCGGCCGTTCTCGGCGAGCTCTATCGCCCGCGCAATCGTCACGCCAGGGCTTGTACCAGCCGCCGGTACGAGCGCGGAAGATCCTCTCGGCCGAAGATACTCGTGCCGGCGACGAGCAGGCTCGCGCCGGAGAGATAGAGCTCGCGGATGTTGTCCGGTCCGACGCCGCCGTCGACCTGTACGAACACGCCTTCCGGCAGCAGCTTGCGCAGCGCGCGGACGCGGCCGATCGCCTCGGGCATGAACGCCTGCCCCGAGTAGCCCGGGTTGATGCTCATGCACAGGACGAGGTCGAATCCCTCGGCGGCGCGCGCTGCGTCCTCCGGCGCCGTCTCGGGATTGAAGGCGAGACCGACCTCCAAGCCGTGTTCACGCGCCAGCGCCGCCACGGCCTGGGGATCGTCGCACGCCTCGTGGTGGAACGTCACGCTCGAGCCGCCCGCATCGCGTATCGCCTCGAAGTGGCGCTCTGGATTCTCGACCATCAAATGGCAGTCGACGGCGCCCTCATGGTCGAGGATCATCGGCGCGATCGACTTGAGGACGATCGGCCCCATGGTGACCGGCGGAACGAAATGGCCGTCGCCGACGTCGAAGTGGAAGACGCGCGCACCGGCGCGCAGCAGCACCTCGATCTGGTCCCCGAGTTGCGCGAAGTCGGCCGCGTAGAGCGACGGTTCGATCTCGACGGTCCGCACCCAGTCACGCCAGCTCATGGGCCCGCGGGAGTCTACGCCGTGTGGCGGGCGTGCACCCGCGCGATGAAGAAGCCGCTCGTCCCATGGACGTGCGGCAGCGTGAGCAGGAACTCGGGCCGGTGCGGGTGGCGAAACTGCGGCCACTCCCCGGCGAGGGTGGGATCGACCTCGAGCCCGGCCGCGTCGACGATGCGCTCGTTCTCGTCGGCGTTCATAGTGCAAACGCTGTACACGAGGGTGCCGCCTGGCTTGACACGCTGCGCCGCGGCCCGCAGGAGCGCGAGCTGCAGTTCGGGCAGCGGTTGCGCGCGCCAGCGGAGGTCGGGCCGGCGGCCAAGGACGCCCAGTCCCGAGCACGGGGCGTCGACGAGCGCGCGGTCGAAGTCCTGAAGCTCCGGCGGCAGCTCTGTTGCATCGGCGCGAACCACCCGGACGTTCGTCGCGCGGAGCTGCCGCACATTTTCTTCCAGCTCTCGGGCGCGCGCCTCGTTGACGTCGACCGCGACTACCTCGCCGTGCAGCATCGTCGCCTTCCCGCCCGGAGCCGCGCACGAATCGAGGATCCGTTCGCCGTCCCGTGATGCGACGGCGAGCGCCGCGAGCTGCGACCCGCGGCTCTGCGGCCACACGCGCCCTTCGGCCAGCGCCGCGTCGTCGACGCGCGACACGCGATACGCACCGGGTATGTCGGTTGGCTCGCCCTCGGGCTCACCGCGGACGAGTCGAACGACCGTCTCCGGCGGTTCGTTCTGGGCGCGCATCAGCGCGAGCGCGTCCTGCTCGCCGAAGTCCCGCACCCAGACGTCGTAGATCCAGTCCGGATACGAATGCTTCAGCGGTCCATCCGGCAGTGCGTCGAGCAGCGGCTTGATGCCCTCGGCGAGTCGGCGCATGACCGCGTTCGTGAACGGCACCGCCCGCTCGAGCCGGGCAGCGCGCACGAGCTCGACCGACTCGTTCGCCGCCGCGTGCGGCGCGACGTCGAGGTAGCCGAGCTGGTACGCGCCGAGTCGGAGCGCCGCAATCACCGGCGCGTCGAGCTTGCGCACGGGGCGGCGACCCAGTGTGTCGATGGCGTGGTCGAGCGTCCGCATGCGCTGCACCGTCCCGTACGCGAGCTGGCGCGCGAAGGCGCGCTCACGCTCGTCGAGGCCCTCGCTTGCGCTACGCAGCGCGCGGTCGGCATACGCGTCGTCCTCGAAAACGCGCCGCACAACCTCGAAGGCCGCACGCCGTGCGGGCGAGACGGTCATCGCTTCCGCGCGACGATGTTGAAGACGTGCCAATGCTTGGGATTCCCGAGCGCCGTCTTCCCGTCCTCCTCCAGCTCGTCGAACCGCTCGAGCTCGAAGCCGGCGAGCAGCGCCTCGGCCTCCTCGCGCGTCTTGAACGTCATGTCCTCCTCCGTCGCCCACTCGTCGCGCTCGCCGAACAGCTGCCCGCTGAACCGTCCGCCGGGCCGGACTGAAGCGACGATCCGTTCCCAGACGATGTCGAAGACCTCGGGCGGGCAGAACGGGAGCGACCAGCTCGCGTTCACGAGGTCGCACGACGGCAGCGTCGCGTTTTCATAACTGGCAACCTGTGTTTCCAGGCGCTCGGCGTCGCCGGTCGCAGTGCGCAGGCGCCGGATCGCTTCTTCCTCCGAGTCCACCGCCACGACTTTCCAGCCGCGCCGCAGCAGCTCGACCGTGTCGCGACCCGTCCCGCAGCCGAGATCGACCGCGACGCCCGGCGCCGTGAAGCGCTCGAGCGCGTCGAGCAGCGTCTCGCGCGGCTCGACCCCGGTGGCGTCGTAGTAACGCGCCCACTCGGTCATCGCAGTCCGCGCCGAAATTCCTCGTACGACATCCGCGACTTGCCCGCCGGCTGCACCTCGACCGGGACGAAGCGGCCGTCCTCGACGCGCGCACTCCAGACGATGACGTCGCGGCCGTCGAGCTGAGCGCGCGCGCCGATGTGCGGCGACAGCGCGCGGACGACACGCACCGCCTGCTCGGGATCCGAGAGGTCGAGCTCGCGATCTGCGGCGGTGATCTTGTCGGCGTACGTGACGCCTTTCTCGGGCTGCGGCTCGAAGCGAAGCTCGTCCTCGGCAAGCACGCCCTCGAGCAGGTCGGCGGCGAGCTCGGCCGCGCGCGCGAACACCGCGCCGGCGTCGTCTTCGTTGATCGTGAATGCGGCCTGCGCTGCGATAGGCCCGGCGTCGAGCTCCTTCACCGTCCGGTGGATCGTGACGCCGGTCTCGGGGTCGCCGGCCATCAGCGTGCGCTCGACGGGTGCCGCGCCGCGCCAGCGCGGGAGCAGCGACGGGTGGACGTTCAGCCACAGCGCCTGCTCGAGCAGCGGTTCGGGGATCAAGAGCCCGTACGCGGCGACGACCATCGCGTCCACCTCGTCGATCTCCGGCCGCTCCGGTTGCAGCACGCGTAGCCCGAGCCGCTCCGCGATCTGCTTCGCAGGCGGCGGCGCGATTTTCCGTCCGCGTCCCGCCGGCGCGTCGGGTCGCGTGAGCACGAACGCGATGTCGTGCCGCGCGGCAAGCCGCTCGAGGACGTCCGCACCGAAAGGCGCGGTCGCCGCGACGCCGATGCGCATCAGACCGAGGCGAGGATCGGCTTCGGGCGCAGCGTCGCGAGGGCTTCCTTGCGCGCCTCGTCCGTCGTCCGATCGAGGATCAGCGTCCCGTCGAGGTGATCGAGCTCATGCTGCGCGACGCGCGCCGGATGCCCTTCGAGCTCGAGCCGCACGTCCCTGCCGTCCTCGTCCTTGCCCTCGAGCATCACGCGCAGGGGGCGCTCGACGGGAACGGTGATGCCCTGAAGCGAAAGGCAGCCTTCGTCCTCGGTCTCCGTCTCGTCGCTGCGTTGCGTGAGCTGCGGATTGACGACCGCGATCACGTCGTCCTCGTCCTTCTGGAAGACGAAGACGCGCTGAAGTATGCCGACCTGCGTCGCCGCGAGACCGACGCCGCCGGCGTCGTGCATCAGCTGGCGCATCCGCGCGACGAGCCGCTGCAAATCCTCGTCGAACGAGGAGACGTCGTGGCCGCGCATCCGCAGCACGGGATCGCCGTACTGCCGGATCTGGGCGAGCGCGAGCTGCCGCCGCGCCTGCGTCTCGGCGTCGAGCTCCGCGGTCTCCTCGATGACCTGGCCTTCGACCTCCTCTGCCACTGCGCTCAGTGTAGTGGCCACAGTTAGACGCTTTGCGGGTCGACGTCGACCACGGCGGTGAGTCCGTGCCGCCGCATCGCCGGTGCCGCAGCCGCGAGCAGACGCGCGGCGGCCGACGCGACGGCGCGCGGGTGATCGGTCTTCGCAACGAGTTGCGCGCGGAAACGGCCGCGCAACCGAAGAACAGGTGCAGGCCCGAGCACGTCGTCGGGCAGACCGGGCTTCAGCTCGGCGAGCACCTGCTCGGCTCGTCCGGCCTCCGCTCCCGCGACGACGATCCGCACGAGGTGCTTGAACGGCGGATACCCGAGCTCGCGCCTCCGTTCGAGCTCGCCGGCGAGGAAGCCGCGGACGTCGTGTCGCGCGGCCAGCTCGATGGCGCGCGCGTCCGGCTGGAACGTCTGGACGAGCACGCGCCCCGGCGCGTCGCGGCCGCTGCGGCCCGCCAGCTGCGTGAGCAGCTGAAACGTCCGCTCCTCGGCGCGAAAGTCGGGCAGGCCGAGTCCCGTATCGGCGTCGACGACGGCGGCGAGCGCCACGCCCGCGAAGTGATGGCCCTTCGCCACCATCTGCGTGCCGATCAGTGCCGCCCCTTTGGCGGCGCCGAATGCGCGCAGCGTCTCCGCCACACCGCGGTGCTCGACTGTGTCGGCATCGAGCCGGAGGCGGGTCAGGTCGGGGATTGCACGCGCGAGCTCGCGCTCGAGCCGCTGCGTCCCTGCGCCGATGCGCGCGAGCTCGGGAGAGCCGCACGCCGGACAGAGCTCGGGCGCCGCCTCGCTCCAGCCGCAGTGGTGACAGCGGAGCGTGCCGTCGCCGTGGAGGACGAGCGCGACGTCGCAGTTCTCGCAGCGGATCGTGGCGCCGCAGGCGCGGCAGTGCAGCGCGGGCGCGACACCGCGGCGGTTCAGGAGCAGGATCGCCTTTTCGCCGCGAGTGACGATCCGTTCGAGCGCCTGCAACAGCGGTGCGGAGAGCGGGTAGCCGGCCTCGTGGCGAAGGTCGACGACGCGCACGGGCGGCAACTTCGCGGCGAGCCGGCCGCCGAGCTCGATCCGCTCGAGTCGCTCCCAGCTCTCCGGCCGGGGCGTCGCGCTGCCGAAGACGGCCACGGCGCGCTCGAGCGACGCGCGCTTCGCCGCGACGCTGCGTGCGTCGTAGCGCGGGTCCGACTCCTGCTTGTACGACGAGTCGTGCTCCTCGTCCACGCAGATCAGCCCGAGCCCGCGCACCGGTGCGAAGATCGCGGAGCGCGCGCCGACGACGACGCGGGCGACGCCGGCCGCGATCCGCACCCGCTCATCGCGCCGCTCCGCGTCCGTCAGCCCCGAGTGGAGCAGCGCGACGCGCTCGTCGAAGCGCTCGCGGAAGCGGCCGACCGCCTGCGGCGTCAGCGCGATCTCCGGCACGAGCACGATCGCGCCGAGACCTCGCTCGAGCGCGGCAGCGCACGCCTGCAGGTACACCTCGGTCTTGCCGCTGCCCGTGGCGCCGTACAGGAGGAAATTCCCGCCGGCCCCCGTGTCGATTGCACCCATGATTCGCATGACCGCCTGCTGCTGCGAGTCGGACAGGCGTGCAGGTTCCGGCTCGCCTGCGAGCGACTCGCGCGCGCCGGGCTGCGGCCGCTCGCCGCGCGGCTTGCGCTGCACGGGCGCGACCAGCGCAAGGGCACGGGCGGGCGTCGAGCCGTAGTAGTCGGCGACCCAGAGCGCAAGCTCGACGAGTGTTTCCGGCAGCTCCTCGACGACGCGCTCGACCGGCACGACGTCCACGCCCGCAGGCGCGTCGACTCCGAGCTCGACGACGAGCCCGCGACGCTTCGCGTTCCCAAATCGAACCTCGACGACCGAGCCGACGCGCGCGTCCTCCGGCACCTCGTACGTGAACGGGCGTGCGACGGCGCGCGCGGTGACGAGCGGATAGACAGACGCGAGGGCTATCCGTCCAGGCTACTCGGCGTGTCAGCCGCGGCTGAGCCGGTCTTCCATGGTCTGCTTCATCAGGCGCGCAGCGTCGGGGAAATCCCGCTCGAAGACGCGGAAGTCGCTGCCGAACATCACCGCGAGCCTCACGTCGGACGTCGCCGTCACCGTCGCGCTGCGACGGCCCTCGCTCCCGAGCAGCGCGATCTCGCCGAAGAAATCCCCCGGCCCGAGCGCCGCAAGTTCCGCCGCACCGCTCGTGACGGCCGCAGTCCCGTCGAGCAGTATGAACAGCGAGTAACCGGGAGCCTCCTCGCCGACCAGCTGCGCGCCCGCCGAATTCGACCGGAGCTCGGCCAGGCTCGCGATCGCCTCCAGCTGGTCGGGTGTGAGCGATGCAAGAAGTGGAACGTTCGCAAGTTGCTCCGGTGCGGGGCGCACGGGGGCGACGCTACTAGAGGTCTGCGGCTGGGGTCACGGAATGCGACGACACGACGGCGAGGGGCGAAGGCGATCCGGCCAGGCTGAGTCGGTTCAGAACGCGTACTTGCGCATGGAGATCCCCCCTTGGTTTGCCGCCGGTCTTCTCCTTACAACGCCGCCAGCTGCTGCTGGATACGGGCGGCGGGGCTAGACGCCGGAGGCGACGAGCACGAAGTCCGTGCCGAAACCGAGCACGAGCCCGAGCAAGATGCCCCAGGTCACCATCGTCTTCTGGCCGGCGCCGCGCAGGACGTTCAGCAGCTCGATCACGACGTAGAGGATCGATCCCCCTGCGAGCGCGAGGAAGACGACCGATGCCGCCTCGCTCGTCCACGAGTTGCCGATGACCGTGCCGATGAAGGTCGGCGCGCCTCCGATCAGGCCGAGTAGCCCGAGGAAGCCCCAGCCCGGCATCGTCGTGTCGCCCGACAGCGGCGCGCAGATGCCGAAGCCCTCCGTCGCGTTGTGGAGTGCGAAGCCGATCACCAGCACGTACGCGAGGCTGAGCTCGTCCTGGGCCGCGGACTGGCCGATGGCGAGACCCTCCGAGAAGTTGTGCAGGCCGATGCCGGTGGCGATGAAGACGGCCAGCCAGCGCGCGGGCGAAAGACCGGTGAAGTGATGGTCGTGCTCGAACTCGGCAGTCGAGGCCGCGCCCGGCCCGAGGAACGCTTTGCGGCGCCGCGCCTTCATCCAACCGTCGTAGTACACGAGCGTGAGCAGGCCGAGCGCGAAGCCCGCCGTCAGCAGCACCGAGAGCCAGGCGAAGCGGCCGTCGCGGCCGGCCTCGAGCGCGCCTTCGACCGGCTCGACGGCGGCCGAGAGGATGTCCCAGAGCAGGAAGATGAGGATGCCGGTCGCAGTCGCGGCCAGGAGTGAGCGCACGGCCGCGGGCACGGTGCGCATGCGGGCGACCGGGAGGCCGATGAAGATCGTGAGTCCGGCGATCGCGCCGAGGAGGAAGGTCTGGGTGGTACTCATCGGGTTGTAAGGGTCACCTTACAGATGCCCGGAAAGTAGCATCCGAAGCGGGATGGCGGGGCACTCTGTCGACGACTACCTGGAGACGATCTACTTTCTCGCGTTTCCGATCGGGGAGTACACGCCGCCGAGCGGCAACCTGCCGCTGGCGTCGCGGGTCGCGGAGATGCTCGGGGTCTCGCGCGCATCGGCGGGCGAGATGCTGAAGCGGCTCGAGGGCGACGGGCTGATCGAGCGCGGCTCTCGCAAGGAGGCGCTGCTCACCGCGAGCGGGCGGGTGCGCGCGGAACACGTCGTGCGGCGGCACCGGATCATCGAGCGGCTGCTGACGGACTTCATGGGCTACACGGGCGCGGAAGCTCACGTCTACGCGGACGAGCTGGGTGACACGTTCTCGGACGACATGGTGGAGCGGATGTTCGAGCGACTCCAGCGGCCGGAGCGGTGTCCTCACGGCTGGCCTGTCGATCCCGACGTCGAGCAGGCGGAGAATCAGGAGCTGCAGCCGCTGGCGAAGCTCGGCGTGGGCTCGCGGGCGACGATCGTCCGGCTCGCGGAGCACGACGGCGACCTCCTGCACTGGTTCTACGACCAGGGACTCGTGCCGGGACGGGAGATCGAGGTGGAGGCGGCGCACCCCGAGGCGGGCCAGGTCACCGTGCGGCTGAACGGCGACCAGCGCGCGGTCGGCGAGAAGGCCGCTGCTGGGTTGTTTGTACGACCTGCGTAGCCGATGGCGCCTCCTGGTTAGCGCGTGGGGGGCGGACCGGGAGGCCCGAGGATCTCCATTCCGTTGCGCGCGCCGATCGGGAGCAGCCGCTTCATGTCCGGGGGAGCCTCGAGCGGCGGCGGCAGCACCCGCTCGGCCGCCGGCTCGCCGACCTCTCTCAGGAAACCCTCGAAGAGGAACGGTTGGAAGCCGATCAGGGCTCTCGCTCCATCTGTCTCCGCCATGAAGGTGTGCGGCACACCCCTGGGGCCGAACGCGAACGAGCCGGCCGGCAGCGACAAGCGCGTGTCGCCGACGTAGACCGTGAACTCACCCTCGAGCACGTAGAACCACTCGTCCTCGTCGGGGTGGACGTGCCAGGGCGAGCCGTCGCCGGCTCGCACGGTGACCTCGATCAAACCGTACTCGCCGTTCGTCTCCGCGCCGCTGATCTTGATGATCTCGAGCATGCCCAGGAGCCAGAACGCCTCCCCCTCGTCCCCGCCCAGCAGGTACCCGTGCTTTGCCCGTTCTGGAGAAACGACCGTCATCTCACTCCCTTCGTCGGACTGGTATCATCAACAACTGTCGATGAGCGAACAGTTGCAGAGAAAACTATCTCACCGGGAACGATCCCTGTCAAGCCCCTCCCCCGAGCGGCTGCGAGCCTGGCGCCTGTACTTCGAGAGCGCGCTCGCACTGGTCGACGTGCTCGACGCCGAGCTAGAGCGCGACGCCGGGATCCCGCTGCGCTGGTACGACGCCCTAGTCCACCTCGACGAGACACCCGACGGCCTGCGCATGAACGAGCTCGCCGAGCGGATCCTCTACAGCAAGAGCGGCTTCACCCGCGTCGTCGATCGGATGGAAGAGGCCGGCCTCGTCCGCCGCGTCCGCCCCGAGAACGACCGGCGCTCGATTCTCGTCGTGCTCACGGAAGGGGGCCGTAACACGATGGAGCAAGCCCGTCGCCACCACCGGCACGCGATCGAACAGCACTTCTCGCGCCACCTCGCCGACACCGACGTCAAGGCGCTCACCCGTGCGTTCGAGAAGGTCAGCACCCACGCCCGCCCCCTACGCCCAGGGCGCATCCGCAACTAGAGGCTCGGCGTGAACGCCAGAGAGTCTTAGCCGCGCTTGCCGCTACAGCTCGAGCACGGGCACTGGTCGCACCCGCAGCCGGTGCATCCACTCGAGACCGCATCGCTGAAACGGACATGGCAGGGGTCAGACCCCTGCCATGTCCGGAATGGTCAGGCGGTCATTTCGTCGGGGCAGACGAACTCCTCGATCCGTCGCCGCGCCTCTTCGGGATCGAAGGCGAACATCCGCAGAATGGTCTTCAGCTCGAGGAAGCCGGACCGCTGCTGGCCGATCAGCGCCGGATAGCTGCTGAACCTCCAATCCTCAGGGCGACGGCACAGGCATGCGCCGACCGGATTCTTTGCGATGTACGCGACGACGCCCAGTAGGTGCGCGTCGCTCACGACGTGTTTCGCTGCAAATCGAGCGCCGAAAACGTGGCCGTGCGTTGCGTACTTCTCGTTGAAAGCAGCTGCATAGAGGCCGTTCAGCCACTGCATGCCGCGCGAGATGTTCGCCTCACGCGTCGTGATGAGCAGGTGGTAGTGAGTGCTCATCAGGCAGTAGGCGTGGCACTGCCATCGGTATCGCCGGCAGGCGCGCTTCATGAGCTCGAGGCAGTCCCGACGCGCATCGTCGTCGGGCAGGATGCGGCGCTTCGCCGAGCTCCGTGTCGTGACGTGAAACAGGCCGCCTGCGACTTGGAGTCGGGGAGGGCGAGGCATGCAAGCGAGAGTACGTCCAGCAAACCGGCCTCGGGGCGAATGCGGAAACTTGTTGCACGGCTGGCTCTCTTCGGACATGGCAGGGGTCAGACCCCCGTCATGTCCGGAAAGGCTAGGCGTCGTCGACGTCGAACGCAGCGACCGGCTCGGGGACGCTGATCTTGCCGTCGAGACCCGCGGCGTCGCGCAGCGCCTGCGCCTTGTCGATCCGCTCCCACGTGAAGTCATGGTCGTCGCGGCCGAAATGCCCGTAGGCCGCGGTCTTCGCGAAGATCGGACGCCGCAGGTCGAGGTCGCGCTGGATTGCTGCCGGGCGCAGGTCGAAGTGCTCGCGCACGAGCTCCTCGATTCGCTCCACCGGAACGTCGGGGTGCTCTGTGCCGAACGTCTGCACCGCCACCGACACCGGATGCGCGACGCCGATCGCGTACGCGACGTTCACCTCGCAGCGATCGGCAAGCCCCGCCGCGACGACGTTCTTCGCCACGTACCGCGCGGCGTACGCGGCGGAACGGTCGACCTTGGTCGAGTCCTTTCCGGAGAACGCACCGCCGCCGTGCCGGGCGGCGCCGCCATATGTGTCGACGATGATCTTGCGCCCGGTAAGGCCGGTGTCGCCCATCGGGCCGCCGATCACGAACTTGCCGGTCGGGTTCACGTAGACGAAGTCGCGGTCCTCGTACAGCCGCTTCTCGTCGTAGATCCGCGGGTCGAGCACCGGGTGTAGAACCTTCTCGATCACGTCCTGCTTGATCGTCTCCGCGTCGACCCCGTCCGCATGTTGCGTGGAGACGAGGATGCGCTCGATCTCGACCGGCGTCTGCCGGCCCCGCTCGTCGATCTCGTAGCGGACGGTCACTTGCGCCTTGCCGTCCGGGCGCAGATAGCCGATCTCGCCGGCCTTGCGCACGCCCGCGAGCCGCTTGCAGATCCGGTGCGCGAGCACGATCGGCATCGGCATCAGCTCGGGCGTCTCCTTCGACGCGTAGCCGAACATCATCCCCTGGTCGCCGGCGCCGACGCGGTCGAGCGGATCGTCGTCGCTCGGGTCGTGCTGCGCCTCGTACGACTCGTCGACGCCGAGAGCGATGTCAGGCGACTGGGGATCGATCGCGACGACGACGCCGCACGTGTTCGCGTCGAAGCCGAACGCCGAATCGATGTACCCGATGCCGCGGATCGTCTCGCGCACGACGTTCGACACGTCGACGTACGTGTCGGTCGTGATCTCGCCGGCGACGACAACGAGACCGGTCGTGATCAGCGTCTCGCACGCGACGCGCCCGTTCGGGTCGTCGCGGAGAACAGCGTCGAGCACGGCATCCGAGACCTGATCGGCGACCTTGTCCGGATGTCCTTCGGTGACCGACTCCGACGTGAAGAGAAACTCGCGCGCGGGCATCGCGCCAGGTTACCTCACTCGCCTGTCGGTCTTCGCCCCATTAAGCCTTCGACGAGCTCACCAAGCTGCACCTGCCCCTCGAGCACCGCGCAGACGCCTTCGGTGATCGGCAACTCGATCCCGAGACGATGCGAAAGGTCGCGCAGGACGGGTGCGGTCGTGAGCCCCTCCACCGTTTGCCCGATCGCGGCCGCAGCCTCGTCCGGCGACGCGCCGCGCGCGATCAGCTCGCCGGCCGCGCGATTCCGGCCATGCCGAGATTCACACGTGACGATCAGGTCGCCCATGCCCGCGAGGCCGGAGAAGGTCTCCGGTCGACCGCCGCACGCTTCGCCGAGCCGCGCCATCTCGACGAGCCCCCGCGTGATCAGCGCCGCCTTGCCGTTGTCGCCGAGTCCCAGCCCGTCGACGCCCCCGGCAGCGAGCGCGATCACGTTCTTCGCGGCTGCGCACAACTCGACGCCTGTGACGTCGGGATTGACGTAGATGCGAAAGACGAGCGAGTTGATCGCGCGCTGCAACTCCTCCGCAAACGCCTCGTCCTCGGACGCGATCACGGCAGCCGTCGGCAGGCCGGCGGCGATTTCCTCCGCCATGTTCGGGCCGGAGAGGACGGCCACGGGTCGGCCCGTGACGAGAGTCGAGAGGCGGTCGCCCGTCGCGGGGTCGAGCCCCTTCGTCAGCGAGAGCACCGGGGCGTTGCCCGGCAGCGAGCGCACGACCTCAGCGAACGCCTTCGAGGGCACCGTGAGCGCGATCAGGTCTGTCTCTCCCACGCTCGTAGCTGGGACAACGCCGGCAAGATCGACATCGCGCAGGTAGCGCGGATTGCGGCCCGTCTCGCCGATCGCGCGCGCCTGCTCCGGGTCGCTGCAGACGAGCGTCACCTCGTGCCCGCGGTCGACCAGCAGGCGCGAGAACGCCGTCCCCCACGTCCCGGCTCCGACGACCGCGATCCTCACGCCCCTGACCGCCGGAACCTCATCCGCGCCTCACGAAGTCGATCGCCACAGGGACGCCCTCCAGCTCGAAGCGCTCGCGCAAACGGTTCTCGACCCAGTAGCCGTAGTCGCGCGTCATCAGCGACGGATCGTTCACGAAGAAGCGGAAACGCGGCGGCCGGCGGCCCGTTTGCGTTCCGTAGAGCAGGTTCAGCCGCCGTCCCGCGCGTTGCGGTGGCTGCCGGTCCTCGCGCAGTTCGGCGAGGAAGCGGTTCAGCTCACCCGTCGAGATGCGCGCGATGTGCTTGGCGAACTGCAGCTCGATTCGGTCGAGTAGCCGCTCGACACCGCGGCCGGTCTTCGCGGATACGGCGATCAGCGGCGGCCGCTGACGCAGCTGCGCCTCGAGCCGCGGACGCACGTCCTCGATCCCGACGATGCCGATGTCCCACTTCGCGAGGACGACAATCGTCGAGCACATCGCCTTACGCGCGACGTCGGCGACGGCGAGATCCTGGTCGACGACGCCCTCCGACACGTCGACGAGCACGAGCGCCACGTCGGCGCGCTCAGCGGCCTCGAGCGCGCGCAGCTCCGAGTAGTACTCGATCCCCTGCCGCTGCCTGCGCCTGCGGCGCATGCCGGCGGTGTCGACGAGCACGAAGGACGTGTCGCCTCGCTGCAGGAGCGTGTCGATCGCGTCGCGCGTCGTCCCGGGCACGTCGGACACGATCACGCGCTCCTGCCCGAGGATGGCGTTCAGCAGCGACGACTTGCCGACGTTGGGCCGGCCGAGGATGGCGACGCGGATTGCCTCCTCCCCGATCTGCGCGCGACCGGTTCCCGGAAGGCGGCCGAGCACCTCATCGAGGAGATCGCCCGTGCCGTAGCCGTGCAGGCCCGAGATCGGAATCGGATCGCCGAGCCCGAGCCGGTGCAGGTCGTAGGCGAGCGCGTCCTGTGCCGGGTCGTCGATCTTGTTCGCCAGCACGAGCGTGGGCTTGCGCGACTCGCGCAGAATCTGGGCGATCTCCGCGTCGCCCGGCGTGATGCCCGCCTTCGCGTCGACGACGAAGAGCACGAGGTCCGCTTCGGCGACCGCGGCGCGCGCCTGTTCGCCGATCGCGCGCGTGATCGGCCTCGAGTCGGCGATGTCGACTCCGCCGGTGTCGATGAGCAGGAAGCGCTTGCCGTTCCACTCGCAGACGATCTCCTTGCGGTCGCGCGTCACGCCGGGCGTCTCGTGCACGACGGCGGCCCGCGTGCCGGTGAGGCGGTTGACGAGCGTCGACTTGCCGACGTTCGGGAAGCCGACGATCGCCACCGTGCCGACGAGACCGTTCTCACTCACGGAGGTGTCGCGTCCTTCGGCCGGCCGCGCGCATGCAGGTCGGCGAGCCAGTCGAACAGGCCGTGGATCCGAGCTTCGATCTCGGCCGTCGCCTCCTTGTAGGCGCGGCCGTTCTTCGGCCGGTCGCGAAAGTCCATCGGCTGCCCGAAGGCGAGCGTGCACGGCGCGAGGTTGCCCGGCTTCCAGAACTGCGTCCCGTAGATCGCGGCCGGCACGACCGGCACCTCCTCCTGGATCGCGACCATCGCCGCGCCCGGCTGCGCCTTGCCCGGACCGCCGGCGCGCTGGCGCGTTCCCTCGACGAAAAGGCCGAGGGCACGTCCGTCGCGCACGGCGGCGCGCATCTGGCGCACCGCCTCGCGGTCGGACGCGCCGCGGCGCACGCCGATCGTCCCGTGCCAGCTGAGGAACTTGCCGAGCCCCGGGAAGTTGATCGCCTCCGCCTTGGCGACGAAGTCGAGGTCGCGCGGAGACAGCGAACCGAGGATCGGAACGTCGATCCAGTGCAGGTGGTTGATCGCGAGAACGACTCCTCCCTCGCGCGGGACACGCTCGCGGCCGTAGGCGCGCGCGCGCGTCATCAGCCGCGCCGGCATCCCCATGTAGATGCGCCCGGTCGCCCAGAAAAACCGGCTGGCGTTCACGCCGGTTGGCGGACTGCGCGCACGAGCTCTTCGATCTGGTCGACGACGTCGTCGACCTCGAGCGACGTCGTGTCGATCTCGTGCGCGTCCGCAGCCGGACGCATGCGCGCCGCGTCGCTCTGATCGCGGAGTCGCAGGTCGGTCGCGAGCGCGTCGCCGCCGATCTCGGGCCGTTCCGCGAGCCGCCGCTGCGCGCGCACCTTCGGGTCGGCGACGAGGTAGATCTTCACGTCGGCATCGGGCGCGACCACGGTCCCGATGTCGCGTCCTTCGATGACGACGTCGCCGTCGTGGCCGAGCTCGCGCTGGCGTTGGCGCATCACCTCGCGCACCTGGGGATGGCGCGCGACAACGGGCACCATCCGGTCGACCTGGGTGCGGCGGATCGCCGCGGTGACGTCGGTCCCGGAGATGAAGACGCGCTTGTCGTCCTCGAACGTGACCGGGTGCTCGCGGGCGAGCGCGCCGAGCCGTTCGCCGTCCGACAGGTCGAAGGCACGTTTCAGCGCGAGCCACGTGACCGCGCGGTACATCGCGCCGGTATCGAGGTAGCGGAAGCGAAGGCGCTCGGCAAGTCGCCGGGCGACGGTGCTCTTGCCCGCGCCGGCGGGCCCATCGATCGCAACAATCAATCAGCTCGCCTCGATCATCTCTTCGTTACGGACTCCAGCAGGTCGAAGAAGCCGGGGAAGCTTATAGCGACCGCTTCGGCGTCTTCGACGGCGACTCCCTCGCGAGAGACGAGCCCTGCGATCGCGCCGAGCATCGCGAGCCGATGATCTCCGTACGAGGCCATTCCCCCGCCCTTAGGGCGGGTGGCAACACCCCTCACCCCGAAGCCATCTTGACGCTCGGAGATGCGGATGCCAACCGCTTTCAGGGAAGTTGTCACGGTTTCGATCCGATTTGATTCTTTTGCGCGCAACTCCTGTGCGCCTTTGACGCGGCTCTCGCCGTGCGCCATGCCCGCCGCGAGCGCGAACAGCGGCAGCTCGTCGATCAGCCGCGGCACCTCGTCCGGCTCGACACTCGTCGCGGTCAACTCCGCCGAGCGGACGTCGAGATCGCCGGCAGGCTCACCGGCAAGCGTGCGCCGGTTGAAGACGGCGATGCGCGCCCCCATCCGGTCGAGCACGTCGAGCAGGCCCGTGCGCGTCGGGTTGAGATTGACGTCATGGATGCGCAGCTCCGATCCCGCGAGCAGCGTTGCCGCAACAATCAGCGGCGCCGCCGACGAGAAGTCGCCCGGCACGTCGATCGACAACGCCGAGAGACGGTCGACCGGCCACACACTCGCCTGCCGGGGACTCGACTCCACGCGCGCACCCTGCATTCGCAAGAGCCGCTCGGTGTGGTCGCGCGTCTGGGCGCCGTGCTCGACGACGACCGTCGCTCCCCCACTCGTGTAGAGACCCGCGAGCAGCACGCACGACTTCACCTGCGCGCTCGCAACCGGCAGCTTGTAGGTGATCTGCCTCAACGACTCGCTGCCGTGCACCGTGAGCGGCGCATGCCCATCAGTCGTCTCGACGTTCGCGCCCATTCGCCGCAGGGGCTCCGCGATCCGTTCCATCGGCCGAGAGCCCAGCGAATCGTCACCGGTCAATACGAACGTCCCCGTCTGTCCCGCGAGGATGCCGGTGATCAGGCGCATGAGCGTGCCGGCGTTTCCGCAATCGATCGGCGCGGACGGTGCGCGCAGCCCGCGCAGGCCGACGCCGCGCACGCGCACGTGATCGACGTCGTCCTCGAGGACGTCCACTCCGAGCGCTCGCACCGTGGAGATCGTCGACTCGGTGTCGCCAGCGCGCCCGAAGTTGCGGATGTCGCTCTCTCCCTCCGCGATCGCGCCCAAGAGCAGTGCTCGGTGGGAGATCGACTTCGTGCCGGGTACCGCAACGTCCCCGACGAGCGCCGCCGCCGGCGCGATCTTCACCCGACGACTTTGCCCATCAACGACGAGAGCGCGCGAATCTCGTCGGCGAAGTGCGGGAAGTCCGCGACCGGAATCTGCTGCGCCGCATCGCACAGCGCATGCTCCGGCTCCGGGTGCACCTCGACGATGATCCCGTCCGCGCCCGCCGCGACAGCGGAACGCGCGAGCGGCAGCACGAGATCGCGCCGGCCCGCCGCGTGCGACGGATCGACGATCACGGGCAGATGCGTCTCTTGCTTCAGCACGGGGATCGCGCCGATGTCGAGCGTGAAGCGCGTGGACGTCTCGAACGTCTTGATCCCGCGCTCGCAGAGGATCACGTGCGCGTTCCCCTCGCGCACGACGTACTCCGCCGCCATCAGCAGCTCTTCGATCGACGCCGACGCGCCGCGCTTCAGCAGCACAGGCTTCCGCGCCTTCCCTACCTCGGCGAGCAAGGAGAAGTTCTGCATGTTGCGCGCGCCGATCTGGATCACGTCCGCCGTCTCGACGACCGGCTCGACCTCGCGCGGATCCATCAGCTCGGTGACGAGCGGCAGGCCGGTCTCCTCGCGTGCCTCCGCCAGGATCTGCAGGCCTTCGAGACCGAGCCCCTGGAAGGTGTACGGCGAGGTGCGCGGCTTGAACGCACCGCCGCGCAGCATGGTGCAGCCGGCCGCCGCGACGGCGCGCGCGGTGACGAGCGTCTGCTCGCGGTTCTCGACCGTGCACGGACCCGCGATGAAGCCGAAGTAGCCGTCGCCGATCCGCCGCCCGCGAACGGTGATGACGGTCGGATCCGGTGAGATCTCGCGCGAGACGAGCTTGTACGGCTTCAGGATCGGCAGCACCTGCTCGACGCCGGCGTACCCCTCGAGCGGCAGCGATGCGATCAGCTCGCGCTCGCCGATGGCGCCGATCACGGTCGCCTGCTTGCCCGGCGTCACGTGCGCCTGCGCACCGACTTCTTCGAGTCGCGCGACGACATGCTCCACCTCGTCCGGCGTCGCGCTCCCGCTCATGATGATCAGCAGCTCGGGTGCGTGAACGGTCGCCACGCTTACGAGCCTAATCGTTCGGCGGCGGCGTGGCCCACGCTGAGAGCACCAGGTGGACACCGGCCGAGGCTGCCACCATCAAGAGCCGCAGGTCAGGCGTGACGTCGCGCACGAACGTCAGGAAGTGGCGGTCCGGGGTCTCCCCTTCCGTCAACCTGCTCCGGAGACCCCGCCTCACCGTGATGCCCTTGCGCTTCGCACATGCGATCGGATCGGCGATCCAACCGAGCTCGTTGCCGTACGCGTTCTCGACCGTGAAATCGAACGAGCCGTCGCGTGCAAGAGCGCCGAGCGCGAAGCGCAGCAGGCTGTACCGGACGCTGAACTCGAACTCGAGCGCGACGCGTCGGCCCCCCTTCCCGCTGATTCCACCGACGCGCTCCCGCGAACAGTCGTAGATGCCTGTCCCACCGTCGTCCGCGGAACCGACCTCGATCGAACCGACCGGTCGTCCGGTGCCGTCGGCGACGTCGAGACGCCCGGGAGACTCCTGACGGCGTTCGAAGGCGACGACTCTCGCGTCGCTCTTGTCGTACACCGCGGCGTGGATGCGCTCCCCCGCGAGACCGCGATTTTCGAGCGTCGGCTTCCTAGCGGGCTCTTCCTCGCGGACCTGGCCGACCCACCGGTGGTCGCCGTCGAAGATGCGCTGCTCGACGCTCGCCGTGTGCTCCTGCAGGCCAACGACCCCGTAGGCGGGAACCAGCTCGTAGACGAACTCGAGCCGACCCCGCCGTAGCAGCTCGGAGGTCTCGTTGTCCATGGTTCTCCATCGGCAGCGGAGGGCGATCGCCTAACGCCACGACATCACGAATCGAGCTCCGACGCGACGTCCACCTCGTAGCCCTGCGTGCCGAGCACACTCGCCGCGCGCCGCGCCGCTTCCTCGCCAGAGATGAGCAACGCGAGCGTGCCGCCGCGCTCGCGCGACACGTGATGAAGCTCGAGGTCCTCGATGTTGATCCGTTCCGCGCCGAGCGCCTGCATGATCGCGGCGAGGATCCCCGGCCGGTCGGCCACATGGACTTGCACGCGGAACAGCTCCGCCGTCTCCTCGAACGCGTCGCGGAGCAGCTCCTGACGCTTCGTCGCCGCCTCGCCGATCCAGCGCGCGAGGAAGCCTGCGTCGCCGCGCTCGAGCGCGGTCTCCAGTTGCTCGACGCGGCGGCGGTGCTCGGCGAGCGCCGCGCGCAGTTCCGGCGCGTTGTCGAGGAAGATGTCCACCCAGATGCGCGGGTTCGCACCGGCGACGCGCGTCATCTCGCGAAAGGACGCGCCCGCCGCCGCCAGCGGGTCGTGACCCTCGATCGGCGCCGCGCCCACCTGATTCAGGAGGAGGTTCGCGAGCGCGTGCGGCAGGTGGCTGACGAGCGCGAGCAGCCGGTCGTGCGTCTCCGGCTCGATCGCGACAGGGACGGCCCCAAGCGACGCGACGAACGCGTGCAGGTGGCGGTAGCGCGCGCTCTCAGTCGCGGCGTGCGGCGTCAGGAACCACGTTGCGCCCTCGAACAGATCTGCTCGCGCGCCCTCCGGACCGCGCACCTCGGCGCCGGCGACGGGATGTCCGCCGACGAAGCGCTCGTCCGCAACGGCGCGGGCGAGCATGCTCTTCGTCGAGCCGACGTCCGTCACCGTCGCATTCGGAGCCGCGGCCAGCGCGGCCTCGACGGCCGTGGTCAGCATCGTCACCTGTACGGCGACGACGACGAGCTCGGCCGAGGCGGCCGCTTCGTCGGCGGAGCCGGCAGGATCGAGGGCGCCCCGGATCGCTGCCGCTGCCAGCGCCCCGCCGTCCGTGTCCCACCCTCGCACGTCGTGCCCGGCGCGGCGCGCCGCCAGGCCGACCGACGCGCCGATCAGTCCCGTGCCGATGACTGCGACTCGCATTTTTGCAGTTTCGCCGCTACGCTTCGCTCAATGTCTCCCGCACCTCGCAGCGAGTACTGGTCGTGGCGCAGCGAGCGCGGCGGGAGCCTCCGCGGCTAACCCGCCCGCTCGCGTCTCAGCGTCCTGTTCCTCCCTGACACTGGAGTCACGACCATGCGCATCTTCAGCGGCATCCAACCCACCGGAACGAAGCATCTCGGCAACTACAGCGGCGGCTTCCGACAGTACGCGGCCACGCAGGAGGAGGGCGAAGGCTTCTTCTGCATCGTCGACCTGCACTCGATCACCGTCGAGTACGACCCGGAAGACCTGCGCGCCTCGACGCTCGACCTCGCGGCGATGCTCTTCGCGACCGGGCTCGATCCCGAGCGCTCGACCGTCTTTGTGCAGAGTCACGTCGCCGCGCACGCCGAAGCGGCTTGGCTGCTCTCGGCCGTGGCGAGCTACGGGCAGCTGGCACGCATGACGCAGTTCAAGGACAAGAGCGGGCGTCAGGAATTCGTGTCGGCTGGGCTCTTCACGTATCCCGTGCTGATGGCGGGCGACATCCTGCTCTACCAGACCGACCTCGTGCCGATCGGCGACGACCAGCGTCAGCACCTCGAACTCGCGCGCGACGTCGCGGAGCGCTTCAACGCGCGCTACGGCGAGACGTTCCGTGTGCCCGAGGGCCGCTTCCCCGAGCTGGGGGCGCGGATCATGGACCTGCAGGAGCCGCAGAACAAGATGGCGACGACCGGCGGGACGGCGCAGGGAACCGTCCTGATCGTCGATCCGCCGGATGTGATCCGGAAGAAGTTCAAGTCGGCGGTGACGGACTCCGAGCGCGACGTGCGGCACGACCGCGCCGCCAAGCCGGGCGTGTCGAACCTGATCGAGATCATGTCGGTCGCGACCGGCGAGCCGATCGCGGACATCGAGTCGCGCTACGACGGGGCCGGCTACGGCCAGTTCAAGGAGGACGTCGGCGAGGCGGTCGTCGCGCTGCTCGATCCGATCCGCGAGCGCTACGACGCCCTACGCGCGGACTCGCGGGAGCTGCAGCGGCTCCTGGCAGTCGGCGCGGAGAAGGCGCGCAAGGAGTCGGAGCCGACGCTCGCTCAGATGTACGAGCGGATGGGCTTCGTCCTGCCGCACACCGGGCGCCATTTCGGGGCCGCGCGGCCGCGCGGGCTCTAGAGTCGGCCGGCTGCACTGCTGGAGCCCCGCGTCCGGTGGGCGGGCTCCTCGTCCATCGCTCGATCCGGTTTCTAGTCGTCCGTCACGGTGACCGGCGCGTACGTGTGGTAGCGCGCGCAGCTTGGTTCAAAGCCGTCCCAGACGCGGAAGCGCCACGTTCCGGCCGCGGGGAAGACAACACGCGCACGAAAGACGCCCGCACGCGCCGTCGGCCGCGCGGCGAACGACCGCCACGAACCGTTCCCGCGGCGGATCTCGATCCGGGGCTTCGCTGCAGGGAGCAGCGTGCGGCCGTGCTGGAGGGGCGTCACCTTCACGTCCCAGACGAGGTTTGTCGGCAGCGAGCTGAGCTTGACGGTCGCCCAGCAGCCGGCCTGTGCCGGCGGGACGACCGCGAGTGCCGCGAGCGCGGCGGTCGTGAGCAGGAGCCTCTTCATTCGGATCCTCCTGTGAGACGATTCAACCTATCGGCCCTCTTACACCCGCGGCCCGCAAAGGGTTCCCGTGGCGCGGCCGGTGGGTGCTAGCGATCTCTATATCGCCCTAGTAGACTCGGCGCGCGGCGGTGCGGCGGGTCCGCAGAACTGCCTGCCCCGCGGCAGTGCAAACCATGTAGGGGAGGGTGAGCATGAGATCGACCAACGGAATGCGGCGGCGTGCGCTCTTGCTGGTCGTCGCCACCGGCGTCGCAGTGGGCGTCGTGTCGGCAGCGTCGAGCGCCAAGCCGTCTCCAGGCTTCCTCACGACGAAAAGCGCGCTGCTCGCTCCGGTCGCGGCGGGCGTGGAGGTCATGCCGCTCCTGAACGTCGGCGACACCGTCGGCGGCTACAAGTTCGAGTCGATTCCGGACGGGATCGCCGTCTCCCGGCACAAGGGCCATGACGGGATCAAGGGCGAAGAGGTGAACATCTTCGTCAACCACGAGACGTCGCTCGTCCCGTTCCCGCCGACGCGCGTCGACTTCACGAACGCGCTGCTGAGCAAGCTGACGCTCAACCGCAAGACGGGCGGCACGATCGCCGGCAGCTACGCGATCCCCAGCAGCGCCAACTACCAGCGCTTCTGCTCGAACTTCCTGGTCTCGAAGAAGCAGGGCTTCAAGCACGACCTAGTGCTGATCGGCGAGGAGGCCCGCGATTGGGTGAACCGGACAGGCACCGCATACCCGGCGACGCCGTTCGCGGCCGGTGCCGAGCAGCCGGGCGTCGTCGTCGCGTACGACGTCAAGTCGGGCCAGTACCGCTCGATCTATGGCCTGGGCCGGTCGAATCACGAGAACGCCGTCGCGCTGGAGAAGTACCACAAGCCGGTGATTCTCACCGGCGACGACACGTTCGACGCGCCGGCGTCCCAGCTGTACCTCTACACCGCGAAGAACGGCGACGACGTCTGGAATGACAAGGGAAAGCTGTACGCGTTCGTGTCCGACATTCCGGCGATCAATGACTACGGCGACATCACGTCGGCCAACTCGACTCACGGCCACTTCATCGAGGTGCCGCGGACAATTGCCACGGGGAAGAAAGCCGACGGCAGCGAGGTCAGAGCCTCCGACTTCGGCTTCGCGGCCCCGCCGAGGGGCATCTCCTTCGACGGTCCGCAGTGGGTGCTCGAGTCCTGGAGCAACGCCAACAACGTGTTCCAGTTCATCCGGATCGAGGACATCGCCTACGACCGGACCCAAAAGAACGTCGTGTACTTGGCCGACACCGGCGAGCCGCGGGCGATCGCGGACGTGACGACCGGCAGGCTGAAGCGCGGCCCCTCGGGAACGACGGGTCTCTATCCGAATGGGCGCATCTTCAAGCTCGTGCTCGACAAGAAGAATCCGCTCGAGGTGGACAGCCTCTCGATCCTCCCGGGCGCCAATTTCGACGGCGCAATTCCGGCGTACGGCAACGTGAACGTCGCGCACCAGCCGGACAACGTCGAGACAACGAAGAAGGCACTGCTGATCACCGAGGATCCGGGCGGTCACAACCAGGGCGCCACGGCCGCGCGCGTCTGGCGCTACGACCTGAAGACCGGCGCGCTCGACGTCGTGCTCCGAGTCGACCACAGCTCCGATCCGACGACGCCGAAGCAGGCGCTCGGAAACTGGGAGTCGAGCGGCATCGTCGACGTCTCGAAGTCGTTCGGCCAAGGCATGTTCCTGATCGACGTGCAGGCGCACGGCTGGGAGCTCGAGACCCAACCGAATCCACCCGGGCCGACCTCCGCGCGCGAGAACGGCCAGCTCCTGCTGGTCAAGATCCCGGGGACGTAGATGACGAACCAAGGAGGGCAAATGAAGGGGAGAGCACGGAGAGGTAGCGTCGCTGCCGCGTTCGCGGTTGCCGGACTCGCCGCAATCGCGTTCCTGGCCGCCGGCGCGACACCGAGCGCGAGCGGTGGGGCCGCAAGACCCGCCGCGAAACTCGCCAAGGATTGCAAGCTCGAGCACGGCGCCAAGCACGTCGTGTACCTGATCTTCGACAACGTCCATTTCCTTCGGGACAACCCGAACGTGCCGTCCGACGTGGAGCAGATGCCACACCTGCTCAACTTCATCCGCAACAACGGCACGATGATGACCAACGACCACACGGTCCTCATCTCACACACCGCGAACGGAATCCTGACCAACCTGACCGGCATGTATTCCGACCGGCACGGCCAGGCGGTCTCGAACTCGTACCGCTACTTCAAGGCTGACGGCACGACCGGCTCCTCGTCCTCCTTCAAGTACTGGACGGACGCAGTCGACGGCGGCAACCCTGCGACCGTTCCGCCGACGCCGTCGGCGGACACGAAGTTCAACATGGTCACCGGCGACTCGGGCTCGCCGAAGAACACACCCGCGCCGTGGGTCCCGTACACGCGTGCCGGCTGTGACTTCGGCGCGACCGCGCTCGCGAACGTCGTGCTCGAGAACAACACGGCGGTCGCCTTCAGGGCCGGGCCGACCACGCTCGCGGCCGCCGCGGCTGCAGGCGCGACGAACATCAAAACGGCGAGCGTCTCCGGCTTCTCGGCCGGCATGTCGATCACGATCGACGCGACTCCGAACGCCGAGTCGGCAACGATCGCGACCGTCGGAACCGCCGGAGCCGGCGGCACCGGCATCACTCTCACCGCGCCGCTCGCCGCTGCTCACGCGAGCGGGGTGACGGTCTACGGCCCGACCGCGACCGACCCGGCCGGAGACATGTCGACCGTCTTCGGCGAGGGCTCGCCGGAGTGGAACGAGGGGAAGGCATCTCAGCAGGCCAACCCCGGCACCGCAGCGCGGAACGTCGCGCAGACCGACTTCGTCGGGCTCGCGATCCACTGCGCGAAGGGCTCCAAGAGCATCTGCGCCGGCAACTCGCACGCGCGGACGGATCCGCTGCCCGACGAGCCGGGCGGCTACACCGGCTTCCAGGGCCTGTTCGGGGCGAAGTACATCAACCCCGCGATCAACCACGGCAGCCCCGTCGTGAACAAGCTCAACGGGCAGCCGATCACCGACCAGTTCGGCCAGCCGGGCTTCCCGGGCTTCGACGGACTGTTCGCGACCACGACCCTCTCCTACGTCGCGCAGATGCAGGAGGCGGGCATACCGGTGACGTTCGGGTACATCTCCGACACGCACGATCAGCACGGAGTCGCCGGCGAAATCCACGCAACGCGTGGCCCGGGCGAGGCCGACTACGTCCAGCAGTTGCAGGCGTACGACGAGGCGTTCGGCCAGTTCTTCGACCGCCTCGCCGCCGACGGCATCACGAAGCAGAACACCCTCTTCGTCTTCACGACCGAGGAGGGCGACCACTTCGCGGGCGCGATCCCGACCCCGGCGGGCTGTGACGGCGTCAATGTTCCATGCCACTACAGCCTCGAGGGCGAGATCAACGGCAACCTGGCCGGCCTGATGGCGACCCAGCAGGGGATCACGACGCCGTTCACGGTCCATTCGGACATGGCGCCGACGATCTACCTGAACGGCAACCCGGCGCGGACGGACCCCGTCACGCGGGCCTTCGGTCGCGGAGTCGGGGCCCTGACGGCGACGAACCCCTACACCGGGGTGAACGAAAACATCACCGCCGCCCTGGCCGACCCGATCGCGATGAAGACGCTGCACATGGTCACGGCGGATCCGCAGCGGACACCGACGCTGACGATGTTCGCGTTAGCGGACTACTTCCTGTTCGCGGCAGCGCCGAACTGCACCTTGCCGTGCATCAGCGTGCCGACGACGCCGCCGACGAACACCTTCGCCTGGAACCACGGTGGCCACCAGCCGGAGATCGCAACCACGTGGCTCGGCCTGGTCGGGCCGGGCGTTCGCCAGCAGGCCAACGACGACACGACCTGGGCCGACCACACGGACGTGCGTCCGACGATGCTGAGCCTGCTCGGCCTCGAGGACTCGTACGTCCACGACGGGCGCGTCCTGACCAACGCGCTCGAAAACCACGCGCAGCCACACGCGCTCCGCGAGCACCGCAGGTCGATCAAGCAACTCGGCGACACTTACAAGCAGCTGAACGCACCGTTCGGGCAATTCGCCATGAACATGCTTGCGGCGTCGACGAAGGCGATCAAGAGCGGAACTGCAGCCGACGACAGCCGCTACACGTCGATCGAGGACCAGATCGCTTCGCTCACGTCAGCACGTGACGCACTGGCGACGCAGATCCGGAACGCGCTCGACGCGGCCGCGTTTGGCGGTCCTGCAATCAACGTGCATCAGGCTCGCGACTGGATCGCGCAGGCGCAGGTCCTGCTGAACCGGTCAGCCGCTCTGGCGGCAATGACCTGAGTCTCGCCGTTTCGGAGGGCTCGAGCCCGCGCCATCGGCCGGGCTCGAGCCCTTCGGGCGTCAGGCGGGAATCTGCGTGTCGTACCCGGCCGCAACGGCCGCGACGCGCTCGAGCCACGGCGTCGCCTCGAGCCGCTCGAAGATCTCCCGCGCCTCCGCCAGCAGCGGCTCCGCCTCAAGGCCTCGCCCCTGCTCCGCCAGCAACGCTGCATGCTCGAGCTCAGTGAGCGCCAGCCAGAAGGGCGTCTCGAGCTTACGGAAGCGAGCGGCTGCGGCCGCGAAGCCGGCCTCGTCGGCAGCGAGCTTCGCGCGGAACCGGCGCGCGTGCGCGTCGAGCAACGGCGGTCGCTCGCCTCGGCGTAGAGACTCGATCATCCCGAGGACCTCTTCCACCTTCTCCACGTCGCCGAGCTCGTAGGCGGCTTCGAGCGCCTCGACGACGCTCAGCTTCACGGTGAGGAACGTGATCCCGAGCTCCCTCGTCGTGAGGACAGGCTCGAGCGCTTCGAGCGCCGCACGTGGGTTGCCTTCGCTTCGCAGGACCTGCGCCTCGTGGAACCGGTATCCCGTCGATGCCTGGATGTCGTCGACGTCCCGCAACCACGCCGCATCCTCGAGGCGCGCCCGCGCATCGGCAAGCTTGCCTCGCGAGCAGTCGACCGCGACGAGGTGGATAGCCACCGTGTCGGGGGCTCGGATGCCGCTGCCGGCGACGTCGTCGAGGTCCGCTTCCCGCCGGAAAGCCTCTTCCCAGCGGCCCAGCAGCACAAATGAGCTGATCGGACCGGCGAGGAAGATCGCTTCCCAGACGCGGTCACCGACCCGCCGCGCGAGCTCGAGCCCGCCAGCCGTTACCTCGACCACAGCCGCGTAGCGGTCGGCCGACTCGAACACGACCGCCAGGTTGTTGCTCGCACGGATCGCCGGCGCGGGAAGATCGTTCACGCGCGCTGTCGTGAGCGCGCCCTCGAGCAGGATCCTGGATTCCTCGAGACGGTTCGTGCGCGTGAGCAGCACCGCCTTGCTCGTCAGCGCCTGTGCAAGGATCTCCGGCAGCGCGAACGCCTCCGCCAGCTCGAGGGCGAGCTCGAGGCGCACCGTAGCCTCCTCGTGCTGGCCGTTCAGCATCAGGAAGCGCCCGAGCTGCGCCGCGACCTCCGCGACCTCGGGATCCGGATCCTCGCCCGCGAGCTCATCGAGCGCGCGTTCCAGCCGTTCGACCGCTTGGGGCGTGTGGCCCGCGCGGAAGTCGATCTCGGCCAGAATCGAAGCGACCCGCGCCGCCTGCCGCGTCAGGCCCTCCGGCTCGTAGACCGCGAGCGCTTCGCCGAAGAGCGCGACCGCTTCGTCCCCGCGCCCGCGCCGCCACGCCATGCGGCCGGCCTTCTCGTCGAGCTCGGCCCGCACGAGCGGCTCCTCGGCCAGCTCGGCCGCCTGCTGGAAGTAGCGCTGCGCCTCCCGCGCTGCCGCAAGCGAGGCGGCGCGCTCACCGGCGCGCCTCAGCATCTCGCCCGCCTTCGCCTTGATCTCGCCGGCGTCCTCCGCGTCCGGGACGGATTGATAGGCGTCGAGGTAGTGGGACGCAAGCACCTCGACGACCTCGTCCTCGTCCGCGAACGACGTCTCGAGGTGCGCCGCCGCCGCGAGGTGCCGCGCGCGCCGCTCCCGCTTCGAAAGCGTCTCGTAGGCGACGTGCCGCACGAGGTCCTGGAGGAAGCCGTACTGGCCGTGCTCGGGCGAACGCGGATCCGCCTGCAACCCGAGCAGCTCCTTCCGGACGAGCGAGCCCAGCAGAGTGTCGAGCTCCGCATCGGCGAGATCCGAGAGCGCCGCGACCGCCCGCCTCGTGAAGGTCTTCCCGAGCACCGCGGCGTCCTGCAGCAGGCGCCGTTCCTCGGCCGGCAGCCCGTCGAGCCGCGCGGCGATCAGGGCGTGCAGCGTCTGGGGCACGTCGAGCGCCTCGATCGTGCCCACCGGCCGGTAGACCGCTCCCTCGCGGACGAGCGCGCCGCGGTCGAGCAGCATCCGCACGGTCTCGACCGCGTAGAGCGGGATTCCCTCGGCGCGCTCGAGAATCTGGCGCCTCACCTCCTCGGGCAGGCCCGGAACGAGACCCGTCAGCAGCTCCTCCATCGCTGCCGCCGGGAGCGGCTCCAGGTAGAGGGACGTGAAGTTGCGCCGGCCGGCGCCCCACGTCGGGCGCCGCTCGTGCAGCTCGGGCCGCGCGAGCGTGACGACGAGAATCGGCGAGTTCCGCGACGAGTCGAGCAGGTACTCGACGAAGTCCAGCAGCGAGTCGTCGGCCCACTGCATGTCCTCGAACGCCATCAGGACGGGGTACGTCTCGGTGAGGCGCTCGAAGAACAGCCGCCAGGCCGCGAAGAGATCGTCGCGCTCGTAGCCGACGCCCTCCTCGAGGCCGACGAGGTGGGCGAGCCGCGGCTCGATGAACCGCCGGTCCTCCTCGTCGGCGAAGTGCTCCGCGACGCTCTCCTGCAGCTTCAGGCGCGCGGCCGCCGGCTCATCCTCCTCTCCGATTCGGGCCCGCATCCGCACCATGTCGGCGAGCGCCCAGTACGTGACGCCCTCGCCGTAGGAGAGGCAGCGGCCGCGGTGCCAGTACGTGGTCTGCGCGATGCCGTCGAAGTACTTGTAGAACTCCCACGCCAGACGCGACTTGCCGATCCCGGCGATGCCGGTGACGGAGATCAGGTGGGCGCGGCGGCCGCTCTCGCAGTCGTGGAAGAGGTCCTTGATCAGCCGGAGCTCGCGATCGCGGCCGACGAACGGCGCCTCCAGGCCCTGCGACTTCAGCGAGCCGCGCGTCCCAGAGACGACCCGCAGCGCGCGCCAGACCGGTACGAGCCCCGCCTTGCCCTTCAGCTCGTGCACCCCTGCTTCCTCGTAGACGATCGCCGCCTCGGTCGCGCGCCGCGTCGCCTCGCCGACGAAGACCTGGCCGGGCTCGGCGATCGACTGGATGCGCGAGGCCGTATTGACGAGATCCCCGGCGACCATCCCCTCGCCCTCCGCGCCGATCGTGACTGCAGCCTCGCCCGTGAGGACGGCCGCCCTCGCGCGCAAGCCGCTCGCCCCCGTCTCGTCGCCCAGTGCCGTGACCGCGGCGACGAGGTCGAGCGCGGCCCGGACCGCGCGTTCCGGGTCGTCCTCCGTGGCCGCGGGGGCGCCCCACACGGCCATGACGGCGTCGCCGATGAACTTCTCGACGGTGCCGCCGTAGAGCGTGATCAGGCGCCGGCAGGTGTCGAAGTACCGCGTCAGCAGCTCGCGCGTCTCCTCCGAATCGCGGCTCTCCGACGCGGCGGTGAAGCCGACGAGGTCGGCGAAGAGGACTGAGACGATTCTGCGTTCGGCGATGGGAGTCGCCGAAGCGGGCACAGGTGCTACGACGGGCGCGGCTGTTGTGTCGTCTGCGAGCACCGTTCCGCACTCGGTGCAGAACCGCATTCCAGGATCGTTCGCGGTCCCGCACGCAGGGCAGGCCCGAGCCAGCGGCATGCCACATCCGCCGCAGAACTTCGCGTCAGCACGGTTCTCGGTACCGCAGTTCGAGCAGAGCGTCAATTCACCAAGACCCTACTTCTGAATCGTCTTCGCGACAATGGTCTTCAGCTGCGCAACTTCGTCCCCGGTCAGCTCCCGCCACGCGCCCGGAGCGAGATTGTCGGCGCTGATCTCCGCGTAGGCGCTGCGGTGGAGGCGCGTCACCGGATGCCCGACCGCCTCGAGCATCCGCTTCACCTGGTGCTTGCGTCCTTCGTGGATCGTCAGCTCGACGCGTGACCGTGCCAGCCGCCGCACGCGTGCAGGCGCGGTGCGGCCGTCCTCGAGCTCGACACCGGTCTCCAGCGCACGCAGCGCAGCATCCGAAGGCTTCCCGTCGACGTCGACGACGTACGTCTTCTCGACGCCGTAACGCGGGTGCGCGAGCCGGTGCGCGAGCTCGCCGTCGTTCGTGAGGAGCAGCGCGCCCGTCGTGTCCGCGTCGAGCCGCCCGACGGGAACAATGCGCGAGAGGTGCTTCACGAGATCGACGACGGTCCGGCGCCCCTGCGGATCGCTCGCGGTCGTAACCACGCCCGCAGGCTTGTGGAGCAGGACGTACGCGAGCTGCTGCTTCGCAGCGGGCTGGCCGTCCACCTCGACGCGGTCGCGTGCGCCGACGAACGTGTTGAGCTTTCCCGGCTCGCCGTTGACGGTGACGCGTCCCGCCTTGATCAACTCGTCCGCCTTCCGCCGCGAAGCGACGCCGGCCCGCGCGAGATACGCGTTCAAACGCACCGGGTTATTGTCCCCGCATGCCGCACTACATCACGCTCATGCGCTGGACGTCGCAGGGCATCGCAGGCCTGCCCGCCTGGCGCGAGCGTGTCGAAGAGGGCGAACGGATCATCGAGGAAGCCGGCGGGCGGCTGGTCGGCGTGTATGCGACGCTCGGGCGCTACGACGTCGTCGAGGTCTTCGAGGCTCCCGACGACGAGCACGCCGTCGAGATCCTCATGAAGCTCCAGCGGTTCGGCGCCGAGCACACGGAGACGTTGCGGGCCTTCACGCGTGACGAGGCCGAGGAGATCATCCGGCGGCTCTGAGGCAGAGGGACCCGGCCGGCCCGCAACCCCCTGCGGGCCGACCCGGCCGCCCTCCTCCCTCATTCCCCAGTCGCGGGGAGCCCCTTGGTCAGAGCTTCACGGAAAGCGGCGCCGCGCACACCGGAGATAGGTTGAGGCCGACCCGAACGAAAGGCTAGTTTCGCCTCCCGTGGACGACGAGCGTCACCACATTGCCCGCTTGCTGGTCTCGTGCCCCGACCGGCACGGGATCGTCGCCGCGGTCTCGGGGTTCCTCTTCGACAGCGACGCGAACATCCTCAGCTCCGACCAGCACTCCACCGACCCCGAGGGCGGCACGTTCTACATGCGGATGGAGTTCCGCCTAGAGCGGCTGCACGAGCGGCGGGAGGAGTTCGAGCGCGCGTTCGCGCAGAAGGTGGCGGAGCCGTTCGCGATGGACTGGCGGCTGGCCTACGCGAGCGAGCCGAAGCGGACGGCGCTGCTGGCGTCGCGGGAGGATCACTGCCTGCTCGACCTGCTCTGGCGCCGGAGGCGCGGCGAGCTCGACGCCGACGTCGTCTGCGTGATCTCGAACCATCCGGATCTGGAGGCAGACGTCGCGGGCTTCGGCGTCCCCTACCACCACGTCCCGGTGCCGGGAGACGGGAAGGCCGAGGCGGAGCGGCGCATGCTCGAGCTGCTCGCAGGCAACGTCGACCTGGTCGTGTTGGCGCGGTACATGCAGATTCTCTCGCGAGATTTCCTCGACCGCCTCGAAGTCCCGGTGATCAACATCCACCACTCCTTCCTGCCGGCGTTCGTGGGCGCCGACCCGTACCGCCGCGCGCGCGACCGCGGCGTGAAGATCATCGGCGCGACCGCGCACTACGTGACCGAAGACCTCGACGCGGGCCCGATCATCGAGCAGGACGTCGCGCGCGTCCGCGTGCTCGTGCACGAGAACCGAACGGTCGTCTTTTAGCGCGAAGAGGTGGCTGCCGTGGCGAGCGGCCGTCCTCGCATGACGCGACACTCAAGCATCGGCGCGCCGTAAACGCAGAAATCGACGCCAGTGGCGAGCTGATGGCCCGCCGCCTCGACGACGTTCGCCTGGCGGTGCTGATGCTGGACGGGATCGAGCTGAGGGGGCGAACGAACATCGTCTGCCTCGGGATCACGACCGACGGGGTGAAGGTGCCACTCGGGCTCTGGGAGGGCTCGACAGAGAACGCGACCGTCGCGACCGCCTTGCTGTCGGATCTGGTCGAGCGTGGGCTCGATCCCCAGCAGGGAATGCTGTTCGTGATCGACGGGTCGAAAGCGCTCC
>WNGF01000321.1_pt1 | contig 67648 bp, 61 predicted proteins | sample 5400641 | NCBI WGS metagenome assembly WNGF01 (sample SAMN13153371, study PRJNA577476) | soil metagenome | isolation source: 80 cm soil or saprolite under grassland replicate 2 | place: USA:California | collected 2016-06-15
CGCTGGCCGGTGGCTCGGACCTGGGGTCGGACTTCGGCGGCTCCGGCGCGGGCGGGCGGGACGGCTGCGGCCATGCCTCTGGCAACGCCTGGCCCCGGTCGTCGAACGGCGCCGCGCCGTCGAACGGCTGGGCCGGTCCCGGAGCTGGCCGACCGCCGCGGGGGAACGGCTCATCGGGCTCGGCGGGAACGAACGGGTCGACTGCTGGCTGCGGCGGACGGGCGCCTTCGGGCGGCGGCGGCCACGCGCTGCCGCGCAGCGTGTCGCCGGGCGCCCAGGACATCCCGTCGGGTGGCGGCGGTGGCGGCGGCGGGGACCGGTCGGGCTCCGGCTGGAACGGGTCGATGTAGTCGCGCCGGGGGTCGAACGGCGGAGCAGCCGGCTGGAAGGGGTCCTGCAGCCCGAACGGGTCCTCCTGGGAGGCGAACGGATCGCGCAGCGGCGGACGCGGCCGCAGCGGGTCGTCCTCCCTTCGGAACGGGTCGTGCGGCCAGTTCTCGTCCATCGGGGCATCATCCCCCTGGGGGCGGTCCTGACCGTTCGAGCTCACCGTGCACCTCCCCGCGCCGCCAGCGTGGCGAGCCTGAGGTCGGTCGTGGTGGTGTCGTCGAGCGCCGCGACCGGCGCCGCCGGCGGCGCCGCCCTGGTCGGCCTCGCCATGGCGGCCAGTGCGGTCAGCAGCAGCAGGCCCTCGATCACCAGGTAGACGAAGCGTCGCTGCTGGCCCCCGCGCCGCACCTCGAGCACGCCGCCGGCGCCATCGGGCAGCTTGAAGCCCTGCGCCCAGCCGAACACGGTGGTCGGGCTGAGCGGTCTGCCGTCGAGCGAGGCCCGCCAGTCCCTGCCCGCGGGCACCGGCAGCACCAGCGTCCCCGGACCAGGCGCCGGGACGGCGCCGGTGGTGCGGCCCGGCAGCCTGGCGCCGTGGGGCCCGCTGAACACCGCCTGGACGCTCGGCACGGCGGCGAGCGCCGGTCCGGTCAGCACGCCCCGTGGCTCCGCGGGCGCCTCACCCGGCAGCAGCCAGGCGGTCGGCCGGGTGACCGGCGCCTGGAACAGCCCGGCCTGATCGGTGGGCCGGGAGTGCAGCTCCTGCTGCCTGGCCACCAGCTCGACCAGCCGATGGTCCTCCGGGCCGGGGCGGACCGCCACGTAGCCGATGCCGAACAGCTCGAGCATGGACCCTGCCTGGTGCGTCCGCGCCTCGACGATGTCGGCGACCACCGAGCCGAGCGCACGGGTGGCCGGGTCGCCGCCCGGCCGGCCCGAGTCGATGACCGTGCGCCCGCCCGCGCCGGTCACGGCGAAGCTGACGCCACCGTCGGGACGGCCCGCCAGCCACAGCACCCGGCCCTGGCCCTGGCGCACGGTGGCCGGCAGCGACGGGCTGCTCACCGCCCGCAGCGGGGTCCAGGAGCCGCGCACCAGGAAGCCGGCGACCAGCAGGCCGGTGGTGATGGCCAGTAGCCCGAGGACCGCGGCGGCCGCGCGCCGGGCCCGCCCGCTGGACTGCTGCACCGCGCGGCCGAGACCGGCCATGGCCAGGCCCGTGGCGGCCGCCCAGGCGGCCGCGCCGGGCACCAGCAGCCCGGCAGGCCACTCGCCGGCGATCGCCGGGGGCAGGCCGTGGACCTGCAGGGTGACGGCGACACAGGCGCCGAGGAGCCCGATCAGCAGCCAGAAGGTCTGCCGCCGCCGGTTGGCCGGCACGAAGAACAGCGCGGCCAGCGCCAGCGCCGGGTACAGCGGGCCGATCAGCACGATGTCCAGGCCCGGGCCACCCGGCCGGAGCTGCACCAGGTCGGCGAAGCCGGGCGTGGCCGGCACGCCGCCGGTCGATCGCAGAGCGGCGCCGGTCAGAAGCTGGCCGGTCCAGGGGAAGAGCAGCAGCAGCGCGCCCAGGTAGCCGGCGCCCAGCAGCACCGCCTGGCGCACGACCTCGTGGCGCTCGGCCCCGCGCTCACGCAGCAGCGCGGCGACGACGGCCAGCGCCACGACCACCAGGAGCACCACCGCCGCCGGCGGGTACATCGCGATCGTCAGCGCGGCGAGCACCAGGAAGCGCACGGCCGGGCGCCACGGCTCGCGTGGCTGGTCACGGCGCATGGCGAGCAGCACCTGGGCGAGCGTCGGCGGCGCGAGCACCAGGAAGGCCAGCTCGCCGAGGCGGCCCTGCGCGAGCGCGCCGATCGCCAGCGGCGAGCTGGCGTACAGCAGGCTGGCGACGGCGCGGGCCGGCCGCGAGGGCACCACCACCCGGAGCGCCCGGGTGCAGGTCGCGGCCGCCAGTGGCAGGGCGAGCCACAGCAGCAGCTTCTGGGCGAGCAGCGCCTTGTCGAGGGTGATGGTGGCCAGGCCCCCGAGTACGGCGAGGGAGGGCGGTGCCGCCGCGGTCGAGCTCAGGCCGATCTGGTGATAGGCGGCGGCGAACTCGCGCAGCAGGTCCCGACCGGCGGCCGGGAACACCCCCAGCGCCCCGCCGGCGATCGCGGGCGCGGCCAGCAGGGAACGCAGCGAGATCACCATGAGCAGGGCGAACCCCGCGACGGTGAAGGCCAGCGGATGACCGGCGATGATGCGGCCGAGCTGCGCGCCGGGCGCGGGCATGTCCTGCTCGTCGGCGGCATTGGGCCCTTGCGCGACGTGCTCGCCGACGTCGCCGTAGACCAGCTCCAGCATGCCGCGCAGCATCACTCGCAGCGGCTGGCCACCGGGCGCGCGCAAGCCCGCGAGCTGGGAGTCCTCGATCCTGCGCCGGTGCTGCAGGCGGCGCCGGTGGACGATGGTGACGGGCAGCTCCTTCACGTTCCAGCCCCAGGCCCACAGGATCTGCAGAGCGTCCCCGGGTCGTCCGGTCAGCGCCAGGGCGAGCGCGCGGAACGCTCCGCCGACCATGGCGAGCAGGAAGGTCAGCGGCAGGCGCCGCAGCGATACCGCCTTGAGCAGGGCGGCCATGGTGTGCCGCTCGCTGAGATAGCGCTGGTGGCTGACGGCGCGGCCCTTGCGGGCGCGTGAGGAGGCCGCTGAGAAGTGGCGCACGCGGGCGCTCGGGACCACCATCACCCGGCCGCCGTGCAGGTGCGTCCGCCAGCACAGGTCGAGGTCGTCGCGGAAGGCCGGCATGCGCTCGTCGAAGCCGCCGACCTGCAGCAGGGTGGTGCGGCGCAGCAGCATCCCCGCGGTGTTGACGAAGAACGTCTCGCGGACCTGGTCGTGCTGGCCCTGGTCGATCTCGTCGTCCTCGATCGGCGACACCGCCCGGCCGGTGCGGTCGACCGACCAGCCGACCTCCTGCAGGCGGTCGGGATTGGTCCATGAGACCAGCTTGGGCCCGAGGATATGGGCCCCTGGGCGGGACCCGGCCTCGGCGAGCAACTGCTCGAGCGCCTCGGGCTCAGGGGCGGAGTCGTCGTGCAGCAGCCACACCCACTCCGCGCCGGTGGCGCGCGGGTCGCGCAGCGCCGCCATCACCGCCCGGCCGAACTGACCGCGGACGGCGAGCACGGCGTCCTCGCCAAGCCGGGAGCGGGCCCAGTCCGCGCTGCCGTCGGTGGAGCCGGTGTCAACGACGATGATGTCGTCGATCGGACGGGTCTGCTTGGCAAGCCCGCGGAACGTCTCCCGCAGGAATGCACGTCCGTTGTGGCAGACGACGACAGCAATCACGCGGGCTTCGCTGCTCGGCACGACCTTCCTCTCGATGCGGCCCCTGGGGGAGAGCCGTGATGAAATGCCCGCAGGGTTACCACCTCTCCACGGGTTCCGCGCATGCTAACACGTCCACCCTGGAGCAAAGAAAAGCCGGGTGGCGCACGGCACGACGGAGGTGCCCGCGGCGCGACTCGAGAGCCGGGGCGGGGAGCGGCCGGAGCATCCTGCCCGACCGCCCGCGACCCGCCCCGGAACGGCGGCATCCCTGGTCAGAGCGATTGACGCTGGGGGATCTGAGCAGGGATACCGTTGGGGAAGATCAGGAGGCGCGCTTCTTCACGCGCCGTCGCTCACGCTCGCTCATGCCACCCCAGATGCCGAACCGCTCGTCGTTGGCGAGAGCGTATTCGAGACATTCGGCTTGGACCACACAGGTCTGACAGATTCTCTTGGCCGCTCGGGTTGAGCCGCCCTTCTCGGGAAAAAAGCAGTCGGCGTCCCTGCCACGGCAGGCGGCCCGCTCATACCAGGGCTGCGGCTCGACACGAAAGACCGTGGTCGTGGTCATCGCTCCTCCCTCGCTGCCAGCCATCGGGCAGGCGGTGTGGTGCGAGCGCAACGCTCCGAACTGCACCACGGTAATTACATCGGTGGGATTCCGGAAGACCTTGAGTGCGCAACGGCGGCGATCTCATCGGTTTTTTCCCTCAGCCGTAACGTAACTCCTTATATTATCGTAGCTCCCTAGAGGTTCTTTAGCCCTTTCTCTCTCGTTAGCCTGTGGGAGGACAAATCGGCTAACCTCCCCACGCACGTGTGACACGGGCTCAGGGGGCGAGGTTGTCGAGGTTCGCGGGACGCCATGACGCAGGCCAGCAACGAGGAGGGCGGCACCAGCCCGCCGGCGTCGAGCTGACGCAGGCCGACCTGGCGGCGGCCCGCCGCCGCGAGCCCGCGGCGGTGGCCCGCGTCTACGCCGCCTACGCACCGGCGCTGTTCCGCTTCTTCGTGGCACAGCTCGGCAACCGGCACACTGCCGAAGATCTCACCGGTGAGGTGTTCGCCGCCGCCATCGAGGCGCTCCCCGGCTTCCGCGGCCCGGTGGAGGCACTCGGCGGCTGGCTGTTCCGCATCGCCCGCCACGACCTGTTCGACCTCCGGCGCAGGCAGGCGCGCGCCCGCTTCGACCCGCTCGACGACGTGCTCGACGAGGCCGCCATGGCGGCTGGCGCCAGCGACCCCGAGGAGATGGCCATCGACCGGGTCGAGGGCCGGCGGGTGCTGGCCGCGCTGGACCGGCTCTCGCCCGACCAGCGCGAGGTCCTGCTGTTGCGCATGGCTTCCGGGCTGACCGCCCCGGAGGTGGCCCGCGCCCTTGGGAAGACCACCGGCGCGGTACGCGCCCTGCAGCACCGTGGCCTGGCCAGCCTCGCCAGGGCGCTCGGGCTGAACCCGACTGGAAGGGAGCCGTACCTATCCGGGGAGTCCGAACGCCTCCCCTCGTGCGAGGAGGAATGAGGATGCCCCGGCCAGACAAGCCACAGAGCTTCGAGGATCAGCTGGACGCCGCGCTCGACGGGATCCGCCCCGGCGTGGTCACCGGCGAGTTCGCCCCGCTGCTGGAGGTGGCGGGCGAGCTGCGGGCGGCGTGCGCCCGCATGCGGCTCGACCCCAAGGTCGCCCGCGAGCATCTCGCCGGGGTGCTCGGACCCGCCGCCAGCCGGGCGGCGGCGCCGCGGCGGCGCTGGCGCCGCCGCGTGGCCGCCTTCGCGCTCGCCGCCGCCCTGGCGGTGACGCCGCTGGTGGCGCTGTCGACGAGGGCGCTTCCTGGCGAGCCGCTGTACCAGGTCAAGCTGACCGTCGAGAACGCCCGCCTGGCCGCCGCGAGCTGGTCCCCGAACCGCACCGCCGACGAGCGCGCCCACATCGCCCGCACCCGGCTGGGCGAGCTCGACCAGCTGGTCGCTGACGGGAGCGTCGAGCGGATCCCCGGCGCCATCACCGGGGTGGACAGCGCGATGGCCGCCGCTCAGCACGCGATCGGCGCGCTGCGCGGCCAGGACGACCTCGCCCGCGTGGCCGCGCTCCAGGGACGCCTACGTGACCTGCGCGCCGGCCGCACCGCGGAGCTCACCTCGCTGGTGAGGCGGCTGCCCTCCAGCACCCCGGTGGCCGCCCGCGTGAGGATCGAGGGCACGGTCGAGCGGTCCCTCTCGCAGACCGGCGCCGCAGCCACCCCCTCCCGGTAGCCCGGCGAGGCAGCGCCTCTGGGCGGGGTCTCCGCTACCCTGGAGCCCCGTTCATCCGGTCCGGACTGGTCACAAGGAGAAGGACGCCCATGCTCGTCGCGCTTGCCGGCGGCGTCGGCGCGGCGCGGTTCCTGCGCGGCCTGATCCGCGTCCACCCACCCGCCGAGCTGATGGTCGTCGGCAACACCGGTGATGACCTGCGCCTGCACGGCCTGGCGGTGTCGCCCGACCTGGACTCGGTCGCCTATACCCTGGCCGGCCTGGCCGACGAGGAGCGCGGCTGGGGACTGGCGGGAGAGACCTGGAACGTGCTCGGGGCGATCCGGCGGCTGGGCGAGCCGTCGTGGTTCGGGCTTGGCGACCGTGACATCGCGACTCACCTGCTGCGCACCCGGCTGCTCGCCGAGGGCGCCACGCTGGGTGAGGCCACGGCGGAGCTGTGCCGCCGGCTGGGCGTTCCGGTCCGGCTGGTGCCCATGAGCGACCAGCCGATCCAGACCCGGGTCCAGGTCCAGGGCCCGGACGGGCCCGAGGACCTGGGCTTCCAGGAGTACTGGGTGGCACGCCAGGCACGCGACCCGGTGCTGCGCATCACCTTCGCCGGGATCGAGCGGGCGCGCGCCGCACCCGGGTTGCTCGACGCCATCGGCGAGGCGGACGGCATCGTCCTGTGCCCCTCCAACCCGGTGGTGTCGATCGCGCCCATCCTGGCCGTTCCCGGCATCCGCGCCGCCATCCAGAACGCCGCCTGCCGGACGGTGGCGATCACGCCGATCATCGGCGGCGCCCCGGTTCGCGGCATGGCGGACAAGCTCCTGCCCGCCTGGGGGATCGAGGTCTCCGCGTGCGGCGTGGCCAGCCTGTACAGCGGGCTTGCCGACGCCTTCGTGCTCGACCGGGTCGACGCCGCGCAGGCCCGGGACGTTGCCGGGCTGGGCCTGCAGGCGATCGTCGCGCCGACGCTGATGACGACCGTCGAGGACGCCGCCGCACTGGCCAAGGTCGCCCTGGACGCGCTCGGCAGCCCCGGCGACGGCCCGCCGCGCCCGGGCAGCGGCCGGCCGGGCCGGCGCGGCGGCGTCTCCGCGGCGGGAGGCTCCGCCAGGTGAGCGCGCTCGAGGTGGTCCCGCTCGGCGGGCTGCCCGAGATCCGGCCCGGCGACGACCTCGCGCGGCTGCTGCTGGAGGCGGTCGTCGCCGCCGGCCGCCAGCTCGCCGGCGGCGACGTGCTCGCGCTGACCTCCAAGGTGGTGGCCAAGGCCGAGGGCCGCATGGTGCCGCTGCCCGCCGATGCGGCCGGGCGTGAGCGGGTGCGCCGCGAGGCCGTGGCGGCCGAGACGGTGCGCGTGGTGGCGCGTCGCGGCCCGACGGTCATCGCCGAGACCCGGCACGGGCTGGTCGGGGCCAACGCCCTGATCGACGCGTCCAACGCCGGCGGCGACGCGCTGGTGCTGCTGCCCGAGGATCCGGACGCGTCCGCGGCCCGCCTGCGTGCGGCCCTGGCCGAGCTCAGTGGGCACGACGTCGCCGTGGTGATCACCGACACCCTCGGGCGCCCGTGGCGGCGCGGCCAGACCGACGTGGCGGTCGGCATGGCCGGCATGGGCGCGCTCGAGGACTACCGCGGGCGGCTCGACGCCGACGGGCACGTGCTCGAGGTCACCGAGGTCGCCGTGCCGGACGAGGTGGCCGCCGCCGCCGACCTGGTCAAGCGCAAGCTCGCCCGCGTACCGGCCGCGCTGCTGCGCGGAGTGCCGCGGCCCGCCGGCGACGGCAGCGCCCGCGACCTGGTCCGTTCGCCCGCCGAGGACCTGTTCCGCACCGGCTCGAGCGCGCTGGACCTGGTCGAGTTCCTGGAGAGCCGGCGCACCCGCCGGCGCTTCCTGCCCGATCCGGTCGAGCTGGCGGCGGTCGAGCGCGCCGTGCTGGCGGCGACGACCGCCCCCTTCCCCCACCACTCCCGCCCCTTCCGGGTGGTGGTGGTCGGCTCGGGCGAGGGGCGCAAGCGCTATCTCGCCGAGATGGAGGCCGCCTGGCGCGAGGACCTGGCCGGCGACGGCACCCCGGCCGCGGTGATCGAGCGCCGCGTGGCCCGCTCCTGGGCGCTGCTGGGCAGCGCGCCGGTGGTGCTGGTGCCCTGCCTGGTGGGGGACGAGCGGCACCACTACCCGGACGGGCGCCGGCAGGCGGCGGAGGCGGCCATGTTCGAGCTGGCCGCCGGTGGCGCGGTGCAGACGCTCCTGCTCGCCCTGCACGCCCAGGGCCTCGGTGCGGCGTGGATCTCGTCCAGCCTGTTCTGCCAGGAGATCGCCACCCGCGCTCTCGACCTCCCCACCGGCTGGCAGCCGCTCGGCTCCATCGCCGCTGGCCATCCCGACCCCGGCGACCAGCCCCGTCCCCGTATCCCGCTGGACGCCGGCGACCTGATCCTGCGCCGCTGACGCTCTGCCGCGCAGATCGCTCCACGAGCCCCCTAAACCGGGCGCCCCAGCGACAACTTGCGCGGCAAAGCTGCACTCACACCGAAGGCAACCAGCCACTCAGTCGGCGCCGAGCAGGTGCTTGACGGGCTCGATCGCGAAGTAGATCAGGAACACCAGGCTCACCGCCAGCAGCAGGGGATGCAGCTCGCGGACCTTCCCCCTGGCCAGCTTGAGCACGGTGTAGGTCACGAAGCCGGCGCCCACGCCATTGGTGATCGAGAACGTGAAGGGCATGAGCACAATGGTGAGGAACGCCGGCAGGGCGACCTCGAAGTCGCCCCAGTCGATGTCCCGGATCAGGGTGAGCATGAAGAACCCGACCAGCACCAGCGCGGGACCGGTGGCCTCCGGCGGGATCACCCCGGCCAGCGGCGAGATGAGCAGGCAGGCGCCGAACAGCACCGCCACCACCACCGAGGTCAGGCCGGTCCGCCCGCCCGCGGCGATCCCGGAGGCCGCCTCGATGAAACTGGTGTTGGAGGAGGCGGAGGCCGCGCCGCCCGCCGCCGCGGCGAGCGAGTCGACCACCAGCACCCGCTTGATCCCGGGCAGGCGCCCGTTCTGGTCGAGCAGCCCAGCCTCGTCGCCCAGGCCGATCACCGTGCCCATGGTGTCGAAGAAGTCGCTCAGCATGACCGCGAACACGGCGACCAGCGCGGCGATCACCCCGATGGTCGAGAAGGCGCCGAATAGCGAGAAATTCCCGATCAGGCTGAAGTCAGGAGCGCCCACCAGCCTGTGCGGCCAGGCCGCGACCGCGCCACCCGGCCAGAGCTTCAGACCGCGTGACTCGTTCACGATGATCGCGAGCACGGTGGTGCCCAGGATGCCGAGCAGCAGGGCGGCGCGGACGCGCATGGCGACCAGCACGGCCATGATCAGCAGGCCGACGACGAACACGGTCACCCGCAGCCCGTCGATGGGTACCAGGGCGACCGGCGTGGCGGCACTCTGGGGTCGGATCACGAAGCCCGCGTCGTAGAAGCCGATGAAAGCGATGAACAGGCCGATGCCGACGCCGATCGCCTTCTTGAGCGCCATCGGGATCGCGTCCATGACGGCCTCTCGCAGACCGGTGAGCACCAGCACGGTGATGATCAGGCCCTCGAGCACGATCAGGCCCATCGCCTCCGGCCAGGTCATCCGCTGGCCGGCGACGAAGGTGAAGGCCACCACCCCGTTCAGGCCGAGGCCGGCGGCGAGCGCGAAGGGATAATTCGCGTACAGCCCCATGAACAGCGTCATGACCGCCGCGACCAGGGCGGTCACAGTGAGCACCGCGCCGGCTGGCAACCGGCGCCCGGTCGGGTCCGCCACCGCTCCGAGGATCGACGGGTTGAGGAAGAGGATGTAGGCCATGGTCATGAAGGTGGTGAGGCCCGCCACCACCTCCACGCGCAGCGACGACCCCCGGGCCCGGTACCCGAAGAACCGGTCGAGCACCCGGTCCGCGCCGCCTTGCTCCTCCGCCCGGTCTGTCGCCGTCATGGCCCTTGGGTTCCCTTCGCGTCCGGCTAGACCCTGATCGCGCCGGCAGTCAGGTGGACGCCGGGCGCGACGCGCACGCCGCCGGCGAGCAGGTTGCCCTCCTCGATCACCGCTCCGTCGCCGAGGATCGCGCCGTCGCTCACCACCGCGCCGCTGCCGACCACCACGCCGGCGCCGACGATCGAGTCGGACACCTTGGCCCCGCGCTCGATGCTGGCGCCGGTGAGCAGGACCGAGCGCTCGACCCGGGCGCCGCCGGCCACCGTGGTCCTCGGGCCCAGCACCGCCGGGCCGAACACGCGCCCCTCGGACTCCACGCGCGCATCGGGGCCGACCAGCACCGGCCCGCGCAGCACGGCACCGTCCTCGACCACGGCGCCCTCCGCGAACCACTGGCTGCGCCCGCGCTCGGTGCCGTTGACCGGCAGGCTCAGCCGCCCCTCCAGCAGGTCCGCCTGCGCGGCCAGGTAGGCGATGGGGGTGCCGAGGTCGCGCCAGTAGCCGTGGACCTCGTAGCCGTACACCGGCGCGCCCGAGTTGAGCAGCGACGGGAACAGGTGCCGCTCGAAGGAGGACGGCTTGCCGGCGGGGACGTGGTCGAGCACGGACGGCTCCAGCACGTACGCGCCGGCGTTGATCAGGTCGGTGACCCACGCCTCCTCGTCAGGGCCGGGCTTCTCCAGGAACGCCTGCACGCGGCCGGCGGCGTCCACCGGCACCAGGCCGAAGGCGCTCGGGTCGGGCACCCGCACCAACGCCAGCGTGGCGGCCGCGCCGCGCTCGCGATGCAGCGCGACCAGCTGCTGGAAGTCGAGGTCGATGAGGATGTCGCCGTTGAGCACGAGGAACGGGCCCTCCAGCAGGTGCGAGAGCCGCTTGACCGCCCCGGAGGTGCCCATCGGCGTGTCCTCGGAGGACAGCACCACCTCGACGCCGAGCTTGCGCGCGGTGGGGATGAGCTCGTCGAACGCCTCCGGCAGGTACATCGTGGAGAGCACCACGTCAGTGAGCCCGTCCGCCGCGAGCTGCCGCAGAATGTGCAGCAGGAACGGCTCGTTGGCGAACGGGATCAGGGGCTTGGGCCTGGTGCTGGTGAGCGGTCGCAGGCGGGTGCCGAAGCCCCCGGCAAGAATGACTGCCTGCAAGGCGATGCTCCTTCCGACGAAAGCAGATGAGAGACAGATCTGGTGGCAGCCTACCAACCCACAGCGCCTGATCAACGTGGGGGAGCTCGCTCCCCCACGTTCCCACGGTCAGGAACGCCTGTGCCGTGGTCGAGCGTGCGCCGTGGGCGCATGACGTGATCGACGCCGTGGCCTCTGGTCCCCGAGTCTGACGTGATCGACGCCGTGGCCTCTGGTCCCCGAGTCTACGGTGCCGCGCGACCATAGGCTGCCGCGGTCAGGGCGGCGCAACGGTTCCACGTGAAACCGGCGGCCCGCACCAGCCCCCGCTGGACCAGGGCCGCCCGCTCACCGGGATCGCCGACCAGCTTGCCGACCGCGACCGCGACCGCTTCGGCGTCCCCCGGCTCCACCAGCAACGCGGCGTCGCCGGCCACCTCGGGTAGCGCCCCGCCGGTGGTGGTCACCACCGGCGTGCCACAGGCCATCGCCTCCAGCACCGGCAGGCCGAAGCCCTCGTAGCGACTCGGGTAGACGAAGAGATCGGCCGCGGTGAACAGGGCGGCCTTGTCGGCCTCGGGCACGTAGCCGGCAAGCAGGATCCGGTCCCTCACCCCGCTGCCGGCGACCGCCTCGGCCACCGCCCCTGCTCCCCAGCCCGCCAGTCCGGCAAGCACCAGGGTGTGCGGCAGCTCGCCTGCCAGCGCCGCGAATGCCCGTACCAGCGCCGGCAGGTCCTTGCGGGGCTCGAGCGTCCCGAGGCCGAGCAGATAGGGCCTATCCACCCCGAGGCGCTCGCGCAACGCGGCCACAGCCTGCCCGGAGGCGGGACGCAGGTCGGTGCCGAGCGGCGTGACGTCGATCCGCGCGGGGTCGACCTCCAGCTGGACGGCCAGATCGCGTGCGGTGGTCCCGGAGACGCACAGCACCCGGTCGGCCACGGCCACCGCTCGGCGCATGGCCCAGCCGAAGAAGCGAACCTTGCTGGGCTCGTGCCACTCGGGGTGGGTCAGCAATGTCAGGTCGTGCACGGTGACCACCTGCGGCAGCCGCGCGCGCCGCGGCAGCTCGTAGTGGACCCCGTGCAGCAGGTCGGCGCCGACCCCGCGGGCCGCCCGGCCCGCGGCCAGATGCGTCCAGGCGATGCGCGCCGGACGCCCCAGCCCGGCGGCGCGCACCGGGCGCAGCTCCAACCCGGGCGCAGCCAGCGCGGGCGCCGAGCCGGGCGCGACGAAGACCTCGAGCCCGACCTCGCCCCGCAGTGCAAGCGCCGCCAGCATGCGGGCGGCGTACACGCCGGCGCCGGTGAGCTTGGCCGGCACCGCCGTGGCGTCCACCGCCACCTTCACCGCAGCGCCTCCCGGTAGGCGGCCCAGGTCGCCGCGGCCGTGGCGGGCCAGGTGAGGGCGGCGGCGCGGCGCGGGCCGGCGGCGGTGAGGCGCTGCCGCAGGGCGCAGTCGCTGACCAGCGCGACCAGGCCCTTGGCGATGGCGTCGGGGTCGGTCGGATCGACCAGCAGGGCCGCGTCGCCGGCGACCTCGGGCAGGCTCGAGCGGTCGCTGGTGAGCACCGGCGTGCCATGTGCCATCGCCTCCAGCACCGGCAGCCCGAAGCCCTCGTAGAGGCTGGGATAGGCCAGCCCGTCGGCGCCGGCGTAGAGCCCGTGCAGGGTGGCCTGGTCGACCGACCCGGCCAGGACCACCCGCGGTGGCGCCGGCGCCCCGGTCGGGAGCGCCTTCCCCCAGCCCGCCGGCCCGACCACCACCAGGTGGTGCTCGTGCAGCTCGGCGGCGACCTCGGCGAAGGCGGCCAGCAGCCGCGCCAGGTTCTTGCGCGGCTCGAGCGTGCCGACCGCCAGCAGGAACGGCCCTGGTACGGCGAGCCGCTCCAGCAGCCGCCGCGCCGGCGTTGGGTCGAGCGGATCGGGTGGTGGGTCCACGCCGAGCGGCGTCACGGAGACGCGGGCGGGCTCGAGGCCGTACAGATCGGCGAGGTCGCGCGCGGTGGCGGCCGAGGGCACCAGCACCCGCGCGGCCTCGCGGACCGCGATCCAGGTGGCGCGCTCGTGGAAGCGGCGCCCGCCCGCGGGGTACGCCTCGGGAAAGCGGCGGAAGGCGACGTCGTGGACGGTGGCCACCAGCGGGCGGCCACGCGTCGGCGGCACGGCGGCGCTGGTCGCGTGGACCAGGTCCAGCTCGGCGAGCACCGCGGCGGGCAGTCGCGGCCGGCGCAGCTCGACCCAGGCCCGCGTGGCGAGCCGGCCCGGCCAGGCCAGGGTGCGCGTGCGCGCCAGGGGCAGGCCGGCGGCGGCCACGTCCTCGGCCGCATGCCGTGCCACGACCCAGTCCACCGTTCCTCCGCCGCTCGCCGCCCGCGGCTCGAGATGGTGGACGAGCGCACGGACGTAGCGCCCGATGCCCCCGGGCACCGGCGCGAAGAGCTGCTCGGCGACCACCCCGACCCGCGGGCCGCGACCCGCGGGCGGCGCGACCCGCGGACCCGGCCTCGGTCCCGCGGCACCACCGCTCACCGCGCCACCGCCCGGCGGTATGCCCCGAGCGTCGCGCTCGCACACGCCTCCCAGGTGAAGCGGGCGGCGTGGGCGCGGCGCGCGGCACGCGCGCGCTCGTCGCCGCCGTCCTCCAGCGCCTTGGCCAGCGCGCCCGCCAGCGCGCCCGCGTCGGCCGGATCGACCAGCTCAGCCTGGTCGCCGAGCACCTCCGCCAGTGCCGGCACGCTCGCCGCGACCACCGCCGTGCCGCAGGCGAGCGCCTCAAGCGCGGGCAGGCCGAAACCCTCGTACCAGGAGGGAAAGGCGAGCACCGCCGCGCCCGCCACCACCCGCACCAGGTCGTCGGCGGCCAGGTACCCGGGCGTGTGGATGGCCCCCTCCGGCAGCCCGGCGAGGTCCGGCTCCGCTCCCCAGCCAGGAGGGCCGACCAGCACCAGCGGCGGTGTGTCGCCGGGCTGCTCGCGCAGCTCGCGGTAGGCCGCGGCCAGCGTGGCAAGGTTCTTGCGCGGCTCGCGGCTGCCCACGAAGAGCAGGTAGCGCTCTGGCAGGCCGCGGGCGGCGAGCCAGGCGGCATCCGGGCGCTCGGCCCGCAGCCACTCCGGCCCCACCCCCAGCGGGGTCACCATCACCCGCTCCCGCGGCAGCCGGTAGACCTCGCGCACCTCCGCCGCAACCGCCGCGCTGGGCGTGCACACCATGGCGCCACGCCGCAGCCCTCGCGGCACGAGCCTGGCGTAGCGCGCCGACGCGGTCGACACCATCTGCGGATAGCGCAGGTAGGTGAGGTCATGGACGGTCATGACCAGGGCCGCCCGGCGCGCCGGCGGGGCCACGAAGTTGGTCGCGTGGAAGACCTCGACCCGGCCGGCGAGCCACTCCACCGGCGGCCACTCGACCCGCGCCCATGCGGCCCGCAGCAGGCGCGCCGGAACCCGGCGGGGGGCGGCGCACCGCACCGCCGGCGCGGCGGCGACCGCCGGCGGGAGGGCCGCCGCCAGGTCGCCGGCGCCGCGCCAGGTGAACGGCACCAGCCGCAGCTCCTCGAGCGTCCCGCCGAGCAGGATGAGCCCTTCCAGCAGGCCGGTCACGTAGCGGCCAACCCCCGTCCTGGGCCCGAGCAGCGGCGTGGCGTCGAGGCCCACCCTCATCGCCGCGACGCCGCCCTGCGCGAGCGCCGCTCCGAGATGGCGGTGCGGGCGACCGAGATGGCGCCACGGACCACCAGGGCGGCGGCCACCAGGGGGACCAGCGCGATGCGCGGGTCGCCCGCGTAGCGGCGACGGTAGAAGCGCAGGGTGCTGCGGTGGTGGTCGACCACCTTGCGGAAGGGGGCGCTGCGGGTCGAGCCACCGCCAACGTGCTCCACGATGGCGCGAGGCTCGAACACGACCCGCCAGCCGGCCCTGGCCATCTGCAGGCAGAGGTCCATGTCCTCGAAGTACATGAAGTAGGCGGTGTCGAAGCCACCCACCTCGCCCAGTGCCGAGCGGCGCAGCAGCATGCAGGCGCCCGAGACCCAGTCGACCTTCGCCGGCCTCGAGCGGTCGAGATCGGTCAGGTGGTAGCGGCGGGTGGCGGGGTTGCCCGGCCAGACCGTGCCGAGCAGGGCATGCAGGCCGCCGACCAGCAGCGAGGGGAAGCGGCGCCCGGTCGGGTAGTCGGAGCCGTCGAGGTTGCGCAGGCGCGGGCCGATGCAGCCGACGCCAGGCTCGGCCTGGGCCGTGGCGAGCAGTCGCGCCAGCGACCCGGGCTGCATTCGCGTGTCGGGGTTGGCGATCAGCAGCCATGGCGCGACGGTCTCGACCGCGCCGCGGTTGATCGCGGCGGAGTAGCCGAGGTTGCGCTGGTTCTCGACCACCTTGACGCCGAGCGAGCGCGCCACGCCGGCGGAGCCGTCGCGCGAGGCGTTGTCGACCACCACGATCTCGAGCTCGTGCGGCGCAGCGGCCTCCGGCAGCGAGCTGAGGCAGGCCGGCAGGTCCTCGGCGCTCTCGTAGGTCACCAGCACGGCCGCGATCGCGGGCGTGGGGGATGGCTCGTGCACTGCGGGAACTGGCGCCTCCTCGGCTCGGGCGAGTGTCGGCGCAATCCTATCGCCCGGCGCCGCTCCCCCGTCGTCGCCCCGGCGCCGCTACCCCAGCGCCGTGACCGTGAAGCGGGTGGACTTCAGCCGCAGCAGCCGCAGGAGGGTCCCGCCGGAGACGGTGGCAACGCCCCGGGTGCCGCTCACCCTGGCCCCGCGCACCCGGCCGGACGAGTCCCGCCAGGTCACCTGGATGCCGGTCACGGTGCCGACGCCGAGCGGCGCCAGCGAGGCCGACACCGCGGCGGCGGCGCGCCGCTCGCGCCAGCGCCAGTTGGGGTTGCGGCAGCCGGCGCCGGCGCAGTCCCACGGATCGGGCTGGACCGGCAGGTAGGGCAGGGCCGCGCCACCCCAGACCGCGCTGCTCTGCGTCATCCCGCCCGAGGAGGAGGAGTAGAAGGCCGGCACCACCGCGCCGCCGTAACGGACCACCAGGGAGCCGGTGCCGTCGACCGCGGCCACCCAGCGGGCGCCGCCGAGCCCGCCCTCCTTGGCCCAGCCGCGGTAGTACTGGTCACGCGGGTCGGCGTAGACCGCGCAGTCGCAGCCGGTCCAGATCGCCTGGTCGCGGTGCTGGCCCCGCGTCGCGGCCATGGCCACGGCGTAGCTGCGGGCGGCGATCGCCTGCGCCCGCAGCGCCGCGGCAGGCCACAGGCTCGGCATCTCGGCGAGCCCGCGCAGGTAGGCGTTGACGCCGATGACCAGCGTCGCCCGCGGTCGAAGCACGCCGTGGTCGTCGCGGACGGCACGCACCTCGAGCCGTCCCCAGCGCAGGGTGCGCCCGGTCTGCGGAAGCTGGAGCAGCGCGGGCACCCGCACGCCCCGACCCACGCCGTAGCGCAGTGTCAGCCCACCCGCGGCCTCGAGAGTGGTCGGCCCGAACACTCGCCCGTTCGGGCCGAACACCGACATACCGGCGGCTTCCGGGCGGACCGACCAGGTGGTGCCGCCGGGGAGGTAGCGGCGCCAGGGCCGGCCGTCGGGCCCGTACCCTGAGACGACGACGGTGCCGCTTCCCCCCGCCCCTGGCAGCTCCATGCCGCGCACCAGGACCTGGTCGAGCCGGCCGCCGGTGAGCGGGTCGAGCCCGGCCTGGAGCATGCCCACCGAGATGGTCTCGGGCAGCGACGTCGTCCCGGCGCTCGCGCCGCGGTAGTAGTGGGCGATGATGCTGCTCGAGCTGTAGCCGCCCAGGGCCATGCCGTAAGCGCCGTACTGGCTCATGCCGATGCCATGGCCGAAGCCGCTGCCATCGAAGCGGAAGGCGCTCGGGACGGCCGAGCCCGCGGCCCGGGCGCCGGCGACCGGCAGCGCCAGCAGGGTCAGCACGATCAGTGCGGCAAACAGGCGGATCACCCGGGCCATGCGCCGAACCTCCCAGACAGCCTTTAGGGCTCGAGACGATCTATCAGGTATCGGGCGGTGCGGGCGCGAACTTGAATCGGGGCCTACGCCCAGACCTCGCCCCTGGTCTCCTCGAGGAAGTCGTGCAGCGCCTCCCGCCAGGGCCGCAGCGGCGGCACGCCGACCAGGCGGGCGAGCCGGTTGTCCAGCACCGACCAGGGCGGTCGCGGCGCCGGGCGCGGGAACCGCGCGCTGGTGGTGGGCTGCACCCGCTCCGGGTCCTGTCCGGTGCTGGCCAGGATCGCGCGGGCGAGCTCGTACCGGGAGCAGGCCCCACCGCCGCTCAGGTGGTAGGTGCCGTGCTGCCCGGTCCGGACCAGCGCGCGCAGGCCCTCGGCCAGGTCCACCGACAAGGTCGGGCTGCTGGCCTGATCGGCCACCACCTCCAGGACGGGCCGCTCGGCGGCCAGCCGCAGGATCGCCATGACGAAGCCCGGCCCGGCCCTGCCGTACACCCACGAGGTGCGGACCACGTAGTGCCGGCTCCAGAGGTGCCGCAGCGCCTGCTCCCCCGCCAGCTTCGAGCGGCCGTAGGCGCTGACCGGCGCGGTGACGTCATACTCCCCGTAGCCGTCGGGCCGCGTCGCCCGCGCCTGCCCGTCGAAGACGTAGTCGCTCGACAGGTGGACCAGCTCCGCGTCCACCTCGCGGCAGGCCAGCGCCAGGTGGCGTGGCCCCAGGCAGTTGTCGCGGAAGGCGCGGTCCGGATCGGTCTCGCAGCCGTCCACGTCGGTGAAGGCCGCCGCGTTCAGCACCAGGTCGGGCTCGAGCTCGGCGACGGTCGCCGCGACCGCCGGCCAGTTGCCGATGTCCAGCTCGGCGCGGCCCAGCGCGACGACCTCCCTGGCGTCGGCGAAGGCCTGCACCAGGTCGGTGCCGACCATCCCCCGGGAGCCGGTGACCAGGACCCGCACGGCTACGCCCCGGCCGGCCGCGCCGCCGGCGGCGCGCCGTGCCGCACGCGACGGCCATGGTCGAGGGTGCGCAGGGCACCCCGCGGCTTCAGCGGCCGCCACCACGCCTGGTTCGCGCGGTACCAGTCGATCGTCTCGGCGAGCCCCGCCTCGAAGTCGTGCGCCGGCTCCCAGCCGAGCTCGCGCACCTTGGTCGCGTCCAGCGAGTAGCGCCAGTCGTGGCCTGGCCGGTCGGTGACGTACTCGATCATCTCGTCGCCGGCTCCGCAGGCCGCCAGGATGCGCCGGGTCAGGTCCAGGTTCGAGATCTCGTTGCCCGCGGCGACGTTGTAGATCTGCGCGGTGGCGCCGCGCCGCAGCACCAGGTCGATCGCGGCGCAGTGGTCGCGCACGTAGAGCCAGTCGCGGACGTTGCCGCCGCCGCCGTACAGCGGCACCCTCCCGCCGTCGAGCAGGTTGGTCACGAACAGCGGGATGACTTTCTCGGGGAGCTGGTACGGCCCGTAGTTGTTGGTGCAGCGGGTCACCACGACGTCCAGGCTGTGGGTGGTGGCGAAGGCGAGGGCGATCAGCGTGCCGCTGGCCTTGCCCGCCGAGTAGGGCGATGACGGCTCCAGCCGGTCACGCTCCGAGAACGAGCCCTCCGCGATGGTGCCGTACTCCTCATCGGTCCCGACCTGGAGGAAGCGGCTCACCTTGGCGTGCCGCGCCGCCTCGGCCAGCGTGGCCACGCCCAGGGCGTTGGCGCGGATCGCCTCGAGCGGCTCGACGATCGAGCGGTCGACGTGGGTCTCGGCGGCGAAGTTCACCACCACGTCGTGGCCGGGCAGGACCTCGGCCAGCAGCGCCGGGTCGCAGATGTCGCCATGGAGGAAGCGGTGCCGCGGGTTCGTGTCCAGATCGGCGATGCTCTCCAGGTTGCCGGCGTAGGTCAGCTTGTCGAAGTTGGTTACCTCGGCGTCCGGGTCGGCAGCCAGCAGGTGGCGCACGTAGTTGGAGCCGATGAACCCGGCTCCTCCGGTCACGAAGAACCGCATGGTGTCTGTCTCCCGGGCCGTCCCGAAATGGATCTGGCTGAGAGCCTACCAACCGCGGCCCCGGTTCATGCTGGCATCCCCAGGCCGCCCAGGCAGCGGTTCAGAGGTTCCGCAGCCCGTAGAGCACGCGCTCGAGCAGGGCGAGGTCCGGGCGGTCGCCGATCCCGGCCGGGCGGTGCACCATCACCATGCCCTCGTCGGCCATGTCGCCGACCAGCACCCGTGCGACCCCGAGCGGCAGCTCGAGCCGGGCGGAGATCTCCGCGACCGACTGCACGTCACGGCACAGGCGCGCGACCGCGCGCCGCTCGTAGCTGAGATTGGGGTTCAGCTCCCCCCGCGAGGTGGTGGAGACGAGCGCCTCGACCTCCAGGTCATCGTGACGCGGCCGGGCACGGCCCCCGGTGATGGCGTAGGGGCGAACGACTGGGCCCGGCGGCTGCCGGCCGAAGCTCTGGAGATCGTCGCTCATCTCGGTAGCGATGCCTGCAGCTCCGCGCGCAACTGCGGGGTCATCACGTCGCCGGTCCGCGCGACCAGCAGCGCCATCTCGTAGCCGACCAGGCCGACGTCGCACGAGGGCGACGCCAGCACGGCCAGGCACGAGCCGTCGCTGATGGTCATGACGAACATGAAGCCCTTCTCCATCTCCACGACGGTCTGGTTGACGTCGCCGGCGTCCAGCAGCCGGGACGCGCCCCCCGTCAGGCTGGACACGCCGGATGCGACCGCGGAGAGCTGGTCGGCTCGGCCGCGGTCGAGCCGGTCGGAGACCGCGATCAGCAGGCCGTCGGAGGAGACCACAATGGCGTGCGCCACCCCCGGCGTGCCCCGCACGAAGGTATTGACCAGCCAGTTGAGGTTCTGCGCGTCCTTACTGAGCGGGTTCATCGTTGCTCCTTGGCGCCATCGGGCCGAAGCCCGCCGGCTCGTCCGGGCCGCTCCTGCCGGGGACAGGGCCGCCCGGCTGGTACGTGAAGGTGTCCGACCCGGCGGCCATGCGACGCCCGCGCTCGAGGCCGCTCCGATAACTCGACAGCATCGCCCGGATGTCGTCGGGCGAGCGCGATGGCCGGCTGCTGGCCGGCTGCGGCGCCGGCTGCTGATCGGTCCAGGGCTGGGTGGTGATACCGGGCGCGAGGTTGGCGCGCGGCACGCGCCGGGGCAGACCGGTCGAGGTCATCCGCGGCGGGCTCGGTGGAGCCTCGCGTCCCTGCACCGGCGCGGGACCACCGACCGGCTGGCGGGCGGCTCCCTGCGCCGTGGGGCGCACCGGCAGGCCGGACGCCGCCTGCTGTGCCGCGGGTCCGGGTGGCGCCTGCTGCCACGCAGCGGGCGGCCGCTGCGCATCAGGCTGCGGCTGGCGCAGCGGCCGGTTTGGCGGTGCCGGCGGGGCGGGGGGCGCTTCCTGCGCTTGGGCCTGCGCTTGAGCCTGCGCTTGGGCCTGGCCTTGGGCCTGACCCGCCGGCGCCGGCTCGTCGGCGCCGGTGTGCTGCGGTCCGTGCCGGCGTAGCGGCAGGTAGCTCGCGCCGGCACCGCTGTCGAACCAGTCCGATCGCGCCTGCTCGAAGATCGGCAGCCGGTCACCGGCGGGCCGACCTTCGCCCGGCACCTGCCCCGGCACCTGCGCCGGCGCTGGCTGGAGCGGGGGCGGGGGACCTGCCTGCTCGAAGTCGGGGTCCACGGGCAGGGGCCGGGCCGCCTCGGGCGGAGCTGCCGCCGAGGCCGGCGGCACCGGGATGGGCGGGCGGACCGAGGCCGCGGCGGGCGGACCCGACCCTGGCGGAGACGGCGGCGCGGACGTCGTCGCCGCCAGCGGGGCGACCGGGTCCATCGAGGGCATCGCCGGGGGCGTCGGACCAGCCGGCGGCAGCTCCGGGCGGCTGCTGGCGATCACGCTCTCCTGGCCCGCCGACCAGGTGATCAGCGTGCTCGGGACGAGGACCAGCGCGGTGACGCCGCCATACCAGGAGTGGCGCAGCTGCACGCGGATGCTGTAGCGCTGCGCCAGCCGCCCGACCACGAACAGGCCGAGCATGCGCGAGACCGCGAAGTCGACCGCCGGCGGGTTGGCCAGCCGCTCGTTGGCCTCCATCAGCTCGTCGTCGCTCATGCCCAGCCCGCGGTCCTCGATCTCGACCACGTAGCCGGTCGCGGCGGGCTGCCCGGCGACCCGCACGGTGGTCCCCGGCGGCGAGAACGAGGTGGCGTTCTCCAGCAGCTCGGCGAGCAGGTGGATGATGTCCGCCACGGCATGGCCGACCACGCCGACGTCGTCGACGGGCAGCAGCTCGACGCGCTGGTAGTCCTCGACCTCCGCGACGGCGCCGCGCACCACCTGGGGCAAGGGGACCGGCTCGGACCAGCGCCGCGGCGGCTCGGCGCCGGACAGCACGATCAGGTCCTCGGCGTTGCGCCGCATGCGGGTGGCCAGGTGGTCGAGCTTGAAGAGGTTCTCGAGGGCCTCGGGATCGGCCTCGTCGCGCTCCAGCTCGTCGATCAGCTCGAGCTGCCGGTCGACCAGGCGCTGCGAGCGGCGCGCCAGGTTCAGGAACATGCTGCCGATCGACTTGCGCAGCACGGCCTGCTCGGCGGCGACGCTGATCGCCACCTGTTGCACCGAGTTGAACGCCTCGGCCACCCGGCCGATCTCGTCGCGCGAGCGGACCGGCACGCCACGGGACCTGGTCAGCGACTCGATGGTCAGCTCGTCGGCCACCGCGTCGCTGCGCTGCAACCGCTCGACGACGCCTGGCAGCTGCTCCTCGGCCACGTCACGCGCGGCGCGCTCGAGCAGGTACAGCGGCTGGGCCATGGAGCGGGCCAGCAGCAGCGACAGGCCGACCGCCAGCGCCAGGATCACGATCATCGCGATGGTGGTCACGATCGTCTGGCGCACCGCCGTGTTGCGCGCCGAGGTGGCGGCGACCGCCACGTCACCGGCCACCCGCAGCTCGACGTTGTGCAGCCCCTGGATCTTCTGGGACATGACGTTGAGCCAGTCCGTCGGGTTGAGAGCCGGCGGCGCCTCCGGTCCGGCCAGGGCCGCCTGGCGCATCACCTCGGCGAGCGAGGAGGTGGGCGCGCCGCCGACGGTGCGCTCGAAGAAGCTGTCCTGCTCCCGGCTGGCGGTGGACTCGAAGCGCGCCACCGAGGCGTCCTCCTCGCCCACCAGGGTGGCGAACCGCTGGTAGTCACCGGACACGAACTCGTGCTTGAGCAGGGCGGTGAGCAGCACGCCGGTGCTCTGCGACGCGGCCTCCTTGGCACGCGAGATCTCCACCAGCGCGGCGATGTCGGCCTTGACGTTTTCGCTGCCCCGCTCGACCCCGATGTCGGCGATAACCGCCTGGAGGCTCTCCAGCATTTCGCCGTAGAAGTTGACCACCCGCGACACGGGGATGTCCTCGCCGTCCAGCGAGGTCCGCCATGCCTCCAGCTCGCCGACCCGGCGCAGGACGTCGTTCAGGTCGGTGCGGAGCCGCTCGGAGTAGTCGGAGAGGTCGAGCCGCCCCACGTTGCCGCGAAGCGCGGCGACCTCGCGGTCGACCCTGCCGCGGGAGTCGACCATGTCCTGCTGGAAGCTCTTCTGGTTGCTGGCCACGAAGCCGCTGGAGGTGGCGCGCTCCTGCTGCAGCTTGTCGGCGACTTCGGTGAGCCGCACCGCAAGCCCGGTGAGCCGGTTCAGCCGGTCGGCAGCCGCCCTGTTCGAGACGCTCGCGCCCACCTGGAAGGAGGCGAAGACGAGCAGTGCCGCCAGCGGCAACACCAGGATGGCGCCCAGCTTCGACCGGATTTGTAGGTTCCGAAACATGACCGGCTCCTCGGGCTCGCAAATGTGGCCTGGCGGCCGAGCCGCCAAACCACTAACCGCCGCGAAAAAAACATTGATCGTGGAAACGTAGTCGGTTCGCTCCAGCGTCGCAAAGCACGGACAAATGCGCTAAGAAGGTGAATCGTACGTCCACGTCCTTCTCCCCCCGGATGCCTAGCCCTTGCTCGACCACGCGGGCTTGGGGAAGACGATGTCGTCAGAGTTGGCCACCGGCCGCGGCATCACGATCTTGGACGTGCCACCCTGCCACTGCGCCAGGATGAACGCCTGCTGCGGTCCGCCCGCCTGATCCCACGACAGCGGGCCGAGGATCGTCTGCACCCTGTTGTCGTGCAGCCACTCCCCCAGCTTGACCTGGTCCAGCGAGCCCACCGCCTCGACGCCCGCCTGCAGCACCTGGGCGGCGGCGAACGCGTCGGCGGCGTCCTCGGGCGGCACGCCGCCGAACTTGGACTTGTACGCCTGCACGAACTGCTGGTTCAGCGGGTAGTTGGTGTCGGGGGTCCAGCTCACCGCGTAGAAGATCCCCTCGGTGTTGGCCTTGCCGATGCCCTTGGCGTACTCGTCGCCGTTGGAGGGGGCCGAGACCTGGAAGAAGACCCTGGGGTTGTAGCCGGCCTTGATGAACGAGCGCACCAGGCCGACGCCGTCCTCGAAGACCGCGCCCTGGGCGACCAGGTCGGCGTTGCTCGCCTTCACCGCGCTGGCGATGGCGTCGAAGTTGGTGGTGTCCTCCGAGTAGGTCTTGTTGTACACGGTCTTGATCCCGATCGCCTCGAGCAGCTTGCGCACACTGTCGACCACCGGCAGGGCGAAGGGGTTGTCCTGGGTCGGGTAGGCCGCGGTCTTGGGACGCTGGCTCGCGGGCAGCGACGCCACGTACTGCGCGAACAGGTCGGCCTGGTGCGCGGCGACAGCCGGCTGGGCGAAGAAGAGGTACTTGAAGCCCCGGTTGAACATCTTCGGCGAGCCGCACGAGGGGCAGACGTAGACCATCCGGTTCTTCTCCGCCACGGCCGAGGCGGGGATGTTCAGCAGCGACGAGAAGGTGCCGAGCAGCAGGTCGACCTTGTCCTGGCTGACCAGCCGGTTGTAGTCGGAGACCACCGTGTTCTGGTCGCTGGCGTCGTCGACGATCTTCAGCTCGACCTGGCGCCTGAGCACTCCCCCGTTGGCGTTCACCATGTCCTGCCAGATGGTGTAGCCCCGCTGCGATGCCACGCCAGGCTGCGAGAGATCTCCGGTGAGCGGCAGCGAGGCGCCGATCACGATCGGCTCGGCGTTGTCGCCACCACCCCCGTCACTCGAGCAGCCCGCCGCCACCAGCGCAAGCGCCAGGGCCAAGGCAGCCAGCCAGCGTCGCATCGTCTGCATCCCCTTCTTCCCCTCGAATCGGCCACAGATACGCTCGCTGGCATGGCCCAGGTCGGCTGTGCGGCACGTGATGGCCACCAGAGAGCACTGCGGGGAGAGAATCTAGGCTAGTCGCACTGCATCCGGCAATAGTCGACCTGATGGAGCAATTGCCTCATCGCGGTGGGCAGGCAACCTGCACAGGGAGGAACCCGTGGCCAACCTCGGCTTCATAGGGCTCGGCGTGATGGGCGGGCGGCTCGCCAAGCGGCTGCTTGCGGCCGGGCACGACGTCACCGGCTACAACCGCACCAGGTCCAGGGCCGACTGGCTGGTCGGGCACGGCCTGCGCCTGGCGCCGAGCCCGCGCGAGGTCGTCAGGGCGGCCGAGGTCACCTTCAGCATGGTGAGCGACGCCAGGGCGCTGCGGGCCGTGACCGAGGGGCCTGACGGCGCGCTGGCGGGCCTGCGGCCCGACCAGGTCTACGTGGAGATGAGCACGGTCGGTCCCCTGGTGGTGGAGGAGCTGGCCGTCAAGGTGGCCGAGACCGGGGCGCACCTGGTCGAGGCGCCGGTCATGGGGACCGTGGCCACCCTCGAGCAGGGCAAGCTCCACGTCGTCATGCTCGGCGGCGACGCGGCGGTGTGCGAGCGGGTGCGGCCGTACCTCGACGAGCTGGGCCGCAAGGTGGTGTACGTCGGCACCACCGGCAAGGCCATGCTGCTCAAGGCTGGCGTGAACCTGAGCCTGCCGGTCCAGATGGCCGCGCTCGCCGAGGGCGTGCTGCTCGCCGAGAAGGCCGGCGTCCCGCGCGAGGTCGCGCTCGAGGCGATGCTGGCCAGCCCGACCACCTCACAGGCCACCGCCAACCGGGTGCCGTTCCTGTCGGAGCTGCCCGAGGAGCCGTGGTTCGACGTTCGCATGATGCAGAAGGACCTCGAGCTCGCGCTGGAGCGCGGCCGCGCGCTCGGCGTGCCCATGCCGATGACCGCGTCGGCCAACCAGCTGCTGACCGCCTGCCGCGGCCTCGGCTACGAGAAGGACGACTTCGCCGCGCTCTACCACCTGCTGGCGCGCCTCGCCGGCCTGGACCGCTGACGGTCTGGCCCGGCTCAACCCCGCGCCGGGGCGATCCCCTGGTAGGTCGCGTCCACCGTCAGGATCAGGGCGCCCGAGCCGGTCGCCCCTCCGGTGGCCCGCTCCAGCCTGACCTGCTTGCCGAGCAGGAATGCGAGGAGCTTCGCCTGCTGCTCCAGCGCCGGCGGGTAGCTGAGCGTGGAGCCGCTGCCGCTCGGCTTGGAGGCGTTGCCGGTCTGCACCACCCGCAGGCCGTAGCTGCGCAGGCCGTCCGCGGCTCGCGCGGCCGCGCCCGGCACCCCGCCGCCGTTGAGCACCACCAGGCGGACGTCACGCAGGCTGACGCCCTTGCCGTTGGTCAGGCCGACGGGTGGGAGCTGGGCCGTGTCCTCGGTGATCGCCTTCATGAAGATCGACGCCTCCGGCGCGGCCCTGACGTAGTCCACGCCGTTGCTGGGGTCGATGCCGCCGTCGAAGCTGGGGTACAGGCGCATGTCGACCGACCCGGAGTCCAGCTTGCCGAGGCGCCGCAGCAGCGAGATCGCCTCGCTCGTCTTCAGCGTGTCGTCGCTCTTGACGTGCTCGGCGACCATGTTGCCGATGCTCATCAGCTTCGGCAGGTTGAGCAGGTTGCCCTTGGAGGAGACCTTGGTCATCACCGCGCGCAGGAACTGCTGCTGGCGGCCGATGCGGCCGAAGTCGGAGTCGATGTGCCTGGCGCGGACGAACGCCAGTGCCTGCATGCCGTTCATGTTGTGGCAGCCGGGCGGCATGTGGAGGTTGGCGAAGCTGTCGTCCAGCCGGTGGCCGGTCTGGTTGCACAGCCGCACCCCGCCAAGGGAGTCGACCACCTTCAGGAAGCCGGCGAAGTCGACCTCGGCGTAGTGGTTGACCGGCACGCCCAGATTGTCCTCGATCGTCTTGACCAGCAGGTTGGGGCCGCCGAGCGCGTAGGCGGCGTTGATCTTGTCCTGACCGTGACCGGAGATGCTGACCTTCAGGTCCCGCGGGATCGAGATCATCACGGCCTTCTTCCGGCCGGGGCTGATGTGCACCAGGATGATCGTGTCGGTTCGCCCGCCGGCCACCTGGCGCGTGGCCGCCCGGTGCAGGTCCTGCTGCGACAGCCCGGCGCGCGAGTCCGAGCCGACCACCAGGTAGTTGGTGGCCCCCGCGCCGCTGGGCACCAGGTTCTGGATCGTCTGCGCTCCCTTGCCGACCACGTGGTTGAGGTAGCGCCAGCCGAGGAAGACGCCGCCGAGGGCCACCACGAGCACGAGCGCCACGCCGATCACCAGGGCGCGGCGCAGGTTCCGGCGACGCGAACGCGGTGGGGGAACCGGCGGGCCGGCGGGCAGGCGGTTGCCCTGCACCGCCCGGCCGAGTGCCTCGAGGCTCTCCCAGCGGCCGCCTGGGACCGTGGACGTCTTCCGATCGGACACCTGCAGCGCTCCCCAGTGGGACGGCCGCGACGCCGTCCTGCCATCCGTCGCGGCGTGTGGCCTTCGAGAAGATCGGAAACGAGCCTAGCATGCACCTTCTGTTTGCATCCCCGATCGACGCCGAACGATAACTGCTCGATACCTCAGCGTTAGGATCAGCGCGATGAGCCCGCCCGCACCGGATGCCGACGATTTCGCGCGATTGCTGGCGCGCCAGGTCGCCCGCCACGGGGACAGGCCGCTCATCACCTGGTACGGCGCCGGGCCCGGCGAGCGGGTGGAGCTGTCCTGGAAGACCTTTGAGAACTGGGTGGCCAAGACGGCCAACCTCCTGGTCGAGGAGCTGGGCGTTGCGCCCGGCGACCGGGTCGCCATCCTGCTGCCGGCGCACTGGCAGGCGCCTGTGGTGCTCGCCGCCTGCTGGCTCGCGGGCGCGGCGGCGGTCCCCGCCGGCGCGGTCCCCACCCAGCCGCGCTGCCGCGTCGCCTTCGTCCACGAGGACCTGCTCGCCGCGGCGCTCCAGCACCTCCCCGCCGGCGCGCCGCGGCCCACGCTGGTCGCCATCACCGCGGACCTGCTCGGCCGCGGCGCTGGCGACCTCGGCGGCGCGCTGCCGTTCGCGCGCGCCGTGCCCGGCATGCCCGACCACTTCGACGGCGAGGGGCGGCACCGCCGGGCGGAGGCGCTGCTGCCGCCGGGGCCGGACGGGCGCGGCTGGTCGCAGGGTGAGCTGCTGGCGGGGGCCGCCCGCCTGGGCGAGCGGATCGGCCTCTCCGGCGCCGACCGCCTCTACAGCGGGCTGGGGCTCGAGACGGCGGCCGGTGTGAACGCCGGCCTGGCCCTCCCGCTGGCCGCGGGCGCCGGGGTCGTGCTGGAGGCGGCATTCCGCCCGGACCGGCTGTGGCGGCGGCTGGCCGAGGAGCGCGTCGCCCTCGCGCTGCTGCAGCCCGGGCAGGCGCGCGCCCTGGCCGAGGCCGGGCCGCCCGCGGCACTCGACCTGTCCCGTCTCCGCAAGATCCTCTCACCGGAAGAGTGGTAGGTTCCTCGTCCGGTCTGCAACTGCCAGGAGCTGACGAATGAAGCTGTCAGTGATCGTTCCGTTCTACAACGAGCTACGGACGCTCCCGACGGTGATCGACCGGTTGCTGGCGGTCGACTTCGCCTCGCTCGGCCTCGAGACCGAGCTGGTGTTCGTCGACGACGGCTCCACCGACGTGAGCCGGAGCTTGCTCGACCCCGCGCCGCGCGACGACGTCCGGCTGATCGTCCACGAGCGCAACCTGGGCAAGGGCGCGGCGGTCAGGACCGGGCTCGAGGCGGCCACCGGCGACGTGCTCTGCATCCAGGACGCCGACCTGGAGTACGACCCGGCCGACCTTCCCAGCCTGCTCCAGCCGATCGTCGACGGCGCCTACGAGGTGGTGTACGGCAACCGCTTCAAGGGCAGCGCCGCCGGGCTGTACTTCAGCCACCGGGTGGCGAACCGCCTGCTCAACCTCATGGTCAACGTCGCTTTCAACCGCTACCTGTCGGACGTCTACACCGGCTACAAGGTCTTCACCCGCCAGGCGTTCGAGGGCCTCTCCCTGACCGCCAGGACCTTCACGGTCGAGATGGAGCTCACCGCCCACTTCCTCCGCAAGGGGCTGGTGATCTTCGAGGTGCCGATCTCCTATCGCGCGCGGACCTACGCCGAGGGCAAGAAGATCCACTTCAGGGACGGCTTCCTGGCCGCCGGCGCGCTGCTGCGCTACCGCTTCCAGCGGCGCCCCGGCGTCGTGCTCGGCCCTGCCTCGCGGCGCGCGCCGGACGCCCCGGGAGCGGTGCGGCCGATCGAGGGCGACGCCACCATCCATGCACTGGGGCTCGAGGACATGGCCTCCGCGCGGCAGTACCGCCGCTACGTCTACGACCTGCTCGCCCCCTACCTCGGTGCCAGCGTCCTCGAGGTGGAGGCAGGGCTCGGCGACTTCTCCAGCCAGCTCGCCGACCGCGAGCGCCTGATCCTCTCCGAGATGGACCCGATCTGCCTGCGCGCGCTCGAGGACCGCTACGGCTGGCGGGACGGCATCGAGATCGTCGAGGCGCACCCGGCCGGTCTCAAGATCGACCCGCGGGTGGACACCGTGGTCGCGCTCAACGTGCTCGGCCGCATGCAGGACGACGTCGCGGTGCTGCGCTCGATGGCGAGCGCGGTCGTGCCCCGAGGCACGCTGTTGCTGCTGGTGCCCGGCTTCCCGCAGCTCGCCGGCGCGTTCGACCAGGCGCTCGGCCACACGCGCCGCTACACGCCGGAGATGCTGAGCCGGGCGGTCACCACCGCGGGCCTGGTGCCCGAGGTGATCCGCCCGGTGAACCTGCTCGGCGGCATCGCCTGGTGGGCCGCGGTCCGCATGGCCCGGCAGGGCCGCCCCACCCAGGCCCTGGTGAGCCTCTACGACAAGCTGGTCGTCCCGGCCGAGCGCGCCATCGAGCGCCGACTCCAGCCCTCGTTCGGCCAGTCGGTCCTCTGCGTCGCCCACGTGCCCGCCCCGCCGGGCGCCTGACCTGATCGGCCCGGCGCCACCAGACAACCCAACGGTATCCGAAAAGCCGTTCGAGGCCACATACTACGTTCGTGGCGGTTCTTCCTTGGGCGAGGGCGGGATTGTACATTCGAGAGGCGCCCAGATGAAATGATCTGCTACAACTTGTCCGTCTGCCTGACACCGATATGAGGACAATGGTGGGTCACGGGCTCATGGCTATCCTGCCACGACGGGGAAAGATCAGGCCGCTTCACCTGTATATGACTGCCGTCTCTGTAGCGGGATTCGGTGTCTTCGTCCACGCGCTGGTGCGGGCGGTGCCGGCCTCACGGCAGACGCAGGCGGCCTTCTGGCTGCTGGCCGCGCTCATCCTGGTCCTGCAGGCCGCGCCGATCTCGGTGCAGCCGTGGGTGAGCGGCGTGGTGAGCACCTCGTTCCCGTTCGCGCTGGCCATGGTGCTCGGCTGGAGCGCCTACCCGGCGACGGTGGCGCTCGGGCTCGGCACGGTCCTCGGCGCCGTGCGCCTGCACCAGCCGCTGAGGAAGCTGCAGTTCAACTTCGGCCAGCAGGTCCTCATGATCGCCACGGCCGGGGCCGTCTACAGCCGGCTCGACGCGGGCCGGCAGTTCGAGTTCACCCGCGAGCAGCTCCTCAGCTTCGTCGCCGCCGCGCTCGCCGCCACGGTCGTCAATAGCCTGCTGGTCCGCGGATGCCTGGCGCTCGACGGGGTCCCGCCCTTCGCAACCATGAGCCGCCTCCGCTTCGAGGCGTGGACCTCCCTGGTGGAGCTGAGCATGACGCTGGTGGTGCTGCTCATCGCCCAGCAGGTCCCGTGGCTGCTCCCGGTGCTCACGCTGACCTCCATCATCCCCATCCACATGGCGGCCAGGGCGGCGCTGGCCGCCGACACGCGCCGCGCCGAGGCCGAGAGCGTGCGCGCCGCGGCGGAGGGCGCTCGGGTCCAGGCCGAGCTGGCCCGGGCGCGGGCCGAGGCCGCCCAGGCGGAGGCGGAGACGGCCAGAGCCGAGGCCGAGGCGGGACGCGCCGCGGCCGAGCAGGTGGCCAGCGAGCACGCACGGCTGATCGACGCCAGCAACCGGCTCATCCAGCGCCTCGAGGAGGTCGACCGGCACAAGGACGAGATGCTGGCGGCGGTCACCCACGAGCTGCGCACGCCGGCGTCGAGCATCCTCGGGGTGGCTCGCACCCTGAGCCAGGCCGGCGACCGCATCAGCGCGGAGCAGCATCAGCAGTTCCTGAGCCTGATCCTCGAGCAGGCCGAGCAGCTCGACCAGCTCATCAGCCAGCTCCTGCTCGCCGCCAAGCTGCAGCAGCCCCAGTTCGCCGCCGACCCGACCACACAGGAGCTGGCCGACCTCGCCAAGCTGGCGCACCGGGCGGGGCAGCTCGCGACCCTCACCTACCCGGACCGCACCGTCACGGTCGAGGCCAACGAGCCGCTGCCGGTGCGGGTCGACCGCATGGTGGTCGCGCAGATCCTCGGCAACCTGGTCGGCAACGCGGCCACCCACACACCGTCCGGCACGCCGATCTGGCTCGAGGCGAGGCGTCGCGGCGGCCTGGCGGTGGTCGCGGTCGAGGACCGCGGGCCGGGCGTGCCGCCGCAGGAGCGAGCCCGCGTCTTCGAGCGGTTCACGCAGCTGAACGGCGCCGACATACCTCCCAAGGGCGGCGTCGGCCTGGGCCTGTACATCGCGCGCCAGCTGGCGCGCGCGCAGCGCGGCGAAGTGCTCGCCGTCGACCCGGTCGAGGAGGGCGGCGCCCGCTTCGAGCTGCGCCTGCCGATGCTGGAGTCACCCCCTGACGGCAGCTCCGACGGGAAGCCCGCGATCGCCACCAAGCCGCAGGCTGAGGCCGACGCCGCAACGGGGTGATCAGGATCAGCCCTGCCGCGCCCCCGCTCTGGGCGCCTCGCCGGCAGGGCGCTGCCCGTGCCGCGCCAGCCTGCGATGCCGCAGCAGGGTGCGCAGGGTGCTCAAGCCGTAGACGACCGAGCGGCGGAAGTTCACCGAGCTCGCCTCGGTGAAATAGCGGGTCGGCACGGGGATCTCGCCGATGCGCAGGCCCGCGAGCACGACCTGTGACACCAGCTCCTGGTCGAAGACGAAGTCGTTGGAGTTGGCGTGGTAGTCGATCGCCTCGAGGAGCTTGCGCGAGTACGCGCGGTAGCCCGAGTGGTACTCGGACAGGTCCATCCGGAACACGCGGTTCTCGAGCGTCGTGAGGAAGCGGTTGGCGGTGAACTTCCAGCGCGGCATCCCGCCGGCCAGCGGGTCGCCGAGGAAGCGGCTGCCGAGCATCATGTCGGCCTCGCCCGCCAGGATCGGCGCGATCAGGTCGGGGATCCGGGTGGCGTCGTACTGGTAGTCGGGGTGGAGCATGACCACCACCTCGGCACCCTCGGCCAGGGCGGTGTCATAGCAGGTCTTCTGGTTGCCGCCGTAGCCCAGGTTCTGGCGGTGGACGACCACCTGGAGGTCGAGCAACTCGGCGACCGCGACGGTGTCGTCCCGCGACAGGTCGTCGACCAGGATCACGTGGTCCACGACGGCGGCGGGGATCTCGCGGTAGGTGCGCACCAGGGTGCGCGCCGCGTTGTAGGCGGGCATGACCACGATGACCTTGGGTCGCCGCGATGATTGCTGCTGCATGGGTTGGCCTGTCCTGCGGGTTCGGTCCGGCTCAGCTGGCGTTGAACGACGAATGTCCCGGATGGTAGTCAATCAGCTGGCCCTCCGGCGACATCCAGGACGTACACGCCGCGACCGGGGTCGATCAGCAGTGGCGTGACCTGGACGTTGCCCACCCGCATCGGTGCGGTCGCGGTCAGCCGGGCGAAGCGGCCCGGCGGGCGGTCGCCCTCCTCGTCGTGGAAGACCGCGACCGTCCCCGACAGGGCCTGCTCGAGCGGCTGCGTGAGCGTGGCCAGGTAGAGGTCGCGCACCCTCGGCAACGGCAGTCCCAGCTCGAGGGCGATGCGCTGGCGTTGCGGCCCCGACACGACCACCACCGACCCGGGTGCGCGCACCAGCGGGCGGAGCGCGCGCACGGCCATGGCGGCGCTGCGGCTCGAGCGGGCACCCGAGTCCAGCGTCGACCGCACGCCCGGGTCGCGCGGCGCCAGTGGCCAGCACGCCGCCACGACCAGCGCGGCGGCGAGCAGCACGCCGAGCACTCCGGCGGGTGCCGCGCCGGGCCGCGCTGGCCACCGTGCGGCGGCCGCTCGCCACGGCAGCGCGGCCACGCCGGCGGCCAGCCAGGCCGCGCCGAGCGCTGCCAGCACCCGAACCCCTGCGTCGGGCGGGTCGAAGTAGCGGAAGGAGACATAGGTCCCGCGCCACGCCTGCACACCGAGCAGGCCGAGCACCCCGACCACGACCACGCCCAGCCCCACCAGCCAGGGCCAGGCCCGCCGCCACCCGAGCCACGCCACGCCGAGCACGGCCAGCACGCCGAGCAGCGGCTTCTCCGCGTAGCGCCGCCCGACCTGCGCCAGCCAGGCGGCCGGCGCGACCACCTGGCGGCCGCTGACCACGTCGGTGTAGCGCTCCGGGATCCGGAACGAGTACAGCGGGTCGCCCGCCAGCGCCAGGTCGTGCAGCAGCCACAGCAGCGGCGCGGCCAGCGGCAGCAGCAGCAGCAGCGCGCGCCGGTCGCCGCGACGCCAGGCGATCAGGCCGAGCAACGCGGCCGGCGGCAGCAGCAGCCAGCTCTCGGCGCGGGCCAGCGCGGCGACCAGCAGCGCGACCGCCGCAAGCCCCCAGCGGCGCCGGGGGCGCGACAGCGACTCGGCCGCCACCGCCCAGCCGGCCAGCGCCCAGATCACCGAGTTGCCCCTGGCGACCTGGAGGATCAGCGCGCCCGACCCGGCCAGCGCGAGCACCAGCGCCAGCGCGGCTGGCGCTCCCGCCAGGCGGGCGGTCGCTCGGGCCAGTGCGGTCAGCGCCAGCGCGAACGCCGCCACCGTGAGGGCGGTGATGGCGCGCCAGTCGTGGGTCAGTGTCCAGGCCAGGCCATAGACCAGCGTGAGCAGCGGCTTGGGGGTCGACAGCAGCAGCTCCTCGAGGCGCTGGCCGTGCGCCAGGCGGTCGAAGTAGATCACGGCCGCGTGCTCGTCCGGGTCGAGCAGCGCGGGGCCTGGCAGCCGCACCAGCCATGCGGCGCCGGCCGCGAGCGCCAGCCACAGCAGCGGCCAGGGCCACAGCCTCGACCCGGTCACGGGGCGCAGGACCCGCGCTACCGTCGCGCGTCCGCGGGAACCTCCAGCCTCGTCGACGCCCGCGACGACGCGGGCAGGCGGTAGAGCCGCAGCAGCTCACCTCCCCAGCGGACCTGGGCGACCACGGTGGTGCCGCGCAGCCCCCGCAGCTCGGGCACCTGCATGGTCGGGTCAGACGCGGCGGCCGGACCGGCGGCGAGGACGTGGGTGATGCCAAGGCGGCCGACCGGGTCGTCGGCGTTCGCGCCGGCCGAGGGCCACGGGGACACCAGCTCCGCCCCGGTGTCGAACAGCAGGGTCGGTGCGTAGGCGCCGAGGACGCTGGCGCGCGGCGGCAGCGCGGCGGCGAGCACCCGCTGGTCGCGCTCACGCTGGCTGCCGCTGGAGACCGCGCCCGACAGGTAGCTGACCACGCCGGGCGCGGCCAGCGCCAGCACCAGCGCCGCGGCGCTGGCGCCAGCCACGCCGCGGCCCGGGCGCGCCGCACCGCCGTCCGGACGCACCAGCCCGGCCAGGGTCGCCAGCCCGAAGCCGGCCAGCACCGCCAGACCCGGCAGGGCCGGGACCACGTAGCGGTTGGGCGCGACGTAGTGCGACGGCAGGTAGTCCCCCGCCCCGACCGCGGCCCACAGGCCGATCCCCCACAGCGCGGCCAGCAGCAGCGCGTCCCGCGTGGGTCGACCCAGCCGGCGCCAGCGCCAGCCGAGCGCCACCAGCCCCAGCGCGGCGGCGAGCAGCAGCGGCAGCGAGCGCCAGACAGCGCCGTCGCTGCCCTGCGCCAGGTAGCGCCCCAGCCGCCCCGCCAGCGTCCAGGGCGCTCCATAGCTGACCTCCGGCCAGATCCGCAGGCCGATGCGCAGCCGCTCCTGGTTCGGCAGGGCGACCGCGAGCAGCCAGGCCACCGCCGCGGCGACCGCGGCGCCGAGCGCGACCAGGCCCATCGCGAGCGCGCGCCGGTCGCGGCGGGCGAGCGCGGCGCCGATCACCACCGCGAGCATGGCCAGCGCGGGGGCCAGCGCGACCGCCTTGACCGACAGCGCCGCCGCGAGCAGCAGCCCGAGGCCGGCTCCCGCCCACGGCGAGGGGCGCCAGGACGCTCGCACCGCCAGCACGAAGGCGCCGCTGAGCAGGACCACCACCACCGGCTCGACCAGCGCCAGCCGGCCGTACTCGAGCACCAGGTCGGAGGCGGCCAGGGCGGCGGCTGCCAGTAGCGCCACGGCCGCTCCGAGCGGCTCGGCCAGGCCGACCGCCAGCAGCAGCACGGCCAGCGCGACCGCCGCCATCGAGATCGCCCGTCCCACCGCCAGGTGGGGCTCGGCCAGCGCGAACACCAGCGCGGCGACGGCGCTGTAGGCGCCATTGGTCAGGCTGCGATCGACGTCGCCGGTGGCGAACTCGCCGAACAGCACGCGTTGGCGGGCATTGGCCAGGTTGAAGCCCTCGTCCGTCCAGGGGGCGTTGCTGGCCGTCAGCCCGGCCGGCGGGTCGGACCGCGCGAACGGCAGCAGCAGGGCGAGCACGAGCGCCGCCAGCACCAGGCCCCCGGCCAGCCCGAGCCTGCTGGCTCTCACCTGGGAGCCGGTCCCTGGCCGCGGCGGCGGCGGATCGTCGATCCAGACACGAGGAGGACAGAACGCTACGGCACGGCCTGGACGCGCTGCTGCCGCAGGCGGCGGGCGATCACGACTCTGAGGATCTGATTCGTCCCTTCGTATATCTGTGTAATTTTTGCGTCCCTCATCATGCGCTCCAAGGGGAACTCCTTGATGTAGCCGTAGCCGCCGAGGAGCTGGACCGCGTCGGTGGTCACCCGCATCGCGGTGTCGCCCGCGAAGCACTTGGCGCTGGCCGCGAAGAAGGTGAGGTCGTCGTCATCGCGGTCGGCCTTGGCCGCGGCGGAGTAGACGAGCGCGCGGGCCGCCTCGATCTGCATGGCCATGTCGGCGAGCATGAACTGGATGCCCTGGAAATCGGCGATCGCCTGGTCGAACTGGTGGCGTTCCTCGACGTAGCCACGGGCGAAGTCGAAGGCCCCCTGGGCGATGCCGACGGCCTGCGCGCCGATGGTGACGCGGCTGTGGTCCAGCGCCCGCAGCGCCAGCGCGAAGCCCTGGCCCTCCTCGCCGAGCCGGTCGGCGGCGGGCACGCGCACGTCCTGGCAGATGATCTCCGTGGTGGGCGAGCCGCGGATGCCGAGCTTGTCCTCGTGCTTGCCGACCTGGAAGCCGGGTATGGAATCGTCGAGCACGAAGGCGGAGATGGATTTCGAGCCCGCCTCCGGGTCGGTCACGGCGTAATAGACGTACAGCTTGCTCACACCGCCGCCGGTGATGAACCGCTTGGTGCCGTTGATCACGTAGTCGTCGCCGTCGCGCACCGCCCGCGAGCTCATGGCCGCCGCATCCGATCCGGAGCCGGGCTCGGTCAGGCAGTAGGAGGCCAGCGCCGTGCCGTCCGCGATCGGCGGCAGGAAGCGGCGCTTCTGCTCCTGGCTGCCCGCGAACAGGATCGGCAGGGTGGCGAGCTTGTTGACCGCCGGGATCAGGGAGGTGCTGGCGCAGACCCGGGCGAGCTCCTCGATCAGCAGGCAGTGGGTGACCGCGTCGGCGCCGCCGCCACCGTGCTCCTCGGGGATGTTGAGCCCGAGAAGCCCGGCGGACTTCAGCACCTCGACGTTGTCCCACGGAAACTCGGCCGTCCGGTCGATCTCGACCGCACGCTTGGTGAACTTGTCCTCGAACAGCCGTCGCCACTCCCGGCGGAACAGCTGCTGGTCCTCGGTGAGAGTGAACGCCTCGGACATATTGCGCCCTTTCGTCCTCATGCCCCGTAACCGCGATCGTACAGGCCTCCCTAGAATGAGGCCCACCTGGACACAGAGTGAAGGACGAGGCTTCGGCACGTGAAGACGGCACTGCTCGGCTACGGCTACTGGGGCCCGAACCTGGCCCGCAACCTGCACTACCGGCTCGGCACCCAGTGGGTGGCCTGCGCCGACCTCGACCCCACCCGGCGGGCCGAGGTGGCCGCACGCTACCCGTGGGTCCGCCCGCTCGCCGACCCCGACGAGGCCATCGGCGACCCGGAGATCGGCGCGCTGGTGGTGGCAACGCCCGTCCGCAGCCACGCCCGCCTGGTCCAGGCAGGGCTGGCCGCCGGCAAGCACGTGCTGGTCGAGAAGCCGCTGGCGCTGTCCACCGCCGAGGCGGTCGCGCTCGCCGAGCACGCCGACCGGGCCGGCCTGGTGCTCGCCGTCGGCCACACCTTCGAGTACAACCCGGCGGTCACCAAGATCCGCGCGCTGCTCCAGGAGGGCGAGCTGGGAGACCTGTGGTACCTGCACTCGCAGCGGGTGAACCTCGGCCGTATCCAGAGCGACGTCAGCGCGCTCTGGTCGATCGGGCCCCACGACGTCTCCATCGCCAACTTCCTGGTGGGGTCGGCGCCCCGCTGGGTCGCCGCGCGCGGCGCCCGCTACCTGCACACCGAGGTCGAGGACGTGGTGGTCGCGACCATGGGGTATGACGGCGGGGTCCTGGCCCACCTGCACGTCTCCTGGCTGGACCCGTCCAAGGTACGGCGCACCACCGTGGTCGGGTCGCGCCGCATGGTGGTCTTCGACGACCTCGACTCCGAGGCCAAGCTGCGCGTATACGACAAAGGAGCCGAGACAGTCCAGGGCGGCTACGGCGAGTACCAGTTCCGGCTGCGCTCCGGCGACATCCACGTGCCGAGGACCGACCTCACCGAGCCGCTCGCGCTCGAGCTCGACCACTTCCTGGAGTGCTGTGCCAGCGGTGCGCGGCCACGCACCGACGGCTGGAGCGGGGTCAGGGTGGTGGCCGCGCTCGAGGCGGCGCAGCAGTCGCTCGACAAGGGCGGCCAGCAGGTCGAGGTGGTCATGGGTGGCTGAGCCCCAGGTGCCGCTGGTCGACGTGCCCGCCGCCTACCGCGCGCTGCGGCCCGAGCTGGACGCGGCCATCGCCCGCGTGGTCGCCGCGGGCGCCTTCATCGGCGGACCCGAGCTGGCCGCCTTCGAGCGCGCCTTCGCCGCCTTCTGCGGCACCCGGCGGGCCGTCGGGGTGGCCTCCGGTACGGCGGCACTGCACCTGGCGCTGCTGGCGCTCGGGGTGGGGCCGGGCGACGAGGTGGTGACCGTGGCCCACACCTTCGCCGCCACCGCCGAGGCGATCGAGCACGCGGGTGCCCGGCCGCGCTTCGTGGACGTGGACGAAGCCACCGGCGGCATGGACCCCAAGGCGCTCGCCGGCGCCGTCGACGGGGCGGCCGCGGTGGTGCCGGTGCACCTGTACGGCCTGCCGGTCGACATGGCCGCGATCCTGCCGCTGGCGGCCGAGGCCGGCGTGCCGGTGCTGGAGGACGCCGCCCAGGCGCACGGGGCGACCGTCACGACGGCCGGCGAGGCCCCGCGGCGGGTGGGCTCGCTCGGCCGGGTCGCCGCCTTCAGCTTCTACCCCGGCAAGAACCTCGGCGCCTTCGGCGACGCCGGCGCGGTGACCAGCGACGACGAGGAGCTGGCCGAGCGGGTGGCGCGACTGCGCGACCACGGCCGCAGCGGCAAGTACGAGCACGCCGAGGTCGGCTGGGGCGAGCGGCTCGACGCGCTGCAGGCCGCCGTCCTCGGCGTCAAGCTGCGCCATCTGGAGGCGGGCAACGCCGCCCGCGAGCGGCTCGCCGGCCGCTACGACCAGCTCCTGGCCGGCGTCGGCGACCTGGCGCTGCCCGCGCGGCCCGGAGGTCGTGGCAGCGCCTGGTACGTCTACGTGGTGCGGACGGGCCAGCGCGAGGAGCTGCGCGGGCACCTGCGCGGCGCGGGCATCGGGGCCGGGGTCCACTTCCCGGTCCCCCTGCACCTGCAACCGGCCTTCCGGCACCTCGGCCACGCCCGCGGCGACCTGCCTGCCACCGAGGTCTGGGCGGCCGAGTGCCTGTCGCTTCCCATCTACCCGGAGATGTCGCGGGCCCAGCAGGACCGGGTGATCGGGGCGATCCGGGGATTCTTTGGAACGTGATCGATGACCTGCGATCATGCGGTTATGACCGATCGGGACGGGCAGCTGGTCTCCATCGTCGTGCCCGCGCACAACGAGGAGGCCACCGTCGGCACCTTCGTCGAGCGCACCGCCAAGGCGTTCGCGCAGCTCGGCCGGCCCTGGGAGCTGCTCTACGTCGACGACGGCTCCACCGACGGCACCGCGGCCGTGGTCGAGGCGGCCGGCGCCGCCGAGCCGCGCGTCCGCCTGGTCCGCCAGCGCCGCAATCTCGGCCTCACCGAGGCGCTGAACCGGGGCTTCCGCGAGGCGCGCGGCGAGTTGATCGTGTTCCTCCCCGCGGATCTCGAGTCCGACCCCGAGGTCGACATCCCACTCCTGCTCGGCAAGCTGGACGAGGGCTACGACGTGGTCGCCGGATGGCGCCAGGGCAGGCGCGACGGCAAGCGCTTCGCCAGCCGCGTCGCCAACTTCACCTGCCGCCTGCTGTTCGGGCTGGACGTCCACGACATGAACTGGATCAAGGCGTTCCGGCGCGAGGTGACCGACGCGCTCGCGCTGCGCTCCTCCTGGCACCGCTACATCCTGGTCATGGCGCAGAGCGAGGGCTTCAGGATCGGCGAGGTCAAGGTCCCCTACAAGCCGCGCGAGCAGGGCCGGTCCAAGTTCGGCTTCTCGCGGCTGCCGGTATCGTTCCTGGACGTGGTCACGCTCAAGTTCCTGCTGACGTTCCAGCGCAAGCCGATCATCTTCTTCGGCGCGCTCGGCTCCGGGATGATCGGCGTCGGGCTGCTGCTCTGGGCCTGGCTGCTGTGGTCGTTCCTGAGCTCGCACACGCAGTACCGCCCGCTCATGCTGGTCGCCGGCATCGCCATGCTCGCCGGGCTGCTGGTCATCCTGGTCGGCTTCCTGGGGGAGCTGGTGGTCAACGTCTCCGAGCGGGTCGACCGGCTGGAACGGCGGCTGACCGACGAGCGGGAGCGTTGAGCGCGACCGCGGCCCCCCCGACCGGCTCCTCCCCCACCCCGGCGGCGGACGCCGAGGCGGGCCCGGCGCGACCGGCGCGCCGGTCATGGGCCTGGCTCGTCGTGGCGCTCGCGACCCTGGTCGCCTGGGCGGCGCTCACCTGGCCGCTGGCGGTCCACCTCGACCACCTCTGGACGATGAAGGGCAACCGCTCGGTCGCGCGTGAGCCCAACTTCGTCAGCCGGCCCGGAGCCTTCGCCAGCGGCGACTGGCTGCAGAACGTCTTCATCGAGTCGGTGGTGGTCGACAACCTCCGCGAGCTGCGCGACCCCTTCCTCGACCAGCGCGAGGGGGCGGCCGGGCCGGCGCCGCTGCGCACCACCTCGCTGGACGTGCCGTGGACGCTGCTGCTCGCGCTGGTCTGGCCGCTGGCCGGCCTGGTCCCCGCCTACAACGCGACCCTGCTGCTGTCCACGCTGCTCACCGGGCTGGTCACCTTCGGCTGGCTGCGGCGTCACACCCGCTGGCCGCCACTGGCCGCCGCCGGCGCGCTCGCCTATACCTTCACGCCCAACCACGTGTTCCAGCTCACCAGCCACTTCAACGCGGTCATGTGGTGGGCGTTCCCGGCGGCGGCCTGGGCGTTCGAGGTCGCGGTCGAGCGCCACCGGGTCGGCGGGCGCTGGCGCCGCCCGGCGCTGGCACTGGCCGCGGTGGTGCTGCTCGTCGGCCTCTCCGGCGAGTATCACCTCGACCTCTACCTGGCCGGCCTGCTGACCTTCCTGGTGCTCTGGTCGCTCGCGAGCGCGGCGCTGGCACGCCGGCCGCTGCCCTGGAGCCCGGCGCTCGCCACCATGACCGCGGTCGTGCTCTCCGCCGGCTACGTGCTGGCCTCCTTCCAGTACGCCTTCAGGGGCACGGTCGCCGGCGAGAACGGGAGCTGGAGCCAGGTGGTGCTGTACGCGCCGTCATCGGTGTGGGCGCTGGTCCGCAAGACCTTCGGCACGCAGGGCGAGGGGCTGATCTACGTCGGCTGGCCGTTGCTGCTGCTGGCCGCCGTGGGCCTGGTGGTGACGGTGGCCCGGCGGCGCGGGCACACGCTGGCCTACGCGGTGCTGATCGTCCCGCTGCTGGTGCTGACCTACGGCCCGCGCGCCGACGTCGGGCGCTTCCGGCCCTACCGCCTCCTCTTCGACCACCTGCCGTTCCTGTCGCTGCAGCGCGTGCCCGAACGGCTCATGGTGGTCAGCGCGATGATCCTGGTCCTGCTGGCAGTGGTCGCGGTCGACGCCCTGGCGGGCGCGCTCGCCGGCACGGCCCGGGCGCGGCGGCTCGGCGCGGCGGCGCTGCTGCTGGCGACCGTGCTGCTGCTGGGCGACTACCGCGTGTCGGAGAGCCGGCTGCAGCCGGACCTGGCGCACAACCAGGTGGTGGTGGCGCTACGGGCCGCCGGCGACGGGGCCGGCCCGATCCTGGGCATCCCGGTGCTCGGACCCGGTGTCACCTGGAACTCGGCCACCACCTACCTGGCTGCGCAGAGCCGCCGGCGCTCGCTCAACGCCTACAACCAGACGCCAGCCCCCTGGCTGGCCGAGCGGCTGGCGCGCCTGGACCCGCTCAACCGCGGCAGCGCCGACCCGGCGCTCCTCGACCTGCTCAGGACCACCGGCACCAGCCAGGTCGTGGTCGTCGACGAGCCGCGCGTCTTCGGCCCCGGCCAGTGGCAGGCGACCGTTGACGCGCTGCTCGCCTCCGGCCACTTCCGCCTGGTCGCGCTCCAGGAGCCGCTCGCGCTCCTGGAGCGTACCGCCTGAGGTCCCTCGTCCCTCCAGGGTCCTCGAGGTGAACCACCTGTGAACGGCGGATGAAACGTTGACGCCGCCATGGTGATATCTTCCCGAGTCCCGATCGGGAGGATCTTACAGATATGTCGAGCAAGGTGGTGGATGGAGTCTCGGGGGCGGGGGCGCGTCCCGACAGGATCATCCGCGGGCTGCTCGACCGGTTCCCCAGCGCGCTGTGGTGGGCGCTGCTGGAGCTGTTTGTGCTGTGCGGCTTTGTGGTCACCCAGCCGCTGCTGGACGTGACCGGCAAGGCGCCTGACTTCTTTTTGTTCCATCGTCTGGACCGTGGCGGGATCGTGGCGCTGGCGCTGCTGGTCGCGGTGGCGCCGGCGCTGCTGCTGTGGGTGGTGCAGGTGCTGGCGCGGGTGGTGGGGGGGGAGCGGCTGCGGGGCTGGGTGCACGTGGTGATGGTGGCGGGGTTGCTGTGCGTGCTGGCGGTGGAGGTGGGCAAGAAGCTGTTGCCGCTGCGGGGCAGGCGGCTGGTGGTGGTGGCGGTGGTGGTCGGGGTGGTGGCGACGTTGGGGTATGTGCGCTGGTCGGGGTTGCGGCTGTGGTTGCGGTATCTGGCGCCGGCGCCGCTGGTGTTCGTGCTGGTGTTTGGGTTGCTGTCGCCGACCTCCAAGCTGATCCTGCCCAGTCATGGAGGGACGGGGTCGGTGCCGGTGCGGACCCACCCGGGTCGGCCGCTGCCGCCGGTGGTGGTGGTCTTCTTCGACGAGTTCCCGCTGCAGGCGCTGCTGGACAGCAAGGGCGAGGTCGACGGTCGGGTCTACCCCAACTTCGCCGGGTTTGCTGGTGATGCGACCTGGTACCGCAATGCCACCGGGTTGAGCGGTTGGACGCCGTATGCGGTGCCGGCGATGCTGACCGGGCGCTACCCGAGCAAGCGGCGCCTGAACGCGGCGCCGGTGGCGCAGGTGTACCCCGACAACCTGTTCACCCTGTTCGGGCACTACTACAACCTGAAGGTGTCCGAGACGGTGACCGAGCTCTGCCCACCGGCGAAGTGCGGGCAGACCGGGAGCCCCTCCGGGTTCGCCACGGTCGCCAGGGAAACGGCCAAGCTCTACAAGGACATCGTCTGGCCGGCCGACACCCCGCTCGACCCGGCCGCGGTCGGTGGCGCCCCCGGCTCCACGGCGGCGGCGCCGACACCGCAGGGCGGCGCCGCGCTGTTCCGCAACCTCGGCCAGAACCAGCCAGAGCGATTCGACCGGTTCGTGCGCTCGATCAGCGCCGCCGACCGGCAGCCCACGCTGTACTTCCTCCACGTGCTGCTGCCCCACGCCCCGTGGCGGTACCTGCCCGACGGGCGCACCTACGCCGACCCGGTCGGCCGCGGACCCGTGTCGAAGGCCGGCACCTGGCCGGCCGCGACCACCGAGGTCAGCCGCCAGCGGCAGCTCATGCAGCTCGCCTACACCGACTCGCTGGTCGGCAAGCTCATCAAGCGCCTGAAGGACCAGGGCCTCTACGACAAGTCGCTGGTGCTGATGACCGCCGACCACGGCTCGGGCTTCAGCCCCGCCGTGCGGGCACGGTCGCTCGGCGGGGGCAACGAGCCAACGCTCATGTGGGTGCCGCTGTTCATCAAGGCACCCCATCAGACCGGCGGCCGCGTCGACGACCGCAACTGGGAGCACGTCGACCTGCTGCCGACCATCGCCGGCACCGCCGGGCTCAGCGTCCCCTGGAAGGTCGACGGCTTCTCGCAGGTCGGCCCGCCCAAGCGCGAGCGGACCGAGAAGTGGTGGTACGAGACCCCCGGCGAGCGCAAGGTGCGCCCAGGGCCCGCGAACTGGGCGAAGGTCCTGCAGGGGGTCACCGACACGCTGGTCAGGGCGCACCAGAACGGCGACAGGGGCTTCTACCAGTTCGGCGCCACCGCCGACTGGATCTTCAGGTCTCCCACGCAGGTCGGCCAGGTCACCGACGGCCGGATCACCGTCAAGATGAGCGAATGGGGGCGGTTCAGGACCGTCACGCCTGGCGCGCCGCAGGTGCCCGAGATCGTCACCGGCCAGGTGACCTCCGGGACGCCGCCGCCGGACTCGACGATGGTGATCGCCGTCAACGGCAGGATCGCCGGGACGGCCCACTTCTATCCGCCCCACGAGGGCGAGCGCCCGACCGGCTTCGCGGCGATGGTGCCCGACTTCCTGTTCACCCCGGGTCCAGGTCAGCGCCAGATTCAGCTCTACCTGGCGACACGGTCCGGTGACAGGGTCACGCTCCAGCCCGCCAGGCTCGCCAGTTAGGGGCGACCCCTCAGCCAGTCAGGAGGACACGACAACTTGTCCAATGAGCCCTTCAACGCTGACGTCGTCCTCATCGGCGGCTGCGGCCACGTCGGCCTGCCGCTCGGCATCGCGCTGGCCGACCGTGGCGCCACGGTCCTGCTCTACGACGTCAGCGAGAGCGCGGTCAAGCTCGTCAACGATGGGACCTTGCCCTTCGAGGAACCGGGCGCCGCGCCCGTCCTCGAGCGGGTGAGCGCCAGCTCCCGCCTGCGCGCCAGCACGGACCCCGCGGTGGTCGGCCAGGCGGAGAACGTCATCGTGGTGCTCGGCACCCCGGTCGACGAGCACCTCAACCCCGACCCGCGCGCCATCCCGCTGGCGCTGGGCCTGTGCAGCGACCACCTCGTCGACGGGCAACTGCTGGTGCTGCGCAGCACCGTGTACCCGGGCGTCACCGCGCTCGTCGAGCAGATGGTCGCCAAGCTCGGCGTCGACGTCGACGTCGCCTTCTGCCCCGAGCGGATCGCCGAGGGCAAGGCGATGGTCGAGCTGTTCTCGCTGCCGCAGATCGTGAGCTGCCGCACCGAACGGGGACGCGAGCGCGCCAGCCGGCTGTTCAGGCGCCTCACCCCGAGCATCGTGGACCTCAGCCCGGAGGAGGCCGAGCTCGCCAAGCTGTTCACCAACACCTGGCGCTACATCAGGTTCGCCACCGCCAACCAGCTCTACATGATGGCCAACGACCGTGGCCTCGACTTCGAGCGTATCCGCCAGGCCCTGGCCCACGACTACCCGCGTGCGGCCGACATGCCCGGGGCGGGCTTCGCCGCCGGGCCGTGCCTGTTCAAGGACACCATGCAGCTCGCGGCGTTCAACAACAACAACTTCACGCTCGGGCACGCGGCCATGATGGTCAACGAGGGCCTGCCGCTCTACCTGGTGAGCCGGCTCGAGCAGCGCTACGACCTGGCCGGGATGACCGTCGGCATCCTCGGCATGGCGTTCAAGGGCGGTTCCGACGACATCCGCTCCAGCCTCAGCTACAAGCTGCGGCGCATCCTCGCCTTCAAGTGCGCGCAGGTGCTGTGCACCGACCCGCGGGTGACCGTCGACCCCGCCCTGGTGCCGCTCGACGAGGTGCTGGAGCGGGCCGATCTGCTCATCATCGGCGCGCCGCACCAGGAGTACCGGGAGCTGGCAACCGGCAAGCCGGTTGCCGACATCTGGAACCTCCTCGAAAGGGGGGTCCGCGTGTGACGCCGCGGGTCACCGTCGTCATCCCCGCCTACAACGAAGGCGAGAGCATCGTCGCCGTCCTCGACCGCCTCTTCGAGTCGATCACGCTCGAATGCGAGGTCCTCGTGGTCGTCGACGCGCTCGAGGACCCGACCGTCCAGGTGGTCGAGAGCTACCCGGTCGACGAGCCGCGGCTCCGTGTGGTCCACAACACCTACGGTCGCGGGCCCGCCAACGCGATCCGCTTCGGCATCCAGGCCGCGACAGCCCCGTGCGCGGTGGTCACGATGGCCGACGGCAGCGACGACCCCAGGCAGATCGACGACCTGGCGCGCCTCGTCGACCGCGGCGTGGTGGTGGCTTCGGCTTCGCGCTACATGCCCGGTGGCCAGCAGGTCGGCGGGCCGTGGATGAAGGGCATGCTGTCGCGGCTGGCCGGCCGATCGCTCTACCTGTTCGCGCGCGTCGGCACTCGTGACGCCACCAACTCGTTCAAGGCGTACTCCACCGAGTTCGTGCGCCGGGTGAGCGTCGACAGCCGCGGCGGCTTCGAGATCGGCCTCGAGCTCACCGCGAAGGCGAGACGGCTCAGGCTGCCGGTCGCGGAGATCCCGACGATCTGGCTCGACCGCCGTGACGGCGTCTCCAACTTCAAGCTTGCCGTGTGGATCCCGAGCTACCTGCGCTGGTACCGGTTCGCCTTCGGCCGGCGCCTCGAGCTGGAGGACCTTCGCGGCCTGGCACCGTCCGACAGGAATGGGTAGACCACATGGCAAAGACTCTGGTCAGCGGATCGTCCGGCTTCATCGGCGGCTACCTGGTGCAGGAGCTGCTGGCGCGCGGCCATGAGGTGGTCGGCGTCGACGATTTCTCCAAGTACGGCCGTGTGGCGAAGTCATACGACAGCCATCCGAGGTACCGGCTCGTCGAGGGCGACGCCCGCGACACGGCGCTCATGACGGAGCTGCTGGCGGACTGCGACCATTTCATCGCCGGCGCGGCGCTGATCGGCGGGATCTCCTACTTCCACACCTACGCCTACGACCTGCTGGCCAACAACGAGCGCATCATGGCCTCCTCGTGCGACGCGGCCATCAGGGCGCACCGGGACGGCCGGCTCCAGAAGGTCACCTACGTGAGCTCGTCGATGGTCTTCGAGTCGACCGACGAGTGGCCGTCGTATGAGGGGCAGGAGCGCAGCATCCCACCGCCGCGGTCGTCGTACGGCTTCCAGAAGCTGGCGGTCGAGTACTTCGCCCGCGCGGCGTGGGAGCAGTACAAGCTGCCGTACACGATCGTGCGGCCCTTCAACTGCGTGGGCATCGGCGAGGCGCGGGCGGCCGGCGACGTCGAGGTGCTCAGCGGCAACGTCAAGCTGGCCATGAGCCACGTGGTCCCGGACCTGGTGCAGAAGGTCCTGAAAGGCCAGGACCCGCTGCACGTCCTGGGCGACGGGTCGCAGATCCGGCACTACACCTACGGCGGCGACATCGCCCGCGGCATCGTCACCGCGATGGAGCATCCCGACGCGGTGAACGATGACTTCAACATCTCGACCGCGCGGGCCACGACCGTCCACGAGCTCGCCGCGCTGATCTGGCGCAAGGTCAAGGGACCCGACGTGCCCCTGCGGATCGTGAGCGACCAGCCGTTCGAGCACGACGTCCAGAAGCGCGTGCCCGCCACCGGCAAGGCCACGCGGGTGCTCGGCTTCGAGGCCACGACCCCGCTCGACGGGATGCTCGACGAGGTCATCCCGTGGATCGGCAAGGCCATCGCCGACGGCACCGTCTGACCGCTGGTAGCCTCTCGTCCGTGACCACAACGAGCGGACCTGACTGGGAAGAGGGGGCGGCGGCGGCGCCACTGCGGCGCCGTCCCCAGCTCGCGCTGCTGGTGGAGGGCGGCGACCGCAAGGGCCTGCTGCACGACATGACCGCCGCGATCCTCGACCACGGTGGCGACATCCTCTCGGTCGAGATCGTCGAGCGCGGCGCCCACAGCGCGATCTACTGGGAGCTGGACGCCGTGGAGGATCCCGAGAGCCTGCAGCGGGCGTTCATGGCGATCGACGTCGTCGCGTCGGTCCGCCCGCTGCCGAGCATGTTCCAGGTCTACGGCAAGCGCATCATCGTGGTCGGCGCGGGGGCGCAGGTCGGCCAGGTCGCCCTCGGCGCCATCGGCGAGGCCGACCGGCACAACATCCGCGGCGAGAAGATCAGCGTCGACACGATCCCGATCGTGGGCGAGAAGAGCCTGGCGAACGCGGCGCGGGCGGTGGCAAGGCTGCCACGCGCGGTGGCGCTGGTGCTGGCGGGGTCGCTGATGGGTGGGGAGGTGACCGGGGCGGTGGACGAGGTGCGGGCCCGCGGCATCCTGGTCGTCTCGCTGAACATGGCCGGCTCGGTCCCCGAGCACGCCGACCTGGTGGTCACCGATCCCGTGCAGGCCGGGGTGATGACGGTGATGGCGGTGGCCAGCACCGCCCGCTTCGACGTCGACCGGGTCCGCGGCCACCGCTTCTGAAGCCCGCCGCGATCCGGCATCCTGGACACCGTCGGCGCGGAGCTCCGCGCCGGCCGCTTCGAGGAGGTCCATCGCGATGCGCGCACCGGGGCTGTCACGCACGATCCTGTGGTTGCTCGCCGCGGAGCTGGCGCTGACCGGTGGCTGGGCGCTCGCCGCGCCCCGGTCGTTCTTCGACAACTTCCCCGGCGGCGGCCACACCTGGGTGGCGATGCTGCCGCCCTACAACGAGCACCTGACCCGCGACGTCGGCAGCCTCTGGCTCAGCCTCGCCGTGCTCACCGCGTTCGCGGCGCTGACGCTGCAGCGCCGCGTGGTGATCGCCACCGCGCTGGCATGGCTCGTCTGGTCGACGCCGCACCTGGCGTTCCATCTCTGGCACCTGGAGGGCTTCAGCACCGCCGACAGGGTCGGCCAGCTGGTCGCCCTCAGCCTCGGCGTGCTGCTGCCGCTGGCACTGCTCGCACTGGCGTCCAGCGCCGTCAGCGTGGCCGAACCTCCACGAACCCAGCAGCGTTGAAGTCACCATCGAAGGCAAGCGCCTCGCGGATCCGGCGGCGCCGCATGACCGCAAAGCTGGTCGCATCGACAAAGGAGTACTCGCGCTCGTCGTGTCGACGAAGCCAGCGCCAGGCATCAGTCTCCGCGGCGGCGTCCACGTGCACTACCTCGACGTCCGGTAGCTGGGCGAGGCGGTCGATGAACCCCACCGCCGCGGAGTGGCCGGCACGGCGGCGCAGCAGGGTCCAGGTCTCGCCCACGACGTGGTTGGAGACACAGACGCGACCAACCCCAGCCCGCACCAGTCTCGTTGCGTCGTCGTGATGGCGGTCGCGTCGCTCGGCGAGGGCGAACCAGAAGCTGGTATCCGCGAATCTCACGCCTTCGGCCCGTAGATCACGTCATCGATGTCGTCGACCGGGTCATCATCGAGCCAGCCGATCATCGCATCCCACGGGTCTGCTGGGGGCGGAGCAGCGGCACGCACCTCTCGTGCGATGCTCGACCTGATGAGCGCAGCCTTGGAGATGCCCCGGCGGGCAGCCTCTGCTCTCACCGCCGCGTCCAGCTCTTCCTCAATGTGAATCTGAATCCTTCGCATGCCGATGATTATACACACCTCCGATGCTGATGGTGTGTAGACTCCTCGGTCACAGCCTGCGGCGCTTGCGCGCCTGTGTAGACTGATCTGTAGACAATTCTCGCGACACCGCATGGAGGCACGCGATGGCATCGACAACGGTCCGCGTGACCGAGCATACCCATGCGCTTCTGCGCGAGCTGGCCGCGGCCACCGGCGAGCCGTTGCAGCAGGTCCTCGAGGACGCGGTCGAGCAGTACCGTCGCGAGCGGTTCTTCGCCGACCTCCACGCCGCCTACGAGCGGCTCGCAACCGACCAGGCCGCGTGGCGGGACGAGCTGGCCGAGCGGGCGGACCTGGACGGCACGCTGGCAGACGGCCTCGGTGAGATGTGAGGACCATCCGCCGTGGTGAGGTCTGGCTCGCCGACCTGAACCCCACCCGCGGACACGAGCAGACCGGCCAGCGCCCCGTCCTCATCGTCTCCGCCGACCCGTTCAACCAGAGCCCGGCCGGGCTCGTCATCGCGGTTCCGTTCACCACCCGCAAGCGGGGCATCCCGACCCACATCGAGGTTCGTCCGCCCGACGGGGGATTGCGCGATATCAGCTTTGCCATGTGCGAGCAGCTCCGCACGCTGGCCGCCGACCGACTTGCCTCCGGTGCGTTCGGCAGGGTGTCTCCTGCCGTGCTTCGCACCGTCGAGGATCGCCTGCGACTCCTGCTCGTGCTCTGACGAGCCCAGCGCCTCGGGGCGAGGAAAGCACCGGGGCTCGGCGCCTTCCTCGCCCCACCGACCACGGCGCGCTCGCGCGTCAACCCGTCAGGTCCGGGTCCGGACGGGCCGCCGGGAGCGCGCGTCCGACCTGCCGCTCAGAGGAAGAGGTGCAGGATGCCGAGGCAGGTCCCGATGGCGTCTGAGACCACCTTCATAAGGATATCCATGAAGCCTCCTATTCGGCTGGGGCCGCTGGCCCCGTCCAGTCTTGTCAAACAAGGTTCGGCACGAACGCTTCGAGACTTTCGCACCACTTAAGTGATCACTCGGATAGACACGCAGTACGACGCGGTACGGCGTCGGATGCAACGGTCTCGTGCATGGTGGTCCTTCCACTTGCGAACCCGATCACCGGTGCAGACCAGATCCGTCGCCAGAACTCACCTGGAGGACGGGAGGTAGAGCCCACCGTCCGCGCCCACCTGCAGGGGGATGCTGGGCAAGGGGCTGGCGGCGGGCCCCGCGACCACGGCGGCACCACGGCGCGGGTCGAACTCCGCGCCGTGGCACGGGCAGGCCAGCAGCCGCGTGACCGCGTCATAGCCGACGGTGCAGCCTGCGTGCGTGCAGACGGCGCTGTAGGCCACCACGTGGGTCCTGCCGAGCCGCACGACGACGGCTGGCCGGCCGTCGGGAGCGGTGAAGGCGGCGGCTTGGCCGACACCGACGTCGCCGAGACCGCCGATGCGCGTGCCCGCCGGCCGGCGCCTGCCGGCGGCGGGCCTGGCGGGCCTGGCCGGCGGCCGCGGCTCCCCGCGCGGCAGCGAGGGGAGCCGGCCGCCGCTGCCCTCGTCCGCGCCGAGGAGCCGCTCGGCCGCGGCCACCCCGCCACCGAGCACGCTGGTGACCGCTACGGCAAGGCCAGCGAGCGCGCCGCGCGCGAGCAGGGCGCGCCGGCTCGCGTCCAGCGCCACCGGACCGGCCGGCCGCGGGGCCAGCGGGCAGTGCTGACCGCGGCAGCCACGGGCCATGCCCGGGCAGCGACCGCGCTGGTCGGCGGCGGCGCACACCTCCTGCACGCGATCGAGCGGGACGGCCACGAGGCGGTCGTCGCGGAGCCCGGTCACCGCCCGCTGCCGGCGCGCCAGCCAGCGGTCCACGCTCGGCAGGCCGGCGTCCCCGGCCAGCAGCAGAACCAGCCAGCCCATCGCGAACGGCAGGTCCGCGCCGTAGAAGAACGGCCGCGTGTGCCAGCTTGCGGTCAGGAAGAACAGCAGCGAGAACGCGAGCCCGCCGGCGGCTGCCACGCGGCAGGCGAGACCGGCGAGCGTCAGCAGGCCGACCGCCAGCTCGGCCAGGGCCAGCAGCAGCCCGACCGGCTCGGGGTGGCGCAGGGCGACCGCACGCACCGCCCAGCCGATGGGGCTGGCATGCGCGAACCCGCGTGCCTGGGCGGCGAAGCCCTGCGGGCCGGAGCTCAGATACGCCGCGGACAGCAGCTTGCCGAGCCCCGCATCGGCGAAGGTCACGCCGAGGAACAGGCGCAGCGGCAGGATGGCGATCGAGCGGGTGGCCGGGCGGCCGCCTGGGGCCGGGGCGGTGGGAATGGAGCCGGTGGGCATGGGGGCACGCTACCCGCCGATTCTTAGCGCTTCCTTGGAGCCGCCGGCGGAAGGCGCACGCGGAAGGTGGCGCCCTTGCCATCGCCGCTCTCGGCCTCCACGCGGCCACCATGCGCGCTGACGACCTCGCGGACCAGCGCCAGGCCCAGCCCGAAGCGCCGGTGGCCGTCGGCGCCGGGGCCATGAGTGAAACGGTCGAACAGCCGCTCCGCCACCACCTGCCCGAAGCCGGCGCCGTTGTCGCCGACCTCGAGCAGCGCCTCGCCCCTCCCGCTGGACACCGCCACCCGCACCTCACCGTCGGGACGCCTGGCGTGCTCGACCGCGTTGTCGAGCAGGCTGAGGACGACTCGCCGCAGCGCCGTCGGCGCGCCCACGACCCACACCGGCTCCAGGTCGGTCACGATCCGCACCCCGACGCCGGCCGCGTACCCGGTGACGGCGATCACCGCCTCCCCGGTCAGCGCGGCCAGGTCCACCTTGACGTGCTCCGCTCTGCCTCCGCCCAGCTCGGCGCTGAGGAGAAGGTCCTCGATGACCTCGCCCGTGCGGCCGGCGTCGCGCTCCAGCGCCGCGATCTCTTCGCGCATGGTCCCCAGGTCGCCGGCGTCGAGGTTCCGCCGTACCAGCTGTGCGCGGGTGTGCAGCAGGGTCAGCGGGGTGCGCAGCTCGTGGGAGGCGTCGGCCACGAAGCGGCCCTGGCGCTCGATGGCCTCACCCAGCGGCGCGACCGCCCGCCTGGCCAGCAGCAGGCCCATCACGCCGGCCGCGAGCACGCCGGTCAGACCGGCCAAGAGCCCCACTCCTAAGACCCGGCGGCGCTCGGTGTCCCGGCCGCTGAGATCGAGGACCGCCTGCGCCCATCCGTCGCCGTCGGCCACCGTGAGGCTGCGGTAGCGGGTCCCGGCCACGGTGCGATGGCCCCAGACCGGCCGGGACCGGGGCGGGCGCAGGTCGCTCGGGGCGAACAGCCCGGCGGGGGTCCCGGGCGTGACCGCGACGACATGCCGGGCGCGGTCGACCAGGAAAAGGCTGACCCCGGGCGGCGGATCGGCGACGTCGTCACGGGCGGCGGGTCGGACCGCCTGCGCCAGCAGCCGGCCCTCCGAGACGCGCTCGTCGTGCAGCAGCAGCAACCAGGCGACACTGCCGACGATCACCAGCACGGCGGCCAGCGCGAGGGTGGACTGAGCCGCCAGGGTGATCCACGCTCGGCGCACTGCCCGGTCGGCGACGTTCACGCCGAGCCCATCCGATAGCCGACGCCGCGCACGGTCCGCACCGCGCCGCGGCCGAGCTTGCGCCGCAGGTAGTGAATGTAGGTGTCCACCACGGCAGGCCCATCGGCGCCGTCGAACACCAGGTCCAGCAGCTCATCGCGGGTGAAGACGCGGCCTGGGCGGCGCGCCAGGGTCGCCAGCAGCGCCGCCTCCCGCTCGGTGAGCTCCACCGCCGCGCCCGGGCCGCTCTCCACCGTGCGGCTGGCCAGATCCAGGCAACGGCGGCCGAGACGGATGCCGGCGGCGGCGTCCTCGTGCCGGCGCAGCAGGGCCCGCAGGCGGGCGAGCAGCTCCTCCACCGCGAACGGCTTGGTCACGTAGTCGTCGGCCCCGGCGTCCAGCCCCGCGACACGGTCGGCGACGGATCCGCGCGCGGTGAGCACCAGCGCCCGCGCGGTCACGCCCTTGGACCGCAGCCGGTCGAGCAGGTCGAGCCCCTCGATCGCCGGCAGCCCCCGGTCGATCAGCAGCAGCTGGTACCGGCGCGTGAGCCCGAGGTGCAGGGCCGCATGACCGTCCACCGCCAGATCGACGGCAAAGCCCTCGGTCCGTAGCAGCCGGACCAGCATCTCGGCCAGCGCCGGCTCGTCCTCGACGAGCAGAACCCGCGGTGATCCCTCCCCACCCGGTTCGGCCTCGACCACCATGCTCGGACCAGCCATCGTCCTCCCGTCACCAAGCGCGCCCCAGCGCGGGCCACGCCTCCGTGGCTGTGGCGTGCTCGAGGATACTGCCGCGGCGCATCACGGCTGCGCCCGTCTGGCGCGCCGCGTCGGCTGGGATCCGCCGGGGATGGTGGCGGCGTCCAGCAGGCGGCGCACGCTCGGCAGGTCCCAGAGGTCCTCCAGCAGCACCGGCAGCGGGATGCGCCAATTGGGCCGCTCAACGGTGGTGCCCGGCACGTTCGGCCGCTCGCGGGCCAGCACCGCGTCCTCCAGCGTCGCCGCCACCAGCATCGCGGGCGTCCGCGCCAGGAACGCGTGCAGGGCCGCGACCACCCCGCCGACCGAGCGCTCGCCCGGCGCCAGCACCCCTTCGGCCTCGAGCAGCAGGCACAGCTTCTCGCGCTCGCGTGCCTGCTGCTCGGCCTCCACCGCCACTCGTGCGGCCGGCACCACGCCGGTGTCGGCGAGCCGGCGCAGGTCGTCGCCGCTCAGCCAGCCCGCGACGGTCGGCAGGTCATGGGTGGTGACCGCCGCCAGCGCCAGCCTGGGGTAGCGTGCGGCCTGGCGCCGCTGCCCGGCCGGCTCCCGCTCGAACCACACCAGCCGGTAGGACAGCACCCGCTCGGCGGCGAGCCGCTCGCGTACGCCCGGCTCGACCGTGCCAAGGTCCTCGCCGATGACCAGCGCGCCAGCGCGCCGGCTCTCCAGCGCCAGCACGCCGAGCAGGTCGTCGGCGGGGTAGCGCACATAGGTTCCCTCGATCGGCGCGGCGCCCCGCGGGATCCAGTACAGGCGGAACAGGCTCATGACGTGGTCGAGGCGCAAGCCGCCGGCGTGCGCCATGCCAGCCTGCAGGGTGCGCGCGAACGGCGCGTAGCCGCTGGCGGCCAGCCGCGACGGGACGAACGCCGGCACCGCCCAGTCCTGCCCGCTGGGGCCGAGCGCGTCGGGCGGCGCGCCCACCGTGACGCCCGCGGCCAGATGGTCCTGCGCCCACCAGGCGTCGAACCCGGTCGGGTCGAAGCCCACCGCCAGATCGTTGACGATCCCCACCCGCCCGGTGCCGGCCGCGCGGCTGCTGGCGGCGGCGACCTGCTCGTCCAGCAACCACTGCAGGTAGGCGTGGTAGCCGACCTCCCGCGGGTGGGCGGCGCGCCAGCGTGCCAGCTCCGGCGAGGTGGGGTGGCGAAGCCCGGCCGGCCAGGCGCGCCAGTCGCCCGGATAGTGCTCCCGCAGAGCGCAGAAGCTGGCGAACGCCTCCAGGTCGGGGGTGGCGTCCCGCCAGGCCTGGAATGCGGCCAGCCGCTCGGGCCGCTGGGACAGCGCTCGCCAGCAGGCCCGCAGCGCCTGGTCCTTGCGGCGCCAGACGGCGACCCGGTCGAGCAGGCGCTCGCGGGTCAGTGCGCGGCCAGCCGCGGCCAGCGCGGCCAGCCGCTCCCGCTCGGCGCCGTCCAGGGCCGCGGTCTCCGGCACCGCCTCGACCCGCAGGTACAGCGGGCTACGGAACAGCCGGCTGGAAGGGTAGTAGGGGCTGTCGCCGGTGGCCGGCGCGGCGTGCAGCGGGTTGAGCAGCACGAACCCGGGCCGGTCCGGCCCACCGGCGAGCGTGGCCAGGTCGCCCAGGTCGCCGATCCCCCAGCTCTGGCGCGAGCGCAGCCCGTACAGCTGCGCGGCCCAGCCACGGGCGCGTCCGCCGCGCGCAAGCCAAGCGGGCAGGTGGCAGGCGCCCGGCGCGATCACCAGCCGGGTCTCGCCGCCCGGGCCCACCAGCCGGTGCCATCCCAGCGGCAGGTCGCCGGGCAGCCGTGCCGGTGGTGGCCGCTCCGCGCCGGACTCCAGTACCAGCAGTGAGCCCGGCGGGGGCGCCCAGCCGGACTGCCGTCCTCGGCGGGCGACCACCACCGGCGGGAGCGCCGGCGCCGGCGGCACGCCGGCATCCACCGCCATGGCCTCGAGCGCCGCCACCAGCGTCTCCGGCGCGACCTGGTGCCAGCGTCCGTCGGCGAGGCGGAAACCGCTCGCGATCCCGTGCGTCTCCGCCCGCCGCCGTAGTTCCTCCACGTGCATGCTGTGACCATACCGCTGAGGACGCTCGGCGCCTCCGGTGTCGAGCACCAGCGGCCTTGTCAGGACGAGTCGGTTGCTCGAACGCGGTGGGCGACCTCGGCCGCTTGCGGTGTGGACGCCGACGGGGGGCCGGCCTGAGGGTGAAGGGCGTTGAGGAGGGTGACCGCAAGCAGCGCGCAGGCGAGCAGGACGCTGCCGGCGACCAGGTAGCCGGCGTGAAGGCCGGAGATGAAGGCAGCGCCGACCAGCCGCCGGCCAGGCGGGTCGGTCACCTGGAAGCCGCCGGTGGTGACGCTTGCGTGGGCACGGACGGCGGGTGGGAGCGCGGCACGGAAGCGGCTGGCGAAGACCGCACCGAGCAGGGCGATGCCGACCGCACCGCCGACTTGGCGGCTGGTGTTGAGGATGGCCGAGGCGAGACCAGACTGCGTCTGGGGCATGCCGGCCACCGCCGCGGCCGCGATGGGCGCCATGATGAGGCCGAGCCCGCCGCCGAACAGCGTGAAGATCCACCAGATGCCGCTGTAGGCGGTGTCGACCCGGAGGCCGAGCAGGAGCAGCAGCGCGCTCCCGGCCATGGTGGTGCCGAGCGCGATCGGCAGCCGCGGGCCGCGGGTCCCGGCGAGCCGCCCCGCCAGCGGCGCGACGGCGACGATCGCGAGCGTCGCGGGCAGGGCGAGCAATCCCGTTTCGAACGCCGAGTAGCCGCGGATCTGCTGGAAGTACAGGGTGTTGAAGAAGGTGAAGCCCAGCAGGGAGAAGAACGTCAGGAACGCGATCAGGTTGGTGGCCGAGAACGACGCCGAGCGGAAGAAGCGGAGCTCGAGCATGGCGAAGACCAGCGCATAGGCGTCGACGACCACTGCAGACCTGAGACGCTGGCGCCGAGGTGGCGCTGGATCGAGGGCAGGGCGTTGTTCACGATGGTCATGTCGAGCAGCACCATGAACAGCCCGAAGCAGCTCACTGCCAGGGTGAGCAGCTTGGTCCGGCGGTCCTCCCTGAACATTCACGGACTCCTCTCGGCTGAGGAGCTTGCGGCGATGAGCGGCTCGACCTCGTCGAGCCAGGCGAGCTGGCCCTCGACGCAGTGCACCCCGTACAGGGCGGTGGCGTGCCGCCACAGCGCGCCTGGGTCGCTCTTGAGCCGTGCCACCGTGGCCGCATAGCGGCCGCGCAGCGCCTGGAGGCGGGCGCGTTCCTAGAAGGCGTCCACGTTGACGAGCGGTTCCTTGATCCCATCCGGGTCGTCGACGTTGCTCCAACCCAGGTTGCCGGCCTGTTGCAAGGCGCGCTTGACCGCGGCGGGGCTCGCTGTCGGGTGCGACGCCTTGTAGAGCGCCCCGGCCCCGGCCACGTGCGGGGTGGCCATCGAGGTGCCGCTCAGGGTTGCGTAGCCACCCTTCTTGTAGGTGGAGAAGATGCACACCCCAGGAGCGATCAGGTCGACGTCCGGACCGAAGTTGGAGAAGTTCGCCAACGTGTCGTCCTCGTCCGCGCGGCAGGTCGGCGACCCCAGCCCGCCTGGCTTGCCGTCGAAGTCGGCCAGCGCCGACACGGTGATGACCTCGTCATAGGCGGCCGGCACGTGGTTGGCGGCATCGTCGGCCGAGTTGCCGGCGGCCACCGCGTAGGTCACCCCGGCCGCCACGGAGTTGCAGATGGCATCGTGCAACGGGTCACCGGTGGTGCAGCCCGACCCTGCCGGCTCGGTCCCCGTGCCGCCCAGGCTCATGTTGGCGACCTCGATCACGTCCTTGTGGGCGGTCACCCAGTCCACCCCACAGATGACGCTGGCGAAGCTGCCCGAGCCGGCGGGGTTGAGCACCCGAACCGCCCACAGGCGCGCCCCCGGAGCGACCCCCACCACGCCGATGTCGTTGTCCTTGGCGCCGATGGTGCCGGCCACGTGGCTGCCGTGGCCGTTGCCGTCGTTGAAGCTCTTCCCGGTCGAGCAGTTGACCCCGCCCACCACGTTCAGATCCGGATGGGTGATGTCGATGCCGGTGTCGATCACGGCGACGTCGACGTCGACGCTGCCCGCGCCGTTCCCGGACACGGTGCTGGAGAGCTCCCCGTCGACCCGGTCGATCCCGGTCGGCAGGACCTGGGCGTCGATGTGCACTGGCCGGTCCTGGCTGACGTAGGCGACGCGCGGGTCGGCCCGCAACGCCTGGGCGTCCGCGGCCGACATGGTGGCGCTGTAGCCCTTGAGCGCGCGGCTGTAGACGTGATCGACCACAAGGCCGCGGGCCCGCGCCTGCTCGGCGGCGACAGCTCCAGCGGAGCCGACCGAGCCTCTGAGCACCACGATGTACCCACTGGTTGGTGCCGCGCCCGCGGTCGGCAGCCAGACCACGGCCGCGACGAGCAGGGCCACAACCGCTCCGAGCAACACACGTACCCGCATGCTCACTCCCTTCCAGCAGCTCCCGCGGGAACCCGATCCACCAACCGGTAAGTCATATCTGATCCCAAACCAAGTTGAAAGTCACAGATGACGAAGAAACCTGCCGCCGGTGGTGTTCTCAGCACCTGGCCAACAGGGCCAGCCAGGCCCCGCCCGCCGGGCGAGGGCGGCGAAGTCCGTCTCCGTCATACCTCGCCCTCGCTTCGCCCGCGCTCCTGCAAGATCCAGCTGTTGCCGTCGGGGTCGCTGAAGTCGGCGAACGAGCCGTAGTCGCGGCGATCGGGATCCGGACCCGGCATCCACCCGCCCGGCTCGAGATGGCGGATCTCGCTGACGTCCACCCCACGTTCGAGGAGCTCGGCACGCATGATCTCGATGTCGGAGACGACCAGGTGCAGCCCCTGGACCGACCCCGGCGCCGCCTTGGTGATCCCCTTCCCGACAGCGATCGAGCACGCCGAGCCCGGCGGCGTCAGCTGCACGACACGGAACTCGTCGCCGGCACGGTGGTCGACGTCCAGCTTGAAGCCGGCCTTCTCGACGTAAAAGGCCTTGGCACGGTCCACGTCCGCGACGGGAACCAGCACAAGCTCGAGCTTCATCTCCATGAAGCAGCCTCCATGTGTCGTCAGCCTCAGATCATTTGCGAGAATAGCCCTATGACAGAATCCAGGATCGTCGTGGCGCATCGGGAGCACCTGTGGTGGCTGCTCGCCGAGGCTGCCCAGCTCGAGCACATGATCATGTGCCAGTACCTCTTCGCGGAGCTCAGCCTCAAAGAAGGTGCCGGCGAAGGACTGACCGGCGAGCAGGCCGAGGCGGTGGAGCGGTGGCGCAAGACGCTCCGCGGCATCGCCGTGGAGGAGATGCTGCACGTGGCGCTGGTTGCCAACCTGATGACGGCGATCGGCGCCGCGCCCGCTTTCGGCCGTCCGAACTTCCCGCAACGCTCCGGGTACTTCCCCTCCGGGGTGCAGCTGGACCTGCTGCCATTCGGCGAGAGGGCGCTGCGGCACTTCCTCTACCTGGAACGACCCGAAGGCATGGAACGCCAGGACGCCGAGGGGTTCGTCCCGGTCGCTCCCCCGCGCGACCCGGTGGACGCCGACGAGCTACTGCCCCGCGGTCAGGAGTTCACCACCGTCGGGCATCTCTACCGCGGCATCGCTGACGGGCTGCGTGGCCTGGCCGAACGGCTCGGCGAGCGGGCCGTCTTCGTCGGCTCTCCCCGCGCCCAGGCCACGGCGGAGCTGTTCCGCTGGCCACAGCTGATCGCGGTCACCGACCTCGCCTCGGCGCTTGCCGCCGTGGAAGAGATCATCGAACAGGGTGAGGGCGCTCGCGGCGACTGGCGCCAGGCACACTACGGCAGATTCCTCGCCGTCTGGGAGGAGTACCACGCACTGCGGCAACGTGATCCGTCGTTCGAGCCGGCCCGCCCGGTACTGCCTGCGTACACCCGCCAGCCTTTCGACATCCCCACCCCGCAGCCGATCATCACCGACTCGCTGGCCCACCACATCGGCGAGCTCGCCGCGCTCGGCTACGAGATGGTGCTCCAGATGCTGGTCCGGTTCTTCACCCACACCGACGAGACCGACGAACAGCTCAGGACGCTCATCGGCGCGGCGATCGGGCTGATGGCAGGGGTCCTCCGGCCGCTCGCCGCGTCACTCACCACACTCCCTGTCGGAGCAGCGCATCCGGGCCGCACGGCCGGGTTCACCTTCGAGATGTACTACACGATGGGCAATCTTGTGCCCTGGCGCGAACCCGCGTGGGCACTTCTCTACGAACGGATGTCGCTGCTCGTGGCCCGGTGCACCGCAGCCACCGACGCGCACGGTCCGCACGAGGCCGTGCAAGCGGCCCACGATCGTGCGGCAGCGATCACCGCCGCTCTCGCCGCCCAGGTACCCGCGGACCTACGCGCTCGCCGGTCCTAGCGAGCGCCTTTGCGCATTTCACCGCCCTTGAGACGCTCGGCGCGGGCTGGAGGACGGTAAGGAGCTGGGCGCTGGCGGGTTGATGTTCGTTCGTTTCTTTCAACCATGGCTGGTCGGGCAGCTCGAGCACCCGGATGCGCTCTTCGATCCGGTTGTCAACGCACCCGCCCGGCTGGACCCCGCGTTCATAACAGAACTGTCATGCCAGGCGGCCACCACCCTGCTCAATTGGGGACTCTTTCACGTGGCTGAATGACAATGCTGTTACCTTGCTGAACTGGGCGATATAGCGCCCTAGCGTGACCCTGCACGGGACTGGCTTTCGCACTCCACATCGGCAGGCGAGGGAGGTCATCATGAACCGCGAGGTCGTCTTGAACCGCAGGGTCCGGGTGGGACGGACAGTGGTCGTCCTGGGATGCACGATCGCGCTGGGGCTGGCGCTGACAGGGTGCGCCAAGGGCCACACGACGACCCCGGCCGCCGCGGCGTCGAACTCTGGCACGGGGCTGACGACCTACAACGTCTCGGTGCAGAAGTTCAAGTACAGCGGCCTGCCCGACTCGATCAAGTCGGGCCCGATGCTGGTCGCCTTCAGCAACCACGAGACCTTCCAGATCACCCACGAGATGGTGCTGGTGGGGCTGCCTGCCGGCAAGAGCGCTCAGGACGTCATCGCCGCCGCGAAAACGAGGGGCGACAAGTCCGAGGATGACTGGCTGCACTTCGGCGAGGTCGCCGACGTGAACACCGGCGCGACCATTGCCAGCGTGTTCTCGCTGCCGCCGGGCACCTACGCGATCGCCTGCTGGCAGACGGGCACGCCGGAGGGCAAGGCGGAGGGCGGCCCGGTGCACCTCACCATCGGCATGATCCACCAGTTCACGGTGACCTGATCGTATGGTCCGCCGTTCCGGCGCCACCGCCGCGTTCCTTTCTGGCGCCCTGCTGCTCGCCGGCTGCGCGCAGCAGGGCGCCAGCACCCAGGGGCAGGACATCCACGACCTGTACGTGCGCATCGCTATCCTTGCGACGCCGGTGTTCGTCGGGGTGGAGGCGTTCCTGCTGTGGTGCGTGTTCCGTTACCGCAAGCGCGACGACCAGCCGGCCCCCCAGGGTGCTGGCAGCGGCAGGATCCTCGCGGTCTTCTTTGCGGTCCCGACCGTGATCATCGCGGTGCTGTTCCCCTTCGGGGAGCAGACCCTCAGCTACGTGCAGCACCGGGAGAAGCATCCCGACGTGGTGATCAACGTCGACGCCTTCCAGTGGCAGTGGACCTTCACCTACCTCAACGAGGGCCTGGTCACCAGCGGCAAGACGCTGGTCAAGCCGGCCGTCATGGAGGTCCCGGTCAACCAGACCGTCCACATCCACCTGCAGTCGCGCGACGTGATGCACGAGTTCTACGTGCCCGCGCTGTTATTCATGCGCAACGCCATCCCCGGGCACCCGAATGATTTCGACTTCACCCCGACCAAGCTCGGTACCTACCCTGCCCAGTGCGCCGAGTTCTGCGGGCTGTGGCACTCGAAGATGACCTTTGTCCTCAAGATCGTCTCGCCACCCGACTACGCTGCCTGGATCCAGAGCGAGAAGGCCGCGGCCCTCAATGTGTCCTGCCCGCCCGGCCCCGCGGCGGTGCAGCTCGTGGCGCAGAACACGACCTGGAACACCGGCTGCATCGCAGTCCCCGGCAACACGCCGTGGTCGGCCACGGTGAACAATAAGGACGCCGGCATCGATCACACCTTCGCGGTCTTCGACTCGAGCAAGCTCAAGCTCAAGTACTTCGAGAGCCCGCCGGTGGCCGGACCGTCGACCGCGACCTTCCAGCTCGTCCCCCTCCGGCCCGGGAGGTACTATTTCGAATGCACCATCCATGGTCCGTCCATGTCGGGCACGCTGATCGTCCGCTAGGGAGGCGTCATGGCGATCACTGAGGTGCAACCGCCCGCGCTTGCCCCGGAGCCGTCACCCGCCACTCGGCTGCTGGCGTGGCTCACCACCACGGACCACAAGAAGATCGGGATCCTCTACTTCTGGAACTCGTTCGCGATCTTCGCGATCGCCGGGGTGATGGCGCTGCTGATGCGCACCGAGCTGGCGCAGCCGGGCATGCAGCTCCTCTCGGTGCACGCCTACAACCAGGTCTTCACCCTGCACGGCACGCTGATGATCTTCCTGTTCATCTTCCCGGTCCTGGCCGGCTTCGGGAACTACTTCGTGCCATTGCAGATCGGCGCACTGGACATGGCGTTCCCGCGGGTCAACGCGCTGTCGTTCTGGCTGCTGCCGGTCTCGGCGCTGACGATCCTGTCCGGGTTCCTCGCCAAGGGCGGGGCGGCCGCCTCGGGCTGGACCAACTACGTGCCGATCTCGGTGCAGCAAGGCGCCGGCGAGGACCTCTGGATCGCCGGGCTGATGCTCGCCGGCGTCGCCTCCATCCTCGGCGCGATCAACTTCATCGTCACCATCCTGCGGCTGCGCACGCCCGGCATGACCATGCTGCGGATGCCCATCTTCACCTGGGCCACGCTCGCCACCTCGCTGCTGGTGGTGCTGGCTACGCCGGTGATCACCGCCGGGCTGGTGATGCTGTTCGCCGACCGGCGGCTGGGCACCACCTTCTTCAACCCGGCCCGCGGCGGTGACGTGCTGCTGTGGCAGCACGTGTTCTGGTTCTTCGGCCACCCCGAGGTCTACATGCTGATCCTGGCCGCCTGGGGCATGATCAGCGAGATCATCCCGGTGTTCTCCGGCAGACCGCTGTTCGGCTACACCGGCGTGGTGCTGTCGTTCGTGCTGATCACCGCGCTGTCGTTCAGCGTGTGGGCGCACCACATGTTCGTCACCGGTCAGGTCGAGCTGCCGTTCTTCTCGGTGACGACCGAGCTGATCTCGATCCCCACCGGGGTGCTGTTCTTCAACTGGCTCGCCACCATGCGCAAGGGCAAGCTCCGCTTCGAGCCGCCGATGCTGTTCGCGCTCGGCTTCGTGGCGATGTTCCTGATCGGCGGGCTGGACGGCGTGTGGATGGCGTCGCCGGCGATGGACTTCGCAATCCACGACACCTACTGGGTGGTCGCCCACATCCACTACGTGCTGTTCGGCGGCACGGTGTTCGGGATCATGGCCGGGATGTACTACTGGTTCCCGAAGATCTGCGGGCGGATGCTGTCGCGCCGCTTGGGCCAGTGGCACTTCTGGCTGCAGTTCATCGGCTTCAACCTCACCTTCTTTCCGATGCACCTGCTCGGCCTGCGGGGCATGCCGCGGCGCATCGCCGACTACCCGCCCGACCGCGGCTGGACCTTCCTCAACTCGCTGGCCACCCTTGGGGCGTTGGTGATCGCCCTGGCGATGCTGGTGTTCCTGGTCAACGTGATCGTCACCCTGCGCAAGCCACGCAGCGCGCCGGCCGACCCGTGGGACGGCCACACGCTCGAGTGGGCGACCTCGTCGCCGCCGCCGGCCCACAACTTCGACCGGCTCCCGCCGGTACGGTCGAACCGGCCCGTGTACGACGCGCGCGTGGGCGTCCAGGCTCGAGCCGAAGGAGCGGAGGCATGAGCAGCCCCGCTGTCCCGGTCCCGTCGAGCGACGAGCGCGCGGTCGCCAGCACCTCGAGCTCAGTCCTCGGCATGGTGCTGTTCGTCGCCTCGGAATCGATGTTCTTCGCCGCGTTCTTCGGCGCCTACGTCACCACCTACGTGAACCAGAAGGTCTGGCCACCTGCCAACACCCCGGCGCCCCCGCTGGGGCTGCCCACGGCGGCGGTGGCCAGCCTGGTCCTGTCGGGGCTGCTGCTCCAGGGCGCGCTCCGGGCGGGCCGGCGCGGGCTTCCGGACATGGTCAGCCGCTGGCTCGTTCTCACCCTGGCCGCCGGCGCCGCCTCGGTGGCGCTGACCCTGATCAGCTACTCCGAGGTCAGCTTCGGCCTCCACGCGGGCATCTTCGCCTCGCTGTTCTACCTGATGACCGGCCTCGGGCTGGCGCACGTGGCCGGCGGCGTCGTGCTGCTCGCGCTGGTCGCCGTGCAGAGCCTGACCGGGCGGCTCGCCCTGGTGCGCTACCAGCCGGTCCAGGCGGCCGTCGTGTACTGGAACTTCGTGGTCGTCCTGGGGTTGGTCATCTACGTCGTGTTCTACGTCGTGACCAACACCGGCGGATAGCGGGAGGGCGCCAGGTGAGGCTGTACGCGCGGGTCGCTCTGCTGCTCGGCGGTTTTCTGCTCGCCGCCGGGCTGGTCTACGGGGGGACCAACAAGGAGCGGATCGGGCTCGTGCTGCTGCTGCTCGCCGGCAGCGGCTTCGCCTACCTGGGCCTGTACGCCCGGCGGGCGGTCAGGGCGGCCGACCGGGCCGCGCCCAAGGCCGCCGGAGCCGAGCCTGAGCGTCCGGAGGCCCAGGTGCCCACGGCCGCTCCCCACGTCGAAGAGGTGCGCCCCACAATCTGGCCGCTGGTGTTCTCACTTGCCGGCGCCGGCATCGTCGCCGGGGTCCTGGCGAGCCACTGGATCCTGCTCGCCGGCGGCCTGCTCGCCGCGGCCGCGGCCGTCGGCTGGTTCCTCGAGGTGCTCGCCCAGCGGCAGGAGCACCCCTGACCGTCAGGTGGTGAGGGCACGCTCAGGCGCGCACGAGCACGACCACGACGAGCACCACCATCACCGCGAGGATCGCGAGGAACACGGTGGCATGGAGCTGTGTCGGGCTGGGGCTGGGCAGGTCGGCGGGGTTGCAGGTACGGCAGACCGAGTGGCCCCAGGGCACCACCTTGCCGCAGCGGATGCAGCGGTCGTTCATCTGGGTCGCGCCTCCATGCCGAGGCGGGCGTCGATCCTTACGGCCTCCCGTTCCTCCTGCCGCAGCCAATCGAGAAGGACCAGCCCGAGGGCGGGGACCATGACGAGCATGCCGGCCGAGCCCATGATCGTGCCGGCGAGGCGCTGGTCGTCGAGAGCCGCGGGCCCCAGCGCGGCCTGGTAGCTCGGGTACAGGACCTGGTTGGCGCCCCACATCGCCAGGCCGAGGAAGCTGGCCTGCGGCATGGCCAGGAACAGGTACAGCAGCCGCGCCGGGTGGGTCAGGCGCTTGGGGCTCGGGTCGACGCCGGCGACCGGCGACCAGAACAGTGCCGCGGAGGCGACGTAGAGCAGGTGCTCCAGGGCGTGGACGCCGGCCGAGCGCACGGCCGCCTCGTACAGCGGCGAGAAGTGGCTCCCCCACAGCACCAGGGCGAACTGCGCCCACGCCACCGGCGGCGCGGTGAGCAGCCGCACTGTCCGGCTGCGCAGCAGCGGCACCAGCCAGCGCCGCCGGAACGCCGGCGTGGCGGCGCGCAGGGCCACCGTGACCGGCGCCCCGAGCACCAGCAGGGCAGCGGCGACCATGGTGAGCAGCAGGTGCTGGACCATGTGAACAGCGAGCCTCGTGTCCGCGTAGGTATCGATCGGCGACTGCAGCGCGACCCAGAGCACGACCAGGCCACCCAGGAAGCAGGCGGCACGGTTCGCCAGCTTCCGGTCAGGCCGCCGCACCCTGCGCACGCCACGCAGATACAGCGCTCCGGTGGCCAGCAGCGCCGCGACCACAGTCGGGTCGAACGTCCACCCGCTGAGCAGGCCGGTCACTTCTCCGCCGCCCGGGGTGGCGTGGGCGGGAACGGCAGCAGGATCTCGAACACGCTGCCCTGACCGAGGGCGCTCCGGACCCGGGCCGACCCGCCGTGGGCCTCGGCGATCGCCTTGACGATCGCCAGGCCGAGGCCCGCGCCGCCACGGTCGCGGCTGCGGCCGGTGTCGAGCCGGGCGAAGCGGTCGAAGATCTGCCTGAGCTGCGGCCTCGCGATACCCGGGCCGGAATCGGCGACCGTGATCGCCACCCGGTCGCTCTCGCGCCTGATGCCGAGGCGGATCTCGTCGCCGGGGTCGGTCTGCTTCACCGCGTTCTCGATGAGCGCGTCCAGCGCCGTGCCGAGACGGTCGGGGTCGGCCAGCACCACGGCGGCCACACTGTTCTCCAGCACCCAGCGGCGCTCGGTGGGTGCCCAGCGGCTGCAGGCCTCGACCAGGAGCCGGTCGACCGCGGTGGGCGATCTGGTCAGGAAGTCGGGATCGGCGGAGGACGCCAGCAGCAGCAGCCGGTCGGCGAGGCGCCGCAGGCGCAGCAGCTCGTCCACGATGATGCTCGCGTCCTCGGCGCGCTCCGGGTCCCGGCTCTCGCGCGCGAGCAGCTCGGCATGGCCGATGGCGATCGTGATCGGCGTGCGCAGCTCGTGCGACGCATCCTGCACGAACTGCCGCTGCCGCTCGAGCAGCCGCCGGTTCGCCTCGGAGGCTTGGTGCTCACGCTCCATGGCGGTCACGCGGCGGCGCGCGTGCCAGACCATCGCCAGGAACATCGCCGCCATCAGCGGCACCTCGGTGAGCTCCCCCGGCGGCTGGAACGACCCGGAGATCTCGTGCGTGAGCACGGCGCCGGTCGTGGCGACCACCGCGGCCAGCACCCAGCCGGTGCGCTCAAAGCTCCAGACCCGGAAGCCGTAGACCAGCGTCAGGCTCACCCAGATGAAGTGGAACGGGACCGTCTCCCAGGACGGCAACAGCCACATCGCGCCGAGGTTGGCCAGCGCGAAGCCGGCCCAGGCGACCTCGAGCCAGAGGAACCGGCGCAGGGGCCACTCCCAGCGCCCGGCGACGTCCTCAGCCACCATCGATCCGGTACCCCTGGCCACGCACCGTCCTGATCACCTCTGCACCGAGCTTGGCCCGCAACCTGCCGATGTAGACGTCGACGACATTGGACCCGGAGTCGAAGTAGTAGTGCCAGACCGACGACAGCAGCCGCTCCTTGGAGACGATCTGGCCGGCATTCCGCATGAGCTCGCAGAGCAGCAGGAACTCACGCTCGGCGAGCGGCACCGGGCCGGTGCCGCTGTCGGCCTCGCGACGGACCATGTCCAGTTTGAGGCATCCGGCCTCCAGCCTGGTCTCGGTCCTGCTCCGGGCGAGGACCCGCAGGTGCGCCCGCACGCGGGCGAGCAGCTCGTCCAGCGAGAAGGGCTTGGCCAGGTAGTCCCCGGCACCCGCCTCCAGGCAGCCCACCTTGGTGGCGGTCTCCGTCAGGCAGGACACGATGATCACCTGCTGCGATGGCAGCCTGCGGACGATCCTGCGCAGCACCGCCGGGCCGTCGAGGCCGGGCATGAGCAGGTCGAGGATGATCAGGTCGTAGACGCCGGTGAGCGCCATGCGGAGCCCGTCCGTGCCGTTGTCGGCCGCGTCCACGGCGAAGCCGGCGGCCCGCAGCCCTCTCGACACAAAGCGCAGCACTCGCTGCTCGTCGTCGATCAGCAGGATCCTGGCCGCCCGGGCTGTCTGAGGCGTGCTCTCTTCCGGTCGCGGATGCATCCCTATTGTGCCCTCCGGCTGAGTCTAGGCCGCTGCGGCTGGCACGCCTAGTGACAACACTGTTAGGGGTCGAAGGACCAGCCCTCCGCCTGAGCCGCGTCGTCGCCGATCGAGCCGAGGCGGATCGCGCCTGGGCCTGGGCGCGGCTCGACCTGCCGCATCGTGGCGAGGTCGTGGCCCGCCTCGCAGCGCAGCACCGCGTGCACCTGGGTTTCGCAGCCGGCGTGGACGGTGCGAAGCGGCGGGCCGCTGGGGTCGGCGAGGTAGCGGTCGCCCCAGTCGCGCACGGCGACCAGCACCGGGTACAGGTCAAAGCCCTTGTCGGTCAGGCGGTATTCGTGGCGCACTCGGGCGCCCGGTTCGCGGTAGCGCTCGCGCCGCAGGATGCCGTGGGCGACCAGGCTGGCGAGCCGCTTGGTGAGCACCTGCCGCGGGATCCCGGTGCGCTCGCGCAGGTCGTCGAAGCGCCGCACCCCGGTGAAGACCTCGCGCAGGACGACCACGGTCCACCTCTCGCCGAGGATCTGCATCGCCCGGCCGATGGTGCAGTTGTCGATCGACCAGTTCAGGACTTCGGGACGCATGGCAGCATGCTAGGTCTTGTTGACAGACCCAGCAAGCGCTGACATGCTGCGTCCATGAATGAGACTCAGACGGCGACGCGGAGCCGGACCTTCTCGTGGTCCGACCCGGCGCTCACCGCCGCGCACCTCGGCCGCCGCAGCGGACTGGACCTGCTCCGGGCGATGGTCTCCGGCGAGCTCCCCTCCCCACCCGTCATGCACCTGCTCGGCGTCGAACGGTTGGAGGTCGACGAGGGCCGGGCCGCGGTGGTCATGACCCCACAGGAGTTCCACTACAACCCGCTGGGCACGGTGCACGGCGGGATCCTCGCAACGCTGCTGGACACGGCCACGGGGTGCGCGGTCCACTCCACACTGCCCGTCGGCGTCGGCTATACCTCGCTGGACCTGACCACCAAGTTCCTCCGCCCCGTCACGGTCGCCTCCGGAGCGTTGCGCTGCGAGGGGGTGGTGATCTCGCGGGGCCGGACCACGGCGCTGGCCGAGGCCCGGCTCACCGATGCGAAAGGCCGCCTGGTCGCGCACGCCACCTCGTCGTGCCTGCTGTTCGAGACCGGTGCCGACTGATCCCCCGACGAGTGCCACCGGGGAGTGAACGAGGTGTCGATACAGAGGTTGGC
>WNGF01002607.1_pt1 | contig 67612 bp, 60 predicted proteins | sample 5400641 | NCBI WGS metagenome assembly WNGF01 (sample SAMN13153371, study PRJNA577476) | soil metagenome | isolation source: 80 cm soil or saprolite under grassland replicate 2 | place: USA:California | collected 2016-06-15
GTGCGATTCTGTGGATAACTTCCTGTCCGGTCGGTATCCAACGGAGAGTCGAGCGATGGCTGTGAGGAACCCAGCGAGCTCCAGCGACGGCGGAGGAGGGCTGATGGCGCTCCGCCCGGCTGGCTGAGCCGAGATGCCGATCGACGAAGCGCTGCAAGGCGGCCGAGTGGTCGGCTAGGCTGCACTCCATGCGCTATCCCTCGACCACCCGTCTCGATCTGGTCGAGACGCTGCATGGAGTTCAGGTCACCGATCCCTATCGCTGGCTCGAGGATCCGGCCACCCCAGAGACCGTCGCCTGGAGCCAGGCCCAGGCCGAGCTGTTCGACGGGTGGATGGCCGGCTGTCCCGGCCGCCGTGTGCTCCGCGACCGGGTGGGCAGGCTGCTGGCCGCGGGCCTCGTGAGCGCGCCGGCGGTGCGCGAGCGGTGGTTCTTCGAGCGGCGCCGCGGCGACCAGGAGCACCCGGTCCTGCTGGTGCGGGAGGCGGACGGGTCCGAGCGGGTGCTGATCGACCCCAGTGCCCTGTCCGAGGAAGGCACCGTGACCCTGGACGGATGGTTCGTGTCGCTGGAGGGCACCAGGCTCGCCTACCAGCTCTCTGAGGGCGGCGACGAGGAGCCGCTGCTGTGGGTGCTGGACGTCGGCACCGGCGAGGTGGTGGAGGGGCCGATCGAGCGGACCCGTTACTGCGTGGTGGCGTGGCTGCCCGGCGGCGAGGAGTACTTCTACGGACGCCGCCTGGAGCCGGGGCAGGTGCCGGAGGGCGAGGACCAGTTCCACCGGCGTGTCTGGCGCCACCGCGTCGGGCAGCCCACCGACAGCGACGTGCTGGTGTTCGGGGAAGGGCGCGAGAAGACCGAGTACCACGACCTCAACCTCTCCGACGACGGCCGCTGGCTGGTCGTCGGCGCCTCTCTGGGCACGGCGCCGCGCAACGACCTCTACATCGCCGACCTGCAGGGCGACGGGGTCCTGCGGCCGGTCCAGGAGGGCGTCGACGCCGAGACCCGGGGCGGGGTCGAGCGCGACGGGCGGCTGTGGCTGCGGACCAGCCTGGGCGCCCCGCGCTTCCGGGTGGTGGTCGCCGACCCGGCCGATCCCGCGCCCGGCCACTGGCGTGAGGTGGTCGGGGAATCAGAGGGGGTGCTCGACGGCTTCGTGCTGACGGACGACGCGGTGGTGGTCGCGCGGACGCTCCACGCGGTCGGCGGCGTGCAGGTGCACGACCGCTCCACAGGCGAGCAGCGCGCCAGCGTGCCGCTGCCGGGACCCGGCTCGGTGATCGGCCTGACCGCCCGTCCGGACGGCGGCGACGAGGCCTGGATCGGCTACAGCGACTTCACCACCCCGCCGATGGTGTTCCGCTACCAGGTGTCGAATGGAGCGCTGACGACCTGGATGGACGCTCCGGGCACGGTGGAGCTCCCGGAGATCGTCGCCACCCAGCGGACCTACCGGTCCAGGGACGGCACCGAGGTCCGCATGTTCGTGCTGCACCGCCGTGGTCTGGAGCCCGACGGCGCCCAGCCGACGATCCTGTACGGCTACGGCGGCTTCAACATCGCGCTGACCCCTTCCTACAGCGCCACCATCGGCGCCTGGGTGGAGCAGGGCGGCGTGTACGCGATCGCCGGCCTTCGCGGGGGCAGCGAGGAAGGCGAGGCGTGGCACCGGGCGGGGATGCGCGAGCACAAGCAGAACGTGTTCGACGACTTCGCCGCCGCCGCGGAGCACCTGATCCAGGCCGGCTACACGCGACCGGACCGGCTGGCCATCTCCGGCGGGTCCAACGGGGGCCTGCTGGTCGGCGCCACCCTGACCCAGCGGCCCGAGCTGTTCCGCGCGGTGGTGTGCAGCGCGCCGCTGCTCGACATGATCCGTTACGAGCGCTTCGGGCTCGGGGTCACCTGGAACGACGAGTATGGCCGCGCCGACGACCCGGTCGAGTTCGGCTGGCTGTACGCCTACTCACCGTATCACCACGTGGTCAAGGGCACGGACTATCCGGCGGTGCTGTTCACCGTGTTCGAGTCCGACAGCCGCGTGGACCCGCTCCACGCCCGCAAGCTGTGCGCCGCCCTGCAGTGGGCCACCGACTCCGGCCGGCCGATCCTGCTACGCGCCGAGCGCGAGGTCGGCCACGGCGCCCGCTCGGTCGCGCGCATGGTCGACCTCCAGGCCGACGTGCTCGCCTTCATCGCCGACGAACTCGACCTGCCCGTGAGGGAGCCCGGCCTGGCGGCCGCCTCGCCGTAGGGTCCAGGGGTCCTCCTGGACCGGCTGGTATCAGGGGGGTGGGGATGTGGCTCTGGCGGTGCGGATGGCGGCGGCCAGCTCGGCGGTGAGCGCCCGAACGCCTTCGACGCCGTCCTGGCCGAGCCGGTGCACCAGGGCGGTGCCCACGATCACGCCGTCGGCGAACCTAGCGACGGTGGCCGCCTGCTCGGGGTTCGACACGCCGATGCCGACGCACACCGGCCGGTCGCTGTGGCGACGGACCCGGCCGACCAGGTCCTCGACGCCCGCCGCCAGCGCGGCGCGCAAGCCGGTCACGCCGAGGGTCGCCTGCGCGTAGATGAACCCACGGCCGGCGCGTGCCACCGCTTCGAGCCGTGCGTCGGTCGAGGTCGGGGCGGCCAGGAAGATCGGCGCGATGCCGACTCGTCCGGCCGCGGCCAGCCAGTCCCCCGCCTCCTCCGGTGGCAGGTCGGGCACGACCGCGCCGCAAGCGCCCGCGGCGGCCAGGTCGCCGGCGAACCGCTCCACCCCGCGGTGGGCGATCAGGTTGTAGTAGAGCAGCAGCACCACCGGCGGCACGGCCGGGTCCGCGGTGAGCTCCGCGACCATCGCCAGCACGTCGTCGAGGCGGGAGCCGCGGTCGAGCGCGGCCTGCACGGCCCGCTGGATCACCGGCCCGTCGATGAGCGGGTCCGAGTACGGCGGGCCCACCTCGAGCACGTCGGCGCCGGCCTCCGCCATCGCTCGAAAGGCCGCCAGCGCCGTGTCCCGATCGGGGTAGCCGGCCACGCCGTAGGTGACGAGGGCGGCGCGGCCCTGCTCGCCAGCCTCGGCAAGCCTCGCCTCCAGCCGCTCCGCCGGCGGCCGCCACGCCGCCGCCGATCCTGGTGCCGACCGCGCGACCGCTGCCGGCGTGGGTGAGGTGGTCACCGGCCCACCTCCTCGCCGAGGATGCGGGCGACGGTCTCGACGTCCTTGTCCCCTCGGCCGGACAGGCACAGCAGCACGCGCGTACCCGGCTGGACGTCGCCTTCCCGCGCGGCTGTGGCCAGCCACGCGATGGCGTGGCTCGGCTCCAGCGCCGGCAGGATGCCCTCGGTGCGGGCCAGCAGCTTGAAGCCCTCCAGCGCCAGGTCGTCGGAGACCTCGGTGTAGCGGATGCGGCCGCTGTCCTTCCAGAAGGCGTGCTCCGGCCCGGTCGCCGGGTAGTCGAGCCCAGCCGAGACCGAGTGCGTCGCCAGCACCTGGCCGTCGGAATCCTGGAGCACGTAGGAGCGCGCGCCGTGGAGCACGCCCGGTTCCCCGAAGGTGGTGGACGCGGCGTTGTCCCCGGGGCCTGGGCCGCGGCCACCGGCCTCGACGCCGACCAGAGGGACGTCGTCGTCGATGAAGGGCGCGAACATCCCCGCGGCGTTGGAGCCGCCGCCGACGCAGGCGACCACCAGCTGCGGCGGGGCGCCGATCGCCTCGCGGATCTGCGCCCTCGCCTCCTCGCCGATGACCCGCTGGAACTCGCGGACCATCAGCGGGAAGGGATGCGGCCCGACCACCGACCCGATCACGTAGTGGGTCGTCTGGACCGACTCGACCCAGTCGCGGAGCGCCTCGCTGACCGCGTCCTTGAGGGTCGCCGTGCCGGTGGAGACCGAGCGGACCTCGGTGCCGAGCAGCCGCATGCGCACGACGTTGAGATGCTGGCGGCGGGTGTCCTCTTCCCCCATGTAGACCACGCACTCCTGCCCGAGCAGCGCGGCCACCGTGGCGGTGGCGACGCCGTGCTGGCCGGCGCCGGTCTCGGCGATCACCCTCGGCTTGCCCATCCGCTTGGCCAGCAACTGCTGTCCGAGCGCGTTGTTGAGCTTGTGCGCACCGGTGTGGAGGAGGTCCTCGCGCTTCAGCCAGACCTCCAGACCGAGCTCGGCCGATAGGCGCCTGGCCAGCGTGAGCGGGGTGGGACGGCCCGCGTAGGAGCGGCGCAGGTCGTCCAGCTCCGCCAGGAACGACGGGTCGGCGATGGCGTCGTCGAACGCGGCGGCCAGCTCGTCCACCGCGGGCATCAAGACCTCGGGGACGAAGCGCCCGCCCCAGACGCCGAAGTGGCCGAGCGGGTCGGGCGGGTGCGGAACGGTCCGCGGCTCGACCGCGGTCCTTGCCGCAAGTGGCGGGACCGCGGTGCTGCGCCCCGGCGCCTCGGACGGCCCGGAGGCCTCGAGCACCGCGGACCGGTCGCGATCTGGTTCAGACATCGAGCAGGTTCCCTGAGAGGTAGTCGTCGTATGCCTTGAGGTCGAAGTGCCCGTGCCCGCAGAGGTTGAACACCAGCGTCTCCCGCGAGCCCTCCTCCTTGCAGCGCAGCGCCTCGTCGATCACGGCGCGGATCGCATGCGCAGGCTCGGGTGCCGGCAGGAGGCCCTCAGTGCGGGCGAACTGGACCGCCGCCTCGAAGACCTTGGACTGCGGGTAGGCCACGGCCTCGATCTGGCCCTCCTTGACGAGCAGCGACACCAGCGGCGAGTCGCCGTGGTACCGGAGCCCGCCGGCGTGGATCGGGGCTGGCACGAAGTCGGCGCCGAGCGTGTACATCCGCATCAGCGGGGTCATGCCCGCCTGGTCGCCGACGTCGTAGTCGAAGCGTCCCTTGGTGAGGGTGGGCGCCGCGGTCGGCTCGACCGCGACGAAGCGGGTGGCGAGCTTGCCCGCGAGCTTGTCGGCCAGCAGCGGGAAGCTGAAGCCGGCGAAGTTCGACCCCCCGCCCACGCAGCCGATCATCACGTCGGGCTGGACCCCGGCCTTGTCGAGCTGGGCCTTCAGCTCGAGCCCGATGACCGTCTGGTGGAGCAGCACGTGGTTGAGCACGCTGCCGAGCGAGTAGTGCGTGTCCGGCGAGGTCGCCGCGACCTCCACCGCCTCGGAGATGGCGATGCCGAGCGAGCCCGGCGAGTCCGGGTCGGCCGCCAGGACCGCGCGGCCGGCGTTGGTCTCTTCCGATGGGGACGGGACCACCCTGGAGCCCCAGGTCTCCATCAGCGAGCGCCGGTAGGGCTTGTTGTCGTAGGAGGTGCGGACCATGTAGACGGTGCACTCCATGTCGAAGCGGGAGCAGGCGAAGGCGAGTGCGCTGCCCCACTGGCCGGCGCCAGTCTCGGTGGTCAGCCGCCGGACGCCCTCCGCGGAGTTGTAGTAGGCCTGCGGGACCGCCGTGTTCGGCTTGTGGGAGCCGGCGGGTGAACCACCCTCGTACTTGTAGTAGATGCGGGCGGGCGTGCCCAGCGCCCGCTCGAGGTCGAGCGCGCGGATCAGCGGTGTGGGTCTCCAGATGCGGTAGGTGTCGAGCACGGTGCCCGGGACGTCGATCCACGGGTCGGTGCTGACCTCCTGCTGGATCAGGGCCATCGGGAACAGCGGGGCGAGCGCGTCCGGGCCGACGGGCTCCCTGGTCTGCGGGTGCAGGTAGGGGCTGGGCGCGCTGGGCAGCGACGGAATGATGTTGAACCAGGCCGTCGGCAGCTCGTCCTCGCCCAACAGGATCTTCCTCGGCTCGGCCATGTCATCCGTCCTTTGTCGCAGGGTTTTCACTGCCAGGTGCGGGCGATCGGGTGCGCCCGAGGAGCTCGGCCGCGGCCGCCTCGGGGTCGGGTGCCAGCACCAGCGCTTCGCCGACGAGCACCGCGTGGGCGCCGGCCCCGGCCACCGCCTCCACGTCCGCGCGGGTGCGGATGCCGCTCTCGGCCACCAGGGTGGCGCCGGGCGGCAGGGCCTCACGGACCATGGCGAAGCGCCGCAGGTCGACCGTGAGGGTCGCCAGGTCCCGCGCGTTGACGCCGATCAGGCCGGCCCCGGCCGCCGCGGCGACCGCCGCCTCCTCACGGGTGTGGACCTCGACGAGCGCGTCCAGCCCGGCAGCGCTCGCCTCGGCGAGCAGGTCGGCCAGCAGCGGCGGGTCGAGCGCCGCGACGATCAGCAGGACCGCGTCCGCTCCCCATGCCCGTGCCTCCCAGACCTGGTACGGGACGGTGACGAAGTCCTTGCGCAGCACGGGCAGGTCGACCGCGGCGCGGACCTTCTGGAGGTCCTCGGGGCTGCCCGCGAAATGGACCGGCTCAGTGAGCACGCTCACGCCGCTGGCGCCGCCGCCGCGATAGGCGCTGGCGAGGGCGGCCGGGTCGAGGTCCGGCCGCAGGTCGCCCTTTGACGGCGAGCGCCGCTTCACCTCGGCGATCAGCGCGATCCGGGGGCCACCCGCCGGGTCGCCAGCGCCGCGCGGCGGGCGCCCAGACGCCTGCCCCGCGCGATCGTCCGGCGCTCGGTCGCGTCCCCCACCGGCGCCGGCTCCGGTCAGGGCGGCGCGGAAGCCGCGAGCGGGCGGGGCGGCGGCGACCGCCCGCCGGAGCTCGGCGAGGGGCAGGTGCGCGGCGCGGTGCTCGGCGGCCAGCCGGGCGTCGGCGCTGGCGCGGTCGAGGAAGCTCGTTGGCGTGGACACGCGCCGATTCTATCGGTCTCGCCGTGGCCGCTCGACGCCGGCTCGGAATCTGTGGACAACCGGGATGGCGGGGCGGGCGGACCCGCGCGGCAGGCTATCGCGGCGTGGGCAATCCGTGCCCCGATGCGGCCCACGACGGCCGGCTCGACCGCGCGGGCGGCAGTGCGAGGCGGAAGGCGGTGCCGCCGCGGCCGGACTCGCGGCCGGACTCGGCGCGGACGGTGACCCCCATGGCGTCGCACAGCGCCTTGACGATCGCCAGGCCCAGCCCCGAGCCGACCGTGCGGGTGCCACGGTATCGCGACCAGAGGTAGCCGCGGTCGAACGCGCGGGGCAGGTCCTCGGCGGCGATCCCGGGGCCGCGGTCGACCACCGCGACCTCGACCCAGCCGCCGGCCAAGGGCCGGGCCGCGACCAGCACGGGATGGCCGGTCGGGCTCGACCGGGTGGCGTTGTCGAGCAGGTTGTCCAGGACCTGGCGGAGCCGCCCGGGGTCGACGCGGGCCAGCAGCGGCGTGTCCGGCACCTGCTGCTCCACGCTCACCCCCTGGGCGGCGGCGCGCTCCGCCGCGACGGCGACCGCCTCGCCGAGCACCGTGGTCACGTCGGCGTCGACGGGGCTCACCGCGAACTGCCCCCGACCGAGCCTCGCCAGGTCGATCAGGTCCTGCACGAGGCGGGCCAGCCGGAGCGTCTCGCCGTGGATGCGCTCGAGCGTCCGGTGGCGGGCGGGCGGGTCGGTGATGGTCCCGTCCAGCAGTGCCTCGGTGTAGCCCTGGACGGCGGTGAGCGGCGTCTTCAGCTCGTGGCTCACGCTGGCCAGGAAGGCGCGCTGCTCGCCCTGGCTGTGCTCGATGTCGGCCGCCATCTCGTTGAAGGCGGCGCCGACCTCGGCCACCTCGTCGTCGCCCTCCACCCGCACCCTGGTCGACAACTGCCCGGCGCCGAGCTGCCGCGCCGCTCCCGCCAGCCGGCGCAGCGGGGCGGTGAGCCGACCGGCGAGCAGCCAGGCGACCAGCGCCGCGATCGCCACGGCCAGCGCGGTTGCCAGCAGCAGCCGCCACGCCACCCCGCCGACCAGACCGATCCCGAGCCCGCCGAGGGAATGCGTCAGCAGGACGCCGTCGTAGCGAACCCCCTGCAGGTCGTCCTGGACCGGCTGCTGGAGCGGGGCGACCGCGTAGACGACGCTGCCGCGGCTGCCGGTCCTGACCGCCCCGCCGTCGAGGTCGACGCGCAGGTCGACGTCCGGCGCCGGTGCGACCGGGCCGCTCAGCCGCGCCGCGCGGAACCCCCGGCAGGTGACCGGCTGTGGTGAGCCGTCCGAGGCGACCAGGTACATCTCCGTCTGCACGGCGCGGAGGGCGGCCAGCGTCACGCAGGGAGGCGTCCCGCCGCCGATGCCGATCGTGGAGGCCACCTCGGCCTGGTCACGGAGTTGCTCCTCGAGGCCGTTGACGCTGGCGAGCCGCACCAGCGAGAGGGTCACGATCCCGACGATCAGCGCGGCCAGCGCCGCGACCCCCACGAACGACCACAGCAGGCGGCTCCGCAGCGATCCCTGCCGCGGGTGGCCGCGTACCGGCGCGGGGACCCCTGGCGCCGCCGGCTCGCTCCCCCAGGCGGCGGGCGCCGGCTCCGCGAGAGGATCCGGCTCCACCCGCTCCCGCCAGCGCTGGCTCGCCCGATCGCGAAGCCTCGCGGCCCCCTCGGCCAGCCACGCGCGCACCTGGCCGAGGCGGTCGGCGGCGCCCCCATCGCCTGGAGGCGTCCCGCCTCGGCCGCTCCCGCTCGATCCGCTTCCCCAGCTCATCGACGCCTATCCTCGATCGTCCGCCTTGTAGCCGACACCGCGGATGGTCCGGATCGGCGCGCGGTCGCCGAGCTTGGCGCGCAACTGGCGGATGTGCACGTCCACGGTGCGCGTGTCGGCGGGGAACGCGTAGCCCCAGACCCGCTCCAGGATCTGATCGCGGGTGAGCACCAGCCCCCGATTGCGCACCAGGTAGCTGAGCAGGTCGAACTCCCGGGCGGTCAGCTCGACGCCGCGCCCCTCGAAGATCACCTCGCGGCGCGCGGGGTCGACCGTGAGGCTGCCGAGGTGCATGGCGGACTCCTGCGCCTCCACCGGCTCCGGCTCCGACCGCCGCAGCACCGCTTTGACCCGGGCGACCAGCTCCCGTGGCGAGAACGGCTTGGTGACGTAGTCGTCGGCGCCCAGCTCCAGGCCGAGCACCCGGTCGGCCTCCTCCTCGCGCGCGGTCACCACGATGATCGGGATGTGGCCGCCGTTGTCGCGCAGGGCTCTGGTCACCTCGAAGCCGTCCATGCCGGGCAGCATCAGGTCCAGCACCACCAGCCGCGGCCGGTCGGCGCTGACCGACGCCAGCCCGGAGCGGCCGTCGCTGCGCCAGACCACCCGGAAGCCGTCCCGCTCCAGGTAGAGCCGGATGAGGTCGGCGATCGACTCCTCGTCCTCGACGACCAGGATGGTCCCCTTGTCCCCCATCCCACGATGCTCGACGCTCACGACGTGCCCTTTCCCACCGGGTCCCGGCTCCTCGGCCATGGCCATTGGTAGCATCCCTCGCGCAGGTTCGGAAGGCGACCGGCTCAGGTTCGAGACGAATGAAGCGGACCCACCGGACGCGTGACGACCGAGGGTCCCGCGGGCTTGGCGTCGTGCGGTCAGGACCTGAGCGGAGCCAGGTCGATCGCCTCGGCGGTGGCGGCGACGTGCAGGCCTGGCCGCGGGCCGCCGGCCAAGGTGTAGACGGCGGTGCCGATCGCGGCGACGCCGAGCCCGTGCCTGGGGGTCGGCATCGGTGGCAGCGACCGCCAGGCACCGGTGCGGACGTCGAGCGCGTCCGCCTCCGCGAAGGTCGTCGTCCGTTCGCTTGACGGCTCGCCGCCAACCGCCACCACGAAGCCGTTGGCGGTCGCGGTGGCGCCGAGCCCGCCGCGCGGTGTCGGCACCGGCGGCAACGCGGTCCATCGAGCGGTCGCCGGGTCGAAGACCTCCGTGGCGCCGAGGTCGCCGTGACCGCGGACCCGGCCACCGATGGTGTACACCCTGCCGTCCGCGGCGGCGCCGGCCAGGTGCTCACGTGGAGTGGGCGGCCCGGGCGCGGAAGACCACCGGTTGGCGGCCGCGTCGAAGACGAGCATCGTGCGGGCCAGGCCGCCGGGCCCGATGCCGCCGGCCAGGTAGACCTTGTCGCCGACCGCCACAGCGGTGCCCGCGGCGCGTCCGGCGGGCAGGTCGGCCAGGCGTCGCCAGCCGCCAAGGTCGAGCCGGAACGCGCTGGCGCTCGGCGTGCCGTTGGCCGTGTAGCCGCCGAAGACGTCCACCGAACCGCCCACCGGGGCGGCCATGGCGTGGTTGACCGCCAGGGGCAGCGGCGGCCCCTGGCGCCAGCGGTTCCGACGGCTGTCGTAGACCTGGACGGTCGAGACGGTGGTGCCGTCACCGCGGTACCCGCCCATGAGGTAGACGTCCGGTCCGACGGCGGCCGCGGTCACCTCGGTCCGCTCCGACGGCGCGGGCGCCAGCCGTCGCCACGCGAGCTTGGCCGGGGACGGCGCGGGGCTCGTGGACGACGCCGCGGGCGGCGTCGGGCTCGGCGATGGCCGCGCCGGCTTGGTCGTGCTCCCGCACCCGGCGTTGGCCAGCTCGACCCCCGGCGCAGCGTCTCCGCGCCGGCCAGCACCAGCAGCGCACCGCCCGCCAGGGCCAGCACCGGTCCGGACCGCGGGCTGCTCACCCGCAGGTCGCCGCCGGCCGGCACGCCGACCACCTCGCCCTGCCGCGCGCGCCGCTCGGCCTCCGAACGGGCGCGGGCCGCGGCCGCCGACGTCTGCACCAGCAGGGTGACCGCGAGGGCCAGCAGCGCCACGCCGACCAGCCAGCGGCCATGGCCCCGGGTGACCGCGATCCCCACGACCAGCACCAGGCCGAGCAGCGCCAGGCCGGACAGCGGCGCGAGGTCGTTGCCGGTCAGGTTGGTCGAGCCCACCCGGGTGCTGCCCAGGCTGGGGACCGAGACCGCCGCCTGCAGCCCCGCCCACGACCGCCCCGCGCCGAGGACCACCAGGAGCACGCCGACCAGCAGCAGCAGCAAGGTCACCCGCAGCGACCCCCGGCCGTCCACCCGCTCGGCCACGCCGCCGGGCCGTCCGGCCGGGTCCTGCGGCCGCTCCCCCGCCGGCCTGGCCGGCACGGGGCCAGGACCGGAGCGGGGGCCGTCAGGGGCGCGCATGCTCCACCTCGGCGCGCTCGGCCGGTACGCCGCTGGAGCCGGGCTCCGCCCGGCGGGAGCCCGGCAGCGCCTCGGCGGCGGCGACCGCCGCGAGCAGCGCCCTGGCCTTGGCCTCGGTCTCGCGTTCCTCGCGCTCGGGAACCGAGTCGGCCACGATCCCGGCGCCCGCCTGGCAATGGGCGACGCCGCCCACGAAGACGCAGGTGCGGATGGTGATGCAGGTGTCCAGGTTGCCGGAGAAGTCGAAGTAGCCGACGCAGCCCGCGTAGGGACCACGGCGATGGCGCTCCAGGTCGTCGATGATCTCCATCGCCCGCACCTTCGGCGAGCCCGACACCGTCCCCGCCGGGAACGAGGCCGCCAGCACGTCGAACGAGGTCACCCCCTGGGCCAGCTCGCCGGTCACGTCCGAGACCAGGTGCATGACGTGCGAGTACCGCTCCACCCGCATGAAGTCCTCGACCTTGACCGTGCCCGGGCGGCAGACGCGGCCGAGGTCGTTGCGCGCAAGGTCGACCAACATCACGTGCTCGGCGCGTTCTTTCTCGTCGTCCTTGAGCTCCCGCTCCAGCGCCAGGTCGGAGGCCTGGTCCGCGCCGCGCGGGCGCGTCCCGGCGATCGGCCGCATGGTCGCCGCACGGCCCTGCACGGTGACCAGCACCTCCGGCGAGGACCCCGCCAGGGTGACCCCCGGCAGGCGCAGGAAGTACATGTACGGCGACGGGTTGACCACCCGCAGGACCCGGTAGACGTCGAACGGGTCGGCGCTGGTGCGCACCGAGAAGCGCTGCGACGGCACCACCTGGAAGATGTCGCCCGCCCGGATGTGCTCCTTGGCGGTCTCGACCATCCGCTGGTAGCGGCCCGGCTCCAGGTCGCTGGTGGCCTTGGCGGCGGGACCGGCGGCGGGCAGTGGCGTCGGCGGGCTCGGCGCGGGCACGGCCAGCCGCTCGGCGAGCGCGTCCAGCCGGCCGGCGGCCGCCCGGTAGGCGTCCTCGAGGTCGGTGTCCTGGCTGACCAGCACGTTGGCCACCAGCGCGATGCGCTGACCGAGGTGGTCGAACACCACCACCGAGCGCGGCAGGATCAGCAGCGCGTCCGGGAGCTGCAGGTCGTCATCGGTCTGATCCGGCAGGCGCTCCAGCTCGCGCACGATGTCGTAAGCGAGGTACCCGACCGCGCCGGCGTGCAGGGGCGCCAGCTCGGGGATGGCCGGCGAGCGCAGCCGTTCCAGCGCGGCGCGCAGCACCGCCATCGGAGGACCCGACGGCAGCCCGTCCGGCGGATCGCCCGTCCAGGTGACGCGCCCGTCGCGCGCCTGGAAGGTGGCGAACGGGTCGGTGCCGATGAACGAGAACCGGCCCCACCGCTCGCCGTGCTCGACGCTCTCCAGCAGGACCGAGCCCTCGGCGCCACCGAGCTTGCGAAAGGCGCTCACCGGTGTCTCCAGGTCACCGAGCAGCTCCCGCCAGACCGGCACGACGGAGTACTCCTTGGCCAGCAGGACGAACTCCTCCAGGGCGGGCCGCAGGCCGCCGGGACTCGAGGCGCTCATGGTCGGGTCTCCCCGCCCACGGCGGCGGCGCGCGCGGCGGCCGGGGACCCGAAGGCCTCGGAACCCGTCGCCGCACCGTCCGCCGAGGAACCCGTCGCCGCACCGGCCACCGAGGAACCCGTGGCCGCACCGGCCACCGAGGAGCCGGTGACCGCCGGCAGCGCCTCTTCGAAGCAGCTCCTGGCGCCCGTGTGGCAGGCGCCGCCGACCTGCTCGACGCGGACCAGCAACGCGTCCCGGTCGCAATCGGCGTGCACCGAGCGCACGTACTGCCGGTGGCCCGAGGTCTCGCCCTTCTGCCAGTACTCGCGGCGGGAGCGGCTCCAGAACCATGTCCGCCCGGTGGTCAGCGTGCGGCGCACGGCCTCGGCGTCCATCCAGCCGACCATCAGCACGGTGGCGTCGGCATGGTCCTGGATCACCGCCGTCACCAGTCCCTGGGCGTCGAACTTCAGGCCGGCGAGCAGCTCGGCCAGGTCGGCGCGGATGGGCTCCCCCTGCCGCGGGGCGCTGGCTGGATCGGATGGAGCGGAGGCGGGCACTGGGGCTCCTTCGAGGTGTCCGTTTCGAGCGCGCCCATGCTAGTCCCTCCGCCCGACGACCCGGGAGCGTTGTCCACAGGCCCTCAGCCCGCCGGGAAGAACTGCGGCAGGTGGGCGCGATGGGCCGCCAGGCCCTCCTCCAGGATCGCCTCGGCGGCCGCCTTGCGCTTGACGAATGGGTGGGCCAGCAGGGCCTGGAGCGCGCGGCGGCGGTCGCCGCTGACCGCCGCCTCCGCGGCGAGCCACTCGTACTCGTGGATCGCCATGGTCAGGCCGCGGACCTGGCGTGGCAGGGGCCCCATCGGCAGCGGCACCGGCCCGTTCGCCCCGACCAGCGAGGGAACCTCCACCACGGCTTCGGGCTCGAACCCGTCGATGGCGGCGCGGTTGGGGGTGTTCACGATCAGGCGGCGCCGCTCGTCACCGGCGATCGCACAGATCACCTCGATCGCGAACTCCCCGTGGCCGCCGCCACCACGCTCGCGCGACGGCTCGGGCGACGCCTGGCGGGCGGCGGCCTGGTAGTCGTCGTAGAGCGCCGGCAGGCGGGCCATGACGTCCTGGGCGCGGGTGGTCGGTCTGGCCCGCAGCTCGGCCAGGACGTCGTCGTGGAAGTAGTAGTACCGCGCGTAGGAGTTCGGCAGCAGCCCCAGCGCCCTGGCCAGCTCCACCAGCTGCCGCGTGGCGAGGTCCGCGCCAGCCGGCGGCTCCAGGCGCTCCAGCCGCTCGCCGAGCTCGCCGCCCAGGTCGGTGCCGTCCACGCGCAGCCGTTCGGCCCAGGTGGCGTGGTTCAAGCCCAGCCAGTCGGCCTCCACGCGCTCGGCCGGCAATCGCAGCAGCCGCGCCCACAGCTCCAGGTCGCCGACGTGCTGGTCGCACAGGCCGATGATGCGCGCGCCGCCGTGGCGCAGGACGGCGTCGGTCACGATGTTGGTCGGATTGGTGTAGTTGACGATCCAGGCGCGCGGCGCGGTCCGGTGGATGATCTCGGCGATCTCGAGCAGCACCGGCACCGAGCGGCAGGCCATCAGGAACCCGCCAGGGCCCGCGGTCTCCTGGCCGACCACGCCGTGGCGCAGCGGGATCGACTCGTCCAGGTGGCGCGCATGCATCCCACCCGGCCGGAAGCTGGTGAACACGAAGTCCGCCTCCTCCAGCGCGGGCCGCAGCGCGCGCTCGGCTCGGACCTCCAGGTCGGCGCCGGCCGCGGCGATCATCCGGGCCGCCAGCCCGCGCATCAGCTCCAGGCGCCCCGCGTCCAGGTCGTAGAGCGCCAGCTCCGAGCCGGCGAGGTCGCCGGCGCGCGCCAGCAGGCCGCGGATCACGCCGGGCATGTACGCGCTGCCCGCGCCGACGATGGCGATGCGGCGCGCCGGCATCCCTCAGCCCGCGACGATCGTCGGCCGGGGTCGGCGGCACTTCACGGAGCGGACGTGCTGGTCGTAGTAGGGCTGGAGGAACCGGTACCCGCGCTTGGTCTCCACCGGGACGTCCGCATCGGCCTGCAGCTCGCGGCACCAGGAGGCGACCTCGTTCCAGCAGGGAGCCGCCAGCGAGCCACCGGAGAACCGGCAGGAGAGCCCGGCGCACAGGTTCGCGAAGCGGACCCGCTCGGCGAGCGGCCAGCCCTCCAGCGCGCCGAAGACGATCCCGGCGCCGAACACGTCGCCGGCGCCGGTCGGGTCCAGCGCCTCGATCACGATCGCCGGCTCGCGCACGCGCTCGCCCGTCTCCAGCGAGCAGGCCAGCGCTCCGTCGCGGCCGCACTTGACGACCGCGACCGGCACGAGCCGCGCCAGCACCTCCAGCGCCGCCTCCGGGTCGCGGGTGCGCGTGTAGGCCATCGCCTCGACCGCGTTCGGCATGAACACGTCGACCGCCGCGAGGTTGTCCAGCACCCCTGGCGACCAGCGCTCGCTGGTGTCCCAGCCGACGTCGGCGAACACCGTCGTGCCGGCCTGGCGGACGCGCGCCAGCCAGGGCATCGGCCCGTCGTCGATGTGGGTGAAGAACGACCGCGCCCGGCGCGAGCTGGAGAGCAGCTGGCCGACCGGCAGCGGCGGAGGCTCCTCGTAGGTGATCATGCTGCGCTCACGCTCGTAGGCGAGCGACACGGTCACCGGCGTGGCCCAGCCCACCACCTGCCGCGACGCGGAGAGGTCCACGCCCTCCTGCTCACCGAGCGTCCGCCAGAGGTAGCTGCCGTACACGTCGGTGGAGAACGCGGCGGCGAGCCCCACCCGCAGGTCCAGCCGGGCCAGCGCCACCGCCAGATTGGCCATGCCGCCAGGGGAGGAGCCCAGGCCCGCGGTGCGGATCTCGGTGCCCAGCCGTGGCTGCCCGGTGAGCCCTGAGAACACCAGGTCGAGGAAGATCGTTCCGGCGAGCTGGACGTCGAGGGCGTCCTGCGCGCCGCCATGAAACCCGGACGTGGTGTCACCTCGACAACGGCCGCACCAACCCGACCTGAAGCAGTGTAGTCGATCGGCCCGACGGAGCTTGGGACGCTGGGCGACCCCGGGCCGGGGCGCAACCCCGGTTCGGAGTTTTCCACAGAGTTTGCGGGTCCCTACCCCAACGCCCAGGGATCTGCCATCTTGGGTGGTGCGGAGAGCGCCACCAACGGGGGCGGGCGCTCCATCGAACGACGGTGCCCCCGGGGGAGACGAAGAGGGGAACCACCGATGCCGACCCAGCCGGAGCAGGCGAAGTCCGAGGTCATGGACCGGATCGCCGACATGATCCAGGAACGGGTCGCCGCCGATCGCGCCGCCAAGGTCGAGTCGTTCATGCGCCAGTTCTACCGGCGGGTGGACCCGGCTGACCTGCTCCAGCGAACCGTGCCCGACCTGTACGGCGCCGCCCTGGCCCAGTGGAGCTTCGCCCGCCAGCGGATGCCCGGAGCCGCCAAGGTACGGGTCTACAGCCCTCGCTTCGAGGAGCACGGCTGGCGATCGGTCCACTCGGTGGTCGAGATCGTCACCGACGACATGCCCTTCCTGGTCGATTCGGTGTCGATGGAGCTGAACCGGCAGGGCCTGGTCATCCACCTGCCGATCCACCCGGTGCTGACGGTCCGCCGCGACGACGAGGGGGAGCTGCTCGAGGTCCTCCCCGACGGCGCCAGCCCCGCCGGCGGGCTCCGCGAGTCGATCATCCACATCGAGGTCGACCGGCAGACCGAGCCGGAGGTGCTGGAGCGGATCCACCAGGGCATCGAGCGCGTCCTGGCCGACGTCAGGGCCGCGTTCGACGACTGGGGACCGATGCGCGAGCGCGTCCGCGAGATCCTCACGCACCTGGCGGACGAGCCGCCCAAGGTCGACCCCGACGAGCTGGCCGAGGCCAGGTCGCTGCTGGAATGGATCGATCAGGGCAACTTCACCTTCCTCGGCTACCGCGTCTACGACCTCGACGACCAGGGCGGCGAGGACGTGCTGCGACCGGTCCGGGGGACGGGCCTCGGCATCCTGCGGGAGACGGCCGACCGGCCGCTGTCCCCCAGCTTCGCCAAGCTCCCGCCGGAGGTGCGCCGCCTGGCGCGCGAGCCACATCTGCTGGTCCTCACCAAGGCCAACTCCAAGGCGACCGTCCATCGCCCGTCCTACCTCGACTACATCGGGATCAAGCGCTTCGACGCCGACGGCGACGTGATCGGCGAGTGGCGCTTCCTCGGGCTCTACACGTCGGCCGCCTACAACCGGAACCCGCGTGAGATCCCGGTGCTGCGGCGAAAGGTCACCCGCGTGCTGGAGAGCGCGGGCCTGCCTCCCGGTGGGCACGACTGGAAGGCGCTGCAGAACATCCTCGAGACCTTCCCGCGCGAGGAGCTGTTCCAGGTCTCCGAGGAGCAGCTCTTCGACGTGGCCATGGGCATCCTCAGCCTGGAGGAACGGCGGCGGGTCCGGCTGTTCATGTGGCGCGACCGCTACGGTCGCTTCGTCTCCTGCCTGGTGTACGTGCCGCGCGACCGCTACACGACGGCGGTGCGCCGGCGCATCGAGGAGGTGCTCACCCAGGCGCTGGACGGAGAGAGCCTCGACTTCTCGGTGCGGCTGACCGAGTCGGTGCTGGCGCGCCTGTACTTCATCATCCGGATGCGGGCGGGCCACAGACCGGAGGTCGACGCCTTGGAGCTGGAGGGCAAGCTCGCCGAGGCGACCCGCTCATGGAGCGACCAGCTCCACGGCTGCCTGCTCGACTACTTCGGCGAGGAGCAGGGCAACCTGCTCTACGGCCGCTACGCCGAGGCGTTCCCGGCCGCCTACCGCGAGGACTTCCCGGCGCTCAGCGCCATCTACGACATCCAGCGGCTCGAGGAGCTGCTCTCTGGCGGCGACTCCAGCATGAGCCTGTACCGGCCGCTGGAGGCGCCCAGGGGCACGCTGCGCTTCAAGCTCCTGTCGTCGGACCAGCCGCTACCGCTGTCCGAGGCGGTGCCGATGCTGGAGGCGATGGGCGTGCGGGTCGTGGAAGAGCGTCCCTACGGGGTCCATCCCCTGGGGGCCCCGCCGGCCTGGATCCACGACTTCGGGCTTTCGTACACCAGCCATGATCACGAAGAGCTGGACCTGCACGAGGTGCGCGGGCGCTTCCAGGAGGCGTTCACGCGGGCGCTGCGCGGAGACTCCGAGAGCGACGGGTTCAACCAGCTCGTGCTCGCCGCCGGGCTCACCTGGCGGGAGATCGTCGTCCTGCGGGCCTGCTGCAAGTACCTGCGGCAGACCAAGCTGACCTTCAGCCAGAGCTACATGGAGGAGGCGCTGGCCGCCAACCCGGCGATCGCCCGTGCGATCGTGGAGCTGTTCCGCGCCCGGTTCGACCCGGCCACCGGCGAGGACCGGGACGAGCGGGTCGCCGGGATGGAGGCCGCGATCGGCGGCGCGATCGACGCGGTCGCCAACCTGGACCAGGACCGGATCCTGCGCGCGTTCCTGGACCTCGTGCGCGCGATGACCAGGACGAACTTCTTCCAGACCACCGCCAGCGGCGACGCCAAGCCCTATCTGGCCTTCAAGCTCGACCCGAGCCAGGTGCCCTACCTGCCCCGCCCCCGCCCGATGTTCGAGATCTTCGTGTACTCGCCGCGCACCGAGGCGGTGCACCTGCGCGGCGGCAGGGTGGCGCGCGGAGGCATCCGCTGGTCCGATCGGCGCGAGGACTTCCGCACCGAGATCCTCGGCCTGATGAAGGCGCAGATGGTCAAGAACGCGGTGATCGTGCCGACCGGGGCCAAGGGTGGCTTCGTGGTGAAGCGGCCACCGGCCGGCAACGACCGGCAGGCGATGGCGGCCGAGGTCTCCGCCTGCTACCAGACGTTCATGCGCGGGCTGCTGGACCTCACCGACAACCTGGTCGGCGGCGAGGGCGTGCCGCCGCCGGACGTCGTCCGCTACGACCGTCACGACCCGTACCTGGTCGTGGCGGCCGACAAGGGCACCGCCAGCTTCTCCGACCTGGCCAACTCGATCGCCGACGAGTACGGCTTCTGGCTCGGGGACGCCTTCGCCTCCGGCGGCTCCACCGGCTACGACCACAAGCGGATGGCGATCACCGCCCGGGGCGCCTGGGAATCGCTCAAGCGCCACTTCCGCGAGCTGGGCCTGGACGCCCGCACGTCGGAGTTCACGGTGGTCGGGATCGGCGACATGTCGGGTGACGTGTTCGGCAACGGCATGCTGCTGTCACGTCATCTCAAGCTGATCGGCGCGTTCAACCACCAGCACGTGTTCCTGGACCCCGATCCCGACCCGGAGTCGGCCTTCAAGGAACGCGAGCGCCTCTTCAACCTGCCCGGCTCGTCCTGGGCCGACTACAACCGCAAGGCCATCTCGCAGGGTGGCGGCGTCTGGCCCCGGTCGGCCAAGTCGATCCCGCTGTCGCCACAGGCCCAGCGCGCGCTCGGCGTCGAGGCGAAGGCGATGCCCCCCAACGAGCTCGTCAGCGCGCTGCTGCGGGCACCGGTCGACCTGCTGTGGAACGGCGGCATCGGCACCTACGTGCGGTCCAGCCGCGAGCGGGACGTCGACGTCGGCGACCGCGCCAACGACGCCGTCCGGGTGGAGGCCTCCGAGCTGCGGTGCCGGGTGGTGGTCGAGGGCGGCAACCTAGGCTTCACCCAGCTCGGCCGCATCCAGTACGCACTCGGCGGCGGGCGGATCAACACCGACTTCATCGACAACTCGGGGGGCGTGGACTGCTCCGACCACGAGGTGAACATCAAGATCCTGCTCAACTCGGTGGTGGCCAGCGGCGACCTGACCCGCAAGCAGCGTGACCGGCTGCTGGCGGAGATGGCCGGCAACGTCGTCGAGGCGGTGCTGCTGGACAACTACCGTCAGGCCCAGGCGCTCAGCGTGACCGAGTCCCACGCCGCCGACGTGGTCGAGGACCACGTTCGCCTGATCAAGGCCCTCGAGCGTGGCCGTCACCTCGACCGCAGGCTCGAGTTCCTGCCGAGCGACCAGGACCTCGCCGAGCGCCGCGCGGCGGGCCGTGGCCTGACCCGCCCCGAGCTGGCCGTGCTGCTCGCCTACAGCAAGGTCATGACCGAGGACGCGCTGCTGGACTCCGACGTGCCAGAGGACCCGTACCTGTCGGACGACCTCGAGCGCTACCTGCCGGCCAAGTTGCGGGAGCCGTTCCGGGAGCAGGTGCGGCGTCACCCGCTGCGCCGCGAGATCATTGCCACGCACGTGACCAACAGCATGGTCAACCGGGTCGGCAGCACCTTCGTGCACCGTCTCGCCGAGGAGACGGGCGCCTCCGTGCCCGACATCGCTCGCGCCTACACCGTCGCGCGGGAGGTCTTCGAGGCGCGCCGGCTGTGGAAGGAGATCAGCGACCTCGACGACCTGGTGCCGGCCGACGTGCAGACCGCCCTGATCGCCGAGGGCCGGCGGGTCGTGGAGCGGGCCACCCGCTGGTTGCTGCGCAACCGTCACCAGCCCCTCGATATCGCCGCCGAGGTCTCGCACTTCGGTCCCGGCATCGCCGCGCTCGGCCAAGAGCTGCCGAAGCTGCTGGCCCCCAAGGACGCGGAGGCGCTCGGCGGCACCTGCGAACGCTTCGGCGCCCAGGGCGTCCCGATGGACCTGGCCACGCGCTCGGCCAGCCTCGACGCGCTCTATTCGGGTCTGGACATCATCGAGGTGGCCAGCACCGACGAGGAGACCGTCGAGGCCGTGGCCGCGGTGTACTTCGCGCTCGGGGCCAGGCTCGATCTCCACTGGCTGCGCGACCAGATCAGCGCGCTGCCCGCCGAATCGCACTGGCAGACACTCGCCGAGGGGGCGCTGCGCGACGACCTGTCGTCCGCGCAGCGTCAGCTCACGGCGCAGGTCCTGCGGCACGAGGGTGTGGGGCCTGACGCGGAGGCGATGATCGACGCCTGGGTGTCGGACAACCGCGCAGCGGTGCACCGCTGCGAGGCCATGCTGGACCACCTAAAGCAGGCGGATGCCGTCGACGTCGCCATGCTCTCGGTCGCGCTGCGGGAGATCCGCAACCTTGCGCAGACACCGGGGACCGGCTGAACCGCCGAGCGGTCGGCCCGCCAACTGGTCAGTCGACCCGGGCGATCCAGATCAGGTCCTCCGCGCCGCTGTCGAGGGGACGGCCGTCGAAGCCGCCGAAGACCTGGTCGACGGTGAAGCCCGCGGCGGCCAGCAGGCGCAGCACCTCCTTGGGATGGCGGAAGTGCACTTCGAGCAGGCGGTGACGCCGTTCGAGGACCAGACCGTCCTCGTCGAGGACCTCGGTCACCCGGCGCTTGCGGGCAACCTGGGCGACCGGGTCGAAGCTGTTGTGCTCCCACAACGCGACGCGCTGGCCGGTGTCGGGGTGGCGGGCCTCCCCCGCGAAGCCGTGATGGTCTTGCCGGGTGGCCAGCAGCTCGGGGTCGGGCACGAACACGTCGCCGGCGAAGCGGCCGCCCGACCCGAGGTGCGCCCGGACCGTGGCGAGCGTCGCCAGCCAGTCGTCGTCACCGAGCAGATGGAACATCGAACGGAAGGGGATGGTCACCAGCGTCATAGAGATCCGCCTCCCACGCGTAGGCGTCCGCACGGTCGCCCTGAGGGGAGCCGCTGCCAGAGCTGCCGCCGCCGTGGGAGGAGCCGCCGCCCTCGGTGTCGCCGCGAGCGGCGCCGTCGCCATCGGTGCCGCCCCCGAGGGCGCCGCCACCATGGTGGGAGCCATCGCCACGGGTGCCGCCGTGAGCAGGGACACCGCCGGGGGCGCCGCCGGTCGCAGCGGAGCCGTCTGCGGGTACTCCGAGGGGATCGTCGCGCATCACGCCGGGACGCTACCGCTCCGAGGCGGAGCTTGCAGCCCTCGGCTCGCCGGGTGAGGAGATCAGCGAGGCGAGCCGCTCGTTGAAGTCCCGCACCTCCGCCAGCGACCTGTGGGGCTCCAGCGAGGCGGCCAGCTCGGTGGCCCGCCGCACGATCGGGTCGATCAGGTACTCGGCCGGCATCTGGAGGACCTCGGCGCCGATCTGGCTCGCCTCGGCGGGCCGGCCGAGCTGACTCTCGGCGGCGGCGACGTCCAGGCGCGCGAGCGCCTTGGCGGCGACGGTGTCGCGCAGCTCGAAGGCGTGGTCGGCGTGTCGCTTGGCCTCCTCGGGGAGGTCCAGCCACAGGCAGGCGGTGCCGCAGTACTGCTCGAACTCGCCGACGCTGAAGGAGAACACGCCGCCGGGCGACCAGTCGTCCCCCGAGGACTCGATCGCCCGGCTGCCGCGGGCGATCGCCTCCAGCACACCGCGGCGATCGCCCATGCGCGCCAGCGCTCGAGCCTCGCCCCAGCTCGCGAGCTGCGCGCGGACCAGTGGGTTGGGCGCGAGCGCCTGCCCCTCCCTGGCCATGCGCAGTGCCTCCTCCGGGTGGTCGTCATACAGCTCGACCATGCTCTGCGCGCCGCGCACCCATGCGACCAGGCCGTTGTGGCCGGCCGCCTGGCCGAGCCGCCAGGCGGTCCCGAGGTGCATCCTGGCCGGGCGGTAATCGCCGAGGTGGAACGAGAGGTTGCCGAGCAGCGCGGACAGCCAGCCGGCGACCAGGTGCAGGTGCCGCCGCCGGCTGGCGGGCTGGCGCTGGTCGAGCATGCCGTCGACGAGCTGGCGGCACTGCCGCACCTGCCCGAACAGCACGCCCGCCGGCGTGGCCCAGTACGCTCGCGCGTACTGCTCGACCGCCAGCTCGAGCTGCTCGTGGGTGACCGGGCCGCCCGCGGGGCCCTCCACCCGCAGGGTGAGGCGCACCGACTCCATGACGGCGCCGAGCCCTGTCCACAGGGTCATACGGAGGAACTGTGACCGGTTGGCGGTGGACCTCAATTCCTGATCCTTCGGTTCCGGTTCGATCCGTGCCGGCTCCCCTTGCTCGAAACCGAGCGCTCGTGGGTCGGGTCCAGGTGGGCTGAACGGCCGCGGACCAGCCAGTGACGGGCCGGACGGTGGTGCGCCGGACTGTGGCGGACCGGACGGTGACGGGCCGGACGGTGGCAGGCCAGACGGCGGCGGGGCAGACGGTGAAGCGACGGACGGCCCGGGGACGGAGACTGCGGGGTGGGAGGCTGCTGGGGCAGGATCGTGCGCTGCTGTACCAGGTCGAGTGTAGAGGGCCGATTGGTCGAGTTCCTCTGTTTCCTGGTTGGGACTTGGTGGCGCCGTCGATGGCTCGCGGCGCTGCCACTGGCGCTGGCTGCGTTGACGCGCGGTTTCCAGGAGCAGCCTGGGCAGGCATTGGACGAGGCTGCGGTCGCCGCCGAGCAGGCCGTCCATGGCCTCGACGAAGTCGGGCGACGGGGTGACGTCGCCGTTCTCCACGCGACCGATGTGCGAGCGCGACCAGCGGCCACCGGTCAGCGCCGCGAGCTGCTGCTGCGTCAGCCCCGCCGTGATCCGCAGGTTGTAGAGCGTGTCACCGAGCTGCCGGACCGCGGAGCTGGTTGGATCTATAGAGCGAAGCTCGCAACGGTGCGCCACCCCCCGTTCACCTCCAATGCTGCTGACCGGAAGCATCGCTTTCTCTTGGCCGCACGCGCCGAAGGTGTTTTCCTGTTTAGAACGAACATTGCGATCGGTGGACCACTTTACATGACAAGAGTACATCTTGTGGCATGAACAACCCACAGCCGTCGATCGAGACTGACTGCCAGACCGCCGCTACAGCGGCGAAACGGGTCGCTGATCGGGGAGCAATGCGATCAGGTGGCCGAAGGGGGATGCCATCATGATGCGTACGGGTGTCGCCGGCCAGGGGGCGATCGGGATGACCGAGCGGGATGAGCACCCCCGCCGCAACGGCCGGACCCGCTCACGGGCCCGGCACGACGGCGAGTGGGCAGATCGGTTGCTGCGAACCTCAGAGGTGGCGGAGCTGTTCAGCGTCAGTTCGAGGACCGTCCGGGAGTGGGCCAGGCGAGGGCTGCTGCCGACCATCCGGACACCGGGAGGGCAGCACCGCTTCCCGGAGCGTCCCGTACGGGAGCTGCTCCACCGCGTCCGTGGCCTCCCCGACGACTTCGAACGCCCGCGCCACGACGATCGCTGACCCCTGCAGGGTCGCGCGGTCGCTGGGCCAGCGTGCCCACGAGGTGGGGCCCCGCGGCGGCCAGGCTTGGGCTCCACTGGCCCGGCGTGCCACGAGGCGCGCCGGCACCAACCGGGATGGCTCCCATCGGCCCGGCGTGCTCGCCGGTGGGCCGGCACCAGCCGGTGTGGGCGCACGCCGGGTCGGGCTCCTATCCGGCCGGCGAGCTCGCCGGTGGGCCGGCGGCTGCTGGGAGTTCCACGGGCCGGGGTGGCTGGTGGGCGGCGGTGGGGGCTTCAGGTGCGGATGGGGAGGCCGGCGCTGGCGAGGGCGCGCTTGACTTCGGCGATGGAGAGCTGGCCGAAGTGGAAGACGCTGGCTGCGAGGACGGCGTCGGCGCCGGCCTGGCAGGCGGCGACGAAGTGGTCGAGGTTGCCGGCGCCTCCGCTGGCGATGACGGGGACGTCGACGGCGTGGGTCATGGCGGTGACGAGCTCGAGGTCGTAGCCGGTTTTCTGGCCGTCGGCGTCCATGCTGGTGACCAGCAGCTCGCCGGCGCCGCGGCTTGCGCCCTCCTCGGCCCAGGCGAGGGCGTCGCGGCCGGTGGGGGTGCGGCCGCCGTCGACGACGACCTCCCACCCGTTGCCGTCGGCGCGGCGGCGGGCATCGATGGCCAGCACCATGCACTGGGCCCCGTAGGTGTCGGCCCCGGCCGAGAGCAGCTCAGGGTCGCGCACGGCGGCGGAGTTGACCGAGACCTTGTCGGCGCCGGCGCGCAGCAGGCGCCCGACGTCCTCGGCAGCGCGCACCCCTCCCCCGACGGTGAGCGGGATGAACACCTGCTCGGCCGTGCGGCTGACGACGTCGTAGAGCGTGGCGCGCGCCTCCACGGTGGCGGTGATGTCGAGGAAGACCAGCTCGTCGGCGCCCTCGGCGTCGTAGACGGCGGCCAGCTCGACGGGGTCGCCGGCGTCGACCAGGTTGACGAAGGACACGCCCTTGACGACCCGGCCGGCGGTCACGTCCAGGCAGGGGACCACCCGCCGCGCGAGCGTCACGACGACCCCCCGTTGCCGCTCAGGGTCGCCAGCGCCTCGGCGACCGTGAAACGCCCGGCGTACAGCGCCTTGCCGACGATGACGCCCTCCAGGCCGCGCACGGCCAGCGGGGCGAGCGCGCGCAGGTCGTCCAGGCTGGAGACGCCGCCGGAGGCGATCACCGGGCGGTCCGTGGCGGCGAGGACCTCGCCGAGGCTGGCGAGCGCCGGGCCGGTCAGCATGCCGTCCCTGGCGACCTCGGTGTAGACGAAGCGGCGGCAGCCGGAGGCGTCGAGCCGGGCCAGGGTCTCGAACAGGTCGCCGCCGCTGGAGGTCCAGCCGCGCGCCTGGAGCACGCGGCCGCGGGCGTCCAGGCCGACCGCGACGGCGTCGGCGTGTCGCTGGCAGGCTTCCAGGACCCAGTCGGGATCCTCGAGCGCCGCTGTCCCGATGACCACCCTGGCGGCCCCGAGATCGAGGAGGGCGGCCAGGTCGTCGGCCGTGCGGACGCCGCCGGACGCCTCCACCCGGACCGGGGCCACGGCCTTCACCACGCGGGCGAGCTGGTCGCGGTTGCGGGGGCCGCGACCGAAGGCGGCGTCCAGGTCGACGACGTGCAGCCAGGCCGCACCCTGCTCGGCGAAGGCGCTGGCGGCCCGCACCGGGTCGCCGTAGGCGGTTTCGGTCCCCATGGCGCCCTGGACCAGGCGGGCGGCCTGGCCGTCGAGCAGGTCGACGGCGGGAAGCAGGGTGAGGGTCATGCGCGCCGTGCCTGGTCGACGAAGTTGGCGAGCAGTGCGAGCCCGCCGGATCCGGACTTCTCGGGGTGGAACTGCGTGCCGAAGAGATTGTCGCGCTCGACCGCCGCGGCGAACGGGACGCCGTAGTCACAGACGGCGGCGACGGCGGGATTGCTGTTCTCGGCGGCGTAGGAGTGCACGAAGTAGAAGCGGATGTCCTCGGGCAGGCCGGCGAGCAGGCGGCTGCCGGGCCGGACCTGGACCTGGTTCCAACCGATGTGCGGGACCTTGACGGTGCTGGGCAGCCGGCGGACGGTGCCGGCGATGGCGCCGATCCCGTCGGGGACGGGGCCCTCCTCGCTGCCTTCGAAGAGCAATTGCATGCCGACGCAGATGCCGAGCACCGGCTGGCCGGCCTTGATCCAGGCCGCCACCGCTTCGGCTCCGCCGGCGCGGCCCAGCGCGGCCAGGCAGGCGCCGTACGCGCCGACGCCGGGCACCACCAGGGCGGCCGTCCCCGCAGCGGCCTCCACTGTGGGGACCATGCGAACCTCCGCCCCCGCCCGGTCCAGCGCCTTGGCGGCCGAGTGGAGGTTGCCCACCCCGTAGTCGAGCAGCGCCACCGGCGGCCGGCGCTGGCCTGCGGCGGGCGAGGGGTGCTGGCGGGTGCCCCCCGGGGTCGGCGGGCGGGGTGATGGGGAGGGCTCCATGGGGCCATTCCCCTCAATCGGTGCGGGGGTCATGCGAGGGTTCCTTTGGTGCTGCCGCTGCCGGCGCGGGGGTCGGGGGTGCAGGCGTCGCCGAGGGCTCGGGCCAGCGCCTTGAAGCAGGCCTCGAGGGCGTGGTGGGGCAGGTCGCCCTCTTCGAGGACGACGTGCAGGGTGCAGCGGGCGTTGGCGACGAGCCCCTCGAGGAGATGGCGGGCCTGGCGGGGATCGAAGTTGCCGAGCTCGCCGGGGCCGGTAGGGACCTCGACCCTCCACACCAGGTAGGGGCGGCCGGAGAGATCGATGGCGACGCGCGCCCTCGCCTCGTCCAGCGGCACGGTGGCGTCGCCGAAGCGGCGGACGCCGGCCTTGTCCCCCAGCGCCTCGCCGAGCGCCTGCCCGAGCGCGATGCCGGTGTCCTCGACGGTGTGGTGGGAGTCGATCTGCAGGTCGCCCTCGGCCCGCACGGCCAGGTCGAAGCGGGCGTGCTTGCCGAGCTGCCGGAGCATGTGGTCCAGGAAGGGCACGCCGGTGTCGGCGGCGGTCTTGCCCTCACCGTCGAGGTCCAGCTCGACCACCACGTCGACCTCCGCGGTGCGCCGCTCCACGCGGGCGCTGCGCGGCCCGGCCATCAGGCCAGCTCCTCGGCGATGGCCCGGAGGAAGGCGTCGTTCTCCTCGGTGGTGCCGATGGTGACCCGCAGGTGGCGGTCCAGGGTCGGGTAGCCGGAAACGTCGCGCACCAGCACGCCGCGGTCCAGCAGCCCGCGCCACAGCCGCTTGGGCTCGATCCCCGTCGAGAAGCACAGGAAGTTGGCGTCACTCGGCAGCACCTCGACCCCTGGCAGCGCGGCCATCGCGGCGGCCACCCGCTCCCGCTCGCGCTCGATCACCACCACGTGGTCCATCACCTCGCCGACGTGGGCGAGCGCGCGCAGCGCCACCGCCTGGGCGACCGACGACAGGTGGTACGGCAGCCGCACCAGCCGCAGGCCGTCGACCACGAACGGATCGGCGAGCAGGTAGCCGAGCCGCAGCCCGGCCATGCGGAAGGCCTTGGAGAACGTGCGGGTGACCACCAGGTTGTCGTGGTCGCCGAGCAATTCGGCCGCGTGCGAGCGGCCGAACTCGCCGTAGGCCTCGTCGACCACCACCAGGCCGGGGGCGGCCCGGCAGACCGCCGCCAGCGTCTCGGGGCCGCTGGCCTCGCCGGTCGGGTTGTTGGGCGAGCACCAGAAGGTGAGGTCGGCCGCGGCGTCGCCGACCAGCTCGGCGGCGACCTCCGCGGTAATCGGCAGGTCGCGTGGCTGCACGCGGGTGACCAGCCGTGTGCCGGTGGCGCGCGCGATCAGCGAGTGCATCGCATACGTCGGCTCGACCACCAGCGCCGAGCGGCCCGGCCCCGCGAACGCCATCAGGAGCTGCTGGAGGACCTCGTTGGAGCCGTTGGCCGCCCAGGTGCCCTCGAACCCGTGGCCGGCGTGGAGCGCCAGCGCCTCGCGCAGCTCGACGGCCTCGCGGTCCGGGTAGCGCTGGAGCTGCAGGTGGCGCACGGCCTCGGCCATGTCGTCGAGCACCGCCTGCGGCACCGGGTAGGGGGTCTCGTTGTTGTTGAGCCGCACCGCGACGTCGAGCTGCGGCGCGCCGTAGGGCACCAGGTCCACCAGGTCCTCGCGCACCGACACCCGTGTGGCGCGGCGCTCGGTACCGTGCGTGGTCATCGGCCCGCCTCCCCGGCCGCGGACACCCGCGCGGCGACCGCCCTGCCGTGGGCGGGGAGGTCCTCGGCCGCCGACAGCGCGGCGACGGTCGGCGCCGCCGCCTCCAGCGCCGAGCGGTCGAACTCGGCGAGCTGCATCGGGCGCAGGAAGTCGTAGGTGGACAGGCCGGCGGCGAAGCGGGCGGTGCCGGCCGTCGGCAGGACGTGGTTGGTGCCGGCGGCGTAGTCGCCGAGGGCCACCGGTGTCCATGGCCCGACGAATACCGCGCCGGCGCGCCGCACCCGGCCGGCGACCGCGGCGGCGTCCTGGACGAGCAGCTCCAGGTGCTCGGGCGCGAACGTCTCGCAGATGCGCAGCATCATCTCGAGGTCGTCGCACAGCACCACGGCGGACTGGCCGGCGAACGCGCGCTCGACCCGGTCCCGGTGGGCGGCGCCGCCGACCTCCTGGGCGAGGATCGGCTCGACCGCCTTCCACAGGGCTGGCTCGTCGGTCACCAGCAGGCAGGCGGCCAGCGGGTCGTGCTCGGCCTGGGCGATCAGGTCCAGCGCCACCAGCCGGGCGTCGGCGGCGGCGTCGGCCATGATCGCCACCTCGGTCGGCCCCGGGAAGCCGTCGGTGCGCACCCGGTCGGCGACCTCGCGCTTGGCCAGCGCGACGTAGAGGTTGCCGGGGCCGGTGACCGAGTCGACCGCCGGCACCGTGGCGGTGCCGCAGGCCAGCGCGGCCACGGCCTGGGCGCCGCCGAGCAGCCAGACCTCTGTCACGCCGAGCAGGGCGGCCGCCCCGAGGATCGCCGGGTGGCCGCGGCCGCCGGGACCCGGCGGTGTGGCCAGGGCAATGCTCGCCACCCCCGCCGCCTGAGCGGGGACCACGTTCATGACCACGCTGGACGGGTAGGCGCCGAGCCCGCCCGGCACGTACACGCCGGCGCGCTCCAGCGGCACGAACCGCTGGACCAGGCGCACGCCCGGCCGCCCCTCCCAGACCAGGTCGGGCGGGCGCTGCGCGCGGTGGAAGGCCTGGGCGCGCTCGATCGCGTCGAGCAGGGCGGCACGCAGCGGCGGGTCGAGCGCCGCCTCGGCGGCCGCCAGCTCGGCGGGGGTCGCGCGCCAGGCCGCCGGTGGGACGTCGACCCCGTCCAAGCGCCGCGCCGCCTCGGCCACCGCATGGTCGCCGCGCTCGGCCACGTCCGCGACCAGTGCGCGGACGCTGGTCCGGGCGGCGGCCACATCGGCGGCTGGCGCTCGCGGCAACAGCTCGGCCGGATCTCGGGCCGAGCCTCGGAGGTCGATGACGGGTAGCACGGGCACGCTCCATGGGTTCCCCACGTCGCCTGGGACGCGGGGGTCGGCAGCAGGTCGGGAAGTTCACCCTACCGCAGCGCCACGACCGCGGCGAAGGGAAATCCACAGCCCCCGCTCGCCCTGCCGGAGCGTCGCTGACCTGCAACGCCGCCGCTCGGGGGCGCCGGGTGCTTGGGCGCCGCCGACCGGGGCCGTACCATGGCCGCGCAAAGGCCCTCGAGGCCGCACGACCGCTCTGGCCGGGGGGTGCCGTGGAGCTCCCGCTGTTCCCGCTGTCGACCGTCCTGTACCCGGGACTGCCGATCCCGCTGCACGTCTTCGAGGATCGCTACCGGGAGATGTTCGGCAGGGTGCTCGACGGCGAGCGCCGCTTCGGGGTGGTCGCGATCGTCCACGGCCACGAGGTCGGCGGCTCCGCGGTCTACCACCCGATCGGCTGCGTCGCCGAGGTCCGTGACGTGCGGCGCCATCCCGACGGGCGGCTGGACGTGGTGGCCAGGGGCGAGCAGCGCTTCCGCATCGAGGGCGTGACCCAGGCGGCCCCCTACATCATCGCCAGCGTGGCGACGCTGGGCGAGACCGTCGGCGAGCGGGCCGCGGAGCGGATCGTCCCGGTGGGGCGCCTGTTCAACCGCTACGTCACCGACCTGCTGGAGATGGCCGGGGAGGACGAGATCGAGCAGGTCGACCTGCCCGACGACCCGGTGGTGGCCTCCTACCTGGTGGCCGCCGGCCTCCAGATCGACCTGCCCGACAAGCAGAACCTGCTGGCGGTCCCGTCGGCCTCGGAGCGCCTGCGCGCCGAGGTGGCCCTGCTGCGCCGGGAGCTGTCGCTGCTGGAGCGCCTCGGCATCGCCGGGCCGGCCCGCCTGACCGTGTCCTTCTCGCTCAACTGACCAGCGACCGGAGGAGGCGAGGAATGCCTGCCAACCCCGATGTGGTGCTCGTCAACGCGTTCGAGGTGCCGCCGGACCGCGACCGCGATTTCTTGAGCCGGTGGGAGCCGGCGAGAGACTTCCTCGAGGGGCGGGACGGCTACGTGGACACCGCCCTGCACCGCAGTGTCGCCCCGGACGCCGAGTTCCGGTTCGTGAACGTGGCGCGCTGGCGGTCACCGGGGGACTTCCAGGCGGCCATCTCCGCGCGCGGGTTCCCCGGCCGGCAGCTCCCGTACGCGTCCCACCCGTCCCTGTACCACGTGGTCGCCGAGGACGACGCCCCGGCCGGGCCGGACCCGGCGGGACCGGGCTCGGCCGGTCGGGAGCCTGCTGGGGCGGTGGTGCTGATCAACCTCTTCGAGGTCCCGCCGGCCGACGACGAGGACTTCCTGGCCTCGTGGGAGCAGGCCCGCGCGTTGATGCGGGCGCGGCCCGGCTATCTGGGGACCAGGCTGCACCGGAGCCTGGCTCCGGACGCGAGGTTCCGCTTCGTGAACATCGCGGCGTGGCCCAGCGCGGACGCGTTCCAGGCGGCCATCGACGATCCCGAGTTCCTCAAGGTCACGGCGGAGATCTCGGGACGGGCGCACCCGTCGCTCTACGAGGTCGTCCGGAGGTAGCGGACCGCGGGGCTCCCGGGCGAGCAGGCCGGCAGGGCCATGTCCGGGGTGGCCGGAACTCGTCAGTGGCGGGTGGGTCGGCTAGGCTCGTCGACATGTCCGATTCGGCGCAGGCGGGGCCCACCGCGGGTGGGTCCTCGCGCATCGACGAGCTGGTGCGCAACAACCAGCGGTTCGCGGCCGGCGCGTACCCGGGCAGCCAGCACGGCACCCCGACGCTCGGCGTGGCCGTCGTGACCTGCATGGACGCGCACACCGACGCCGTCCGCGGCTTCGTCTACGAGGTCCACTCCGGCCAGCTCCGCGAGGTCCAGTAGGCGGGTCGAGCCAGGTCAGATCACCACGACCGAGCGGAGGACCTCGCCGCGCTGCATCTTGGCGAAGGCCTCCTCGACCTGGTCCAGGGTGATGGTCTCGGAGACGAACCGGTCCAGGTCGAGCCTGCCCCGCAGGTACAGGTCGATCAGCACCGGGAAGTCCCGGCTCGGCAGGCAGTCGCCGTACCACGACGGCTTGAGCGCCCCACCCCGACCGAAGAAGTCGAGCATGCGCACGTCGATGCGCATCTGCTGGTCGGGGACCCCGATCTGCACCAGCGTCCCCGCGTGGTCGCGTGCGTGGAAGGCCTGCTTGAAGACCTCCGGGCGGCCCACCGCCTCGATGGTCACGTCCGCGCCGTGCCCGCCGGTCAGCTCCCGGATCCGGGTCACCGGGTTGGTGGCGGTGGAGTCGATCACGTCGGTGGCGCCGAACTGGCGGGCCCACTCCAGCTTGCGAGCGTTCACGTCCACCGCGATGACCCGCCGGGCCCCGGCCAGCGCGGCGCCGGCGATGGCGGCGTCCCCCACCCCGCCGCAGCCGAACACCGCCACGGTGTCGCCACGCTGGACGTTGCCGGTGTAGACGGCCGCGCCGAACCCGGTCATGACCCCGCAGCCGACCAGCCCCGCCGCTTCCGGCCGGGCGGCCGGGTCGACCTTGACCGCCTGGCCGGCATCGACCAGGCAGAGTTCGGCGAGCGCCCCGATCCCGACCGCCGGCGACAGCTCGGTGCCGTCCTCCAGGGACATCTTCTGGCTCGCGTTGCGGGAGTCGAAGCAGTACCAGGGCCGCCCGCGCCGGCACGAGCGGCACCGCCCGCAGGGCGCCCGCCAAGCCAGCACCACGAAATCCCCGGGCTCCAGGTCGGTGGCGCCCGGCCCGACCGCCTCCACCACGCCGGCCGCCTCGTGCCCCAGCAAGAAGGGGAAATCGGGCGCGATGGCGCCCTCGCGGTAGTGCAGGTCGGAGTGGCAGACGCCGCAGGCCTTCACCCCGACCAGCGCCTCGCCCGGGCCCGGGTCGGGCACCAGCACCGTGGTGACCTCGACCGGCGCGCCCTTGGACCTGGCGACGACTCCACGAACCAGCTGCGCCATGGCTGCTCCCTCTCAACGGTGACCCCGGCATAGCATGGCAAACAGGCCGAGATCGCGTACGGAGGAGGAGCTCGTCTTGCCGCTCGACGTCGACCGGGCACGCGCGGAGACCCCTGGTTGCCGCAGCGTCGTCCATCTGAACAATGCGGGCGCCTCGTTGCCGCCCCAGCCGGTGCTGGACGCGGTGATCGACCATCTGCGCCTGGAGGCGTCCATCGGCGGCTACGAGGCGGCCGCCGACCAGGGGCCGGCGATCGAGCACGCCTATGACGCGGTCGCGACGCTGCTGGGCGCGCGCCGCGAGGAGATCGCGCTGGTGGAGAACGCCACCCGCGCCTGGGACATGGCCTTCTACGCGCTACCGCTGGAGCCGGGCGACCGCATCCTCACGGCCACCTCGGAGTACGCCAGCAACGTGATCGCCTTCCTGCAGCTCGCGCGGCGGCGGGGCGTGCGCGTGGAGGTGGTGCCGGACGACCCCAGCGGCCAGCTCGACGTCGAGGCGCTGCGCGGGCTGCTCGACGAGCGCGTCAAGCTGATCGCGATCAACCACGTCCCGACCCACAACGGCCTGGTCAACCCGGCGGCCGAGATCGGCAAGGTCGCCCGGGAGGCTGGCGTCCCCTACCTGCTGGACGCCTGCCAGTCCGTCGGCCAGATGCCGGTCGACGTGGCCGAGATCGGCTGCGACCTGCTGTCAGCCACCGGCCGCAAGTTCCTGCGCGGCCCTCGCGGCACCGGCTTCCTGTTCGTGTCCGAGCGGGTCCTCGAGCGGCTCGACCCGCCCTTCCTGGACCTGCACGCGGCCGACTGGACGGCCCCGGACGAGTACGTGGTGCGGCCGGACGCGCGGCGCTTCGAGAGCTGGGAGAGCTCGCTGGCGTGCAGGGTCGGGCTGGGCGCGGCGGTCGACTACGCGCTGGGATTTGGGCTGGACGCGGTCCAGGAGCGGGTCACCGGGCTGGCCGCCGGCCTCCGCGAGCGCCTGCGGGCGATCCCCGGCGTCACCGTCCACGACCGCGGCGAGCGCCTGTGCGGCATCGTCACCTTCTCGGTCGCCGGCCACGAGGCTGGCGAGGTCGCCGCCGCGCTGGCGCGACAGCGGATCAACGTGAGCCAGTCGAGGCCGGAGGCCGCGCGCTACGACTTCGAGGCGCGGGGACTGCCCGCGCTGGTCCGCGCCTCGGCGCACTACTACAACACCGAGGACGAGCTGGAGGCCCTCGCCCGTGTGGTGGAGGCCCTCTGAACCCCGATTCACCGGGGGCTAACGCTCGGCTCTGCGCGGCCTCCGCGGTCCAACGGTCGGGGCCTCGCTCTTGAGCCCCCGGACCCCCTAGGTGACCAGGGCGTCGGGGCCGAACTCGGCCTTGATCTCCGCGTAGAGGCCATTGCGGGGATCGACCCGGAAGTCGTCGCCGAGCCGGACCACCATGGTGGAGTGGGCGCCGCGGATCTGGAGGTTGACGGGCGAGCGGCCGCGGTGCGACCCGAGGATGCGCTTGAGCTGGTTGACGGTCATGTCGGTGCAGGCGCGAGCCTCCAGCTCGACGATGATCGGCATCGTCCCGGGGTCGTCGAGGTTGGGCGCGCGCGCCTCCATCGCCACCAGCTTGGGGGTCTCGTCGCGGCCGTCCACCCGGGCGCGCACGACCACCACCGCGTCCTGCGCCAGCAGCGTCAGGTGCTGCTGGTAGACCTGCGGGAAGAAGATGCACTCCGCGGCGCCGTCGAGGTCCTCGAGCTCGGCCACCACGTAGGTCTCGCCGCGCTTGGTGAACTTCTTGACCAGCTTGGCGAGGATCCCGGCGACCGTGACCGTGGCCCCGTCGGAGCGGTCGGCCAGGGACGACAGCGATGTGTCCGCCTCGCGCTCGAGCACGTGCTCCAGGCCGAGCAGCGGGTGATCGGAGACGTACTGGCCAAGCATCTCTTTCTCGAAGGCCAGCCGCTGCGGCTTGTCCCAGTCCTCGCCGCCGATCGCCGGCAGCGGGTGCGCCACGCTGGAGGACGCGCCCTCGCCGAGCCCGCCGAACAGCGAGAACTGGCCCGACGCCTCGGCGCGCTTGCGGGCCAGCACGTCGTCGATGTGCTTGTCGTGGATCTCCAGCAGGCCTTTGCGCGAGTGGCCGAAGGAGTCGAAGGCGCCAGCCTTGATCAGCGACTCGACCACCCGCTTGTTCAGGACGCTGGCGTCGACCTTCTCCGCGAAGTCGAAGAAGTCGGTGAAGCGACCCTTGTCGTGGCGGGCGGCGATGATCCCCTCGACCACCTGCTCACCCACGTTCCGTACGGCCGAGAGGCCGTAGCGGATCGCCGGCGGCTTCCCCTCCTCGGCCGCGGGGGCCGGGGTGAAGTCCGAGTCGGAATCGTTGACGTCCGGCGGCAGCACGGTGATGCCCATCCGCCGGCAGCTCCCCAGGTACTTCGGCCGCGCGTCCTTGTCGTCCTTGACGCTGGTGAGCAGCGCGGCCATGTACTCGACCGGGTAATGCGCCCGCAGGTAGGCCGTCTGCCAGGTGACCAGCCCGTAGCCGGCCGCGTGCGCGCGGTTGAAGGAGTAGCCGGCGAACGGCTGGATCAGCCGCCACAGCTCCTTGGCCTGGTCGTCGGTGAGCCCGCGCTGCTTGCAGCCGGCCAGGAAGCGGGGCTCCTCCTTGCGCATCAGGGCGTCGATCTTCTTGCCGATCGCCTTGCGGACGATGTCGGCCTCGCCGGGCGAGTAGCCGGCGACCCTCTGGAGCAGGGTGATGATCTGCTCCTGGTAGACCATCACGCCGTAGGTGTCGGCGGTGATCTCCTCCATCAGCGGGTGCAGGTAGCGGATGCTGCCGCGGTCCCGCTTGCCCCTGATGTAGGTGGGGATCTGCTCCATCGGGCCCGGCCGGTACAGCGCGATCACGGCCACGATGTCCTCGAAGCGGTCCGGTCGCAGCTGCCGCAGGATCCGGCGCACGCCCTCGGACTCCATCTGGAAGACCCCGTCGGAGTCCCCAGCGCAGAGCATCTTGAAGGTCTCGGCGTCGTCGGTGGGCAGCTTGCCGAGGTCCAGCTCGATGCCGCGGGCGGCCAGGTGCCGGACGGTGTCGTCCAGCACGGTGAGGTTGCGGAGCCCCAGGAAGTCCATCTTGAGGAGCCCGAGCTTGGCGACGCCGTTCATCTCGTACTGGGTGATGATCGCCCCGTCGGCCGGCGGCGTGTACACCCCACTGCCGGCGCAGGCCTTCGAGCCCCTCGGCCGTCTCCAGGACCCGGGCGGCCTCGTCGCTGCCCTGGCGGTTGGAGCGCAGCTCGGCTGAGAGCTTGTAGGCCTCGGCCAGCGGGAACTCCTTGCCGAGCACCGGCGGCGGCATCATCTTGGCGAGGTCGTCGCCGAGCTTGTACGGGAAGCCGAGCACCCTGGCGGAGTCACGGATCGCCTGCTTGCCCTTGATGGTCGAGAAGGTGACGATCTGGGCGACGCGGTCCTCGCCGTACTTCTCGGTGGCGTAGCGGATCATGTCGCCGCGCCGGCGCTCGTCGAAGTCCAGGTCGATGTCGGGCATCTCGCGGCGCTCGGGGTTCAGGAAGCGCTCGAACATCAGCCCGTAGGCGATCGGGTCGAGGTCGGTGATCCGCAGGCAGTAGGACACGCACGAGCCGGCGGCGCTACCCCGGCCTGGACCGACCCGGATGCCGTGCTCGCGGGCGTGCCGGCACAGGTCGGTGACGATCAGGAAGTAGCCGGCGAAGCCGAGCTGGTCGATCACCGACAGCTCGTAGTCGATGCGCTGGCGGGCGTCGTCAGGGATCGGGTCGCCGTAGCGCTCGGCGGCGCCCCGGTAGACCTCGTGCCGCAGCCAGGACTCGAGGTCGTGGCCCTCCGGCACGTCGAAGCGCGGCAGCTTGTTGTTGCCGAACTCGAGCTCGACGTTGCAGCGCTCGGCCACCAGCAGGGTGTTGTCGCAGGCCCCGGGGAACTCGTCGCGCGGGAACAGCGCGTGCATCTCCCCCGGGGACTTGAGGTAGAACTCGTCGGTCTCGAACCTGAGGCGCTTGGGGTCCGCCATGGTCGCGGCCGTCTGGATGCACAGCAGCACCTCGTGGGGGCGGGCGTCCTGCTTGTGCGTGTAGTGGAGGTCGTTGGCGGCCAGCAGCGGGATGCCCAGCTCCTTGGCGAGCGGGAGCAGCTCCTGGTTGACGCGCTGCTGCTCCTTGATGCCGTGGTCGTGCAGCTCGACGAAGTAGTTGTCGGGGCCGAACAGGTCGCGCAGCTCGGCGGCGAGCTTCCTGGCCCGCTCCAGGTCGTCCTTGAGGATCGCCTGGTTCACCTCGCCGCCGAGGCAGCCGGTGGTGGCGATGATCCCCTGGTGGTAGCGCTCGAACAGCTCGCGGTCCATGCGGGGCTTGTAGAAGTAGCCGTCGATCGAGGCCAGCGAGACCAGCTTGAGGAGGTTGGCGTAGCCGGTCTGGTTCTCGGCGAGCAGGGTCAGGTGGCTGTAGGGCTCGGCGGTGTCGCGGCGCTGCTTCTCGTACCTGGAGCCCGGGGCCAAGTAGGCCTCGCAGTTGTGCAGGACGAAGTCCGAGACGTAGGAGTTATCCTCCTCGACCTCGAGGTTGAAGACCTCGGTATCGAGCGCGACGGACTCGACCGTTTGGATTGGCCGGTAAAGATATCGGTCATCCTCAAGGGTACGGGAATATCGCCTGTTCGGCGTGTAGGAGACGAGATACCAGCGGCCGAAAAAGTGGCCACCCTGGGGAAGGGCGCTGCGCTCTACACCAGTGCTCACGGTTGCCCAGTGACCGATGTCGGCGAGCAGCGTCCTGGTCCCCCATGCCAAGGATCGGGAAGCCGTCTTGAGGTCCCGACGTCCCTTGGCATTGGATGCCTGCCTTGGATTCTTCCCGTCTCCGTCGAGCAGCCCGTCCAGGAAACCCTGCCGGACTTCCGGTGGGCCATTGAGAATCTGAGCGGGGACCCTCTTCTCCTTCGCCCCTTTGCCAACGAGGGAAACAAGAAGGTGCGCGAGGGGGATACTCGCCGCCTTCAAATCCAGCGTGCCCTTGCTCCGGCGCTGAAACGCCGTCGCTGTGATCCCGAAGCGCGCCAGTAGCGCCATGACCCGGGCAGCGATATCCGTTTCATGGATACTGAACGTGAATCCAATACCTCCGGTTATTCTGCCACCGAGGCTCTGTATGTCGCCCTCCGCGGCGTAGATACCGAGCATATAGCCGAAGTCATAGTCGAGCGGGACCCGCAAGGGGAACCGGGGCCAAGCCTCATCCGCGCGGTGCTTCGAGAGATACCCGCGGCTGATTGCGCCACCCAACGACACCTTGAAATCGGCCGGGAGGAATTCCAGAACCGCGATCTCGCGCCAGTGGGTCCGCAGTCGCGGCAGGCACGCCCACGAGGTCCAACTCTTTTTTCCACCATGAGCGTTCCATGGCCCAGCTGCTATATCGCCCGGCTTCTTCCAATCCAAAAGGCCATTTCGCGTTCGGACCAGGACGGGGTGCTCCTCGGTGAGGATCAGAGTACGACCCGGGCGTCCTGCGAGCGAAATCTTGTATCCCTGGCCCTGGTATTCGCGTCGCATGGTTCGGAGAACCCGTCGGAAGTGTCCCTTGTGGGTGAGGACCATCTCACCGACCCGAACGTCTTCGACGTTCTTGACTCCGTGAGCGGTGATGATCTCCTGTCCGGCGAGCAGGCAACCGAAGATCGGCTTGACCCCGTGCCTCTTGCCGGCCTGGTAGAAGTCGACCGCGCCGAACAGTTGGCCGTGGTCGGTCATGGCCAGCGCCGGCATCCCCATGCGGGCCGCCTCGGCGAACAGGTCGTCCACACGTGCGGCTCCGTCCAGCATCGAGTACTCGGTGTGGACGTGGAGATGTACGAAGCTGTCCGGCACGCGGTCCCCCGTCGGCTCGATCCTTCGAAGACCCTCACCCGGGTGGCCCGTGGACGCTGTCCACAGGCTGTGGACCAGTTTTCCACACGCTGTGGACAGAATTACACCCGTGTAAGTTGACTGCCAGAGTAGCCCGGATCGCCGACTCGATCAACGAAGATCGCGCCCCACGCGGGCCCCCTGGATCGCTTGCGCGCCAACAGGTCCAGCCGGAATCCCCAGCTCAGCAAGTAGGCAGATTCGGACGCCCGCAGGCGTCGGACGGCAGCTCGACAGATCGGAGGCGTGAATGGCAAGCAATGGGGTCGAAGCCCATGACCGGTGCGGGTTCGAGCTTCCCGGCATGGTGCAGGCGGCACTTCGGCGGGCCCGGGAGATGGAGTTCACCAACGCATGCCTGCCGGAGCAAGGGCGCTTGCTCGAGCTGCTGGCCCGGGGGCGCAGCGGCGGGCGCATCGGCGAATGCGGCACCGGCTGCGGTATCGGGCTTGCCTGGATGGTGAGCGCGGCGAGTGCGACGACCCGTCTGGTGAGCATGGAGCACGACGTCCGGCTCGCGGCAGCGGCGGTCGAGCTCTTTCAGGAATCGAACAACGTCACCGTCTTGTGCGCCGACTGGACCGCGATCGCCGACTGGGCCCCGTTCGACCTCCTGGTCCTGGACGCTGGAGCGAAAGTGGACCGCCGGCTGGATCCTGTCGATCTGCTCGCGCCAGGGGGCGGCCTGGTAATCGACGACTTCACCCCGATCGAGCGTTGGCCACCCCTGTTCGGCGGCGAGGTCGATGCGGACCGATTGCACTGGTTCGAGCACCCGAGGCTGCTGACGACGGAGATTCGCTTGACGCCGACGGCGTCATCGTTGGTTGCGATACGCCGGTCGCGCGACGGCTGGTGAGGCCAGACAGAGGGAGGTGGTGGCCGGGTAGGTCCCGAACCCGCTCCAGCTCTGCCACTCGTCCTGAACGGCGAAGAATGCTTCAATCAGTGGACATGAGCGATCACGACGACCGACCGGTGCCGGAGCCCCAGGGTCGGTTCGTTGGCCTGCCGTACGACTTCCGCCGGCCGACGGCCGCCCGCGCCCGGGCGCGGTTCTGGAACCCCAATGACCGCCGGATCCTCACGCCCAAGACCTTCGGCTGGGGGCTCGACCTCAACCTCTACTGGATCGTTCACCCCACACGCTTCATCCGCGCCCGTCGCCAGCGCCGCTGATCCCGCGGCCCGCGTGGTGGCAGCACTGGATCTGAGGCTCAGCGGAGGGTGCGGAAGCAGGCGCGGACGTCCTGGACGAAGAGGTCGGGTGCTTCCATGGCGGCGAAGTGGCCGCCTCGGTCGAACTCCGACCAGTGGACGATGTTGTTGGCGCGCTCGGCGTAGCGGCGGATGGCCACGTCCTCGGCGAAGACGGCGACGCCGGTGGGGGTCGTGGCGGGCTGCTGACCCCAGGAGGGGGCGTGGAGGTTCTCGTAGTACAGGCGCGCCGCCGACCCCGCCGTGCCCGTGAGCCAGTAGAGCATCACGTTGGTGAGCACCTGGTCACGGTCGACCGCGCTTTCCGGCACCTCCGCCGACGGATGGCTCCACTCCTTGAACTTCTCCACGTTCCAGGCGAGCTGGCCGACCGGCGAGTCGGTGAGGCCGTAGGCCAGCGTCTGCGGGCGGGTGGCCTGGACCTGGAAGTAGCCGTTCCCGTCGGACAGGAACCACTTGAGGCGTTCCAGGCGCGCCTTCTCGGCGTCGGTGAAGGTCGCCAGCTCCTCGGGGTCCACGTCCCCGAAGGGGATGAACCCGAAGGTGGCGGCGTTGACGTGGACGCCGACGACGCGGTCAGGGTCGCCGCGGCCCAGCTCCGGGGCGACGAACGCGCCCCAGTCGCCGCCCTGGGCGCCGTAGCGCCGGTAGCCGAGCCGGCGCATCAGCTCTGCCCAGGCCTTGGCGACGCGCCCGGTCGTCCAGCCGGTGTCGTGGGTCGGGCCGGACAGGCCGTAGCCGGGAATCGAGGGGACCACCAGGTGGAAGGCGTCGGCAGGGTCCCCGCCATGCGCGCCGGGATCGGTGAGTGGCCCGATGACGTCGAGGAACTCGGCGACAGAGCCTGGCCAGCCGTGGGTGATGACCAGCGGCAGGGCCTGGGGCCGCGGCGAGAGGACGTGCAGGAAGTGAACGCGTGCGCCGTCGATGGTGGTGACGAACTGGGGGGACTGGTTGAGCCGGGCCTCCTGGGCGCGCCAGTCGTAGCCTCCGCGCCAGTACTCCGCCAGCTCCCTGAGGTAGCCGAGCGGCACCCCGTACGCCCAGCCCGCGCCGGGCAGCTCGTCGGGCCAGCGGGTACGGGCCAGGCGGTCGTGCAGGTCGTCGAGATCGGTGTCGGGGATGTCGACACGGAACGGCTGGACCTCGGTGTTCGCAGTGTCGGTGCTGGTCATCGGGACGGCTCCTCTCCTGGCGGGCAGGTGGCAGGTGAGCGCCAGATTTGACAGAATGCTGTCATGTCGCCGAGCCTACCAAAACGACAGCATGCTGTCGACTCTGCGTCCGACCCGCCGCCCCGGATGCCAGCGGGGGATGCCTTCACCACCGTGATCATGCAGGTCATCCGGCTCATCCGGGACTTCACCGCCGCCGGGGAGGCGCTCGCCAGGCCCGCCGGCCAGACGCTCGCGCGCTGGCTGGTGCTCGAGACGATCCAGCAGGCGCCGGCGACGGTGGCGGAGATCGCCCGAAGGCTGGGCCTGGCCCGGCAGAGCGTGCAGCGCGTGGCGGACGTGCTGGTGCGGGACGGCTACGCGGCCTACGAGGAGAACCCCGCCCACCGGCGCGCCAAGCTGCTGCGGGTCAGCGCCCCCGGCCACACCGCCCTGCGCGCCATCCAGACGGCCCAGCGTGCCTGGTCCGACGCGCTGGGCGCTGAGGTCGGCGAGGCCGACCTGCGTCGGGCCAGCGTCGTCCTCGACCGCGTGTCGGCGGCCCTGGGAAGCCGCTCCCCCGACGAGTTCACGCAACCGGGGACGTAGGGGGACCCGGGTCGATCCCCTTCGACCTGGCGCGTTCGAGCGCGGCCAGAAGCTCCGCCGGCGGCTCCTCCTCGATCTCCACTCGGTCCCCGGAGATGGGATGGGGGAAGGCCAGGCGCCAGGCGTGCAGGAAGGGGCGGTCGAGGCGGAGGCGCTGGGCCAGGTGGGGGTCGGCGCCGTAGGTGCGGTCGCCCACGACCGGGTGGCCGATGGAGGCCAGGTGCACGCGGATCTGGTGGGTGCGGCCGGTCTCCAGGCGGACCTCCAGCAGGTCGACGCCGTCGAGGCGCTCCAGGACGTGCCAGTGGGTGACGGCGCGGCGGCCGCCGGGGACCACCGCCATGCGCTTGCGGTCGCGAGGGTGCCGGCCGATCGGGGCGTCCACGGTGCCGGCGGGCTCCAGGTGGCCCTGGACAAGCGCCAGGTAGCGCCGCTCGACGCGGCGGGCGGCCAGGTCCCTGGCGAGCGCCGCGTGGGCCCGGTCGTCCTTGGCGACCAGCAGCAGCCCGGAGGTGTCCTTGTCCAGCCGGTGGACGATCCCCGGCCGGACCGGGCCGCCGCTGGCCGACAGCCTCGGGTCGTCCCTGCCGAGCAGGGCGTTCACCAGGGTCCCGGTCGGGTGGCCGGCGGCGGGGTGCACCACCAGGCCGGCGGGCTTGGCCACCACCAGCAGGTGCTCGTCCTCGAAGCGGACCTCCAGCGGCCGCCGCTCCGGGACGAGCGCCGCCGACAGCGGCGGGTCGACGGGCTCCCAGCGCACCCGCTCGCCACCTTCGAGCCGGTGGGACTTGGGGCGGGCGCGGCCGTCGACCAGCACCCGGCCGGCCTCGATCCAGCGGGCGGCCGCCGCGCGGGAGACGCCGGCCAGCTCGGCGAGCACCTGGTCGAGGCGCTGGCCGGCACCCTCGGCCGGCACCAGCGCCTCGCCGGGGCCGCTCCCCGGCGTCCCGGACTCCGGACCCCCCACCGGCACCAGCGCCTCGCCGGGCTCGGTCAAGTCCGCCGCGAGCGCGGTGGCGACCCGCTGTCCCGCTCGGCGCCGCCGGGCGGCTCGGGCCGCGCGCCTGGGGTGCCGACCGGTGGCGACCCGCTGTCCCGCTCGGCGCCGGCGGGCGGCGACGGGCGCCCACCCTCGGGCTCGGCACCCCGCTCGGGGCGGCCGAGCAGCAGCGCCAGCAGGATGCCGCCGATCACGATGCAGGAATCGGCCAGGTTGAAGACCGGCCACGGCCCCACCTTGACGAAGTCGACGACCTCGCCCCGCAGCGGGTGGTCGCCGCGGAGCAGGCGGTCGAGCAGGTTGCCGACGGCGCCGCCGAGCAGGAGGCCGAGCGCGACCGCGATCGGCAGGCCACGGGCGCGGCGGCCGGCGTACAGGATGCCGCCGATCACCACGATGGCCATCAGCGCGAAGAACACCGGCGCACCGGTGAGCAGCGAGAACGCCCCGCCGGAGTTGGTGGCGTAGCGGAACTGGAGGAAATCGCCGATCAGCCGGACCGGGGGCCGCCCGGCGAGGTGCCGGACGACCAGGTACTTGATGAGCTGGTCCAAGGCGATCACCAGCGCGGCGGTGCCGTACAGCACCGGCAGGCGCTTGACCGATGGGCGCATCGTCAGCGGACCCGAGCGCGGCGGCGGGCGTCTGCCAGGCAGAGCGTGGTGTAGGGCAGCGCGTCCAGACGCTCCGCCTCGATCGGCTGGCCGCAGACCTCGCAGCGGCCGTAGCTGCCGTCGTCGATGCGCCCGAGGGCGCCCTGGATCTTCTCGATCAGGTCCCGCAGGTTGCCGGCCAGCGACAGGTCCCGCTCGCGCTCTGAGGTGAAGGAGCCGGCGTCCGAAGCCTCCTCGCCGTAGCCGCCCGCGCCGGCGCCCTCCGGGCTGGTCGCGCTGGCCGCCTCCAGGCCGGCGCGGCGGCCGGTCAGGACGGTCAGCTCGTCCTCGAGCCGCCGGCGGAAGCTCTTGAGGTCGCGGGCGGTGATCCGCTTGCCCGCGCCAGGGCCCGTCCGGGACGCGGACCTGGAATGAGAGGTTCGGGCGCTTTGAGGTTTCTTTGTAGCCATCGGCAGTCCTCCGCGTCCATCGACCCAGCGGACGGTGGACCGGGTCGCGGCAAACCGGACGGAGTGGGCGGGGCGCGGCGCATCCGCCAGCCATCTTGCCGCGGCGCTGGGTTGCATGCTGGTGGAGCATTGTACCGGCGGTCGGTGACAGTGCGGAGGGCGGCACCTGGCACGGGCGCCACGGTGGGTTCTCATGTCGCGGTGGGATACACTTGTGACGAAAGGCGACGACGGGAACGAGTAGGGGCGGCACGGCCACGAGCGAGCCGGGGGCGGTGGAAGCCCGGCGGCACGACCACCTCGAAGATCCTCCCCGAGCCGCTGCCCGAACGGCCGGAGCCCGCACCCGGGCCAGGTGGCTGTAAGTGGCCGGGTCCGCAAGGGGCCGGCAAGGAGGGTGGTACCGCGGGGCCGCCGGCCTCGTCCCTTCGCAAGCGGCAGCGGTCGACACGCGAAGGAGACAGGCGAGATGGGGCAGTTCCCAGAGGTCGATCCCACACTCGACCTCCCCGACCTCGATCGGAAGGTGCTCGATCTCTGGCGCGAGCGCAAGGTGTTCGAGCGCTCGCTGGACCAGCGGGTCGACGCCAAGCCGTTCGTGTTCTACGAGGGCCCCCCGACGGCCAACGGCGCGCCCGGGGTGCACCACGTCGAGGCCCGCGTGGTCAAGGACCTGTTCCCGCGCTTCAAGACCATGCGCGGCTACCGGGTGGAGCGCAAGGGCGGCTGGGACTGCCACGGCCTGCCGGTCGAGCTGGAGGTCGAGAAGGAACTGGGCCTTGCCACCAAGCGGGACATCGAGGCCTACGGGATCGAGCGGTTCAACGCCCGCTGCCGTGAGTCGGTCGAGCGCTACGTCGACGCGTTCGAGTCGCTGACCGAGCGGGTCGGCTTCTGGATCGACACCAGCCAGGCATACTGGACGATGGACACCTCCTACATCGAGTCGGTCTGGTGGGCGCTCGCCGAGCTGTACCGGCGCGGGCTGCTGGTGGAGGACTACAAGGTGGTGCCCTACTGCCCCCGCTGCGAGACCGCCCTCTCGGATGCCGAGGTGGCCATGGGCTACCAGGACATCGAGGACCTCACCGCCTACGTGGCGCTGCCCGCGACCTCGGGGACGCTGGCCTCCGAGGGCGCCTCGCTGCTGGTGTGGACGACCCAGCCCTGGACGCTGGTGCCGAACGTCTCGGTGGTGGTCGGCCCCCGGATCCCCTACGTGCTGGTCGAGGTGGAGCGCGACGGCACCAGGCGCAAGCTGGTGGTCGCCAGGGACCTGGTCGAGCAGGCGGTCGGCCCGGACGCGCGCGTGCTGCGCCCGGTGCCGCTCGCCGAGCTGGTCGGCACGCGCTACCAGCGCGCATTCGACATGGTCCCGGTCACCCAGGAGGAAGCCGACCGCGGCTGGCGGGTGGTGGCCGACGACTATGTGACCACCACCGACGGGTCCGGGCTGGTGCAGACCTCCCCGGCGTACGGCGCCGAGGACCTGGCGGTCGGGCAGCAGCACGGCACGCCGATCCTGCACCCGGTGCAGGCGGACGGCCGCTTCGGGCCGCAGACCGGCTGGCTGGCCGGCATGTTCGTCAAGGAGGCGGACGCCGAGATCGTGGAGGACCTGCGCCGCCGCGGCCTGCTGTGGCGCGCGGAGTCGCACCGCCACTCCTACCCGCACTGCTGGCGCTGCGGCACCGGCCTGCTGTACTACGCGCTGACCTCCTGGTACGCGCGCACCACCGCGGTCAAGCAGCGGATGCTGGAGGAGAACGCCAGGATCGGCTGGCAGCCGGAGCACATCCGCGACGGGCGCTTCGGCGACTGGCTCGCCCACAACGTCGACTGGGCGCTGTCGCGGGCGCGCTACTGGGGCACCCCGCTGCCGCTGTGGCGCTGCGCGCAGGGCCACGTGACCGCGGTCTCCAGCCTCGCCGACCTGTCGGAGCGGGTGGGCCGGGACCTGTCCGGGCTCGACCCGCACCGCCCGTTCGTGGACGAGGTGGTCTTCGCCTGCCCGGACTGCGGCGACCAGGCGCGGCGCGTGCCCGACGTGCTGGACGCCTGGTTCGACTCCGGCTCGATGCCGTTCGCGCAGTGGGGCTACCCGCACCAGGGCGAGGCGTCGTTCCGGCGGGCCTTCCCCGCCGACTTCATCTCCGAGGCGATCGACCAGACCCGCGGCTGGTTCTACTCGCTGCTGGCGGCCAACACGCTGCTGTTCGAGCAGTCGCCCTACCGCAACGTGGTGTGCCTGGGGCTCATCGTCGACCGCGACGGCCGCAAGATGTCCAAGAGCCTCGGCAACGCGCTCGACCCGTTCGAGCTGCTCGACCGCTACGGAGCCGACCCGCTGCGCTGGTTCATGCTGGCCGGCGGCTCGCCCTGGGTGTCGCGCCGGCTCGCTCCCGAGGTGCTCGAGGACGTCACCCGCTCGTTCTTCCTGACGCTGTGGAACACCTACGGGTTCTGCATGCTCTACGGGCGGCTGGCGGGGTTCGACCCGACCGCGCCGGCGACGGCCCGGCCGACGGCGCTGGACCGCTGGGCGCTGGCGGAGCTGGCCGACACGGTGACCGAGGTGACCGAGCGGCTGGAGGCCTACGACCCCGCGGCCGCCGGGCGGCGCCTGACCAGTTTCGTGGAGGACCTGTCCAACTGGTACGTGCGGCTGTCGCGGCGCCGCTTCTGGCGCGGCGCCGGTGAGGACTCCGAGGCGGCCTTCCGGACGCTGTGGACCTGCCTGCGGACGCTGGCGCTGCTGCTGGCCCCCTACACCCCGTTCGTGGCGGAGGAGCTGTGGCAGGGGCTGGCGGTGGCGGTCGACCCCACGGCGCCGGACTCGGTCCACCTGGCCGACTGGCCGGTGGCCGACCAGGCCGCCGTCGACCAGGAGCTGCGCGCCGCCATGGCCGAGGTGCGCCGGCTGGTCGGGCTGGGCCGGCAGGCGCGCACGCAGGCGAAGGTCAAGGTGCGCCAGCCCCTGAGCAGGGCGCTGGTGACCGTGCCGGCGGAGCGGCGCGAGGCCGTCGCCGGGCTGCTCGACCTGGTGGCCGCCGAGCTGAACGTCAAGCAGGTGGGCTTCGCGTCGGGCGCGGACGGTCTGGTCGCCTACCGGCTGGTCCCCAATTTCCGGGCGATCGGCCCGCGCTTCGGCGGGCAGGCGCCGGCGGTGGCGGCCGCCATCCGCGAGGCCGACGCGGGCGAGCTGGCGCCGGGGCTGCAAGCTGGCGAGCGGGTCGCTGTCGAGGTGCCGGGGCTCGGGTCGGTCGAGCTGGGCCCCGAGGAGGCCGGCGTGGTCGAGGAGCCGGTGACCGGCTGGCGGGTGGTCCGCGAGGGCGGCGCCAGCGTGGCGCTCGACCTGACCGTCACCCCGGAGCTGCGGCTGGAAGGGCTGGCCCGCGACCTGGTCCGCGCGGTGCAGGACCTCCGCAAGGACGCCGGGCTCGAGGTCTCCGACCGCATCGAGCTGGCGGTCGACGCCGACGGCGAGGTGGCCGCGGCGGTACGGGCGCACGGCGACTACCTCCAGGCGGAGACGCTGGCGGTGGCGCTGTACGACGCGCCCCGGGCGGACGGCTCCGAGGCGTCCCTGGAGCTGGACGGCAGCCCGGTGCGGCTGTGGCTGCGGCCCGTCGATGCGGGTTGACGGGCTCGGCGACCTGCTGCCGTCCAGGCGGCCGCTGTGGGGCTACCTGTGGGCGGCGCCCAACAGCCTGATCGGGCTGGCCGGGGCGCTGACCACGGCCAGCAGGCCGGTCCGCTGCCGCGGGGTGCTGCTCTACGAGGGCGGCCGCCTGGGCCTGGCGCGCTTCCTGGCCTGGCGCGGGTTCACTGCCATCACACTGGGGCACGTGATCGTGGCCAACCAGCCGCTGGACGACCACCTGCTCGCCCACGAGCTGGCCCACGTCGCCCAGCACGAGCGCTGGGGCCCGCTGTTCTACCCCGCCTACCTGGTCACCAGCCTGGCCGGCTACCGCCGCAACCCCTTCGAGCGGGCCGCCGAGCGGTTCGCCGTGCGGGTGCTCGGGCGCCGCCTCCCGGACGACCGGGAGGCGGCCTCGTGACCGTCGGGTACTCGGGGACGCCGCTGGCGCGCAAGCTCGGGATCGAGCCGCACGCGGTGGTCGGGCTGCTGGCCGCCCCGCCGGGGATCGAGGAGCTGCTGGCGCCGCTGCCGGACGGGGTCGCGCTGCGACGCCGGGCGCAGGGGCGGTTGGACGTGATCGTGCTGTTCGCCGCCAGGCGGGTGGCGCTGGAGGGGCGGTTCGGCCAGGCGGTGGAGGCACTCGACACCGACGGCGGGCTGTGGGTCGCCTGGCCGAAGAAGTCCTCCAGCGTGCCGACCGACCTGGACTTCGACCGGGTGCAGCGGCTCGGCCTGTCCAGCGGTCTGGTCGACAACAAGGTCTGCGCCATCGACCGGGTCTGGACGGCGCTGCGCTTCGTGGTGCGCCTGGCGGACCGCCCGGCCAGACGGGCGGCGCGTCAGGAGGGGTGACCGGCCCAGGTCAGGAGAGCGGCGGGTGATCGGGGCGGCGGCGACGAAGCGCGCCGACCAGGAGCAGGGCGGCGAGCGCGTCCGCCCCGACCGACAGCCATGCCAGCAGCAGACCCTGGACCGAGAAGAACGAGGCCGCGAGCAGCCCGACGGCGGCGAGCAGCGCCAGCAGCGCGCCGACGACCACGGCTCAGCAACCCCTGCCCTCGACCGGCTCAGTCAGTCGTCGTGGCGGAGGCGGTCCACCCGGTCGCGACCGTTGCCGAGCTGGTCGGTGGTCGGGTCGCGCAGCGCCGAATAGGAGTTGTTCACCTGGCGGGCGCCGGTCGACAGGGCGGGCAGGTCCTCGGAGCCGGGCAGCGGGCGCGAGTTGCCCACGCCACCCATGCCGGGCGGCTGCGGCGGGGCGACCGGGCCCGACGGCGCCGCGTCCTCGAGTGCCTTGAGCTGGCCCTCGACGAAGCCGCGCAGGCGGGCGCGGTAGTCGCGCTCGAAGGCGCGTAACGCCTCGATGGAGCTCTCCAGCTCCTGCCTGCGGCGGGCGACCTGCTCGGTGACCTGGGCGATCTGCATCCGCGACTGCTCCTCGGCGACGCGGGCGCGCGCCTCGGCCGACTGGATGCGCTCCTTGTAGCGGGTCTCCAGGCCCTCGGTCAGCTCGCGTGCGCGGGCCTGGGCGGCCTCAGTGACCTCGCGGGCGCGCATCTGCGCCGCCTCGGTCAGCTCGCGGGCGCGCATCTGCGCCGCCTCGGTGATCTCCCGGGCGCGCATCTGCGACTGCTCGGTCAGGCTCTTGGCGCGAGCCTCGCTCTCGGCGACCATCGACTTGGCCTTGACCTTGGCCTCCTCGACCGTCTGGTCGGCCATCCGTTGCGCCATCACCAGGGCGCGGGCGATCGCCTCCTCGCCACCGGCACTGGAGGTGGCCTGGGGTGCCGCCTGGTGCTGCGGCGGAGGGGGCGGCGGTGGCGCCTGGGGGGTGGGCATGACCACGGCTGGGGCGCCAACCTGGGTGTTGGCTGCCTGCTCCCGAAGCCGCGCGATCTCGTCCTGCAGGCGGGTGAACTCCTCGGTGATCTGATCGAGGAAGGTGTCCACCTCGTGCATGGCGTAACCGCGCATGGCCTTGGTGAACTCTTTATGTTGAATGTCCAGCGGGGTCAATGGCGGCACAGCAAATCCAGGATGATCCGCCCAAGGAGGACGAGCCAGTAGAGGGTCAGGAGGATCGAGAGGATGACTAATACGGTGGACATCGGTCACGCCTGATTGAAGAAGCCGCGCTCTTGGAGCCGACGTCGCTCCTCGGCCGAGACTTCGACGTTTCTAGGGGTCAGCAGGAACACCTTCTTTGCCACTGGCTTGATGCTTCCGTCGAGGCCGAACGTGAGGCCGGCGGCGAAGTCGATCAGGCGCTTCGCCGTCTCTGGCTCCATGGCCTGGAGGTTCACGATCACCGGGATGTCGGCCTTGAACTTGTCGCCGATCTCCTCGGCGTCGTTGAAGCCCGACGGCTCGATGACGTGGACCTGCCTGGTCGGGACCGACGGGATCTGATGGATCACCGCCTCCGTGGGCTCGTCGAGGTGCCCGTCGCGCCGACGGACGTCCCCGTAATCGTCTCCGCGGACCCGCCGCACCGGCGCGGCGCCACCGCCGACCGCCCTGCCCGGCTCCGCCACGTCGACCAGCTCCTCCTCCTCGTCAGGCGGCTCGACCAATCCCAGCCACACGAGGCTCTTCTTGAACGTCCCGGCCATGCACCTCACCTACCTTCTACGCTCGCCATCCTACGTCGTCCGCCACGAATCGCCCATCGGCCGTGCCCCCCAGGCAGGGGACCCGGAGTGGACCGGTCATCGGCTACGCAGAAATCATCATTACACCCCCCGAAAGCGCTTTTATCGTCGCCTCCGGCGGCATTCGGCGACGAGCGCTGCTTCGTCATGTTCCACCGGCTCCCGAGCTGGCGACCTTTTCAGCGGGCCGCGGGCCGAAAATCGCCGTGCCGACGCGCACCAGGGTGGCGCCCTCCTCCACCGCGACCTCGAAGTCGGCGGTCATGCCCATCGACAGCGCGCGCAGGTCCCCGCCGAGACGCCGCGCCAGCTCGGCGAGCCGCCGGAACAGCGGGCGGGTCGCCTCGGCCGAGGGCGCCGGCGGCGGCATGAGCATCAGGCCGATCAGCTCGAGCCCACTGGTCTGGCGGCAGGCGGCGACGAAGTCCTCCAGGTCGCCGGCTGGCACCCCGTGCGCCGCGGCGCGCTCGTCCAGCTCGACCTGCACCAGCGCGCGGGCGACCGTGCCGGCCTCGACCGCCCGCCGCCCGAGCGCCCTGGCGCCGGCCAGCGAGTCGAGCGAGTGCACCAGTGCGCCCGCCGCCACCAGCAGGCGCGCCTTGTTGCGCTGGAGGCGGCCGATGAAGTGCCAGCGGGCGCCGGGGACCTCGGCGGCCTTGGCGGCCAGCTCCTGGGCGTAGTTCTCGCCGATGTCGGGCACGCCGGCGGCCACGGCCGCCCGCACCGCCGCCACCGGCTGGAGCTTGGCCGCCGCCACCAGGGTCACCTCCGCGGGGTCGCGGCCGGCCCGCTCGGCCGCGGCGGCGATCCGCCCGCGGACCGAGGCGACCCGGCCGGGGATCCCGGCGGCGTCCGGGGCCGCGCGGCCGTTCACGCCGGCCCCCGCTCCAGTATCGCGACGAGGCCGGCCTGTCGGCCGGTGGTGCCGTCGCGCCGGTAGGAGAAGAACCGCTCCGGCTGGTGCGCGGTGCACTGCTGAGCCGCGCGCACCGCGCCGACCCCAGCCCGCTCCAGCGCCTGGACCGCGGCCGCGGTGGTGTCGATCGCCAGACTGCCCTTCAGGGTGGTCGCGGCGGCCGCGGAGTAGCGCTCCCCCACCGCCTCGGCAACCTCCGGGCCGACCTCGTAGCAGCAGGGCCCGATCGCCGGGCCGACCAGCGCGACCGAGGCGCCGAGGTCGGCGCCGAGCCCGGCGAATGCGGCCACGCCGGCCTCGACCACACCGGCGGCCAGGCCGCGCCAGCCGGCGTGGACGGCGCCGACGACCCCGGCGGCGGGGTCGGCGAGCAGCACCGGGACGCAGTCGGCCGTGAACACGGCCAGCACCAGGCCCGGCTGCCTGGTGACGATGCCGTCCGCCTCGGCCAGCGGCGGCCTCGCCTCCGGCGGGCCCTGGCCGAGCAGGTCGGCGTGCGCCTGGACCACGCCGGCGCCGTGGACCTGGCGCACGGTCGCCCACGGCAGCCCGGCGACCGACAGCACGGTCGCCAGCCGGCGGCGGTTGCGCAGCACCGTCCGCAGGTCGTCGCCGACCCGCAGCCCGAGGTTGAGCGAGTCGTAGGGCGCGCTCCCGAAGCCGCCGGCGCGGCTGGAGAAGGCCGCGACCACGCCCTCGGCCAGCAGGTCCTCGGCGATGAGCACGGGCGGCCAGCCCACAGCGCCCGCCGCGGCGTCGCCGCCGGCGGTGGCGGCCGCATCGGCGGCGCCGGGCGGAGCCGGCCGCCAGGTCAGGCCCTCCGTCACGCGGTCAGCGCTTGAGGAAGGAGGGGAGGTCCAGGTCGTCATCGCCGTGATAGCTGGGGTGCCGGGCCGGGTGCGGGTCGAACTCCGCGGCCGCGCCGTCGTCCCGCCGGTCCGGCTCGCGGCCGGAGCGGCCGGCGCGCGGCCACACCGGTTCGTCGGCCCGCTCCACCGCCACCGTCGCGGCGGCCCCGGGCTCGGCGACCGCCGCCTCGACCGCCTCCTGCTCGGTGCGGTCGAAGCCGGCCGCGATCACGGTCACGCGGACCTCGTCGCCGAGGGTGTCGTCGATCACCGCGCCGAAGATGATGTTGGCGTCGGGGTGGGCGGACGAGGCGATCACCTCGGCGGCCTCGTTGACCTCGAAGAGGCCGAGGTCGGAGCCGCCGGAGATGTTGAGCAGCACGCCGCGGGCGCCGTCGACCGAGGCTTCCAGCAGCGGCGAGGAGATCGCCTGCTTGGCCGCGGCCACCGCGCGGTCCTCGCCCCGTGCCTGGCCGATGCCCATCAGCGCGGTGCCGGCCTCGCGCATGGTGGCGCGCACGTCGGCGAAGTCCAGGTTGATCAGCCCCGGGATGGTGATCAGGTCGGTGATGCCCTGGACGCCCTGGAGCAGCACCTGGTCGGCCAGCTTGAAGGCGTCCAGCATCGAGGTGGTCCGCTCGGCCACCTGGAGCAGCCGGTCGTTGGGAATGATGATCAGGGTGTCGACCTCGGCCTTCAGGGACTCGATCCCCTCGTCGGCCTGGTGCGAGCGGCGCCGCCCCTCGAAGGCGAACGGCCGCGTCACCACGCCGATGGTGAGCGCGCCCTGCGCCTTGGCGATGCGCGCCACCACCGGCGCGCCGCCGGTGCCGGTGCCACCGCCCTCGCCGGCGGTGACGAACACCATGTCGGCGCCCTTGAGCACCTCCTCGAGCTCTTCCGCGTGGTCCTCAGCCGCCTGCCTGCCAACATCCGGGTTCGAGCCCGCGCCGAGCCCACGAGTCAGCTCACGACCGACGTCCAGCTTCACGTCGGCGTCCGACGCCAGCAATGCCTGCGCGTCGGTATTGACCGCGATGAACTCGACGCCCTTCAGGCCGGCCTCGATCATCCGGTTGACGGCATTGACGCCACCGCCGCCAATCCCGACCACCTTGATCACGGCCAGGTAATTCTGGGGCGCCGCCATCATCCAAGCAACCTCCTTCGCCCGTTCCTACGGACGCCGTCGTCGTGGCCGAGGACCCCGGGCCAACTCCACGACCTGCGCTCCGACCGGACACGCAGGGCGCCCGTACCGATAAACTCTCAGCCTTTACCTGAGGTACATCATTATGTAAACCTCAAGCTCCGCGTGACTCTACCGGCGGCTCGGGGGTCGGTCAACTACCGTCAGGCATTTCCTCGCGTTCCCGCAAGCACTGTCGGTGTCGATGGACTTCGCACGTCGATTCGCACCACCTGCTTTCCCTCCGATCGCAACTGTTTCTGGACGAGCAGCACGGCGGCGTCCTTGGCCGCCTGCCGCTCAGCGAGCCCGTACAGGACCAGCGCCCCGTCGCGGAGCCGGAACTGGAGGCTGTCGATCGAGCGCGCGCTGACTCCGGTGACCTGGCCGCGCAGCGCCGGGTCCATACCGCCGAGCGCGGTGAGCGCGTTGGCGAGCGAATTCCCGGGTGGCAGGCGCGTGCCCGGCCGCGCGCCCGGCGGCAGCGGCACGCCCGACACGAATGGCAGCCCCGGCGCTGGCCCGGCGGCCTGCCCCAGCACGGTCCCGTCCGCGGCCACCAGCCAGCGGCCCTCGCCGGACGACACCACCGCGGTCGGCCGCCGCTCGGTGACCGTGATGCGCAGGCTGGAGGGGTAGGCGCGGGTCACCCTCACGGCCGCCACGGTGGGCACGGCCTCGATGCGCCTGCGGACCTCGTCGGGATGGATGGCCAGGTACGGCTGGCCGGGGTGCAGGCCGGCGGCGGCCAGCACTGCCGCTCGGGTGGTGGCGCTGGCGCCGCGCACGCGCACGCCCGAGAGCCCGAACAGCGGCGAGCGCGCGAGCTGGTAGAGGCCGAAGGCCACCACCAGCAGCACCGCGCCAACCATCACCTGGCGGCGGCGCCGCCGCACGCGCTCGGCGACGATCGCGCGGCGGCGCTCCAAGATCCGCCGGTCGGTCAGCAGCCGCCGCGACCCCGCCGGCGCCTTGGCGCTGGACGGGCTCATCGCCCGGCCTCCCCGGTGAAGTCGCCGACGAGCTGGACCTCGGTGCGCAGCTCCACGCCCAGCTCGTCGCGGGCGCGGCGCATGGCGCGGCGGATCAGCGCCAGCACGTCGGCGGAGCGGGCGCCGTCGGCCGCGACGATGAAGTTGGCGTGGACCTCGCTGATGCGCGCGCCGCCGCGGCGCTCCCCCTTCATGCCGAGCCGCTCGACCACCTGGCCGGCGGCCAGCGGCAGCGGGTTGGCGAAGACGCTGCCGCAGTTCGGCTGGTTCACCGGCTGGTTGTCGCGCCGCCAGCGGCGCGCCTCGGCGATCTCGGCGCGGACCCGCTCCTCCGGGGCGGGCACGCAGGCGAAGCGGGCGGCGGTGACCACCGCGCTGCGCGGCAGGCCGGAGCGGCGGTAGGAGAGGCCGAGCTCGTCGGGCTTGCGCCGCACCGGCTCGGCGGCGGCGCCGGCGGCCAGGTCGACGACCTCGGCCCACACCAGCAGGTCGCCGAGCTCGCTGCCGTGCGCGCCGGCGTTCATGCGCACGCCCCCGCCGACGCTGCCGGGGATCGCCACCGTGAAGGCGAGCCCGCCCAGCGAGGCGGCGGCCGAGCGGGCGGCCAGGCTCGGCAGCGGCGCGCCCGCGCCGGCCTCGACCTCGGTGCCGTCGACCGCGATGGAGCGCATCCGCTGGCCGAGGTTGAGCACCACGCCCGGCCAGCCGGCGTCGGCGACCAGCAGGTTGGAGCCGCGGCCGAGCACCAGCAGGGGCAGGGCGGTGGCGGCCAGCACCTCGGCGAGGGCGGCCAGGTCCTCGCTCGACTCGGCGCGCAGGAACAGGCGGGCGGGGCCGCCGAGGCGGAAGGTGGTCAGCGGGGCGAGCGGGACGTCCTCGGCGAGCCGGCCCGGGCAGCGGGCCCGCAGCTCCGCGGCCGCGGCCTCCACTGCGGAGGCCTCCACGGGGCCGACCGCCGGCGGCAGCGGCGGCCAGGCGTCCGCGGCGGCGACCCGGCCGGCGTTCACCCCGACTCCTCCCGGGGGGCGCGGGTGGCGACCCCGCCCTCGCGGTCGACCGGTGGCAGCAGCGCGGCCAGCTCGTCGGCCAGGTTGGTGATGTCGCCGGCGCCGAGCGTCAGCACCAGGTCGCCCGGGCGCACCAGCGCGGCGACCTGCTTGGCCAGCTCGCCCCGGTCGGGAACGTAGACGAGCTCCAGGCCCGGCCGGGCGGCGCTGGCCGCGGCCGCGACCAGGGTCCCGTCCACGCCCGGCTCGGCGTCCTCACCGGCGGAGTAGACATCGGTCACCACCGCGACGTCCGCGCTGGTGAGCGCCTCCCCCAGCTCGGTGGCCAGGGCCTTGGTCCGCGTGTAGCGGTGCGGCTGGAAGACGGCGATCACCCGCGACCAGGAGCCGAGCCGGGCGGCGACCAGGGTGGCGGCCACCTTGGTCGGGTGGTGGGCGTAGTCGTCCACCACGGTGACCCCGCCCCGCTGGGCGCGCAGCTCGAAGCGCCTGGCCATCCCGGTGTAGCGGCCGAGCGCGGCGCTGGCCTCCTCGAAGTCGACGCCCAGCGCGCTGGTGGCGGCGATCGCCGCCAGGGCGTTGGCCACGTTGTGGCGGCCGGGGATGACCAGCTCGACCTCGCCGACGGGCTCGCCGGCCCGCTCCACCCGGAAGCGCGAGCCGCCCGCGCCGGTGACCAGCTCGGCCGCGGTCAGCTCCGCGCCGGCGCCCAGCCCGTAGGTGACCACGCGGCACGGCGCCTGCGCCGCCAGCGAGCTGGAGCCCAGGTCGTCGGCGCAGAGCACGGCGGTGCCGTGCGCCGGCAGCAGCGCGACGAAGGCGCGGAAGGCGGCGCACACCGCCTCCAGGTCGGCGTAGTAGTCCAGGTGGTCCGCCTCCACGTTGGTGACCACCGCCACCGTGGGGCGGAACTCCAGGAAGGTGCCGTCCGACTCGTCGGCCTCGACCACGAAGTGGGGGCCGGCGCCGGCGCCCGCGTTGACACCGCTCGACATGAAGTCGCCGCCGATGGCGAACGAGGGGTCCAGGCCGGCCTCCTCCAGGATCGAGACGACCATCCCGGTGGTGGTGGTCTTGCCGGCGGTGCCGGCCACCGCCACGGTCGCCTTGCCGGCCATGGCCCGTGCCAGCATCTCGGCCCGGCCGAGCACGGGGATGCCGCGCTGCCTGGCGGCCAGCACCTCGGGGTTGCCCGGGCGGATGGCGCTGGAGGTGGCCACCATGTCGGGGTCGCCCATGCGCTCGCCGTCACGCTGGCCGAGCCAGATCTCCGCGCCCAGGCCGCGCAGGGTCGCCAGCACGGGCGTCTCCTTGTGGTCGGAGCCGGTGACCTGGTAGCCGGTCTCCAGCAGGAGGCGGGCGAGGGCGCTCATGCCGGTGCCGCCGATGCCCACCAGGTGGACCCGCCGCTGGCCGCTCACCGCGCGCCCCTCTCGCCGCCACCGCTGGGGGGCGGCGGGCGCTCGAGGTCGGCGGCGACGTCGCCGGGCTCGTGCTGCCGCTCGATCGGCGGGTAGGCCTCCAGGCGCCGGGAGCGGCGGTCGACGCGCTTGCTCACCTGCGGGCCCATGGGCGCGCGGACCGCCTCGAACCAGCCGGTGCCCTCGCGGTCCACGCCGGGCGCCGGCGCGGCCAGGAAGGACTCGCGCGAGCCGCGGCCGGCCGCCTCCAGCACCAGCGCCGCCAGCTCCTGCGCGGCGGCGGGGAAGGCCAGCGAGGCCATCGACGCCGACATCTTCGCCAGCCGCTCGGGGTCCTCGAGCAGCGGCGCCGCCGTGGCCGCCAGGCGCTCGCCGGTGAGGTCGGCGTCGCGGACCACCAGCCCGCCGCCGGCGGCGGCCACCGCGCGGGCGTTGCCCGCCTGGTGGTCGGCGGCGGCGTGCGGCAGCGGGACCAGGATCGCGGGCACACCCGTGGCGGTCAGCTCCGCCACGGTCACCGCGCCGGCGCGGGTGATCGCCAGGTCGCAGGCGGCGTAGGCCAGGTCCATGCGCTCGATGAAGGGCTCGACGCGGACCTGGAGGCCGCGCGCCTCCGGGGCGGCCGCGCGCCACGCCTGGCGGACGTCGGCCTCGTCACGCCGCCCGCAGGCGTGCAGGATCTGGATGCGCTCCGGGTGGGGCCAGTAGGGCGTGGCGGCGACCAGCGCCTGGTTGACGTGGCGGGCGCCCTGGCTGCCGCCGAACACGAACAGCGTGGCCCGGTCGGGGTCCAGCCCCAGCTCCTTCTGGCCCAGCTCGCGCAGGCGGTTGCGGTCCAGGCGGGCCAGCTCCGGCCGCACCGGGTTGCCGACGGTGATGGTCCTGGCGGCGGGGAACGCCTCGGCGGCGGCCTCCACGCCGAGCGCCACCTTGCGGGCGAAGCGGGCCGCCAGCCGGTTGGCGACGCCCGGGATGGCGTTCTGCTCGTGCAGCACCACCGGGACGCGTGCCAGCCGGGCGGCGACCGCCACCGGCAGGGTCACGTAGCCGCCCATGCCGGCGACCGCCTCGATGTGGTGGCGGCGCAGCAGCCGCAGCGCGGCCCCGGTGCCGGCCACCGCCGCCAGCGGCGACAGCACCGTCTCCATGGACAGGCGCCTGGACAGCGGCAGGATCGGCAGCAGGTCCAGGGGGAAGCCGGCGGCCGGCACGGCCTGGTTCTCGATCCCGCGGCTGGTGCCGACGAAGCGCACGCTGGCTGCCGGCGCCAGCTCTTTCAGGGCCCGCGCCAGGGCCAGGGCGGGAAACACGTGCCCGCCGGTGCCGCCGGCGGCGATGAGCACTCGCGGGCCGTGCTCGGCGCCGGCGGCTTCGGGTGGGCGGATCGGATCGGCAGTCATCGGTTCCTCAACCCTCCAGGGGGGTGCTTCGGCGGCGCGGGCCTGCGCTGGCCGGCCGCGGGGCGCCGCGCGCGGGCTCCGGACAGGCCGGCCTCCTCGCGCAGGCTGCCGTCAGGGGGACGGGGGACCGCCCGTGCGGGACGGGCGGCGGGGGCGGGGCGCCGGCGGCCGCGGCGGTCGGCCGGGGCCATGGTCGCCTTGACCGGCGCCAGGGGGCGCCAGACCTCTCGCTTGGCCACGTTCAGCAGCATGCCGACCGCCGCCAGCAGCACCAGCATGCTGGAGCCGCCGGCCGAGACCAGCGGCAGCGGCACCCCGGTGATCGGCAGCACGCCGACCACCGCGCCGATGTTGACCAGCGCCTGCACCACGATCCAGACGGTGATGCCGCCGGCGAGGTAGCGGCCGAACGCGTCGGGGGCGTTGCGGGCGGCGCGGATGCCGGCGTAGGCGATGGCGGCGAACAGCACCAGGATCGCCAGGGTGCCGACCAGGCCGAGCTCCTCGCCGATGATGGCGAAGATGAAGTCGGTGTGGGCGTTGGGCACGTAGGACCACTTCTGCCGGCTGGCGCCGAGCCCGACGCCCAGCAGCCCGCCGGAGCCGAGCGCGAATCGGCCCTGGAGGATCTGCCAGCCGTTGTGCTGCGGGTCGGCGGCCGGGTCCAGGAACGAGAACAGCCGCCGGCGGCGGTAGTCGGCGCTCATGATCAGCCCCAGGCCGCCGACCAGCCCGAAGGTGCCCATGAGGGTGAGCAGCGGCAGCGGGGTGCCGGCGATGAACAGCAGGCCGAAGGCGATCGAGCAGACCAGCAGGGTGGTGCCGAGGTCGGGCTGGGCCATCACCAGCCCTGCCAGCAGCACCGTCACCGGCAGCACCGGCACCAGCAGGTGGCGGACGTCGCCGAGCAGGCGGTGCTTGCGGGCGAGCACGTCGGCGGCGAACAGCAGCAGCCCCAGCTTGGCGAACTCGCTCGGCTGGATGGAGACCCCGGGGAGGATCGCGATCCAGCGGGTGGAGCCGCCCGAGCTGACCGCCGCCGGGTGCACGGCCACGTACACCAGGCCGAGGAAGGAGAGGGCCAGCAGCGGCACGCCGAGCCGCCGCCAGCGGCGGTAGTCGATGCGGCTGCACAGCATCATCACCACCAGCCCGACGACCACCCAGATGGCCTGCCGCTTGAACACCGTGTAGGAGTCGCCGGTGCTGGCGTAGGCGGTCGGCGAGGACGCCGACAGCACCATGATCACGCCGAAGGCCAGCAGCGTGCCCACCACCGCCAGCAGCAGGTAGTAATTCGACCAGGCGGCCAGCCCGCGGCGGGCGCTGTCCCTGCCACGCCTGACCCTGGGCGTGCCCGCGGCGGTGGCGCCGCGGGCGGCCGTCTCACGACTGGGCATCGCGACCACCTCCCTCCCGCGGGATCTCCGCGCCGCCCGGGTAGCGCTCGGCCAGCCGCGCGACGCTGGCGGTGAAGGCCTCGCCACGCTCGGCGTAGCTGGAGAACATGTCGAAGCTGGCGCAGGCCGGGGCCAGCAGCACGGTGTCGCCGGCCTCGGCGAGGTTGAAGCCGACGGTGACGGCCTCGCCGATGGAGGCGGCCCGCACCAGCGGGCCCTGGTAGCCGGCGCGGCCCAGCGCCGCCGCCAGGTCCTCGACGGCCTCGCCGATCAGCACCGCGCCGACCAGCCGGGAGCGCGCCTCGGCGGCCAGCTCGTCGAAGGCCAGGCCCTTGTTGCGGCCGCCGGCGATCCAGACCACCCGCGGGAAGGCCGCCAGCGCGCGTCCGGCGGCGTGCGGGTTGGTGGCCTTGGAGTCGTCGACGAACCTGACCCCGCGGACGGTGGCGACCTCGGCCAGACGGTGCGGGCCGGGCCGGAACGCCGAGACCGCCCTGGTCATGGCGGTCGGGTGGGCGCCGAGCGCCATCGCCATGCCGGAGGCGGCCAGGGCGTTGGCCAGGTTGTGGCGCCCGGGCAGGCGCAGCGCCGCGGCGCGCCACAGCGGGCCCTCGTGGCCCTCGACCCGCGACAGCGCGATCCCCGCCTCGACCCCCAGGCCGCCGAGCGGCACCCTGCCGACCCCGAACGGCACCGGCATGCCCGAGGCGTGGGTGGCGTGCGAGGCCACCACCGGGTCGTCGGCCGCGTACAGCGACCAGTCCCCGGGCCCCTGGTTGGCCCACACCCGCGCCTTGGCGGCCGCGTAGGCGGCCAGGCTGCCGTGCCAGTCCAGGTGGTCGGGGGCCAGGTTCAGCCAGGCGCCGGCCACCAGCCGCAGCGTCGAGGTGAAGCGGAGCTGGAAGCTGGACAGCTCCACCACCAGCGCGTCCGGCGGCTGGCGGGCCAGCACCGCGTCGATCAGCGGCAGGCCGACGTTGCCGGCGGCGACCGCGCGCCGGCCGCTGGCGGCGACCATGGCGGCGGCCAGCTCGGCGGTGGTGGTCTTGCCGTTGGTGCCGGTCACCCCGACCATCGGCAGGTCGGTGAGGCGGGCGGCCAGCTCCACCTCGCTCCAGACCTCGACACCGCCGTCCAGGGCCGCGCGGACCAGCGGGTGGTGCTCGGCCAGGCCGGGCGCCACCACCAGCAGCTTGCGGCCCTCCAGCAGCTCCACCGGGGTGCCGCCGGTGTGGACCTCCACCCCGGCCCGCTCCAGCTCGCCGCGCTCGGGCTCGCCGTCGTCGCACGCCACCACGTCGGCGCCGAAGCCGGCGAGATGCAGCGCCGCCGACCGGCCCGAGCGGCCCAGGCCGGCCACCAGCACCGTGGAGCCGGCCAGCGAGGCCGGCTCCAGGCTGGCGGGCCACCGGGAGGCTATCTGCTCAGCCACTGCCACCACCCTGCGCGAGGAACTCCGCATAGAACAATCCCAGACCGAACGCGACCGCAAGCCCGGCCAGGATCCAGAAGCGGACGATCACGGTGAACTCCGGCCACTCGGACAGCTCGAAGTGCAGGTGGATCGGGGCCATCCGGAAGACCCGCCGGTGCAGGTAGCGGAACGAGGCGATCTGGAGGATCACCGAGAGGGTCTCGACCACGTAGAGGCCCCCCAGGACCAGCAGCAGCAGCTGGGTGTTGGTGAACAGCGCCAGCGCGGCGAGCGTGCCGCCCAGCCCCAGCGAGCCGGTGTCGCCCATGAAGATCCGCGCCGGCGGCGCGTTCCACCACAGGAAGCCGGCCACCGCCCCCATGGTCGCCGCCGCGATGATCGCCAGGTCCTGCGGGGACTCGCCCGACGGGAAGGTGTAGCAGCCGGCGGAGTTGGCGGGCGGGGTGGAGCACATGTGCCGGAACTCCCAGAAGGCGATCACCACGTAGGCGCTGGCCACCAGCACGGTGCTGCCGGAGGCCAGCCCGTCCATGCCGTCGGTCAGGTTGACCCCGTTGGTGGTTCCCGACAGCAGGATGAACACCCACACCAGGAAGATGATCAGCGGGAGCTCCGTGCCGCCCAGCGGCCGGATGAAGGAGATGCCGCGCCAGGCGTCGGCCCAGTACCAGGCGCCCAGCGCCAGGACCACCGCGCACACCCCCTGGCCGGCGAACTTGGCGGTGGCGGTGAGCCCGAGGCTGCGCTGGTTGCGGATCTTCAGGAAGTCGTCGATGAAGCCGACCAGGCCGGTCGCGACCATGGTGATCACCACCAGCAGCCCGGCGGCCGTGAACCGCAGGCGGTCCCCGCTCACCAGGTGCACGACCAGGTAGGCGACCACCGCGCCGAGGACGATCACCACCCCGCCCATGGTGGGCGTGCCCCGCTTGGTCTGGTGGGAGTCGGGCAGGTCCATCTGGATGAGCTGGCCGAGGCCCTGCCGGCGGAAGACGCGGATGGCCAGCGGCGTCCCCACCAGGGCGCAGAACAGCGCGACAGCGCCGGCGATCAGGACGCCGACCACTCAACTGCCCCGCTCTTCCGGTTCGCCGGAGAGGAGCCGCTCGGCGACCTCGTCCAGGGCCACCACCCGGCTCGCCTTGACCAGCACCACGTCGGCCGGCTCGAGCCAGCGGTCCAGCACCGCCACGGCGGCGCCGGCGTCCGGCACCGCGATCGCCTCCTCCGGCCACATCCCCTCCATGCGCGCCGCCCGCACGATCACCTCGCCGAGCTCGCCGACCCCCACCAGCCGGTCGACGCCGAGCCTGGTGGCCAGCCGCCCGAGGCGGTCGTGCTCGGCGGCCGCCTGCTCCCCCAGCTCCGCCATCTCCCCGAGCAGGGCCACGGTCCGGCCGGGCCGGGCCCCTCGGCCGCGAGCGGCCATCAGCGCCTTGAGCGCCGCCGCCATCGAGGCGGGGTTGGCGTTGTAGGCGTCGTTGATGACCGTGAGGCCGTCGGCACGCCGCTGCACCTGCATGCGCATGGGCGACAGCGCCGCCCCGCCAAGGCCGGCGGCGATCCCCTCCGGCTCCAGCCCGAGCGCGTGGCCGGCGGCGGCCGCGGCCAGCGCGTCGGGCACCAGGTGCTCGCCCGGCGCCGGCAGCGAGGTCTCGGCGCCGCCGCCCGGGGTGCGCAGCTCGAAGTGCGCGTGGCCGCGGTCGTCGAGCGAGATCCCCTCGGCGCGGACCTCGGCGCCTGGGCCGAGGCCGAAGTGGAGCACCATCGCCGAGGTGCGCCCGGCCATCGCCGCCACCAGCGGGTCGTCGGCGTTGAGCACGGCGGTGCCGTGCGGCGGCAGGGCCTCGACCAGCTCGCCCTTGGCCGCGGCGATGGCGGCCTGGGTGCCGAACATGCCGAGGTGGGCGACGCCGACGTTGAGCACGACCCCGACCTCGGGGCGCGCCAGCCGCGCCAGCGCGGCGATGTGGCCGGGGCCGCGGGCGGTCGTCGTCTTGCCGGTCGACCCGGTCACGCCGACCACGTGCGCCCGCGAGCGTGCCCGCACCGCAGCGCCGAGGGCGCCCAGGGCGGCCAGCGGGTCGTCGACCTCGATGCGCGGCCCGGCGGCGACCGCGCCGGGCGCCGCCAGCACCGCCACCGCGCCGGCCGCCAGCGCCTGGGCGGCGAAGCGGCTGCCGTCGGTGCGGCTGCCTGGCAGGGCGACGAACAGGGCCCCCGGCCGGACCGCGCGCGAGTCGACCCACAGCGAGGTGGCGATCACCGCGCCGTCGGCCTCCAGCAGCCTGCCGCCGGTGGCGGCGGCCGCCTCGGCGAGCGTCAGCGGGATCACGGCGCACCGCCCTTCGAGCGCAGGGCACGCAGCTCCTCGGCGGCGACCACCCGGTCGTCGAAGGGGACCTTGCGACCGCTCTCGAACTCCTGTCCCTGCTCGTGGCCCTTGCCGGCGATCAGCACGGCGTCGCCCGGCCGCGCCAGGGCCAGCGTGTGGCGGATGGCCGCGCGGCGGTCGACCTCGACGTGGTAGCGGTCCGGGCCGGCGCTGCGGCGCACGCCCTCGACGATCTGGGCGACGATCGCTTCGGGCGGCTCGGAGCGCGGGTTGTCGGAGGTCACCACCGCGAGGTCGGCGAGCTTGCCGGCGATCTCGCCCATCAGCGGGCGCTTGGCGCGGTCGCGGTCGCCGCCGCAGCCGAACACCACCAGCACCCGGCCGTGGGTCACGGCCCTGGCCGCCCGCAGGACGTTCTCCAGCGAGTCGGGCGTGTGCGCGTAGTCGACCAGCACGGTGAACGGTTGTCCCTCGTCGACGCGCTCGAAACGCCCGGGCACGCCCGCCAGGCCCGCCAGCCCGGCGGCCGCGGTGTCCAGGTCGATGCCGAGCGCCGCGGCGGCCGCCAGCGCGCCGAGCGCGTTGGCCACGTTGAACTGCCCGGCCAGTTGGAGGCGTAGCTGGCGCGAGCCGGCCGGGCCCTCGACCCGGAAGCGGGTGCCGTCCAGCGCCGCCTCCAGGTCGACCGCCCGCCAGGCCGCGCCGCGCGCGGTGCCGGTGGTGACCACCTCGATGCCGGCGCCGGCGGCCTCCACCGCCAGGCGGCGCCCGAACGGGTCGTCGGTGTTGACGATGCCGACGCCGGTGAAGGCGGGCGTGAGCAGGCGGCGCTTGGCCTGGTAGTAGTCCTCCAGGTCGCGGTGGAAGTCGAGGTGGTCCTGGGTCAGGTTGGTGAAGATCGCGGCGCGGAAGCGGGTGGCGTCGACCCGGCCCAGCGCCAGCCCGTGGCTGGAGACCTCCATGGCGGCGGCCTGCACGCCGCTGTCGGCCATCTCCGCCAGCAGGCGCTGGAGGTCGGGCGCCTCCGGGGTGGTATGGACCACCGGCAGGACGCTGTCGCCGATGTGCACCTCGACCGTGCCGATCACCCCAGGGACCAGCCCGGCGGCGCGGAAGATCGCCTCCAGCACGAAGGTGGTCGTGGTCTTGCCGTTGGTCCCGGTCACCCCGACCAGGTCCATGCGCCGCGATGGGCTCTCGTAGAAGGCGTCGGCCAGCGGCGCCAGCGCGGCTCGCACGGAGCCGACCAGCAGCTGCGGGGCGTCCAGCTCCAGCGGGCGCTGCACCAGCAGCGCGGCGGCACCCGCCCGCAGCGCCTCGCCGGCCAGGTCGTGACCGTCGACGCGCTGGCCGGGCACGCAGCAGAACAGCGCGCCGGCCAGAACGCGGCGGGTGTCGAATACGACGTCCGAGACGGCCGTCTCGCCGTCGCCTCGAGCGCCGGTCATGTATCGGTGCCGCGTCTCGATGACCTGCGGTGACAGGAGGCCGCGACGGCGCGCACCGCGGATACGTGACCGGCGTTCGAGGATTTCGCCGCCAACCGAGGCTGCGAGGAAATCGAGCGGGACGCGCCTGGGCGTCAGGGTCATGAACGTAGGATCTCCCGCGTCGACGGCCCGGGCCCCCGGCGGCGGGAGCGCCGGGCCCGGTTGTGCGGCGCAAGCCTAGCATCCGGGACCGTGACCCCGTGGCATCGTCGGGCCGGCGATCGGGGACCGGTGGCGGTGGCCGCGCGCCGCTGTGTCACGGGGTGCCTCCCGGCTGGCGGGCTGGCGGGGTGGAGCCGCCGACGTCACCGTCGGGCACGGCGGGCGCGCCGGGCTCCCCACCGGCGGTCGCGTCGCCACCGCCCAGCGACGGCGGGACCTCCATGTGCCGCAGCGCGTAGCCGGCGACCTCGCGGAACACCGGCGCGGCCACGGTGCCGCCGTAGATGCCCTTGGCGGGCCGGTCCAGCACCACCGCCACCACCACGCGCGGGTCCTCCGCCGGGGCGTAGCCCATGAACGAGGCCACGTGGGCGCCCGGCAGGTAGCCGCCGCCGTTGGGGTTGGGCACCTGGGCCGTGCCGGTCTTGCCGGCCACGGTCCAGTCGTCCAGTGCGGCCCGCGTGCCCGTGCCGCCCTCGCGGACGACGCCCTCGAGGATGGTGGTGAGGGTCTGGGTGGTCCGCACCGACAGCACCCGCTTGGGCGTGGGCCGCTCGGTCGCGTGGTAGTCGCCCCGCTCGTCCACCGTGCCGCGCAGCAGGGTGGGCTGCACCAGCAGGCCGCCGTTGGCCACCGACGCGTAGACCCTGGCCATCTGGAGCACGCTCACGGCCACGCCCTGCCCGATCGCGTTGGTGCCGAGGTCGGAGCAGGTCCAGGTGCGCTGCGGCCGCACGATCCCGGGCGTCTCGCCGGGCAGGTCGACGCCGGTGCGCTGGCCGTAGCCGAAGTCCAGCTCCGCCTTTGCCAGCCGCTCGGGCCCCAGTTTCGTGGCCACCCTGATGGTGCCGATGTTGGAGGACTGCGCCACCACGTCCGCGAAGGTCAGCCGCTCGGTGCCGTGCTGGTGCGAGTCGTGGAAGGGGTGCACCCCCGGGCACAGGGGCAGCTCCGGCGGGACCGTCACCTTGGTGCTCGGCCGCACCACCCCGGCGTCCAGCGCGGCCGCCGCGGTGATCACCTTGTTGGTCGAGCCCGGCTCGTAGACGTTGGTGACCGCCCGGTCCTTGCGGGCCTCGTCGCTGCTGGTGGCGAAGCGGTTGGGGTCGAAGGTGGGCACGTTGGCCACGGCCAGCAGCTCGCCGGTGCGGGGCGCCATCACCACCACCGAGCCCGACTTGGCCTGGTACTGCTCGACCGCGGCGGCCAGGGCCCGCTCGGCCACGTACTGGATGTTCTGGTCGATGGTGAGCACCAGGTCGGAGCCCGGCCGGGCCGGCTCGATGGAGCGCTGGCCCTGCGGGATCGGGCGGCCGCTGGGGTCCTGCTCCAGCAGCATCTGGCCGGAGTGGCCGGCCAGCAGGCCGTCGTAGCGCTGCTCCACGCCGGCGAGCCCGCTGCCGTCGGTGCCGACGAACCCCAGCACCTGGGAGGCGAGCTGCCCGGAGGGATAGCGCCGCATGGTATCGGACAGCACGCCGATGCCGGGCAGGTCCAGCTTGGCGACCGCCTGCCCGTTGGCGACCGGGATCTTGCGGGCCAGGTAGGTCCAGGCCGCGCCCGACCGGAGCCGGCCGAGGACGGTCTTGGCCGGCTGACCGAGCAGGGGCGCGAGCTTGCGGGCGGTGCCGGCCGGGTCCCCGATCAGCCGGGGCTGGGCGTAGACCGTGCGGGCGGGCACCGACAGCGCCAGGTCGCCACCGTCACGGTCGAAGATGCGCCCGCGCTCCCCTGGCAGCTCGATGGTCCGCAGGCGCTGCTTGGCCGCCGCCTCGTCCAGCGAGGGGGCGTCGAGCACCTGGAGCACGATCAGGCGGCCGGAGATGGCCAGGAACGCCACCATGGTGAGCGCCAGCACGAACAGCAGCCGCCGCTTGCTGTCGCCGCGCCGGGGCCGCCGCACCGGCCGGCGCTGCACCGGCCGCCGGCGCGCCGGCTGGCGGCGAGTGGAGGCAGTGCTGGAGCGGCGCCCCGGCGCGCGCCCGGTGGCCGCTCTCTGCTGCTCCATGCGCGCCCCCTATCCGTGTGGGGGGAGCTCGCTCCCCCCACCCCCCAGGGTCGAGATCGCCGCGTGGGGCCCGCGGACGCCCGGGGAGTGTGCGGGTTACGGCTCGGCCAGGTACTGCTTGAGCGGGAACGGGTCCTGGGACCAGGCGTCGGACTCGGACGAGCCCTGGGAACCCCAGGTGGGGTCACCGGTGGGCCCGGCCCCGGGGGCGGCGGGGGAAGTCGCCGCCCCCGGGGAGGTCGCCTCGCCGGGCTTCGAGCCGGGCCAGGTGCTCACCCGCGGTCGGCCGGCGGGCACCAGGTGCTGCCTGGCGGCCTCCCGGGCGATGCGGTCGGGCCGCTCGAGCTCGGCGATGGCGAATGCCTGCTGGTTGACGTTGACGTTGAGCGACAGCAGGGCCAGCACGCCCGCCACCACGATCAGGGCGGCGAGGATGATGAAGGGCAGCCTGCGCACCCGCCGGACCTGACCGACCGCGCGCAGCCGCCGCCGTGGATCGGGGCGGGGATCGTGGCTCGGGCGCGGGCGGTACGCGGGTCCAGCGGCCATGCTCATGGTTGCCCCCCTGCGGGATCGCTCGGCGGTAGCTTCTCGGCGGCGCGGAGCTTGGCGCTCTCCGCGCGAGGGTTGGCTGCCACCTCGTCGGCGCCCGGAGTCTCCGGGCGCCGGGTGAGGATGGCGATGCGGGGGGCCAGGAGGGACCGCCCCCTCTCTGGAACGGGGGGCGCGAGGTGCGGGAAGCCCTCCTCGCGCCCGGTGGCGGCGGCCACGAAGGTGCGCTTGGCGATGCGGTCCTCCAGCGAGTGGTACGACAGCACCACCACGCGGCCGCCGGGTGCCAGCAGCTCGATCGCCTGCGGCAGGGAGTCGGCCAGGGCGGTCAGCTCGCTGTTGACCTCGATGCGCAGCGCCTGGAAGACGCGGCGGGCGGGGTGCGGACCGGTACGGCGCGCGGCGGCGGGGATCGCCGCCTTGATCAGGTCGACCAGCTCGCCGGTGGTGCGGATCGGGGCGCGGCGGCGGGCGTCGTCGACGAAGCGGGCGATCCTGGAGGCGAAGCGCTCCTCGCCGTAGACCCGGAAGACGCGGGTCAGCTCGGCGCGGGGGTAGGTGGCCAGCACCTCGGCGGCGGTGATCCCGCCGCTGGTGTCCATGCGCATGTCGAGGGACGCGTCCACGCGGTAGCTGAAGCCCCGCTCCGGCTCGTCGAGCTGGAGGGAGGAGACACCGAGGTCGTAGAGCACGCCGTCGAGCCGCTCCACGCCGAGGTCGGCGGTGACCTCGGCCAGGTCGGCAAAGGAGGCCGCCACCGTCACCAGGCGCTCCCCGGCCCACGCCAGGCGCTCGCGCGCCAGCGCCAGGGCGGCGGGGTCGCGGTCCAGGCCGATCACCCGGCCGCCGGGAGCGCTGGCCTGAAGGATCCGCTCGCTGTGGCCGCCGAGCCCGATGGTGGCGTCGAGGTACACACCGTCCGGCCGGGGACGGAGCAGCCCGATGCACCGGTCGACCATGACCGGGAGGTGGCGCGCGGCGGTCAACACGATCAGATCCCCAGCTCGGCGAGGTGGCTGGCGTTGGCGGAGTCGGAGTAGGCGGCCTGGGCGGCGGGCATGTAGCGCTCCCACTCGCCC
>WNGF01000330.1_pt1 | contig 67608 bp, 74 predicted proteins | sample 5400641 | NCBI WGS metagenome assembly WNGF01 (sample SAMN13153371, study PRJNA577476) | soil metagenome | isolation source: 80 cm soil or saprolite under grassland replicate 2 | place: USA:California | collected 2016-06-15
GAAAAACGCTGGAACTAACGTCATTTTGTTGCTCCTAAATGGTTGCCACTAGGCAACAGCTCATAATTCGTTAAAATGGCGGAGGCGACAGGATTCCAACCTGTGGGTCGGGTTTTTCCGGCAAAGGTGAGGCCCGACCCTGAAACAATTCAGACGGGGCAGGAATTGCAGTTCCATCCTCCACTCGATCCCGGCATCCGCGATGCCGTGGTTGCGTTGGCCTCAGGCGGAATTGAGACTTTCGAGTCCTGCGAAGGCGGTAAAGGCCACAGCTTTCCAGAGCCGACTGTCAGATTTGAGGGCGGATCATCCGAGGGCTTGCGTGCAATGTCAGTAGCGTTGGCTAACGGATTACCCGTCCTGAGACTAAGGCGAGTGTGGGGAGTCATTGACGGCACGATGCACGGGCCGTGGTGGGAAATGACTTTTGACCCCCCAAAAAACTCGCCCCTATGGGACGAAAGGAATACGGCGGCACGTTATGCCGCCGAATCCCTTAACGACCTTGGTTAGTGAGACGCTGGCAGTCCTCGCAAAGACGATATCCGCCTGTGCCAGGTTTACGCTCCCAAGAAGGAATATCGCGGCCGGGAGGGCAAGCGCCGTTGTTGTGGTGTACCCGTTGGTTTGCGGGTTTTTGGTTTTCATTAACTGAGAAAAACGCTGGAACTAACGTCATTTTGTTGCTCCTAAATGGTTGCCACTAGGCAACAGCTCATAATTCGTTAAAATGGCGGAGGCGACAGGATTCCAACCTGTGGGTCGGGTTTTTCCGGCAAAGGTGAGGCCCGACCGACCGGCGGATTATAAATCCGCTGCAATAAAGCAGCTCTGCCACGCCTCCGTAGGGGTTGAAAGAGTGCCCACCACGGCCTACTCCGCTGCGCCCAGCAAAGACACGTCGGAGTAGGCCTGTTAAGGCCTTCGCTACGGATGAGCGTTTAGCGTCGGCTAATCAGGGTATTTTCATTCTTGTTCTCCCTTCACAACTTTGCGCGGCGAACAACTACGACCAAGAAAGCCCTCTGCGGAATTTCGGATTCGTTCGGATGTGAGCGATAGCATTCCTGCCATTGTCGGTAAGCTCCCATCTTCCGTCAGGTAGTTGCTGAACTTCCTTGTGTTTTTCTTTCATGGTCGTGGTCAGAACCGCAGAAACGTTATTGACAAAGTTGCTGGCCCTTGTGGGCACTCCGCCCGCCTTGATGGTTTCAGCAATCTGCGCGGTCGTCATTGCTTCGCTGTCCGCAAGCAGATCGAGAATGGCCCATCGCACGCTTGTGTTCGCGTACTTTTGATTTGGCGGTCTGAAGGATAAGGGAGAATGCGAGGACGGGGAGTCTGGATGGAGTCGCTTTGAAACCGTAGAAATGCCGCTGTTGATTTCCTTGAGTTGTGCGTGCAGGTTATCTAGCTGATGCTGGACGACATCTCGTTCAGATTGAAGATCGCGCAGCACTACTTCATAGGAGGTCTTTACTTCGGTGGCTAGCGGCATATGATTCCTCTCTCATTACGGTGATAATGAAAGCATCTTGCGCCGCTTCGGAGTGGTATGTATACTTGCACTGCGAACGACGGACGGCGTATACAGGCCGTGCCGAATCGCAGGGAACGCACCCTAAAGACTTGCGCTAATGCTCATTTGGCTAACTCCAATCCTCCCTAAAAAGGATTGTCGGGCCGGGGCTTCTAGCAGGAGTCCCGGTTCCGAAAAACTAAAGTACCACTCGGTTCCAATCAGCGTCAACAACTTTCCTCGCCAATTTATTGGGACGGCCCTGTGGAAACAATGTTTACAATGGCATACCTTGCCATAGCAGGGATTTGCAATTGGCATATAAAGTACAATTAACAGCACTAGAGCCTTAGCAACCCACAACTGGTTGTGTTGTGGAAAGCTGTTGAAAACTGGTATTTGAACTACCTGGATTAGCTCGGCTTGGGTGGTCTGCCGCCCTTGTGTTCCTTCCGCATGGCGGCAATCTTGCGGAAATACTCTGGCCCGCGCTTCGCGGTAATTTTTCCGCCTTTTTTCCCGAGCGCAGCGGCAGGAGATTGCGCCAGCAGATCGTCGGTCAAACTCACAGCGGCGGTGAGAAGTTCGTATGCGCGTTCGGAGCGCGACTCAGGAAGAATTGTAGTGGCTAGAATGTGCTGCGCTTCGGCTATCATGTTTCGCAGAGAACGCAAATCGTTGCCCCGTGCCATGCACTCAAGCTAACATCGCGAGTAGTTGAATTCAACGCAGAGATTTTTTCTTCAACGCAAGTTCAGGACACTACCGCGGATTCTGGTAGTGGGCTACTTTCAAAGTAGCCCACTACCCGGATTCTGGCCGGCTATTTTCTCCGCGCTTTGCGTTTCCTGGTACCAGGGGATTTCGCCTTTGCTGTCACCATTTCGTAGGAGTGCTCAATCAAGGCCTCAAGCTCGGGACCGGTCAGCACATCCAAACGATCCAACTGGACCCACTTGTAGCGCCCCACATAGGGAGCCGGAACAATCCCCTCGCGCTCCGTCAGTTCGGCAAATGTCTCTGGATTGCACTTGAAGGTAATTTTTTGCGGTACGAAGCCAAGCGCCAGCACGGCAAAAATCTTCCCGTTGATCTTGAAACACAAATCTTCTTCCCACTGTAAATTCTCAGTCGCGTGTGGAAGCGACAAGCAGAACTTCCGAACAGAGTCCACCGTCATGCAAGAAATCCTGAAGCGAAAATCCGGGAGCGCTGTTACACCTGCTCCCGCGCTTCTCCCAGCGTAACGCCCACGTCCATCTTCTTCTTGCCACGATAGATCGTCACTTTCACCACGTCGGCGGCGCGATGGCCGTTCATGATCCGGGACAACTGTTGCTGATCTTGTACTTCCTGACCGTCCACCGCCACGATCAGATCTCCCCCAACCATAATTGCATTGTTCCCCAGATAAGCGCGTTCGGTTCCTCCGCGTAAGCCAGCACGCTCGGCGGCCCCACCTGGGGTGACGCGCACGATGAGCAGCCCGTAGTCCGAGGCGAGACCGAGATCACTCGCGATATCTGGGCTGATCGGAAGCGTGAGTACTCCTAGCGCGGGCCGCCGCACTCTGCCCAGAGTGAGCAGGTCGTTCAACACCGCTTTCGCAGTGTTAACCGGGATCGCAAAGCCAATTCCTGCGTTCTGGCCAACACTGGAAGCAATCATCGTGTTAATGCCGACAACTTCGCCGTGGGAGTTGAGCAACGGGCCTCCAGAATTGCCGGGGTTGATTGCAGCATCGGTCTGAATAGCCTCATCGATGGTCACACCATCGGGTTCCTGTACTGACCGAATGGAGCTGACAATTCCGCTGGTGAGAGTGCCGGCCAAACCAAATGGGTTCCCAATCGCATAAACTTTCTGCCCGACCTGAAGATTTCGCGAATCTCCCATAGTCATGGGTACAAGGTCCGGCGCCTTGATTTGTACAATCGCCAAATCGTGGGACCGATCAGTGCCGACAACCGTAGCGCGGTACTTCTTCCGGTTATGCAGGGTGACTTCCACTTGCCGGGCGTCAGCGATGACGTGGTAGTTGGTAAGCACATGCCCGTCGCGATCAATAATGAAACCGGATCCCTGTCCTTCTTGCGGCACCAGCCCGTAAAAGAAATCGAATGCTACAGCCTTCGACGTAACGTTCACGACCGAGCCAATGTTCTTGTGATAGACCGAAATATTATTCTGTTCTTCCGAATCCAGCGGCTCGTTCCCCGCCGCCTGAGTAATCTCGACTTTCGCTCCCGGCGAATTCACGGTGCGAAAGGTTCCTGAACGATAGGTTGTGTAATAGAAGAAAACGCCGACGAGGAGGACCGCAATCGCAATCGGTCGTAGCACTTTCATGGCTCGCAATACCTTACCTTCTTCCGAAGTTATTTGGCACTCTTGTGGACAGAATATTCTACTGTGCTTCCGTCTTTGAGGTCTCCCAGTCGGATCTCGTTTACCGAGTTCACTCTTGATTGATGGCCCAAGTTGACAAAACCTGCCGTCCTCTCTACGGTAGCTGCAATCTTCGATCCCTTGACTCACACGTCGAAATGGCAAGTTGCTGTAGGGTTATTGCTCCTCACCGTGGGCGCTCTCGCCATCCATGGCTACCATCCTTATGCCGAAGATGCCGAGATATATCTTCCCGGAATTGAGAAAAATCTGCACCCAGAACTCTTCCCGGTCGGGGCAGAGTTTTTCGAATCGCACGCGGGACTGACGTTGTTTCCTAATCTGATTGCCGCGTCAGTTCGGCTGACTCATTTACCCTTCGATTACGCTCTTTTCGGGTGGCATCTTGGGGCTATCTTCTTGCTTCTGCTCGCCTGCTGGGAGCTAAGCGGCAAATGTTTCGCCACGACAAATGCGCGATGGTGCGCTGTCGCATTGGTGGCCGCGCTCCTCACCCTTCCTGTTGCCGGAACCGCGCTCTATCTCATGGACCAGTATCTGAATCCCCGCAATTTGGCCGCCTTCGCCGGTGTCTTCGCAATCGTTCGCACCCTGGAACAAAAATACGTCAGGGCTGGAATGTGGCTTGTTTTTGCGGTTGCGGTACATCCCCTAATGACGTCTTTTGCGCTTTCATTTTGCATCCTGTTAGTCGCGTTGAGGAAATTTGAGAATGCCTTTACGATGGCAGTTGCCCTCTTGCCATTTGGGATCTCGCTCGCCCCTCCCTCGGCGGCGTATCACGAAGCCGTGCGGTTTCACATTTCCCATTACATCCTGCAGTGGCAGTGGTATGAATGGATGGGAATCGTCGCCCCGGTCGCCCTCTATTTGTGGTTTCGACGAGTCGCTCGCTCGCGCGGCCTCAATGAGCTCGCGCTGATGTGCCGAGCCTTAATCTTTTATGAGCTGGCGTATTTTGCTGCGGCGCTGATCGTCTCAGTGCCGAAGCGGTTTGAGAGTCTTGCTCGGATACAGCCGCTACGCAGCTTGCATTTGCTCTACATACTGCTGTTCTTGTTCTGCGGAGGCTTCATCGCGGAATACGTCTTGAAGAAACATGCGTGGCGATGGGTTTTGTTTTTTCTTCCGCTCGCAGGAGGGATGGCTTTCGCGCAACGTGCGTTGTTCCCCGCGAGTTCCCACATCGAATGGCCCTGGGGTGTTCAGAGGAATCAATGGGCTGAAGCGTTTACTTGGATTGGGCAGAATACGCCAACAGAGGCTGTTTTTGCGATAGATCCGTTGTACTTCGAAATTCCAGGCGAGGATACGATCGGCTTTCGAGCTCTAGCTCAGCGGAGCAGACTAGCCGATGCCGCTAAAGATAGCGGGGCCGTCTCCATGTTTCCGCCGCTGGCTGAAAAATGGTTTGATCAGTATCAAGCTGAGAAAGATTGGAGAAAATTCAGCGCGCAAGATTTCAGCCGACTGAACCAGAGATACGGGGTTACCTGGATCGTGCTGCAGACTCCTGGAGTTCCGGGCCTCACCTGCCCCTATCAGAATTCATCAGTGCTGGTTTGCCACCTTGGCCCGCCTCGGATTTTCTGAGGTGTTCGTCGGCAGAGTCCTTGGTTTTCTTTTTCGGAAAAGTAAGGTGCTGGGGTTTTCCGCGGTGATTTGTGATCACGTGCTTTGTTCGCTGCTTACTGCGCCTCGAACATAATAACCTGCCACATTCAGTTCCAACCTGCGCCCGGCCGGATTGAAAATGCGAAACTGTCCCAATCCCCATTTTTGCAGAGCGAATTGAAGAGTCGTTCCAAGCACTCCCAGGCCATAGGTCACGCTACGGCGGAAATTAATCGATGAGGCCTCAGGGAAATACTTGGTTGGACACGACACTTCTCCAATCTTGAAACCGAAATAGGCGCACTGTGCCAGCATCTGGTTATCGAATACAAAATCATCGGAATTTTCGAGCAACGGCAGTTTGGTCAAGACCTCGCGACTGAACGCGCGATATCCGGTGTGATATTCAGAAACCTTGATCCCCAAAAAAAGGTTTTCAAACGCAGTCAACAAACGATTGAAGATGTACTTGTAGACGGGCATCCCGCCCCGTAAAGCCTGCCCGCCAATGATTCTCGACCCCAGTACCACGTCGTAGATTCCGTAGCCGACCATGCTGGCCATTGCGGTCACCAGCAGCGGAGTGTACTGATAATCGGGATGCAACATGATCACGACATCCGCGCCTTCCGCCAGCGCTTCCCGATAACAGGTTTGCTGGTTACGGCCATATCCGTAATTTCGGTCATGCACAAAATGCACCAGACCGAGCTCGCGCGCGACCTCCACGGTGCGGTCCGCGCTGAAATCATCTACCAGTATCCGGACGTCAACAATTTGCGGCAAATCCTGCACTGTCGCCGGGAGCGTCTTCTCCGCGTTGTAAGCGGGCATCACAACCGCTATTCGTTTACCGTTGAGCATTATTGGTTCGTTAGCTCAGGCGCGAAACCGCGCTGATTTACACTCATCATAAATCATGCTCTTGCCCAAAACGTTTCCCGTTCCAACCAGCGGCACGGTTCTGTTGCACGTGGATTTCCTTCTCACCGGAGTCGTGATGACATTTCTCGGCCCGATGCTTCCCATTCTTTCCACACGCTGGGCACTCACTGACTCTGGATCTGGAACCTTGTTTTTTGCGCAGTTCTTCAGCTCAATGTTTGGCATGCTTCTCTCCAGCGTTCTGGTCCAGCGCTGGGGCTATAGGCTAACTCTAATTCTCGGCGTGGTGCTGATGGCGTCAGGAATGATTCTGCTCTCTTCCGGCCCCTGGCTTCTGGGGATCGCCTCAATCTGCATCCTGGGGGTTGGCCACGGAATCACTACGCCTGCTGGAAACCTCAGAACGGCAGAGGTCAATCCTCTAACCAGCGCCGCCTCGCTGAACGTCCTGAACTCGGTATGGGGAGTCGGCGCTATGGGTTCCCCTTTTCTGGTCGCACTTGCCAAGAACGCCAACCATACCTCGTGGTTCTTGTTCGGTACCGCTGCGGCGTTGTTCGTGCTCCTGGCGGTGCTCGCGATCACACGATTTACCCCCGACACTCGAGCTCAACTCGGTCCGAACGCGCTGGGCACCAGTTTTTGGAGCTATCGGATTCTGCCGCTGATTTGTGCGCTGTTCTTCATCTACGTCGGCACCGAACAATCTTTTGGCGGGTGGGTCGCTACTTACGCTCATCGCATTGAACCCGGGCAGACGACCTTCTGGACGATGACACCTTCCTTCTTTTACGGAGCATTGCTCTTGGGACGCGCTCTTGCTCCCCCGGCGCTGAAATTCGTTCCGGAGACAACCGTCGCAATTGCTGGGTTAGGCGTAGCCTTGCTGGGAGGCTTGGCCCTCGTATCGGCTCGGAACATGACCATGGTCGTCGCCGGCGCTGTACTTGCAGGCCTGGGGCTTGCATCCATTTTCCCCATCAGCGTCGCTCTTCTGCAACGATGGTTCGGGGAATCGGCCCGCGTCGCGAGCGGCGCCGTCTTCGCCAGCGGCAACATGGGAGGTGCAATCCTGCCACGAGTCGTCGGTGACGTTTCGAACCGTTTCGGAAGCCTGCGCCTTGGATTTTTTGTGCCACTGATCGGAGTCGCAGCAATGCTGGCCTTTTACATCGCGAGCGGCATTCCCCGCGGGCAGATCCGACAAGAAACGGACATCTAATTCCGATGCTTCCTTCGTGAAACTTCGTGCCCTTCGTGGTTTATTGCCTTCCCTGCTTTATTGATAAACTAATCATCAGAGCTCATGCCACGCACACTCTTCCAAAAGGTTTGGGACGAGCACGTTGTCTCGACGTCCACAGGCCAGCCACCGCTTCTCTATGTGGACTTGCATCTCGTCCACGAGGTCACGTCTCCACAGGCATTTGACGGTCTGCGGGTTGCAAATCGCAAAGTTCGCGAGCCGTTACGCACCATCGCGACAGTTGATCACAACATTCCCACCGAGCCGCGCGGCACTCCGATTTTCGACCCAATCGCGAAACGTCAGATCGAGGCCCTGCAGGCAAATTGCCGCCAGTTCGGCGTCCGCCTCTTTGACATGGATTCTCCCGAGCAGGGCATCGTCCACGTAATCGGCCCCGAACTCGGATTTACCCAGCCAGGAATGATCATCGTCTGCGGCGACAGCCATACCAGCACTCACGGCGCGTTTGGCGCATTAGCATTCGGCATCGGCACATCGGAGGTGGAGCATGTGCTGGCAACTCAATGCCTGCCTCAGCGCAAGCCCAAGACCATGCTCATCCACGTAAGCGGCAGACTGGGAGAGGGCGTCTCTGCCAAAGATCTTGCCTTGGGAATCATCGGCAAGATTGGAACTGATGGCGCGACCGGCCATGTGATCGAATACGCAGGGGAAGCGGTGCGCTCACTCTCCGTAGAAGGGCGCATGACCCTGTGCAACATGAGCATCGAAGCCGGCGCTCGCGCTGGCATGGTCGCCCCGGATGAAACTACTTTCGCCTACGAGAAAGGCCGCCGCTTCGCCCCTCAGGGAGCTGACTGGGAAGCAGCCGTCACACGTTGGCGCACGCTGCCCTCCGATCCCGGAGCCAAGTACGACACTGTCGTTGAAATTGACGCATCCGAACTAGCGCCGTTCGTTACCTGGGGCACGAACCCGGGCATGGTGGTTCCCATCACCAGCCGCGTTCCTGAGCTCCCAGCGAATGGTTCCGACCGAACCGCTGCACAACGAATGCTGGAATACATGGGCCTCGAACCCGGCGTCCCAGTTGAGCAGATTCGGGTTGACCGCGTGTTCATAGGCTCATGCACAAATTCTCGCTTGGAGGACTTGCGCGCCGCCGCTCGCGTCGCCAAGGGCTACAAGGTCGCCTCTGGAGTTCGAGCCATGGTCGTGCCAGGATCGCAAAGCGTGAAACACGCCGCTGAGCAGGAAGGCCTGCACAACATTTTCCAGCAAGCCGGGTTCGAGTGGCGCGAGTCGGGCTGCTCTATGTGCCTGGGAATGAATCCCGACATCCTGCGGCCAGCCGAGCGGTGCGCGTCGACCAGTAATCGCAATTTCGAAGGCCGCCAGGGGCGTGGCGGGCGTACTCACCTTGTGAGTCCTATGATGGCGGCAGCAGCGGCCATAACCGGCCACTTTACCGATATCAGAAATTGGCAGTTCAACTAATGCAGCCATTCCGAAGGCACACTGGCAAGGTCGCGCCGCTGTTCCGCGCAAACATTGATACCGACCAGATCATCCCTAAGCAATTCCTTAAGCGCATCGAGCGCACCGGCTTCGGCGAATTCTTGTTTAACGACTGGAGAAGATCAGCCGAAGGCGTGCCCGATCCATCGTTTGTACTCAATCAGCCACAGTACTCAGGCGCAAGCATCCTGGTCGCGGGCAAGAACTTTGGCTGCGGTTCTTCTCGCGAACATGCCGTCTGGGCGCTGTCTGACTTCGGCTTTCGAGCAGTGATTGCACCTTCGTTTGCAGATATCTTCGCCAACAACTGCATGAAAAACGGCGTACTCGCTGTCGCGCTGGCCGAGCAGGAAGCGTCCGAGGTCGCACGTCGAGCCTCTGAGAGTGCCCCCTACCAGCTGACTATTGATCTCGAATCCTGCTCTATCGCAGACGGCCAGGGTTTCACGGCAAAATTTCAGATTGATGAATTCACCCGCCACTGCCTGCTCGAAGGTCTGGACGAAATTGGCCTGAGCCTGCAACACGAAGCGGAGATCTCGGCATACGAATCGGCACATCCGGCTCCGCCTGAGTGGCGATCGCGGTGAACCAGATGCGTAGGGCGCCAATACCCACCTATAATCCTCTCCATGCGCGGCTTGTTCCGAATCTTGTGGATGGCACTGGCGCTGCTAATCATCGCGCTGGTATCCGCGCTCACTGCCATGCGTTTCGCAATCCACGGCCGCGAGGTCACCGTTCCAGATCTCAAGGGAAAAACTCCCATTGAAGCTCGACGGGTAGCCGAAGACACCGGACTTGCGGCGCAGGTGGAAAGCAACTACTACAGTCCGACGATTCCGGAAGGCAGAGTCCTGTCGCAAGTGCCCCGTTCCGGAACGATTGTCCGACGAGGATGGGAAGTTCGCTTGGCATTGAGCCTGGGTCCGCAGCGTGTCACCATTCCGCAAGTGGTTGGTAGCAGCGAGAGGGCTGCGGCTATCAGTATTGCCCAACGCGGTCTGGAACTCAGCTCAGCGGCTCGAGTGCAAATCTCCAATGCGCCTGCTGGGCAAGTGCTCTCCCAAAATCCTCCGGCAAACGCCGCCGACATCTCCGCTCCCAAAGTCAGTCTACTCCTTGCTGATGACCCTACTCCTGAAGCATTCGTGATGCCGAGTTTCGTTGGACAACCGCTCGGGAGCGTACGAAACACCTTGCAGAACGCGGGATTCTGGGTCGGAAAAGTGACGATGGCTCCGCCAGAGACACCTCCGGAACCCGCCAACCCGGTTCCGCCAGCGGCCGCAACCCAAGCCCCCGCAGAACCATCTTCGGCATCGTTGGTAATATCTCAAGACCCCATGCCGGGAGCGAAGGTGCTCTCGGGTTCTGCAATCAATTTTGTGGTGAGGTGATCCACTGCTGGGCGATCCGGCTTTGGCCTATGCAGCGTGAGATGATCCCGTACGTGTGCGCACACACAGCCGCAACACGGCGGAATAATACAGCCCTGGGCGCAAGCCCTAGATAGCAGCGAAGAAATCATTAGCCCGGAACGGGCGAAAGAAACGTCTTCTCCAATCAGAAGCCCGTCATGATCAATTCCTCGCAATGATCGCTGCAAAGAAACCATCGCACCGGTGCACTCCCGGGATCGTCCGCAAATAAGGTCCGCTCACCAGCGAATCAACTTCCTCCCATGTGAGTTCACCGTTCGCGCGCAGCTTCTGCAATTCATCGCGACAGTTGACCAAACAAAATGGGGGATTTGCCACCAGGACCTTCTCGACAACTTCTGAGTTCTCTTCCGGCTCAAGCGAGCAGGTGGAATATACGATCCGCCCGCTGGGAGCTAAGTGCTGCATTGCCGCACTCAAAATCTCTCTCTGATACTCCTGCAACCTCGGCAAATCCTCCGGCTTCAACCGCCATTTGATCTCCGGATTTCGCGCCAGAGTCCCCGTCCCTGAGCACGGCGCGTCCACGAGGATTCGATCAAAGCCTCCACTGAACGGAATCGCCCGCGTATCCGCCGAAACTACTCGCACGTTGCCAGCGACACCAAGTTTCTGCAGAAGCGCCGCCCGCCGCGGATGCAGGTCCATCGCGACAATTAAAGCCTCCGGATTTCGTTCCGCGACGATTCGTGTTTTTCCACCCGGTGCGGCACAGCAATCGAGAATGTTCTCGCCGTTCCCAACCAGCAGCGCAACCAGTTGTGAAGCTTCGTCCTGAACAATCAGCCGCCGTTCGCGAAATGCTTTGGTCTGTGTGATGTCGCCGGATGTCACCGTGAATGCCGTTGAGAGCAGCTTGCCAGGTTCGATTTGAATTGCTTCTGAACGCAGCTCTTCCAATGTGGGGACAGCCGCCCTCGGCTGTCCGGTCGAGCGCAGCTCGGATGATGCCGCAGCAAATGACCCGGGCCCCAGGCCCGGAGGACAGCCGGGGGCGGCCATCCCCACATCTCTCTGAGCACTGGTCATGCGAACGACGGGGCTCGGCGCGGACTGGTTGTACTCGCAGATATTGCCTGCGATGTCCGAGCCGTAAATTCGTGTCCAGCGCTCAACCAGCCAATCCGGGTGTGCTGATTTCTCCTTCAGATCAGAAGGCACTCTGTCGATCTTGCGCAACACAGCATTGACCAACCCGGCGGCAGAACGCTTGTGTGCGGCCTTTACCAACTCCACACTCTCATTGACGGCAGCATGCCTGGGGATCCGGTCAAGAAAAAGAATTTGATAGACCCCCAGCCGCAATGCCGTAAGCACCTCCAAATCCAATTTCGCGAGTGACCGCTCCGGGATTTTTCTTGACGCCGACCAATCTGCTGGCGCCCGATCTTCAGATGAACGCCCGTAATGCCCCGCGATCTTCTTATCCAGAACCCCACGCCAACGCAGCACTCCCATAACGAGTTCCGTCAGTAACCCGTGGTCGGCTGGAGAAAGCTTCGCAAAACGAGACGAATGCAGCAGCTCCGACGCGTAGGCATCGGTAGTCTCAATCCGCAGCAGGATCTCAAACGCCGCCGCGCGGGCAGGGGAAACGGGCATGAGGAACTATTCTAGAGGCATCGGGTAATCGGAATTCGGGTGATTGGATCATCGTTGTCCGGCTACTCTTTCTTTTGGTATCGCGTCTTGTAGGCATACACCACCGCGAGCAGAGGTGGGGCCAAGACTATTCCCCAGAACGGCCAGAGAATTCCGAGCACAACGGGAGCTAGCATGGATGCCCAGATTGGTACCTTGGCCGTCCTCCTCATGATGTACGGTTGAAGTAACAATCCGTCCACCACGACAATAACGGCGTAGAGAATCAGCACCCGCAGAGGATGCGCCCAATCCCTCCACGCGATTGTAGCCGCCAGCAGCGGACCGACTAACCCCAGGATGGGGCCGAAGTGTGGCACGACCTGGAGCACTGCCGCTAAAAGCGCCCACAAGGGAGCCCATGGGACATGCAGAATATAGAGCCCAACCAGCCACAGTACTCCCACCGCCAACGAGTCCTGGGCCTGGGCGCCGGCCCAGTTCTTCAGCGCGCTGCCCGTGATCCGCAGATGGTCCCCGAAACCCATGACCAACTCTTTCGCTCCCGACTGGGCTCAGGACGCCGTAGGCGCAGTTGCGTTTGCACGGCGACACTTGAGCGCCACCATCCAGCAATCGGATTCTAGTCCACTATGAAATCGCCATTACGACACGGCTACCAACACTCACCTTTAAGTTCCTCCGGTATCATGCCAGAGTAATCGCGGTCTACTAGCTTGATATGCGAACAATTGTTGCGGCGCTGTTGCTGATTGCCTTTCCGGCAGGCGTTGCTGCCCCGCCGGCATCGCTGCAAGCGCAATGGACTGAGAAAGAACGCGCGCTGGAACAGTTGTACGCTCAGTATTGGCGCACGGAGTATCAGATTGCGCGTGGCGATTCAAAGCTTTCGTCGCTCCAAATCCAAAAGCAAATTCGGGAAGCCGAAATTGAGCCGGAATTTTTGACCAGGCTCAAAGCGGCAAAGTTCCGCGATTCCCTGCTACGGCGGCGGCAGCAATTATTTTTGGAAGAAGCGGCCGTCACCAAAATCTCCTCTGATGCGGCCTTGGCAAAGCTAGTCGAGGAGATCACCCGTCAAGAAGGCGACATGCGTTACGACGCCGGCAGCAATCCAATGACCCGCTCAGAGCTGAATAATCTGCTGGGCCATGAACCTAATCGCGAGCGGCGGCGGCAGGCCTGGCTGGCGCAACAGCAGCTCACAGCAAAAACCGGCGAAGGCATCCGCCGCGCTATGAAAATGCGATGCGCGCTGGCGGCGCAACATTCGAGTCGCTCATTCGTCGACCTGATGCTCAGCCATAAGGGTATCCGCAGCCGGCAGCAGTTGCTGGCCTGGTTTGAAGAAATCCAGCGTGAGACTGAGCCCGAATACCAGAGACTGCTGGCGCGCATCAAGACAGATCTACAAGTCGAAACGGTTGAGCCGTGGGACCTCGATTACTACTTTTCCACTCTCACCGGCCGCATCGAGGAAAAGAAATTCGTGCCCGAGCGGGCGTGGGAACAGGTGAAGCGCGTCGCGGCCACGCTGGGTTATGACTTCGACAAGCTGCCAGTGGATACGACTATCACCGAGATTACTTTCGGTGGCGGCACATATCCGATCGGGTATCGCAAGGAAGTCAAGATCCTGGTGAATAAGTACAGAGGTCTGCGCTTTGTGGACACTCTTTTCCATGAGTCGGGCCATGCGCTGCACTACAGCTACGATTTTGAGCCGCAATCGACCGGCAGCTCCCAACCTTCCTTCATTCTGCAGGCGAACTTCGCTGAGCCTTTCGACGAGGGGCTCGGGCAGGTCATGGCGCTGATGATCTACCGCCCTCAGTTCGCGGCCGCGGTCTTTGGCCTGACGCCCGCCGAAATCACGGCTATTAATGAATCGTATCGGCTGAAATCACTGTATGACCTGAGGGGAACGATCGCCGATTCCATGTTCGAGTTTGCCGCTTACGAAAATCCCGATCAGGATTTTGCTGTGCTTTATGACCGCGTTGCGTCGAAGTATCTTGGCGTGCCGATGCACGGCGGAGGTGCCTGGGCTTTCGACCCTTTCTTCGCCTCTGGGCCGATTTACTTACAGAGCTATGTGTTGGCGGAGATGGTGGGGCGCCAGGTGCACAATTCTCTAACGCACCGGTTTGGAGAGCAATGGGGCGTTGACACGGGTAATTTCTTGAAGGAAAAATTCTTTGCCCGCGGCGGCCGGCTCACGCTAGACGAGATCATGGAGCAGGGTACGGGCGAGCCCTTAACAGATAAATATCTGATTCGCGCGCTGGCCGGCTTTCAACAGGCGGACAGATTCTAGTCTCCGAGTCTTTCGCCTGTCTGCGGACGATAGCCGTGAACAAAATCGCTCGCGGAGATTCGTTTCTTGCCCTCAGGCTGGACTTCCAGTAACTCAGTCGCGCTATTGTTTGCGCAACCTACGAAGATCCGGCTATCTCTTATGAGAAGTTGCGCCTGAGAGACTTGTTCCGCCGCTGGTTTGATTGCCGTAATGTTCAACCCTCTTGCACGAAAAGTGGTAAAAGCGCCCGGCCAGGGCTGGAACCCGCGAAGCCGATTGTAGATTTCCCGCGCGCTGCGCCCAAATTCAATTCTTCCATCTTCCTTCTTCAACACCGGAGCAAGTGTCGCCTGCGCATTGTCTTGTCTCTGCGGCCGTATGGTATCGGCCTGAAGCCCTTGAAGCGTTTCGATCATCGAGTCCGCCCCAATCGCAGCCAGCTTTGGCGCGAGAGTTTCCGCAGTGTCCTCCGGCGCGATTGCGATTTCTTTTTGAAACAGGATGTCGCCGGTGTCGAGTCCTTCATCAATTCGCATGGTAGTTACGCCGGTGACTGTCTCCCCGTTGGCTATGGCCCACTGGACCGGGGCCGCCCCGCGGTATTTGGGAAGAAGCGACGCGTGAAGATTGATGTTGCCATGTTTGGGAAGATGGAGCATCCACGGTGGGATAATGCGGCCGTATCCTACGACGATGATTGCGTCCGGATGAATGGCCTCGAGCTTCGCGCGCAGTGCTTCGTTTTGTTTGATTTTCTCGGGTTGGTATATTGGCAATCCCAATTTTTCAGCGGTTTGCTTGACCGGTGAAGGTACAAGGCCGAGCCCGCGGCCTTTTGGACGATCCGGTTGAGTCACGACCAGACGCACATTGAACCCATCGACCAGCTTCTGCATCGTGGGAACCGCGAATTGCGGCGTACCGCAAAAGACAAGATCGATGAGCCGGCTCATGCAGCAATTGAATCATACCTCTGTGCTCTGCTGTGTCCTGTGTGGCTGATACAGCCTTTAACCACAGAGGGCACAGAGTTTCACAGAGGAATTTCGCAGGAGAATTCCAGTGCTCTGTGCACACCGGGCATTACCGTTGCTGCCACCATCTGTCTTGAGAATCGGAGTTGTAAGATACAGGCGGGTACAAGCACTCACATGCACAGCGAAACCGCCCGTGTCGAAGCGTTCTCGGATGGTGTTTTTGCCATCGCGATCACGCTGCTGGTGCTGAACCTGAAAGTTCCATCGGACCCGGCGGGATCTCTGGGAGGCGCGCTTGCCCGGCAGTGGCCGACATATGCGGCTTTTCTGATCAGCTTCGCATTCATCGGGATTATGTGGGTAAACCATCACCGGCTGTTTAACCACATCCGGCGCTCGGACAACTGGCTGCTGTTTCTGAATCTGTTGCTTCTGCTGGGAGTCACGTTCGTCCCCTTTCCCACTGCCCTTTTGGCAGCCCACTTTGGCGCAACGGATAAGACCGTTGCAGCAGTGGTCTTCAACGGCACCTACTTTGTGATTGCGGGCTTCTTCAACGTTCTGTGGCGTCATGCGGTCCGCGGCGGGCTGTTGGACTCCGCGACGCAGGAATCCGCAGCCGCGATTTCCCGGCAATATGCGGTCGGACCGATCTCTTACCTGATTTGTTTGGGCTTGACGTGGATCAGTGTCCCCGCCAGTCTTATTTTGAATATTGCTCTGGCATTCTTTTTTGCGCTACCGCCGAAGGAGCGGAGTACTCGGGATCGAGCATAGATGCAAAATGCAACGAAATAGTTGCATTTTTTGGTTACCTGGGCGTAAGATGAAGCTGGATGCGGCTTTTGGCATCCGGTTCTGTAACAAAAACTGCCCTTTCTTCCTGGGTTCGCACAAACGAGTTGTCTCAATGCCGAGGTAAGCAGGTTTGCCTCTAACCAGCTTTGGAGAGACCTCTTATGTCCTGGTACGCGTATTGCCTCACTGAGCAACGGAATCTCACCAATGGAACACGGACTCGCCGGCCCTTTGTGCTAGACGGTATTCAGGGCGTGAATGGCGCAACAGTTCTCAGCTACCCGAGCGGAGAATTTGCGGTAATCGTCAGCGAGTTTGATCGTGCGAACCCCGGGCTCGACGAAAAACATGTTTTAGAGCACGCCAAAGTGGTAAGTGTCTGTTTCCGCCAAGGCACTGTGCTGCCATTCCGATTTGGAACCATTTTCGACAGCGATGATTGCTTGAGGCATGCGGTCCGTGCCAATCGGCGCGCTTTCGGTCTGAGCGTCGCGCATCTTAAAGGCAAGGCCGAGATGCACGTGAAAGTCCTAGTCAGGGACGGATCACTAAGGCAATTGCAGGATGTGAAGATTCCAGACACAGTCGGCGGCGAATATTTGGCTAAGTTGCGAGAAAAAGCCATGTGCGACCGGGAACGCCAGACCAAAGCCAAAGCGCTTTCGGTGCAAGTACATAGGTTGTTTAATCCGCTGGAGGAAGAGATCAGTTGCAAGCGGGTTGACACCGACGGAATGCTGATTGATATTGCCCACCTGATTGATTCCAAATCCATTGAAAAATATCAGAACCGCTATAGCAGCGCTGCCAAGCAGTTGAAGAACTGCGAGATTTCGGTGAGCGGGCCCTGGCCACCTTACCATTTCCTACCTGGTAAGTTGAGGACTGTGGCGTAGATTCGCGCTAAACAACCTCTTTTTGCTGAAAGATAGATGTGTTTCAGAAACGACCGCGGGTGATCGTCTGCGCCGCGAGCGCGGATATAGCCAAAGCTGCAAGAACCGCAATTCCTGAGCCAAGCCACAGCACGTGGCGCGCACGAGCATTGGCGATTTCGATGTCCGCCAGAGGATAAGCTAAGCGGGCCGAGCCTCCGGAGACCGGCACGGCAACATAGAGCACTGGCGTCCCGAAAGCGTTGCGCCTACGGGCGTCAACTCCGATCTCTCCCCGTAGTGCAGCCACAAATTCCGGGCGTCGCCCTTCGTTTTCCAGGGAGGCAAGAGGAACTTCCGAGTCTGCTAGTGCCTTTCCGTTTGTATCAATGACCGTCGCCCGAGCGCCTGCGTTCAATCCTTCCTGGGATGTAATGTCCGCGATTTTGTGCTCGCGATCGGTTTCCACACGGGCGGCGAACATCCGCGCCTTGGCGGTGAGGTCGCGCTGGATTTCTTCGCGCAAAACGTCTCGCCAGTAACGGTGAACACCGTAGCCGACGCCGACTGCAGTGGCCACAATCATCGTCAGGAAAGACGCAAACAGTACGAGAAAGATGCTCAGCCAGCCGGTCCTGCGGGGAAGCACTTCGGATTCATTTGCCATTGGTGGTCAGAGCCATTGACAGCAGGGCCTTCTGTTCGACGTCATGAGCTTTGGCAGAACCGGTAGCGGGACTGGGGCTGGCCGAGCGTTTTACCGAAAGCACCGACCGATCACCCGCGAGGTGCCGCAGCCGCGGCAGCATGTAATTGAGCGGACCCATGTTTGCAGGCTCTTCCTGAACCCAAACAATTTCTCGGGCATTGGGATGATGGGCGAACTCCGCAGCGAGCTCCGACTCAGGGAAAGGATAGAGCTGTTCAACCAGAGTGATTGCGATATCTGCCGCCTGCTTCTTTTTTCTCTCAAGGCGCAGTTCGTGTCCAATCTTGCCGCTGCAGAGGAGGATTCGGCGAGCGTCGGTTGCTTCCTTTTCTGGGCAAACCCTGAGGAAATTGCCATTCGAAAACTCCTCAATGGAAGAAGCTGCATCTGGATGGCGCAGCATGCTCTTAGGGGTAAAGACGATCAGAGGTTTGCGCCAAGGTCGCAACGCCTGCCGCCGGAGCAGGTGAAAGTATTGGGCGGCGGTCGAGGGCTGGCAGACCTGGATGTTGTCGGTGGCTGCCAGTTGGAGAAAACGCTCAATCCGGGCGCTTGAATGTTCCGGTCCCTGGCCTTCGTATCCATGAGGCAGAAGGAGCACCAGACCTGAGAGCAGGTCCCACTTGGCCTCGCCAGCAACGATGAATTGATCAATGATCGCCTGCGCGACGTTGGCAAAGTCACCAAATTGAGCTTCCCAAAGGACCAGAGTCTCAGGATAGTCTCGGCTGTAGCCGTATTCGAACCCGAGGACGCCTGCCTCCGATAGGGTTGAGTTGTAGATCTGACACTGCGCCTGGTTTTCCGATATGTGTTGCAGAGGAACGTACTCCTGCTCGTTTTCGATATCGAGAAGCACCGAATGTCGCTGATTGAAGGTGCCGCGACGGCTGTCCTGACCACTCATGCGGACCGGGAACCCGTTCTTCACCAGGCTGGCAAAGGCGAGGGCTTCAGCCATGCCATAGTCCACAGGCTGCTTTCCTGTGCCCATCTCTGCTCGTAGCTCAAGCAGCTTTTTGACCTTGGGATGAATATGGAAATCGTCAGGATAGGTCGTGAGCCGTTCCGTGAGTTGACTCAGCTCTTCCAATGGGACCGCGGTTTCTACTTCGTACTGTGGTTTCCAGCGCCGGCCTTTATACTTGTCCCAATAGTCTGGAAGCTGGCGCATGCTGGGTTTTTTCTTTACGCTGCCGGCGCGCTTCTGGGCTGACTCCAGTTCTGCCTTGATTGCATCAGCGCGGGATCGAGAGTCCTCAATGCCAGAATCTTCCGCATAGATTTCCCAAAGTGGAGGGTGATCCTTGATGGCTTTGTAAATCAGCGGTTGGGTAATCGTGGGGTCATCCACTTCGCTATGGCCATGCCGGCGATAACCGACGAGATCGATGACAACATCGCTGCCGAATTGATAACGATAGTCAAGCGCAAGACGGCTGACGCGAACGACTGCGTCCACGTCTTCGGCATTGACGTGAAAAATAGGAACGTCCTGGCGGCGAGCGAGCTGCGCGGAGAAGCGGGAAGAGTGCAGCTCGCGGGGAATGGTGGTAAATCCGATCAGGTTGTTGACGATCACGTGTACGGTCCCGCCCACGGTGAAACCAGGAATATCGGCGAGATTGAGAGTTTCGGCAAAGACCCCCTGTCCAGCGAAAGCGCCATCGCCATGGACGAGAAGCGGAAGGAACTGTCTGCGGCCGCGCTCGCCTTCGCGGTCCTGCTTAGCGCGAGTGCGACCTACGGTCACGGGATCGACAGCCTCGAGATGGCTGGGATTTGAAACCAGATGAATATGGAGCTTGGCCCCGCTGCGAGTGGTGTACTGCCCGGTCGCTCCCATGTGGTATTTCACGTCGCCGCTGCCCAGTACGCTGCGCGGGTCCACGTCTTCGAAGCCGGCAAACACTTCTTCGGGAGCGCGTTTTGCGATGTGCACGATCACGTTCAGTCGCCCGCGATGGCTCATCCCCATTACCAACTCGACGGCCCCGTATTGACCTGCGCCCTCGAGGATTTCATCCACGAGCGGAATCAGCGCGGTGACGCCTTCCAGTGAAAATCGCTTCGTGCCAAGATATCTCTGCTGCAGGACTAGTTCGAACAGGTCGGCGCGAATTAATTGATCGAGGATGTATGCTTGGTCAACGGAAGGTGGTGGACCTTCCAAACGTTGCTGAATCCAGCGGCGGCGCTCAATATCGGGTATGTGCGTGAACTCAGCGCCAATCGTGCTGCAGTACACGCTGCGGGCTTCGTCTGCAATTTCTCCTTCGACCTGAAGGTCGGGATGTGGCGCGGGTTGTAAGAACCCAAGTGGATCGAGGTCAGCTTCCAGGTATCCCCATTGACGAAATGCGTCGAATATTCGTTCACGCTCGCCACTTGGGACTTCCATCAGTGCTGTTCCAGCGGAGTTGCCGGTTTTTGGGTGTCGGGTCGGCATATGAACATCTATAGGATAAAGGATGCGGAAGCGGGTAGGAGTGATTCGGAAGTGACTTTGGTACGAATGAGCGGGTGCGCCCGAGGAGTCAAGAGTCTTCTTCGGATTTCTCACCGTAGCTCAAGCACCCTCATCTGGGTGGGCGGACGAGGGCGTCCGGCCCTGCGTGGATCGGGTGGCTGGAACTACTTAAGGAAGATTACGAGTAGCCTTCCGTCGGAGTGATATCCGCCGCCGCTTGCGTTCCTGGCTTCCTGTACGGGATTTGGCGGTAAGTAGTAAGTTGTGCTCTTCACTTTTCCGGACTTTTCCAGGCTCTGAGCGATGTTCTCGCGCTCGTTGTCCACCTCGGGATCAATCTTGTGGGTGAGCTTGCCGGTACGAATGTCTTTTTCAAACCCGATGTCGTGAGTTCCGGCACCGACCCAGATGGTCTCTCCATTCCAGGTGAAGGGCGCCTTCCACAGGCGGAAGTGATGACGACTGGCAACGACGGCATAGGCCTGTGCCTGTTCGTAGCCGAAATCCTGCATACGGTCGAACAAGTAAAGATGGCTCATCGGCATCTCTAAGTAATCTTTCTTTTGGTAAGTGTTGATGACAGCCTTGAGACCGGCCTCCTTGCTGTCCACGTCGGCAACGTGCCAGTCGGCGGCTTGCAGCGCAGCCTGAGCAAGATCCTGGCTGCTGACAATGATGAAGTTAACCATGTCGCCCAGATTGCCGGCGTGGTCATGGACTCTGCGTGGGAGTTCGTCAATGTGACCACGCAGATCGGCATCGAGCAGGACTGTCGGAAGCTTGAGACCACCCGCGCTGTTCGCGCTAGCTGTCGCTGTGGCAGCGCCGTTGCCGGCAACTGCAGAGCTCTGCGAGTTTTTCGTGGATTCTCCGCCAAACTGGCCTTTCAGCCAGACCTTGGCGGCTGAAGACAGTTGGTCCTTAACGTTTCGCGGTTGCGCGCTGGAGGAATTCTCAGCATGTGTGACTTTCACTGAGACGTTCAAGATGCAATCGGACTTCGTTGCCTGGTTGATGCCAAGAAAAAGATGTCCCCCGGTCCCAACCCGCAGTTCGTGACTGACGCCCACGAGCGATGCGGCTCCGTTTTCAGAAGTCTTCGCGATAAGGGCTCCCACGGGTGCACTTGCAAGCGGTAATTGTTCAGATGAACTAGCCGCAGTCCCTTCGGGTGCGCAAGTGTTGTCGGATCCAGGCGCAGCTTGGGCCGTCAGCGACAGCGCATCGCTGGGGGAGAAATCAAGGAGTGTGTCGGTCCAAGGTTGGGACGCGGAGACTGTGAAGGAATGATCAGCAGGATCGGGAGTGGTTTGAGAAACTGCGGCGAGGCTGCAAAAAAGGGTTAAGAACCAAACCGGATAACGATGCATGGCACCCTCTCGTACTCGAAACTGAAGGTGCTTTCATTATGCCAAAAAACAGCTACGGTCTGGGAAAGGCGCGAACCGAGTCTTGATGAAGCCGTGTCCTAACTGCTCTTTCGCCCTTTCAGGGCTTGGTCAATTTCCACTTCCGCCCAGGGCTTGCGCCCTGGGCTGTAATCTTCCGTCGCGCTCCGGAAATGAAACAACGTCCCACTTTTTCCGTGGACATCGAGTCGTGACACATTCTCGTGCTGTCGGACTCGAGACAAGCCATGCGTTTATGGCCAGCGCTTGGCGCTGTCTTCCCAACCAGCCGCGCGGGCCGTGGGCTGCACCGCTGCAACTTGCGGCTGCGGGATACGGATCGGTTGCTGCGGGGCGGGCGCAGAGGTAGCGAGAGTCGGCTTCGCGGTTGCGTTCTCGGAACCGACATCCTTGTCGTCGGAAAGCAGCGGGGCGGCAACGCGCAATGCTTCGACTTCCTTTTCGAGCCGAGCCAGTTCGAGTTCTTTTTGCCTCAGAACTTCGTAGACATTCTTCATACTTGGCACCTGTTTTGGAGAAGCGTTCGTGAAAAGCAATTGATCGAACTTTATGCAGCTACGAACAATTTGTCAAGAAATAAGCGTTGCCAGAAACGTTAAAAAGGCCGCGCGAGAATTGAATTTGTTACCGCATGCAAGTCCATCGCAAACAATTGGTGTACTCTCTTTTTTGATGAGAGTTGTGGCGACCCTCGGTTTCTTGTGCATGATCCTCGTGCTCGCACCACTTTCGCGGGGTGCGCCGCAGGCTGGGTCTCCAGCTGCCGGGACTGAAGATTATTCCGGGATGTACTCGTTCCTGCGCGAAGGCGAATTCATGCAGGTTACGATCGAAGAAAAAGGCAAAGTTAGTGGGTTCGTTTCTCGATTCGGGGACTCGGAAACCGATCGTGGCGCATTCCTGGACCAATTCTTCAAGTCAGGGAAATTCGATACCAACAATCTCAGCTTTACAACCGAGAGCGTTCATGGGAGCTGGTTCACTTTCGAGGGCGTATTTGAGCGTGGTCCGGGCAAGAAACCGGAAGATGAAGCCTACTATGTACTCCGTGGAACTCTGACCCGCTTCGTGACCGACGCGGAGAAGAAAACCACGTCGGAGGCAAGGCGAGTGGAGTTCAAGTCTTTCCCGAGAGATGCGGCACGCTAGCTTACTTGGAATGCCAGAATCCCAAACACAAGCGGCGGGCGAGGCATCGCCCCTCGACCGCTGGCTTCTCAGATGGACTGACTGGGTTGCGTTGCTCGTCGTAGTCGCGGGTTGCCTGTTGCGATTGCGGGCTGCCACCGGGACTTTTCTGAACCCGGATGAAGCGCTGCACTTCTCGGTGGCGAACCAAAGCTCTCTGGCGGCTGCGTACCACGCCAGCCTTACCCTTGCTCATCCACCCCTACTAGTTTTGCTGCTTTACTTCTGGCGGGCCGTCGGAACTTCAGAATTCGTGCTTCGCCTGCCCTCGGTGATCGCCGGCACGATTTTTTGTTGGATATTTTTTAGGTGGCTGAAGGCGACGTTGGGAAGCGCGGTTGGCGTAACCGGCGTCATTTTTATGGCCCTGCTGCCGCCGCTGGTTGCGCTGACCGCAGAAGTCCGGCAGTACTCATTGCTTTTGCTTTTCGCAGCTTTGGCGACCTCTCTCCTTGAGCGAGCGCTCTCGAAGAATTCCGCCGCCCTGATGGCACTCGCCTCGACGAGCACGTGTCTGGCTGTGTTCTCGAACTATTCGGGATTGCTCTTTGCCGTCGCTCTTGGACTATATTCCGGCCTGCGTTTCTTGATCCGTCAGTATCCTGCTCGGATGATCGCAGCATGGGCGGCGGGTCAGGCCACAGAAATAGTTCTTATTGCGTTTCTGTATCACGTGCAGATTTCAGGCTTGAAGAATAGCTTTTTGGCTGAATGGGCGAACACGGAATGGTTGCGACGTTCCTACTTTCACCCCGAGCACGACAACCTCGCTGCTTTTGTTCTGGGAAGGAGCTTCGCGGTCTTCCAGTTTGTTTTCGGCCAGCAAATTGTCGGAGACATTGCGGCGCTGATGTTCCTGGCGGGAGTCATATTTCTCCTGCAAAGAAAATTTCAACAGCCGGGGTCGGAGCAGCGGCTTTTCGGAATTTTTCTTCTACTGCCGTTTGCAATCAATTGCGGTCTGGCCGTTGCGCGCCGCTATCCTTATGGCGGGACACGCCACTCGGTATTTCTCGCAATGTTCGGGATTGCGGGAATAAGCGTTTTTCTTGTCCAGATTTCGCGGCGCATTCCCGCCGTAGCTGTCGCACTGGCGGCTTTCGTCGTCGTCGCGTGCTACGCATTCGGGTTTCATCACCAGCCGTATATGACGCGGGAGGACCAAAGCTCTTTCCAAATGGATCACGCAGTTGAATTCATTCGCAGCCAAATTCCGGCGGCCGATCCTATTTTTACGGATTACGAGGCGAGTCTCATGCTCGGATACCACCTTTGCCGGCATCCAGCGCCGGGGGAAATTACGGATCCAGGATTCCATGAGTTCAGTTGCGCGGGACATAAAATCATTGCCACGTCTGGTCGAGTGTGGATGTTCACTGAGGAAACATTTCCAGAGAGCTGGGATGAACTGGTGGCGAGATATCGGCTGAAGCCCAACAGCAGAGTATGGGTGGTCCACATGGGGTGGGGGAGCAGCGTTATTCCAAGGTTGCAGATCGCGCGCGACGATCTCAGGCTGGAAGGGTCACAGTTGTTTGGGCGGAATATTTCGGTGTTCGCAATGACGGTACATTGAAGCCTCGGAAGAGATGCGAAGTAGCCTGGAAGATCAGACCGGTTTTCACTTTCCCGCCAATTTCGTGTATCTCTTGATTTGATCTTCTGTGATGCGCCTGGCTGATGCGGGGTCGGTGTAGAAAGTGCGATACCACTCGACAGTCCATGCAATTGCGTCGGGGAGCCGAAGAGCAGTCGTCCAATTGAGACGCTCGTGGGCTTTCTCCGTGTTCAAACGAGCGGCGTGCGGCGTCGAGTCGGCGGTCCGTTTGCGCTGGAGAGTTGGTTTCTGGGAGCCCCACAGCCGCATGAAGTGCTCCGCTAGTTCTTGTGTCGAAATTGTGTCTTCATCCGGCGGAGCGAAATTCCAAGGTCCACCATAGGCAATTCCGGATTCGTAAAGGTGCTGTCCAACCACCAAACATGCTCGGGCACTTTCGAGTACGTGCTGCACAGTGGTTGCGCGGGATCCATCGTGAATCACGACTTCGTTTCCCGATGCGATACTGAGCACGAGTGCAGGTATGAAACCCCCTTCACTCCAGTCCCCGCCGCCGATTGGGTCAGCGGCGCGCAGGGTGGCGACTGAAGTTGTGCCATCCTTAAAGAAAGTTCCCGTGTACGCGGAGGCTGCTAGTTCGGCGCAAGCCTGGCTGGAGCTGTAGGCATCGGCGCCGCCGAGCGCATCCTCTTCGCGACAGTTTTTGACGTTCTGATAGCAGGTGTCGCTGGTCACGATCACAACAGAGCGCACGGACTTGGTTAAGCGCGCTTCTTCGAGAATGTGGACGGTCCCCATCACGTTGACACCGAAAGTTTCCACCGGCTCCTGAGCGGAGTAACGCGAGTGACGGGCAGTGTGAATCAGGATTTCGGGCTGAAATTCGGCGAAGGCTGTGGCCAACGCGTTCCGGTCGCGCAGATCTCCGAATATGGAAGTGATTCCCCTATCGAGCATCGTGGCGTCAAAAAAATTTGGGCGAGTAGAGGGAGGCGGCCCGAGTCCGCAAACCTGCGCTGCAAGTAATTTCAGCCAAGCGACTAGCCATCCGCCGTGAAAATCGGTGTGGCCGGTGACCAGCACTCGCTTTCTACGATAGAAGGTGGACAAAGAATCCGACATCAGCGGAGCCACAAGATGACAACCACGGCAAGGGCGGTGACGAGCAGGCTGGCGACTGTATATCCGTGTGCGGCGATCCAACTTTCCTGCTTATCGATGGTGAACAGCTCCCTAATCGCAGTGGAGCTGGCGGGTAGCTTCTCGCAATCCAGACACAGGGTGCGTCCTAGGGAGACCGGAAAGCCGCACGACTGACAGAGTTGCACTTTCGCATCCGACAGCGAGGAAGTCTCGGGAGGGGTCGCGGTAGGCGGCGCCGCTAGAGTAGCCTGCGGTGAATGCCACAATGCCGGTGCCGGTGTGGAAGGTTTCTCGAGCCCAGGCTCCAGGATTCGGCTTTCTGCCTGTTCCGCCGCCTGCAGATGATCGAGTGAAGTATTGACCATTTCCGCTAGGGGATATACCGCCTGAGAATCAACGGAGCTGAAGCCTGTATGTTTTTTCGCAAGCTCGAAGAATCCGCAAACCTCTTGGTTCCTGATTATGGGCACTGCGAGAACGGAGAGGGTCGCACCTGCAGCCGAGCTAGCCGCCTTGCTCGTCTCGATACATTTTCGAATGACCTCTCGATCGTGGTCTGCAGGGCTGCCTGTTTCTGGAACCGAGGATCCACTGGAAGCACAATATTTGAAAGTTATCCCGTCCTTAATTGCGATGGCGGTGCCAACGGCGCTGGTGAGGAAGCGGGCGCGCTCCGCTAACAGATGCACGGATGCGCGGAATTCAAGGCTGGCAGTTTGAATCAAAGATGGAAAGGCGGCGACACGCGAAGTTTGGCCGCCGGCGTCGCCATGTAGAGGGGGGCCAGGGTTCGATGTTCGGGATCTCGCGTTGTGGTCCATGGGCAATGACTCGGAGTGTCGCTCCATCGAGCCTAAGTGTCAAGAAACAATGGACCTGAGGCTTCTCAAAAGTCACTGGATCGAGCCAGGGCGTTGTATCGAGGCGAGAACCTTGCTGCCTCTGATTCCTGAAACCGGGCACTCCCGAATCGGCACTAACCCTAGATTACTAATGTTTAGCGTCATAGTCAGGGCAAAAGCTCGCGTGCGTAATGTCCGATGTACCAGTCGTGCCCCGACGCATACAATTTTCCAAAGAGCGAAGGCCCGGTTTAGGCAGTGAGAGCCAACCTCAACCGATGGCGAAGGTGCTTAGAACCCTTCGATACGCAGTAGAGCAGTGTCAGGTAGTGGTGTTCATCGTCGATTCTACGGGACAGTTTGAATACGCGAACCACGCCTTCGAAACAGTAACCGGGTATTCGACGGGGGAAGTTAGCGGCCATAACCTGAGTCTGATCATGGCTGATGCGGTGGAACGTGAGGCCTATCATCGGCTGCGAGAGGAAGCTCTATCGCGGGGTATTTATCGCGGTCCTCTGAACGTGCTCTGTCGAAACGGAAGTGTCTGCGAGCTTGACCTTGCAATTACGGCGGTGCGAGATCGCACGTCACAGAGCACCAGCCTTGTTTGCACTGCTAGAGATTTGGTGGCACAGCGCGAGCTCGGGGCCGAGACGAGCCACGCGAGGCGTGTGGATGCAATCGGTACGCTAGCCGGGGATGTGGCGCATGACTTCAACAACCTGTTAATGGTCATCGGCGCATACGCGGAACTGGTACTGCACGCGATGACCGCCGAAGACCCATTGTGCGGTCATCTGAATCAAATCCTGGCGGCTTCGCACCGTGCCAGGGACCTAATGCACCGGCTCCTGATCGTAGGACGCTCGAATATAGCGGGAGTGCATTTGGTCTCGCTGAACTCGATCGTCGAGGAAACCTGCCATCTAATTCCGAAGCTCCTGCGAGAAGACATTGAGTTGGAAGTCATACTTGGCAGAGATCTCGGTCAGATCAAGGCTGACACCGGTCAGATCGAACAAGTGCTGCTGAACCTGTCGGTAAACGCTCGAGACGCTATGCCGAACGGAGGCAAGCTAAAAATTGAGACGCGTGCCGTTCGCTTGAACGGCAGCAACGGGTATGCCGGGGCAGCTGGCGACTATGTTCTGCTCACGTTCACAGATTCAGGAGAAGGGATTGCCCCGGCGGAACTCTCCAGAATTTTTCAAGCCTTTTACACAGCGAAGCCCTCAGAAAAGGGAACAGGACTGGGTCTCGCCATGGTTGAATCTATCGTCGAGCAGAGTGGCGGTTTCATTCTCGTGGAGAGCAAGTTGGGCGCAGGCAGCACATTCAAGCTCCATCTGCCGGTGGTTGCGCGCCCGGAAAATCATCTTGTGAGCTCTCCTGCCGAAGAAATGCCAATCCTCGGGGGCTCGGAAACTCTGCTTCTGGTCGAAGATGAAGATCCTCTTCGCGAGGCCACGGCGGAGTTTCTTCGCTCGGTTGGCTACAAGGTATGCTCCGCGCGCAATGGCGAAGAAGCAGTGGAGAGTCTCCGCGCTTGCGCGAGCGGATTCGATCTACTGGTCAGTGACGTCGTAATGCCGCGATGAGTGGCCCCAGGCTAGCAGAAATCATGGCTTCGCGGTGGCCGCAAGTGAAGATGCTCTTCGTTTCCGGGCACGGAGAAAGTGTAGTGCTGCAAAAAGGACTGCTGGATCTGAACGAGCATTTTTTGCAAAAGCCTTTCCCGATGCCTCTTTGGCTGCGAAGATACGGAAGGTCCTTGGAGTCCCGGTGGCCCTTCGCGCCGCTGCCGCCGCCTCAGCTGGATGATTCAGGCACTCCCGTATAATTGCATTCCAACATGGGTCTTTCAGTTTCGCGCAGCGATACCGGTCCTGATACCAAGCCTTTTCTGCTGCCCGTCAGTCAAACCGAGCGTGTCCGCTATCTTTCTTTGGGAGTGATTGTTCTCCTGTGGGCTGCGATTTATCTTTCCAGCATCTTTACTCCCGCCCTTCTTGATGACGTGGACACAATCCATGCCGAAGCGGCCCGGGAGATGGTCGAGCGAGGCGACTGGGTCACTCTTTACACAGATGGAATTCGCTACTTGGAAAAAGCCCCGCTCATGTACTGGGGAGTGGCGGCTAGCTACGAACTGTTTGGGGTAAAGGAGTGGAGCACGCGGTTGCCACTGATGCTCGGTGTTTTGGCGCTTCTTCTGGTCAGTTATGAAATCGGCAGACGTGCCTATGGCGAGCGGGCCGGGCTGTACTCTTCCGTCGTTCTCGCAACTTGCCTAGGCCCATACATTTTTACAAGATTTCAGATTCCGGACGTTATTGTGGGACTCTGGCTCGCCCTGAGCGCATTCTTCTTTCTTGTCTCACTCGAACAGGAGAAGCCATCGCGATGGGTTTGTTGGGGATTCGCTGCCACGTGCGCGTTGAATGTACTGACCAAGAGCCTGATCGGCCTAGTGTTTCCGCTGGGCGCGGTCTTGTTGTATCTGCTCGTCACCGGAAATCTGCGGCACATTCTTAAGTTGCGACTTGTGTCGAGCACGCTTGTTTTTCTTGCGATTGCGGCTCCGTGGCACATTTTGGCAGCGCTCCGGAATCCTGCTCAGGGAGCAGTGCGCGGTTTTCTGTGGTTTTATTTCGTCAACGAGCAGTTCCTTCGCTACATAGGGAAGCGTGTTCCAGCAGGATATGACACGGTTCCGCTACTGATCTTTTGGGCATTAACCATCCTGTGGCTTGCTCCGTGGATGGTTTTCCTGCCCCAAGGACTCAAGCAGGTGCCGCTGTTCGGGAGCGGGCTGCGGAACCGACTCGATGCTAGCCAGCGCGCGAGTCTCTTTCTCTTCATCTGTGCGCTCGTGGTGGTTGGATTCTTCACTTTGTCCACGCGCCAGGAGTACTACACATTGCCCGCGATCCCCGCTATGGCGGTGCTCCTGGGCGGATGGTTAGGTAAGGAAAGCGCATCGCCTGAGCGCGAATGCCGAAGTTCGACAATTTCGTCCGCCGTGTTGTTCGCGATTGTTGTTGTAGGGTCGCTGGTCGGAATTGCCCTGCTGATTTCATCCAAGTCTGCTGCGCCTGGGGCAGACTTGGCGGACCTTCTTCAAAAAAACCCGCAGGATTATGACCTCGCACTCGGACACTTTCTTGATCTCACGCCAGAAGCTCTAGGCCTGTTTCGTCCTCAATTGATAGCTGCGGTGGCCTCGCTGTTCATCGGGGCAGGTGTCAATCTCTGGCTGCGTTACAAGCGCAAGCCGGAATACGGGAATATGGTCCTGGCCGCGATGATGGTTGCGCTGTTGGCCTGCGTGCACTCGGCTTTTGTAACCTTTTCCCCGATTCTTTCCTCAAAACAGCTCGCCCTGGCCATCAAGAAGCATTACCAACCTGGAGACGTTGTTGTAGTTGACGGTCAATACCATCAGGCATCCAGCTTGAATTTTTATCTGCGCACGCCCATTCGCGTGCTGCACGAACCGAGTGGAAATCTCTGGTATGGCTCGAAGTTCCCGGATGCTCCTCGTGTTTTTGAAACCCCAGCGTCATTCGCGCAGCTTTGGGTCAGCCCAAGCACAATATTCCTTTGGACAGACCAGGATGTCCCGAGGGAGTTGCGGGAGTTGCCACACTATTTTCTTGCTCGGAGTGGAGGGAAGTCCATTTTCACAAACCGGGAATTGCGTCGGTGAGCGTGCTTTTCTGGCGTGTGCTGCTTGCGATCTCAGCATTCGGCTGGGTTAGTTCATCGGTGTTTCTGGTTCTTCTTTTGATCGCTGCCATGCGTTTTAGGAGACGATCCAGCGAGGCACAGCGTTCGGCGCTGGATGTGCCGCCTGATGAGCTTCCACCAGTCACGATCTTTAAACCCGTCCACGGCATGGAAGAGCGGCTGGAAGAAAACCTGGAAAGTTTCTTTCTCCAGGACTATCCAGATTTCGAAATCTTTATTGGCGCGCGCAGTGCTGATGATCCCGCTGTGGCCCTCGCTGAAAAGCTGCGGGGCCGTTATCCAAGGGTGAAAAGCCGCGTTGTGATTTCTGGTCCGCCGCAGTGGCCGAATGCGAAAGTATTCACACTTGATAAGATGCTTCCGCTTTCGAGAAACGATTTCTTCGTGATTTCGGATAGCGATGTGCGAGTGGGACGAGATTTCCTGCGAAATGTGATTCCGCCACTGTTCGACCCCAAGCTGGGTCTGGTCTCGTGCCTCTATCGCGGAGATCCTGATTCAGACTTCTGGTCTCTGCTCGAAGCTCTGGGAATGTCGGTGGAAATGCCCTCAGGTGTGGTGATGGCGGACATGCTGGAGGGTATCCGTTTTGCGCTTGGCCCGGCGGTCGCGTTGCGGCGTGACGCTCTGCAAACGATAGGGGGGATCGGCGCGACAGCCGGCTACTACTCCGACGATTATGTACTCGGAAACAAAATTTGGGCGAAAGGGTACAAGGTTGTTTTCTCACATTACTTCGTTTATCACGTTCTCACTCCGCGGCCCTTTCTCCGGACGCTGGGCGACCAGTTGCGCTGGATGAAGAGCACCCGTCACTCGCGCCGCTGGGGCCACATCGGTACAGGGCTGACGTTCGCGATGCCGTTCGGCTTGCTCGGACTGGGCGCGGCGGCCGCACTTGGAGAGGTGCGGGTGGGACTTGCGTTGTTGGGGAGCGCGTTCTTGAACCGCATGATTCAGTCCGTCGTGGTGGGATGGGGAGTGCTCAAAGACCCGCGAGCGCTGCGTCTTTGTTGGCTTTATCCTTTACGCGACTTGCAGGGATTCGCAGTTTGGGTCGCGAGTTTTCTGAGCCACAACTTCTGTTGGCGAGGGGAGCGATATCGGTTCACGGATGAAGGAAAGATTGTCGCGCGGGACAGAACTCACGAGGAAGTGCACGTCGCATGAGGTGTCCACCATTCGGAGTGTCGCAGCCCTTCCGGCGTAATGATTTCAAAGCTTGCTTAACTTTCCGTTTCTCAGCTTGAAAAGTTCGCCGCGCCACCAAACAGTGTTCCCGGCGAGTCCTGCCACCCATACCCCAAACGCGACGAAATCGCGCAAGGGAAGGCACCACAATGAACGGAGTACTTCTTTGTCCTGCAATACGAGCCTTCCGGTTACGATGGCCATCGCCATCCGAGCCAAGACCGCGGCTGCGAATATCTTCCAGGACCAAGTCGCTCCCCGAGCCAGTAGTACCGTGAGCGTCGCCCACGGCAGGGTGAAGGTTAGCAGTAGACCCGCGTAACCTGCCGGCCTGGAGGCGCGGATAGTCCTTGCCCAGCGCAACTGGTGAGTAAAGAATCCGGAGAAATCGTAAGCCGGCAAGAAGGTTTCGACGATGGATGTGGAGAGCTCTACTTTCAGATTTCCTTCGGCAATGCGCCGTCCCAACTCGTAATCGTCGGCGAGATAGTCCGCAATGGATTCAAACCCGCCGATGGCTTCCATGTCACTTTTTCGAAGCGCGAGTGTGGATCCCAACCCAAAACGTAGCCCGCCTTCTAGTTGCCGCGCCACCAAGACTCCGGCGGCGAAGTCGGTGCTGAGTCCTAACGACTCTAGTCTCGAAGGGAAAGTTTGTGCTTGAACTCCGCGATAAAGACATGTGACTAGCCCGATATGAGGCCGCTGTAACTCACTGATGACGGTGCGCAGATATTCCGGCTCCACTCGTATGTCGCTGTCGTTCACTAGCAGCAAGTCATATTTCGCGACTTTCGCCATCTGCGCAAGGGCGTTTACTTTTCCATTTGCGCCCACGACCTTTTCGCAGTGCAACAAATGGATATCGTGTTTGGGAAATTCATGCAGCAATCTTTCAACTACTGCAACTGCGGGGTCGTTCGGTTCATTAATCCCAAACAGAATCTCGTACTGTTCGTAATTGAGCAGGCAATGGGAGCGGAGACACTCGTACATCTCAGGATCGGTTCCCTTTAGCGGCTTCAGGATAGAGACCGGCGAGAGTCCCTTAGCCTCCGGGTTGGTTGGAGTTCGCCGCAAGAAGTACCGTGTCGCTGACCAGATAGACAAAGCGCAGTAACCCATGCTCAGCGCGGTTACGAGAGCAACAAGTCCTGGGACGAGTTGATTCATCAGACTGTCTTTTCTACAGGAATAAGAGCAGAAAGCAAAATAGGGATGGCGCTGCCTGGTCTGAGGGCAGCTACTTTAAGTTTCAATTCCTACATAACAAACTCGTCCGACTAGGTAATCAGATGCGGATTCGCCTGTTTCCAAGGGAACTACTTCTACGGAATAACTCTGATTGTGCGGCCTAAACACCAGGTTTCTGCCTGCTAGTTCCACATATCGGACGATACACGTGCCTTTCCGGCGCACTGCATACATGTTGAGTTCGCCTCTGCGGTATGGCTGCAGGGAATCGTAATGACGGTCAATCAAAACGGTCGCCCCTGGGAGAAGGCGGGGGTACATGCTCATTCCGTCGTCGGCCGCGACTCTGATGGCTACAAAACGTTCCCATCCGCTTCGCTTACCGTGCAGCTCCGGTCGCAGCTTGCGAAGGAAGCTTCGCTTGAATTTCTGGATCTCCTGCACGTTCATGCTCATTACCAGCGGCTGGGTGGCGGCGATGGAGCCTTCGACCACAAAAATGTTTTCGAATCCATCCTCGCTAGGTGGGGGGATGCTGGCGCGCTTGTTGATTTCGGCGGGGTCGAGCAGATCGAGGACTGAAAGATGTTGGACGCTCAACACGCGGTCCATGCCTTCCAGGCTGAGACTTCGCTTACGGTTCAGAAAATTGGAGATATGGGCTTGCTTGAATCCAGTTTGCTCGGCCAGCCTTAACCCCGTCAGACCGCCTTCGTCGATGCGCCCCCAAATCGTTTTTCGCAGGTTCTCTTGCAGGCTCTTGAATTTCATGGGGGGAGTATACACTGCTATATATCAAGATGCTATTTATATGCTGTGGTCAATCAGCTAATAACTAACCATCGCCTGACTGGGCGGGGGGGGGCGGTCGGTCGAAAGTTTTCCAACAATTTCCACAAAAGGAATGAGGCGGAGTGTTATAACAAGTGGCTATTTACTATGGAACTACAACATCTACAAGGAAATGCAATTTTACTTGACCGCCAAAAACGGTCGGCTATAGGATCAGTATTCCAACCCCACAGCTCGCTTTCGAGGGGAGAAAGAAGGGCTCATGCCGCCAGTCCCAGGGGAGGGTGAGGAGGTTGGGTTCGCCGAGTTTCGCCGCAAAGTCCGCGGCGCAGAGGTGCTCTCTGCCGCCATGGAGCGCCTGCTAAAATCAAATTCAATTCAATGGCAGAGTCAGCGTCATCATCCAGAATGGCCGGGTCTTGAAGTCCGGCTATGAAGAGGGTTACTTCCGGCACCGGCCCGCTACCTGAGGGCGGGCGCAACGAGATCCCTAACTAAATAGCCTAGACAGGTTTTCGTAATCGTGAATAAATTTCTGCAAAGGATGACACAATATTCTTTTCAAAATGCTATTCTAAAAATAGAGGACAAAAAGAGCGCGCCTTTCGGTGCGCTCTTTTTGTTTTCGGAGTAATCATGCCAAAACGCGCTCCCACGATGCCGTTCGCTGTCGATCTTCCATTGCTGCGTCGCGAGGTGGCTGAGTTGATCGCAAAGAACGCGGTACCCATGGTGCGGCAAGCTATAGAGTCGGTAACCGAGGAAGGCCAGTACCAAGCTATCAAATATCTTTTCGAGATGATCGGGCTCTATCCGGCGGCGGCACAGGACGAATCTCTATTGCGGGAGTCGCTGGCGCGGACGCTGCTGGAGCGGCTTGGGTTGTCTGAGACCGCGGTGCAGGAGCCAGTTGAGCGCACGAAAAATAATCACAGAGCCTGATCGCTTAGAATAATAAATGAGCTCGGGCCGGCGGTGGGAAATGCTTTTGCGGCAAGCGCTGCGACGTCAGATGAGAGTTCTGACGTCCAAGCCGACGGCGCTATCCGGAGCAGGCTTGCATCAAGGGGGACCAAGGAATTTGGGGATCGACATCACGTGGATTACGGCGCGCATTGCCCTGGGTGGTGGAATTTGGACTGCCGACAACATGGCGGAAATCGCGTGCGCTGGAATCACTGACATTATCGATATGCAGATCGAGTTCGACGACACTGCGCTGGCCGAGGCTCATGGAATCAACGTCCTGTGGAACGCGACCGACGACGATTTTCAGCCGAAGCCACCCCAGCTGTTTCAGCGCGGGGTGGATTTTGTGCAGCGCGCGCTGGAAGAAGAAAATGGAAGAGTGTTCATCCACTGCGCCGCTGGAGTGCATCGCGCCGCAATGATGACCTTGGCAGTACTGTGTTCCCAAGGATGGGAGCTGGAAGATGCTATGCGGACAATTTCGTTACGACGTCCGGTAGTGGATTTTGCCGAGGTATATGTTGAAAGTGTCGAGAAATTCTTGGAAGAGCAGGTAAGGGCAGGGAACTAGTAAGACCGTCTACTCGGAGGAAGAATCATGTCGCACTCAGGCCGCCAAAGATGGCGGCTTTTCTGTTTGGCACTGTGTTTGGTGCTTGTCGTACACCGAGCCAGTTCGCAAACGCCGCAACTCACGACTGTCAGTGACACCGTGTATCGGGCGGATGGTTCTCCAGCGGCCGGCACCTTACTAATTTCGTGGCCCGCATTCACCGCCGCAGGGGGCGCGACCGTTGCGGCCGGAAGCAAGAGTGTGGCCCTAGGACAAACGGAAGCTTGAATGTACAGCTCGCCGCCAACGTGGGAGCGGCGCCGTCCGGCACGGTCTACACCGTGACGTATCAGTTGACCGACGGCACAGTGAAAACTGAGAGCTGGTCGGTTGGTACAGCCTCGCCACAGACAGTGAGCACGGTGCGGACCCTGGTGGGGACTTCATCTCCATTGGGACAGATCGCTTCTCAGCAATACGTGAATGCCGCACTCGCGAATGTTGTTCACCTGAACGGAGCGGAAACGATTACAGGCGCGAAACAATTCACCGTGCCGCCGGTGCTTCCCACGCCATCGCAGTCGGGGCAGGCAGTGAACAAGGCATATGTGGACGCCTCCGTGGCAAATGCCGGCAGTGGAAATTTTGTGGCCAAAGCTGGCGACACAATGAGCGGGCCGCTCACCCTTCCAGGGGATCCAACCGCTCCTAACCAGGCTGCTAATCGGCATTACGCGGACGTAGGAATTGCGTCAAAAGCGGACTTGGTCAACGGGGTTGTCCCAACCACGGAACTGGGCAGCGGTACCGCGAACAACGGGGCTTGCCTGCACGGCGATTCTACTTGGGGTGGATGCGGAAGCGGCGGGGGAACTGGATTGACTCCGGGTATGCTCGCAATTAAATACGCTACCGACTTTGCGTGGACGCAGAATCCCGGCGCAGATCTGAGCGTCGCGGGATCGAAGACGGTCAGTTTAGCCGCTTGCACTGCCGGCATAAGCGGCTCTGAACCGCAATATTACGTTTATGTTTCGGGAACTGGTACGGCGGAGGCGGTACTGGTTACCGGCGGGACGTGCGCAGGAAATGGTCAGCCAGGGACGCTTCAATTCACCACCGTGAATTCTCATACTGCGGGATACTCGGTCGGGAGTGCCTCGGGAGGACTGCAGGAGGCGCTGGTTGCGGCGCGCTTTACGCCTTCGAATCCCACGGGGAGCTCACAATCCGGCAAAGTGATTGTTCCGCCGGGCGAGCTTAAGGCTTTCGCGCGAGTTTCTGTCCGCGCATCGAATCTCATGGTCGATTTTTCCGGGTCCATTGTCGAATGCTGGATGAACGATGCCTGCATTTACGTGGGAGACAGCTCTAACTCCAATCTGTTTCAAGACATTACTCTGATCAATCCCCGGGGACGTCCTACCGTGTCCGGCGGGCAGAAACCATTCATCGAGGTCCGATGGAGTGACGCCGGCTGGGGGGCCGTACAACGACCAGAACTTGGCGGGACGTTTCACTACGCAAACTTTCACTTTGCCTCGTCTGGCTAAGACTCAGAACTACTTTCTGCGCCAGTTTGATGCCTCAACGCCACCACGGTACTCGCGTTTTTCGGCGGCGTTGCATATTGATTATCCGTTTTAAAGGCGCTGCTAGCTGCTAGCTTCTAGCAGGCTTGGACCCACGCTCTCCGCCACGATTGCTAGGAGCTAGAGGCTAGGAGCTAGAAGCTGATTTCTTATGACTAATCGAACCGACGAAGCACACACGATTCTTCTAAGCATCCGCTTGTGGTGCGCATTACCGACAACGACTTTCAGTGCGAAGTGCTGGAAAAGTTGGCGCGCCTGGAAGCCAAAATGGACATGCTGGCAGGCGGCAGTCAGCCCGGACGCATGAAGCAAGTCGAAGATAGAGTCGGCACGCTGGAGCGAAACGACATCAGGCGCAGCGTTTACGATCGTTTGCTCAATGCGACCATCACTATCGCGATCAGCGCAATGATTGCGTTCCACGACAAGTGGTGGAAGTAGGGCCCTGTTTGTGGAAGTGTTGTTTGGGGACCTACAGGTCGGAGATCACAGGAGTGCGCGATGAGATTCAAGACGAGGGTGGTAGTGGTGGCGCTGCTTGTCCTTACAGGCTGCGCCGCTCGTCGCGGGCCTGCGTCTTTTCGTACGGTCGTAAGTCCGAATTGCTTGACCGCGCCGATCGTAATGAGAGGCTGTGGCCTTTCAACGGAGCCTGCCCGCTGTCGCTCCGTCGAGCTCCGTTACCGCGCCGATTGCGCAGGGATTGACGCCACTCAGACCAGGAAATAACAAAGGCTAAGGATGACTTTGGAGCCGAATCCTGCGGATCAGAACCGTCTTAGGGCTTCCAAGACGCGCTCGACTTCCTGTTCGGTGTTGTAATGCACAAGCCCAATGCGGAGGAAGCCACCGTCTTTCTCCACCCCCAGCCGCTCGGTCAGATTGATGGCGTAATAGTTGCCATCCCAGGTGAAGATGCCTTGATCGCCCAGCTTCGTGGCGAGTTCCAGCGGTGAATGTCCGTCAAACCTGACGGCGAATGTTGGGCAGCGCGAATCCAGTTCTGCTGGGTCGCTGATTCCGTACAGCCCCAATCCGGGAATTTCGCGAAGACCGCCGAGAATTTGTTGCATCAGATTGCGTTCATGCGCGCGGATAGCGCGATAGGCAGATTGCAGCATCTCTCGGCGCGTAGGGGCGGGTGCCCTCACCCGCCCACCCCGGACGAGGGCGTCCGGGGCTACGTGTTTCCGCCCCAGCTCCGCGAGATACTCTACGCAAGCCGTGATGCCAGCGATGCACTCGTGACTGAGCGTGCCCCACTCCCAGCGCTGCGGAACGGCGTTGGTGTCGGCGCGGACTTTGTAGGGTTGGAGCCGCGCAAGGTGCTCACGCTTGCCGTACAGAACGCCCATGTGCGGACCAAAGAATTTGTAAGTTGAGCATGCGAGGAAGTCGCAGTCCAGTTCCCGGACGTCAATCGGCCCATGGGGCGCATAGTGAACAGCGTCAATGTAAGCCATCGCTCCGGCCTGATGCGCAAGACGAACAATCGCTTTTACATCATTGATCGTGCCGACCGCGTTGGAGGCATATCCGGCGGCGACGATCTTGGTTCGGGAAGTGATCTTACTCGCCAGGTCATCCATGTCGAGCGTGCAGTCTTCTTCGTGAATGTCGGCGAATTGGATTTTGACTCCGCGTTCTTCGAGGGCCCGCCAGGGAGAAACATTCGCGTCGTGATCTAGATGCGTTACTACGATCTCGTCTCCGGGCCGAAGTTCGCGGCCCATTGACCGACGCAGTGCGAAGGTGAGCGAAGTCATATTTGGGCCGAATACAATCTCGTCGGCATCACCGCCCAGGAAATCGCTCATTGCGGAGCGCGCCCGGGCGATCACTTGGTCAGTGTGGCGACTGGTAGCGTAGGCTCCGCAGGTATTCGCGTTGTTCGTGCGGAGATAATCGGAAATCGAATCAATCACTTTCTGCGGGACTTGGGTTCCGCCTGGCCCATCGAGGAAAGCGGCGGGATATCCGTTTACGCGTTGGGAGAGAGAAGGGAATTGGGTGCGGACCCAATCGAGATTAAGCGGTTGAGTAGTCGGTGCCGCGGCGGATTCGATCGCAGGGTTGGTCATGTTGCTGCTGAGATCTCGAGATCGTCGAACTTACTCGTTCTGGTGAAAGGCCGTCAGCGGCTGAAGCCGGCCATCATTTTTGCTGATTACGGCACGGCTGGAAGCCGTGCCCCTTCAAAGCCGTGTGTTTTTCAAAACCCAGGTGTCTTCAACCCGTGCTTAAAAGCTCAGAGCTCAGAGCTAAGAGCTGAAAGCTAAGAGCTGAAAGCTGAAAGCTGTCTCTCACCCCATCACATTGGTGTGCTCGGGCTGGATCTTGAACATTACGCGGGATTCGCCAGACTGCCGGTAAGGATATTTGTCCACGCCAAGATATTTTTTCGCCATTTTATCTATGTGCGCATCGGCGCCCTGCTCGCTGATTTCGACCACGCGTCCACGAATTTCCAGATAGCGGTACGGATTGTCGGGATCGATAATTGCCAGCGACACGCGCGGGTCGCGGCGAATGTTCTTATCTTTCTGGCGTCCCTTGGCGCTATTGACGATGACAAGATCACCTTCGACGTCGCACCAGACAGGCGTGACTTGCGGTGAGCCGTCGGGCATTAACGTGCCCAGACTGGCGAAAGCGCGTTTGGTAAAAAGATCGCGGTACTTATCGGGTATGACTTGCGACACGAGTTCCTCCTTGCTAGAACCCCACGTCGAGACATTATAGACGGTGATGACGGCAGCGGACACTCAGCGCTCAGGCCACGATCTGTGAGGTCGCGCACGTGTGTTCGAATGGTTCCGTGCCCTAGTAATGATTTCTGCTCGTCGCGTCCTGAGAGGTTGCTATAGGTTCTTCCATAGTTCGACGCGCGGGTCTTCTGGATTCAGCTTCGCCAATTCACGCAGGAGTTCTTTGGTCTTCTCGTCGCGCGGCATGGGAACGGTCACTTTGATTTCTACGATTTCATCGCCGCGAGTTCCTTCCTGCGTCGCGGACGGTACGCCTTTTTCGCGCAGTCGCAGCTTTTGCCCCGACTGCGTCCCGGGAGGAACTTTCAGCAACGCGCGGCCATCGATGGTGGGAACTTCAATCTTCGAGCCGAGAGCGGCCTCGGTTGCGGTTACCGGGACAGTGATGTAAATGTCATCGCCATCGCGACGAAACACGGGATGGCTTTCGGTGCGAATGATGACGTAGAGATCGCCCGGAGGGCCGCCATGCAGGCCGGCATTGCCCTTGCCGGGAATGCGAATGCGCTGGCCGTCACGGGTGCCCGCCTTGATGCGCACTTCGAGCGGCTCGGTGCGGCTGACCACGCCTTCCCCGTGACACACTGGGCAGGTGGAGATGTTTTTTCCCGTTCCGTGGCAGCGCGGGCAGGTCACGTTGAACTTCATGCGTCCCCCGGTTTGCTCGATCGTTCCCTTACCTTTGCACTGCGGACACACGCCCGGCTGCTCGATGTAAGCGTTGCCGTGGCAATTTGTGCAAACATCCTGGCGCGTAATGTTCAGGCGCATGACACCGCCACGAACCGCCGTCCAGAACGGAACGTTTACCTGATACTCGAGATCGCTGCCCGGTTCCGGACCTTCCTGCGCGCCTGCACCGCCGCGTCCGCCACCTCCAAAGATTCCGGAGAAGATGTCGCGAAAGCCGCCACCTGCGCCGGTGGTACGTTGGCCGCGCCCCCCTTCGAACATGTCAGAGAAATCGAATCCGCCAAAGTCGAATGGAACGCCCTGGCCAGCGTTCCCAGGCTGTCCGCCGGGAAATCCGCCAAAGCCTCCGGCTCCGGTTGGACCTCCGCGCGAGTAGGCTTCGGCGGCCGCGGGATCGATGTTGTCGGAATAGAAACCGAGCTGGTCGTAAATCTTGCGCTTCTTGGGATCACTGAGGACGTCGTTGGCTTCGGAAATCGCCTTGAACTTTTCCTCGGCAGTTTTGTCTCCGGGATTGACGTCAGGATGATATTTGCGCGCAAGTTTGCGAAACGCCTTGCGGATCTCGTCAGCCGAGGCGGATTTCTTTACGCCTAGAAGTTCGTAATAGTCTTTTTTTGTGGTTGTCGCCATGTGTCAGCAATCAGCACTCGGCATTCAGCACTCAGCTTAGGATGACAGAGATGTTTCCGTTTCCAACATTCCTGGGCGCTCATATTTCGCCGCATCCACGTACACGGGAATGCGGTGCACTCCCTGGTGCGTAGGCGCGAAAACGTACCAGCGTTTTTCCTGTTCTAGGAATGCTAAAAAGTAATCTTGCCCTTTGATTTGAAATTGCAATTCACTACCCCTTTACTGCTCGGGCCTGAAGGCCCTCGAAATATTTCTTGTAATCCTCTTCGGTGGCACGGCTAAAGCCGTTCCCTGATACGAAACCTGCTGACCAGGGTGCCCCATCCTTCCCGCGCTTTTGCGGGAGGGTGGGGATTCTGACTTCTCGTCGTAGGTTATGAAAGTCAAAATCCCCGCCCTGTCTCGCCAAAAACGCGAGACAAGGGCGGGGCACCCTTCACATCCACCGCGCGCTCTGGAAATCAGCTCATTTCTTATCAACATCCACATACTCGGCGTCGATCACGCCTTCGTCTTTCTTGGCCTGACCGTTGCCGCCGGGCGGCGGACCTGCCTCCGTGCCCGAACCCGCAGCGCCACCCGGGGGCGGAGTTTGTGCGGCCTTGTACATCTGCTCGGCAAGTTTGTGCGAGGCCTGTGTCAGCGTTTCGCGCGCCTTGTCCATTTGTGACTTATCATTCGACTCGAGCGCCTTCTTGGCGTCGGCGATTGCGTTTTCGACGTCACCGCGGTCGGAGCCGGAGATTTTGTCTCCCTGGTCGCGCAGCATTTTCTCGACGCTGTAGACCATCGAGTCGAGCTGGTTCTTCGCGTCAATCGTCTCGCGCTGCGCCTTGTCTTCGGCCGCATGCGCATCGGCATCTTTTGCCATGCGCTCGACTTCTTCCTTCGACAAGCCGGAAGACGACGTGATCGTGATCTTCTGGTCTTTTTGCGTCGCCGTGTCTTTCGCGGTCACGTTGAGGATTCCGTTCGCGTCGATGTCGAACGTGACCTCGATCTGCGGTACGCCACGCGGAGCCGGCGGAATTCCAGTCAAATGGAATTTGCCGAGAGTCCGGTTCTGCGACGCCATCGGACGCTCGCCCTGCAGCACATGTACTTCAACCGAAGTCTGGCTGTCGGCTGCGGTCGAGAACGTTTCCGTCTTGCGCGTCGGAATCGTAGTGTTGCGCGGAATCATCGGCGTCGCCACGCCGCCCAGCGTCTCAATCGCCAGTGTCAGCGGAGTCACATCGAGCAGCAGCAGGTCTTTCACTTCGCCACCCAGTACGCCGCCTTGAATGCCCGCTCCTACTGCGACCACTTCATCCGGGTTCACGCCCTTGTGGCCTTCCTTGCCGAAAAGCTCTTTCACCAAATTCTGAATGCGAGGCATGCGCGTCTGTCCGCCGACCAGCACCACTTCATTGATCTTGCTGGTGTCAACGCCCGCGTCTTTCATGCACTGCTTGCAGGGACCAACCGAGCGCTGAATGATGTCTTCAACCATGCCTTCGAGCTTTGCCCGCGTCAGCTTCTTCACCAGGTGCTTCGGGCCGCTGGCGTCGGCGGTGATGAAGGGAAGATTGATCTCCGTCTCCATCGTCGTTGAAAGCTCGATCTTGGCGCGCTCCGCTCCGTCACGCAGACGCTGCAACGCCATCTCATTGCCCTTGCCACGGAGATCGAGGCCTTCATCTTTCTTGAATTGGTCAATCAGCCAATCGACCAGCCGCTGATCAATGTTGTCACCGCCGAGGTGGGTGTCGCCATTCGTCGCTTTGACTTCAATCACGCCTTCGCCGACTTCAAGAATCGAAATATCAAACGTCCCGCCGCCGAAGTCGTACACGGCGATGGTCTCGTCCTTACCTTTGTCGAGGCCGTAAGCCAGCGCTGCCGCCGTCGGCTCGTTGATAATTCGCTTTACATCGAGTCCGGCAATCTGCCCGGCGTCTTTGGTCGCCTGGCGCTGCGCGTCATTGAAGTAGGCAGGCACCGTGATGACCGCCTCCGTGACCTTCTCGCCGAGGTAGTCTTCCGCCGCCTTCTTCAGCTTTTGCAGAATCATGGCCGAAATCTGCGGCGGGGTGTATTCCTTCCCCTGCGCCACAATCGCCACGTGATCGCCCTGCCGGACAACCTTGTATGGGACCATCTTCATTTCTTCGTTCACTTCGTCATAGCGGCGTCCCATAAAGCGCTTGATCGAATAGATCGTGTTCTCGGGATTGGTAATGGCCTGCCGCTTGGCCACCTGCCCCACCAGACGCTCGCCGTTCTTTGTAAACGCCACCACCGAAGGCGTAGTCCGCCCACCTTCCTCATTAGGGATAACCTTGGGCTCCCCACCCTCCATAACGGCAACGCAGGAGTTGGTAGTCCCGAGGTCAATTCCGATAATCTTGGCCATAAATCTTCTCCTTGTACAGCGTATAAGTGCTTTTAAATCAACGTACTCACGTATGCTTTCTGTCGTATGATAGGAGTTGAGTGAGTTGTTGTCAATGTTTAGATGCGAGAGGGGAAAGGTGGGATGCGGGTAATCCCCTTCCTTTGCATCACACCTATTGTGAGCGGAAACGCACTCCTGAGTGCCTCTTGGGGCGCCAGCGTTACCTTCGCCGAGATGCGTGTGTAACTTGTCCGCCATGGTGCCCTGAGATAGGTTCCTTCTAATCGGAGGTCGAGGTTAGTGACTTGAAGAATTCGATCGGGGCGATTCTCTTGATTTTCATGCTTGCGACGCCGGCACAATGCGGCCAAGCCGGATCATCTACGCAGCCCGCACCAACCATTGAGCAATGCCGAGTCACCGCGAATAAATTGATCGCTTTGTCGACGGCAGACCTGGCGAAGCTGCAAGGCCAGATGACTGCCGGAGATGAACTGGTGTATTCGGCACAATTAGCGAAATGCCTTGAACAGTATCCGACTGCACTCTCCCAGGCGCAGAACAACAAAGTGGAGCGGTTTGTATAGCACCTCGATGCTGACGTGATCGGGCGTCTGTTCGATTTTACGCAGCGACATGGGCTGGCGGACAAGTTCAACGATGAAGAGGAAGTACGCAAGCAGAAATGAAGTGTCCCGATGCCTATTCTAAATCGCACCTTGTCCCACAGGGTGTCCCGCTCAAGCTCCCTTTGGTGGGGGCTTCCGTCTGCGCGCCGCCTTCACTGCTTCATCTCACCACAGGTCACGTAGGGGCCGGGTGCCCTCACCCGCCCAGCGGAGCAACGCTCCGCAAAGGTCTTGGCGAGCAAGGCTCGCCCGCCCGGACGAGGGCGTCCGCGCCTACGTGTTCATTGATCCAGGACGGAGCGTCGCTCGCCAACGTCTTGCGATGCGTTGCATCGCCGGGCGGGTGAGGGCACCCGCCCCTACATGTTTCGTGGTAATTGTTCGCTATTACAAATTGACCACTGGTGAATACGGACTCTCAATCGGCTTCCGCCATCACCAGGGATACTCGTTTGCGACTCTGACTAGTCCTGCCCGCGCGGGATTCTGCAAAACATAATCAATCTTTGCGTCCAGACTCTCAGCCGAGCGCAGTACATGATCGAACGACTCTTCCTGCCAAATAACTTCGTGGCAACGAAGCCGCCGATTGATCGCATGTGACGACGTTCCCTTGATCGCCTTCATGATCTCGGGCATTGGAAAAATCATTCGCCGATTTTCATCTGTCAGTGATGTGAGAATCATGTGCACGTGATTGGGCATCACGACGACCACGCGCAGGTTGTATTTGTTGTCATGATCGTGCATGCAGCAATCGAAGACGATCTGCCGCGCCCAATCATGTAACACGCGGCGGTGCTTGGTAGCGAAGGTGATAAATGGGGCTTGTAATCGCGCTGCAGATGAGGCAGGTTGCGACGATAAAAGGTCACGCACGCATTCTTGCTCTGAAATGCACGTTCAGGCAGGCGCAAGCCGAGAAAAGTCCTGGTCGTATCCCGATTTGAAACTCCACCACGGCTCACGTAGGGGCGGGTGCCCTCACCCGCCCGGCGGAGCGGCGCTCCGCAATATCTTGGCGAGCAAAGCTCGCCCCGCCCTGACCCTTCGACTCCGCTCAGGGCAGGCTATGGGTATCCGGGCCTAGGCGATCATCAATCGAGGGCGAGAAATCGTGCATTGAGCATCGGCCAAACTCTTGCGATGCTCCGCATCGCCGGGACCGGAAAGCTACCAAATAGAGCGACCATCTCATTCGCCGACGAGCTTCTGATATTGCGGCGGCACCGGTTCCAGACTCTGCAGATTGAGAAAATTCGGTACTTCCCTCGGCGGCCAGTTTTCCGCGCTGCTGGACACGATTTGAGAGTCATACGGAATGAACCGAAGCGACCTAGACCCCAGAGAGTAATCCGCGCATGAACCTCCGGCGTATTGGGCGTAGTACGATTTCTGCTCGTTTGCCGGATACCAGCCCTTGGCCAACAGGTGACCCTTATTCCACGGTTTCTTGCTCTCGTAGATCCCGTCTCTGCGAACCACGGTCACGTCGAGCACGACAGCCCGATCGTCGAGCAGCCTGCGACGCGCATCTGCCTCCCAGCCTGCTCTGGGAGAAGTCCATGTAACGGCGGCGATCCGCTTTTGCCAATACGCGACAGCTTCATCAGTCGCTTGCGCGGGCGACTTGCATCCTTGGATTTCGATATCGAGAACGTATCCGCGAAGAGACGGCTCCGGCAAGCAGAAGTAGAGCGTTGCCACAGTTAGAACTGATCCCAAAGTCCACAATGTCTGCCATTGTCGGAGGGCCGGCATGTGAAAGATTCGTGAAACAGCGAAGAAAAGCAGGCCAAGGAATGCTCCGCCCGGGCCAGTTATAAAAATTCCTACGAGCGGCCCCTGATTGGCGTCTGGATTGAGAATGATGGGTCCTAAAAAGCCGGCTGCAAAACCCACCCCTCCCAAAATCAGAACCCAAAAGAATATGGAAGGGGAGCGGGATTCGGAAAAGAATGTAGCCACTTAGCTTGTGTCCTCTGCCCAAAAAAGAAAATAAGCGCAATAGCGAGCACGGAATAAGGGATGATGGCGCCCCAGTATTTCCATGGCTCCTCGTCGCGCCGGAATGTGCGCCCCCATAGGCCGGACTTGACATAGACTTCGCCAGTCATGAAGCTATACACCACATAACTGGCAGCGCACACTCCGAGAATCTGGAATATCCCGTGCATAGCCAGTCCGTACCGGCGATGCAGATCTTCAAGTGCCCCGAGAAAGGATACAGGCACATTTGTCCATCGGGATGTTCTCATTCCGTGACCGCCATTACGTGAGTCACACAAGGTTACAGGTTTGGCTGATTAGATAACTGTGTCGGCTCCTTATCCTCCGAGCCTTGGTTCGTTTGAGCGCACCAAGTCTACTCGCTCGCAAGGAGCCGACACGGTTATCTAATCAGCCGATTGTTCAAGGGAACACTTCACGGTGCCAACCGCAATCAAGTTCGCAGCTCACCTACTATTTATTGGCGATGTGGATGGTTTGCAGGTAGACGCTTAGCTACCACATTTCTATTCATACTCTGAAATATGCCTTTGCCACATTGATCCAAGGTGTCGCATCGGCACTTCGTCATCAACTTTTTGAGCACGCCTCGCACTGCTTTTATTCCATCCATCAGATGATCCAACTCCGCAAGCTTTCTTTGGGAGAGCGTTCGCCAGCGCTCCGAAGGGCGAGTGATGTCGCGGAAACCAAAGAACAAGTGTCGGATTTCAGTCAATGTAAAACCGAGTTGGCGCGCACGCTGAATGATTGCCAGGCGGTAAAGCACGGTGGTGTCGTATCGTCTCTGTCCGCTCATTCGCGGGGCCCGTGGAAGCAATCCAATTCTCTCGTAGTACCGAATCGCCGATGCTTGGAATCCAACTTGCCGCGCCACCTCAGAAATCGTTAATTCGGGCATAAAGGACATTCTAGATCACCCCTTCCGATCAACATCCGAACGTTGACAGATTCTTTACAAAAAGCCCCTTGCCTTAAAGTCAACTTTAAGTTGTAGCGTAACGGATAGAGCGACAGAGCGTCCGGAGCTTTGCCGCCAGGAGGAGAAGTACTAATGCAGAAAATGAAATCGCTATTGATATTCGTTCTGTGGTTGAGTTCCGGCACCATTTTGGTACAAGTCGGGCAGCAGCGCGTTGACGCCAAGGAAACTGCCAGCCTCGACGCAGAACGGGAAAAGCACGCTCTGCAGATCTTGGCAAAGCTCACTGAGAGAGTGATCGTGTCTGCGGCTGATGCCATGCCCGCCGACAAGTATGGCTTTGCGCCAACGGATGGTGAATTCAAGGGCGTGCGTACCTTCGGTCAAATGGTGAAACACCTGTCCGCTACCAACTACATTCTGGCGGCGGCAGCCTTGGGAGAGGAGCCACCGGCAGATGCTGGCGACGAGCTTGGGCCTAAAACTGTCAGAACTAAAGCCGAAATTCTTAATTACCTGAATGGCTCATTTGCGCAGCTGCACAAAGCAATCGATGCTATTGGCCAGAAGACTGCGCCCGTCAAATCCTCGCCGATCTCGCCACTGAAAGCCGCGGAGGCAACTCGTCTCGCATTGGTGGTGGAGTCCTTGGTGCATGCTTTTGATCATTATGGACAAATGGTCGAGTATTTGCGCATGAACGGCGTGGTTCCACCCGCGAGTCGGCCATGAAGCATGGCTCTGATGACATGCCGATAGCTTGCTGTTTGACGAGCGCAGAACTACGCGAGCGTGAGGCAGCGCTCCTTGCCCAATTTAGGTCTGCTGTGATCGAGACTGAGGAACTCCGGGATGGGTATGCTTTCCGCGTTCCCGGCGATCGCATGTGGGTTGCGATCATAGCGAAAATGATTGTGGCAGAAAGGGAGTGTTGCCCGTTCTTGACATTCGAGTTGGTTGCCCAACCTAAAATGGGGCCGGTAATCGTCCGCGTGACTGGCCCCGCTGGTAGCAAGGAGTTCTTGAAAACTATCTTGTGTAAGCCCCAGGCGGCTCTCTAGCATTCTGGGGTGGTCGGTTACTCGGGACAAACCGAAAAACAGCAAGGACGACTGCGAGGAAGGCCCCATGTCACGGATCTCGACGCAAGAGTTCGAACGACTGCCGCTGCGGGTCCACGACTTTCTTGCCGGCGTGCCGCTGCATGACGTGTGGGCCGTCGATCTGCCGCGGACGCGCTCGGGCATCACGCTGGATGAGTTTTTGCGGACGGCAAGCACGCGTGTGTGCACACTCTCGCCGGTCGTGCGCGCGCTCCTAAACGTCCGTCTCTTTGTCGGCCGGCTACTTGGGTGGGACCGTGAGCCGGTCGCGTGCGCCTGGGAAACCTTCGCAACGCGTCTGACAACCGCCGATCGCTCGAAGTCCCTTACGCTGGCGGGCACGCGCGAGGGACTTTTCCGCATCGTGTACCGCTTCGAAAACGAGCAACTCCTCGAGGTGATCAACCGCACCGCCCACGGCGCGGCGCTGAGCGCTCTCGTCGAAACGGCAAGTGCATACCGCTTCTACTTTGGCGTTTACGTGCGCAGCGTCGGCCGCTTCACGCCCGTCTACATGGCCCTGATCGACCCGTTCCGCAAGCTGGTCGTCTATCCGTCGCTCCTGCGTACAGTCCGCGCGACCTGGAACCAAACCTTTGGCACAGCCTGACAACCGGACACGTTTTTATTGCATAGGTGCTCGCGGACATTCTGACGCGTGCCCACCCTGCTTCCATCCACCACGGATCACGTAGGGGCGGGTGCCCCCACCCGCCCGGCGGAGCGGCGATCCGCAAGCTCTTGGCGAGCAAAGCTCGCCCGCCCGGACCCTTCGACTCCGCTCAGGGCAGGCTATGGGCGTCCGGGCCTACGTGTTCATCGCTACTGTGCTGGGATCAAATCAAATTTGCCGGACGATTCTTCGTAGAATAGCGCGCCTAGTTTCTTGTCTCCACCGCTCCAATGCTTGTGTCCTCCGGGAACACGTATGAAATCCCCCGCCGCTACGCGCTTTTCACCGGCGTCGTCCTTGTACAAATAAGCGCCCTTCACTACGACTATCCAAACATCGTTGGTGTGGATGTGCATCCCGGCGTCGAATCCCGGCACGAACTTAGTGTATGTGCCGTGTGCTCCCGTGTTGGCATCTCCCCAGATGGCGGCCATGGAGACACCGGGGTTCATTTCATTGAACTTCGCCTGATCGGGGGAAGCAAAGACGACTTGTTGGCTTCATCTTGCTGTCCCTGCACCCGCCCGATGGACCACGCGACCATGAGCGCCGCGGCCACTCCAACAATCAACAGTGATCGTTGCATGTCATCCTCCTCCTTTTTCGATTGCAGTTCTCCGCTCCAACCTAAGGCGCAGGCATTTTACACCGGCTAACGGAGCCCGCCCTAAACCGCTCTCTCACTCCAGAGGGTGCCCCGTTCAAGCTCCGCTTGGGCGGGGATTTTCTTTCTGTGAGCGTACCTTCACTGCGGGGAAGACTCCAGCGCACTCCCGCTTGCGGGCGGTCCACTGCGGGTCAATTTCCACGCCCATCTCAACATTCGCATAATGACGAAAGGACGAACGTAGGGTGCCCCGTCCCTTCGACTACGCTCAGAGCAGGCTCTTATCCGCGCCGTCTTTTGGCGACAGGGCGGGGATTTGACTTTGACCGGACACGGGACCGAGACAGGAAATCAAAATCCCCACCCTCCCGCGAAGAACGCGGAAAGGGTGGGGCACGCGGCGGGATGAACATCAAAATCCCTGCCCAAGCAAAGCTTGGACGGGGCACCCACCGGGAGAGCCAGGCCTTCGGGGGTAGGCACTCGGCTCTTAATCATTCGAGCGAACCCCGTTCTGCTCGGCATGAAGATAAGCGCGAAGGAGATCAGGCTGAGGTCCCGAGTTCGGTCTCGCGTATCAAGGTCAAGGTTCGCATCGCGTCCTCGACGCGCTCCAGCTCGCGATCGTGCACAAGCGGTTCCTGGCACAATGCATGCCACCGCTCTCGAAGAGCATCCTGCGCAGTATTGATTCGAGCTACGGCCTTTGTGGGATCAGTCTCCAGCACCGCCGCGGCGTACAACTCTTCCCAGATTCTTGGTTCAGCCATCTCCATAACAGACCTTCCTGACAGAAATCGCACACGCGAGATCAACTCTTTCACGCAGTACCTGTGTTATTAGAGACGCGTCTTGTCGACGAAAAGTGCGTAAAGAGTAGTAAAGAGTTGTCTAGCGCTGCGACGCGGGCGGCCCAAAATTTGGAAGGCTGGAACCGTGATTGTTCGTGCTACTCAGAACTTTGTCGACAAGAGTGTCCGACCCACACCGGCAATGCACATGTACGCAGCTCCACCCACCCTTGTCATCCTGAGCGGAGTCGAAGGACCCCAATGAATGCCAGCATGACGAGTGGCGCCAAAAGGCATTCTGACGAGGGGCGCGTGGTGAAACCTCCCTGAGCAATTCCCCACCTTTCGCAGACGGCGCGAAAGATGGGGCGCCCGAACACGCGTGCAATGTCGCCGCGGGCTGAGATAGGCGGGCCATGCCCACTTTTGATTATTCCTGCTTTGACTGATCACTCTTCGAAAATGTTGACATGTTATGCACATGAAAGTATGCTATAAACATGTCGAAGATGATCCAGCTTCGCAATGTGCCTGATACGCTGCATCGCAGCCTGAAAGCACGTGCAGCAATGGCAGGCATGTCACTGTCGGACTACCTGCTGGCGGAGATTAAGGAGATTGCAGAGCGTCCAACATTGGCAGCGTTGCGTGAGCGTCTGCACAAACGTAAGCCGGTTGAGGTTCAACTTGACACCGCTCGCCTAGTGCAGGAAGAGCGCCAGGCGCGGTGATAGTTCTGGATGCGTCTGCCGCAATTGATTGGCTTCTTCAAACATCTGCGGGAAAGCAAATCGAGAACCGAATTTATTCGCGTAACGAATCTCTGCATGCTCCTCACCTGCTGGATCTGGAGGTGGGGCAGGTACTGCGGCGCCTCGTGCGGGAAGTTGCAGTCTCAGCACATCGCGCGGATCAGGCGATTCAGGATTTGCTGGACCTTCGGCTTACTCGCTATCCCCACTTCGTGTTGCTGCCCCGCATTTGGCAACTCCGTCACAATTTTTCAGCCTATGATGCAGCATACGTCGTGCTTGCGGAAAAACTCGGCGCTACATTGGTTACCCGCGATGCCCGCCTGGCTTCTGCTTCCGGACATACCGTGCGCATCGAGGTGTTTTGATTCGACCTGAGGACAATATCCGGCCCTGCACGAATTTGTCGGACAAGAATGTCCGACCCACACGGTCAATGCTCATAGTCGCAGTTCCACCAACCATCCCAAGCCCCTGCTAACCGCCGGACCTCCGCGAACGTCTAAGATGCTCGACTAGGTGGGCCTGGGATCGGCGGCCCGTTTCAGCAAAATTTGGGATTTGCAACAGGAGGCGTTTCCCCATGATTAAAACCGTTTTTCGAGGATGTTTCTGCCTATTGATAGCAGCCATGCCGGGCGTAAGTCCGGCGCAATCGTTCGTACTCGATCTGCCTCTCCCGAGCCAGCGGTCTGAGGTCTCACAAAGAATTGGGATCACCGATGTCACCATCAACTATCACCGGCCTTTGGTGAAAAATCGCAAGGTCTGGGATGGCTTGGTCCCGTATGGCAAGGTCTGGCGCGCGGGCGCCAATCAAAACACTACGATCACCTTCAGCGATCCGGTCATGATTGAAGGCAAGCCACTCGACAAAGGGACGTATGGGTTGCACATGATCCCGAATGCCGATGAATGGACGATTATTTTTTCGAAGAACTCGACCTCCTGGGGATCTTTCACTTACGACCAGGCGGAAGATGCGCTCCGCGTAACCGTGAAGCCCAGGGCTGCGGATATGCACGACGCGCTCACCTACGATTTCGACCAGTTGCAACCGGATTCGGCGGTGGTGGAACTGGAGTGGGAGAAAGTCGCAGTGCCGTTCAAAGTCTCGGTGGATGTGCACGATGTGGTGCAGGCCAGCCTGAAGAAACAGCTTCGCAACATATCGCAGTACACATGGATGAGCTGGGACGACGCGGCCAATTACCTGCTCACGGAAAAGGTTGCGCTGGATGATGCGCTGACGTATGCGAATAAGTCAATCGAGAATGAAGACCGCTACGACAACGAGATGACGAAGTCGAAGGTCCTGACGGCGCTCAATCGTAAGGACGATGCCGTAGTGGCGGAGAAGAAGGCGCTGAATCTTGCCAACCCCTTCCAGACCCATTTGTTCGCTCGCCAGTTGCAGGGCGAGAAGCGGAGCGAAGAAGCCTTCGCGATCTTCCGCGAAAACGCGAAGAAACATCCCGACCAGTGGTTCGTGCATTCGGGCTTGGCCCGAATGTATTGCGCGCAGGGTAAGTTTGAAGACGCCGCCAAGGAAATGAAGGTCGCTCTGGCGGGAGCGCCGGACAATCAGAAGAGTTACGTGGACGGCTTGGTGAGACAGCTTGAGGCCAAGCAGGACATAAATCAATAGCATCGGCGATGCAGGAAAGCCGCACCTGGTGTCGCCGCACCTTCAAATTGTCGGCGGGCGGACCGCTTGGATCATGCCGAAGCGGTCCGCCTCAGCAGAATAAAAGGACGAGGGAATGATGAAAGGGCGCAAATATATTCGGATGTATCTCCTGGTCTGCAGTTTGGTTGTCGTCGTGCGACCGCTTCAAGTGCTCGCGCAGAATTCAGACGCGGCGAAAACTGGATCTCAATCAGCCGTCACCGCGCGGGACGGGCAGCGCGATTTTGATTTCGAGCTTGGTACTTGGAACATTCACTTAAAGCGACGGCTGCATCCTTTGACGGGATCCACTACCTGGGTGGAATTTGATGGTTCTTCGGTTACCCGGAAGGTTTGGGATGGCCGCGCTCAGCTGGAAGAATTTGAAACCGATAGTGCGGCAGCTGGCCACATCGAAGGTCTCACCCTGCGTTTGTACAATCCCGAATCCCACCAGTGGAGCCTCTACTGGGCCAACAGCAAGGGTGGTCCTATCTTCCCACCCCAGATCGGCGAATTCAAGAATGGACGCGGTGAGTTTTACGGCCAGGACACATTGAATGGCAAGCTTATCTTTGTTCGATTCATTTGGTCGGATACCACTACGAGGAAGCCACATTTTGAGCAGTCATTCTCGGATGATGGAGGCAAGACCTGGGAAGTAAACTGGATTACGGACCAGACGCGGGTGCAAGATGAATCTGACAAAGCGCACTGAACTCCAGCTGCATACAAAGACGGCATTCGTGCGACTGGGATAACAAATTTAAGGAAACGGGCGCAACGGGCACTACCGGTTACTGACGCTTAGTTCTTCCAGGCGAGGCTCAAGATGCCGCCGAGGAATTCGGCTAGGCTCCCGGCTTCCTGCCTGGCGGCGCGGCGCACCCATACCGGCACCTTGACGAACGGTTCGATGACAACTTCGACGCGGCTGCCCTTGATTTCGTGGCGCCAGATTCCTTCCATGCGGCCGTTAACGAGGAGTACCGGCGAAAGCCAGCCCTGCGGCCGATAAACACGGCTTCGCAAATTGCCTTGCAGCAGGTGCTCGGCGTGTTGGGATGCGGCGACCACATAGTGATCGAAGGCGGGTAGCAGGCTGACCGAGCGCATCGGCGGAAGCTGGCACGCCTCGCGGGCGTGGGCGGTGAGCATCCAGGCCTGCGTACCATCCAACTCGACCGGAGACACCTCTTCGCCGAGCGCCGCGATCCATCGCCGAGCATTGGAAATGCCGCCGCCACCCCACCAGCGCGCGAGATCGCGATAAGTAGCCGGACCATACGCCGCCAAGTAGCGGCGCGCGACCTCGGCTTGCGCGGCCATGGGCAGATCCGCCGTCGGTGATGCCGCAATCCAAGTATCTGGATGGGTGAACCGGACGCGCTGACCGACGCTCGGCCCGAAGCAAAGGCGGCCGGTTAACGAAGCCGGTTTCAGAATGGTGCCCCAACTCCCTTCTGCGAGCTTCGTGCCCAACGCGGCTGACCCAGTGAGCCGAGCTACCGCCTGGGCCAGTTCGTCACGCGTTAATACGCAGCCATCAAGTGCGGTTCCGATGGCTTTGGTCAGATCGTCGAGTTCGTCAAGCGTGAGGCCGAATCGGCGCCACAATGCGGGTCTTCGATAGCGTGGATTCATGCTCAGGGCGGCATGCCAAAGCGGTAGCTCGCTGGCGGGAAGCAAGTGCAGCGTGCCTCGCATGGCCCATGTCTTGACGAGGGTGCGATCCTCCCAGAGGGCGCGCTGAACGGCCCGCTTGTCGAGGTCTTCGACTCTGGCCCACAAGGTCAGCAGGGCCGAAGACATCACTTGTGCGTGCAAACCGCAAAGGCGACTGGCGACCGCGAGCATGCTGCCGGCAGGCGCTCGTTGATCGAGGTGATGGCGCCGCACTCGCCACGCCGCCGCCCGAGACCAGGTAAGCTTCAGCATTCGGTAACAATTATGCCAGCGGATCGCGGTGGATGACCTAGATCTCCCCATACCGGAAGCACGTCACAAGGTGATCATTCACCATCCCGACCGCCTGCATGAGGGCATAGCAGATAGTCGATCCGACGAAGGTGAAACCCCGCTTCTTCAGGTCTTTGCTTATCGCATCCGAGTCAGCGGTCCGGCTTGGAACCTGATTCAGCATGTTCCATGCGTTCACTCGTGGCTTGCCTCCAACGAATTGCCAGAGGTAGTTGTCGAACGAGCCGAACTCGCTCTGCACTTCCAAACATGCCTGCGCGTTTTTCACGACCGACAAAATCTTCAGGCGGTTTCGGACGATGCCTTCGTTGCGCATCAGCGAGTCCAACTTCCGCTGGTCGTAGCGGGAAATTTTCTTCGCATCAAAATTGTCGAAGGCTGCGCGATAATTGTCGCGCTTCCTGAGAATGGTGTCCCAACTGAGGCCGGCTTGCGCGCCCTCGAGCACCAGAAATTCGAACAAAACACGGTCATCGTGCTGGGAGACGCCCCACTCGCGGTCATGATAAAGAATGGCCAGATCGTTCCGCGCCCAGTCGCAACGGATTACTTTCTTTTCTGCTGCTGCCTTCATTTAACTTGCACCGGAAATTCGTTTGTACCCGATTCAACGACGCGGGTCCTCGCAAAGAATCGTATACCATTATTTTTCCTACAGTAAAAACGGTACGGCCGTTCGAGCCAAGCGTCTCATTCCTCCTAAGGCAAACCGCGGCCAAATTACAGCCCAGTGATCGTCTATTACAGCCCAGGCCTGATCGTCTAAACGTCATAGTGCGCCTATCTTCGGCTTGAGTTCCGAAATGCGAACCTACTGGAGAGACTCACAATTCAGTTTCGGTACGCTCGATTCGTAATTCGCTCCATGTAGGTCGCTCCAATAGAAGAGGTAACCCTATGAATCTGAAAAAGTCCTTCATCATGGTTGCTGTGAGCATCCTCGCGATGATCGGGACGCAAGTTCAGGCGCAGGATACGGCAGCCGATCGCAATACTGTGACGGTTCCGACCGGGACCAAGATTTCTGTCCGCAACGACGAAGCCATCGACTCGCAGAATGCTTCCGAAGGGAAAAGTTATTCAGCTACCGTCATTCAGGCTGTCGAGGGCGGTGCGGGAGAGGTGCTGATTCCTAAAGAGTCCCCGGCCGAATTGGTAATTGTGCAGACTTCGACAGGAGGCACAACGGGCAGCCCGCGTCTGGTGCTGGATCTAAAATCCATCACGGTTAACGGCCATCGTTATCACCTCAGCACGGAAGACGTGAGCCAGAGTGGCAAGCAGGGCATCTGAAAGAATCGTCGTACGGCCGAGATGGTGGGTGGCGGTGCAGCTTTAGGCACTCTGCTGGGCGCAATTGCCGGTGGCGGGAAAGGTGCGGCGATTGGCGCGGTCGCAGGTGGTGCCGCGGGCGGAACTGCGCAAGTGCTCACACGAGGCAAGCAAGTAAGAGTTCCGGCGGAAACTATTCTGAGCTTCCAACTGGAGAAGCCGCTGCATTTAATCAGCAGCGAATGAAGCGGAATTCTCTTGCGCTGAAAAACTAACCTTGCGCGATGCTCTGCACCCACGTGGTCAATGCGTGCCACGCGGAAGTCATGCCAATCGGAAACCGAAGCTGCTCGACGATGATCACGAACAAGCCAGCCCAGATCGTGGCGCGATGCACTTTGCGCGTGGACCACAAATCGTAGGCGACAACCAGCAGCAAAAAGAGCCAGACAAAGGCGCCGTCCATGTAGGGATGGCCAGTGATCGCGGCGAACGGCGGCCTGCCGGTGGGAGCATCCATCAACGCGATGGTGGCAATCAGGATCAGACGTTTGTGGCTCGAAGGATTGAACCGGGCTCGATAGGCGAAGAAGATTAGCGTCGAAAACATCAGCATGTCGCTGAGGGGGATCGCATAGAACGTTTTGGGATCAATGCCTGAGCCCGGCGGCGCAAACCCTCGCGCGAGCGAGTTGGTCGCGGCCAGAAACCCCATTATGACCATCAGACACGCCAACCCGAAACCAATCAGTCCCAGGCGCCGATGAATATCCACGCGGCCAGCCGACACGAGAGAAATCTGAGCGACCAGCAAGAGAATCCAGCTGGAAAATATCGCACCATGAATGTGGATGATCACACTGGGCAGCGGCGCGCGGAATACACCGGCCAGAAAATAAGTACGCGCGAATCCAACAAGCACAGTTGCAAGGATCAGCAGCGCCATGCCTGAAAAAAAGACATCGTCGGAACGACGGCCTATTCTGATCGCTTCTACATTCTTTTGCGGTAAAGCAGCTGTAACCATGAATCCTCCGCAACCAGGTGGTCTCGCCACGAAACGTTCCTGAGCAGCACCGGAAGCGAAGAGATTTTATCCGATGTCTTGCAGTCCCTGGTAAGAAAAAATTCAAGAATCTTCTTGCATCGCGCGGGATTTCCCGTAATCTCAACAATGCGAACTAACTCCAGCTTCATTCTCGGAATTAGCACCGGGAGGCCCACCAGCAGGGTAGCTGAGAGTGATTCGCTCAAGGAGGAAGCCGTAGAAATTGGCAACAGCTAGCGCCGCACGTCAGGAATTCTTATCAGGAAATCTCACCAATCGTAATCCCACGCAGAAGAAATCCGTACGCCTCACCCTTTGGCCGCTGGTCGCCGCCACCTTCTTCATGGTTTCGGGCGGCACATACGGCACTGAAGACATCGTCCACGGGGCCGGCTATGGTCGCGCCATTCTCATTTTGCTGCTCACTCCGCTGCTTTGGAGCTTGCCGACCGCCTTTATGATCGGAGAGCTTTCGAGCGCCCTGCCATTCGAAGGCGGCTACTACGCCTGGGTGCGCCGTGCCATGGGCAACTTCTGGGGATTTCAGGAGGCCTGGCTCTCGCTGGTTGCTTCAATCTTTGACATGGCGATCTACCCCACGCTATTTGTCGCCTACTTAACGCGGCTGTTCCCGTGGTTCGCGGTCAATCATCGCGGAGTGATGGTCGGCCTCGCCGTCGTAATCGTCTGCGCTCTGCTGAATATCGCGGGCGTGAAAGTGGTCTCGACGACTTCGTTGTGGCTGTTCTTTGCCCTTTCAGCGCCATTCGCGCTAGTTGTAATTCTTTCGCCGCTCAAGTATGGCGGACTGCTTCATGCCGTGACCGCTCCGACCACTTCCAAAGTTGACTTGATCGGTGGCTTGCTGATTTGCATGTGGAACTACATGGGTTGGGACAATGCCTCGACCATCGCCACGGAAGTCGAGCGTCCACAACGGACCTATCCTCGAGCGATGCTGGCGGCGGTAATCATTGTCGCCCTAAGCTACATCGTGCCGGTGGCTGCAGTGTGGATGACGCGACTTCCGGCGGGTGCGTGGGAAACAGGTTCATGGGCCGACATTGCGGGACTGCTTGGCGGGCCGTTTCTTCGCGTCGCTCTGGTGGTCGGAGGAATGGTCAGCGCCTTCGGGATGTTCAACGCGCTGTGATGAGCTACTCCCGCTTGCCTCTCGCCATGGCGCAGGATGGGATGCTGCCCCGCATCTTCGGCAAGCTGAATCGTCGGCGTGCGCCTTGGGTCGCGATTCTGGCTTTGGCAATCGGCTGGGCTTGCTGCCTGGGACTTGGCTTTGAGCGGCTGGTGACCATTGACATTCTTATCTACGGCGCAAGCCTGACGCTCGAATTCCTTGCGCTCATCGTGCTGCGAGTCCGCGAGCCAGAACTGAAGCGTCCGTTTCGGGTTCCGGGCGGGATGTTTGGCGCGATCGCGGTTGGCGTTGCTCCCGTCCTGCTACTCGGCTTCGACCTGGTTCGTAGCCAGACCGAACAGGTATGGGGCATGAGCTCTTTAGCTCTGGGAGCGATCGTGATTGCGGCGGGAGTGCTGGCGTATGTCCTGAAGCAAACGCTCAAACCGGCAGGCTGGGCACAGCCGGAACCGGCAGCGTAAACCCACAAAGGACACAGAGGAATCGGAACCTCTGTGGAACTCTGTGTCCTCTGTGGTTATGCTTTAGACTCTGATTGTGACCAAACGCCGCTCCAAAGGCGCATACATGATCTCGGCCGTTGCCGAGATGTATGGAATTCATCCGCAAACCCTAAGACTCTACGAGCGTGAGGGTTTGCTGAAGCCGTCCCGCACCGAAGGCAATACCCGCCTCTATACCGACGAGGATCTGCAGCGCCTGGAATTCATCCTGAACCTGGCACGCGACTTGGGCGTGAACATCAGCGGCATTGCCATCATCCTGCAAATGCGCGAGCGTATGGAAGAGATGCAGCGCCAGATCCAGGATTTCGTGAAGTATATTCAGGAAGAAGTTCTCTCGCGGGCAAATGCGGCATCAGATCCGTCACGCGGGGCCATCGTGCCCATTCGACGCTCATTTCCCCCCGCTCCATCTATCCGCAAGAAGTGATCGCTATTCCCGGCATTCGGCTTCTTTCGATTGTGTCATCCCGAGCGCGCCTCGAAGGCGCGAGAGGGACCTAACGAGGCCCACCCCTTCCAACCGGCGTATGCAGAAACCTACGCGGTAAATGCGCGGCCAACTCTTCGCGTCACCGGACGGCATCGAATCTGCATGCTGACATAAGGTCCCTCTCGCCCCTTCGGGGCGCTCTCGGGATGACATTCGTTTGGGTATGATCAGTACTTAATGCTCGCTTTCAAGCTTATCTATAGCGATGGCTATTATCTGCCCATCGGCCAGCATGTCTTTCCCGCAGAAAAGTACCGGCGCGTGCATCAGCAATTGATCGAAACCGGTGTGGCCGATGCGTCTGATTTCCTAAATCCCTCGGCGGCATCGGATCAGGACATCCTGCTCGTACACACGCCTCAGTATGTGAACAAACTCAAGACTGGAACACTCTCCGCGTCGGAGGAATCGCAATTGGAGGTGCCCTATTCGCCCGAGTTGGTGCGCGCCTTCTGGCTTTCGGCGGGCGGGTCAATTCTGGCTGCGGAAAATGCCCTAAAGGATGGAGTTGCGGTCAACATCGGCGGAGGCTTCCACCACGCCTTCCCCGATCACGGTGAAGGCTTCTGCATGATCCACGATGTAGCGGTCGCAATCCGGCGCATGCAGCGGGACAACAAAATTCGAACTGCGATGACGGTGGATTGCGACGTTCACCAGGGCAATGGCACCGCCGCAATCTTTGCGGGAACGCGGACCGCAAGTGAGCCGCTGCCATCGAGTGCCCCTCCGGTGTTGGGCCGGCGTCCAGTCATGCGTGAAGCGCATGTAGGTGATGTGTTCACGATCTCGCTGCATCAGGAGAACAATTACCCGCCTTTGAAGCCGTCTTCGTCGATTGACGTGGACCTACCGGACGGCATCGGTGACGACGATTACCTGGCGTGGCTCGATAATGCGCTCAGCTCAGGCCTGCGCCAGTGCGAGCCGGACTTGATCTGCTACATCGCAGGAGCGGATCCGTATCGTGAAGACCAGCTCGGCGGATTGGCACTGACAATGGAGGGATTGAAGAAGCGAGACGAACTTGTGTTTCGCGTGGCGCACTCGCGAGGCATACCTGTAATGGTCACGTATGCTGGCGGGTACGCATTGCATGTGGAAGACACAGTAGCAATCCATTGCAACACTGTGCTTGCGGCAAGAGATGTCCGTGCTTCCATGTCGCGAGCGTAAGAGAGCCCGGCACTAAGCCGGGCTTGGACATTGCACGCGCGGCGGACGGAAGGCGTCGCCGAGACGAGAGAACTATCTAGTACAAGGTACGGGTCTTACAGCTTTCCCGCTGCCGCTGCCATTGCCTTTGGCATTTCCTGTATTGACGACTTGTCGTGTTTCTGCTCGGAAGGCGTCAACTGCACGCTGCCGCGGAGCAAAGCGCCATCTTCAACACTGATGCGCTGGCTGACGATGTCGCCGGTGAGCGAACCTTCGCTGCGAATATCCACGCGGTCGCTGCACTCGATGTTGCCGGTGACCTTGCCCATAATGACAACTTCGCGCGCCGAAATATTGGCAGCGACAACGCCATTGCGGCCGACGGTCACGCGATGATCTTTGAAAGTGAGCGTACCTTCGATCTTGCCATCTATGTAGAGTGACTCGTTGCCGCTGACCTCGCCCTTGATCACGAGCGTGCGTCCAATGGTGGCTTGCTCGATCGGCGAAGTGATCGTCTTTACCGGAGCGTTAGGATTCAGGGTTGAGGGTGTGTACTGCGTTTTCTGAGCGTTGTCGGTTGAGTGCAGCATCGGGAGCCTTCCTTTTGTTGTCCGCGCGTTGCGGCGAATTGATTGGGTAACAGTGACTATGGCACGGGTTACGAAAGGACGGCAGGTTACGGAAGGACGAGTACGGAGGTATATGACGCTTCGCGCGTAGCCAAGAACCGCTTTAGTTTCTCCAACGGAAAGAAGTGATTCTGTCTGAGGAGAGAGGCTTTTAACCTCAAACATCGCAAAGGTTGCGCAAAGCGCGCGGAGAAAAGCTCTTCTTTGCGGCCTTCGCGTAAGCTTTGGGGTCTTTACGGTTAAAGGCTTTTCACGAGCCGGCGTTCAACTCCTGGCCAATCTGTTCCCACTCGGCAATTCGCGCTTGCAAATTCGCCCGATTTTGGTTCAGCTCTCGCGTGAGACGGCTGGTTTCCTCCACGCTGACGAAAGTTTGCAGTGAGCTTTCGCAGGCCACGATTGCGGTTTCCAAGGCAGAGATTGTTTCTTCCAACTCTTGCGCACGGTCCTGCATTTGCTTGCGCTTGATGGGATTCAGGCGTTTCGATTTGCTGTCGGGAACCGCGGGAGTTGCGTGGTTGCCATTGGTGGGTTGCGGAACCTGTGCTGAGCTTGTGACCTGCTCTTGCAACTTCGCGGCGCCGCCCTGCTTGCGCCACAAAAAGTCCTCGTAGTTGCCGGGATAGACCTCCACGCGACCACTGCCGATCTCGAAGACTCGCGTCGCCAGCTTGTCAATGAAATAGCGGTCGTGGGAAACGAAGACTACGGTTCCGGTGTAGCCGCTTAGCGCGTGCAGCAGAACATCTTTGGCCCGCATGTCGAGGTGGTTCGTAGGCTCGTCGAGCAGCAGGAAGTTTGCCGGATGAAGCAACATCCGAAGCAGGGCATAACGGTTGCGCTCGCCGCCCGAAAGCACGCCGATGCGCTTGAACACTTCTTCTCCGGAGAACAGGAAACAGCCGAGCAGATTGCGCAGATCGGTTTCCCGCGAGGATGGCGAGACCCGGCCAATGTCGTCAATCATGCGCGCATCCTGATCCAGTTCTTTGTATTGGTCTTGCGCAAAATAGTCGAACTGAACGTTATGCCCGAGGCGGTACTCCCCTTTGGTGAGCGGTTCGATTCCAGCCAGCAGCTTGATGAGCGTAGATTTTCCCGCGCCGTTCACTCCCACCAGAGCAATGCGGTCGCCGCGTTCGATCATGAAATTTACATTGCGAAACACTTCCTTTTCGCCGTAGGACTTTGCGACATCCACGACCTCAGTCACGATTCTGCCGCTTGGCTTTGGCTGCGGGAAAGAAAAGTGAATGGTCTTTTCTTCCTCGGGCAACTCGATCCGCTCGATTTTCTCCAATTCTTTGATTCGGCTCTGCACTTGCTTGGCTTTCGTCGCCTGAAAGCGGAAGCGGTTGATGAAAACCTCTAGTTGCTCAATCCTTTCGCGCTGGTTGCGATAAGCGGCCTCGAGTTGTTCCTGCCGCTGCGTCTTCTGCGAGAGATACTTTTCATAATTGCCGCTGTATGTCCAGATCTTCTTGTTCCAGATTTCAATGGTCCGGTTGACCGTGACATCAAGAAAATAGCGATCATGCGAAATCAGAACAAACGCAAACGGATAATTGGACAAATATTCTTCCAGCCAATTACGCGACTCGAGATCAAGATGGTTTGTTGGTTCGTCCAGCAACAGAAGATTGGGTTTTTGAAGCAGAAGTTTGGCGAGAGCAATCCGCATCTGCCAGCCGCCGGAGAATTCTTCGGTTTGCCGATGCCAGTCTTCCGGACGAAAACCCAGTCCCGCGAGGACCGTTCCGACCTGCGCCTCGATCGCATATCCGTCGTGAGTGCGGAATTCGTGTTCAATGCGGTGGTAGCGTTCCGCGACCTGCGTGTACTCGGCGGATGTATGGTCAAGTTCCGCCATGCTGGAAGTGAGTTGCTCCAGTTCTCGTTCCAGATTCTGTAGGCGGGAAAACACGGACATACATTCCGCAAAAACTGTATGTCCTGAAAGAGTGAGCCCGTCCTGCGGAAGGTATCCGGCCCTGATTCCTTTCGCCACACTAACGTTGCCGTAGTCCAGTGTTTCTGAGCTGGCGAGAATCTTCAGAAGCGTAGATTTTCCCGTGCCGTTTGCACCGACCAGACCCACGCGGTCGCGTGGCGTGATCAAGAGATCGGCGCCTTCGAACAGGAGCTTGTGCCCATAGCGCTTTCCGGCTGAGTTGAGCTGGATCATTTCTCTTGTCTTTATCTTCTCATGCAAAGAAGAGCGAGAGCTCAGTCACTGTTGTGAGAGGACTGCGTCCCAGAGGGACGATTGAAAATAGCCCGGCGTTTCAACGCCGGGACTCGAGACGCGACAGCCAGTCCCGTAGGGACGCCTGAAAATGCCAAGTGTGCCGACCGGTACTCACTTTGCCCCGCTTCACACCCGCCACTGAAAGTGGCGAGCTATTGGCAAATATCCCTCTGGGATGGAGGATGGGAAGAAGCCGAGTCCTGATCGCCACCGGCTCACTTAACTAATTCAGCTTCGAGGCTCCGCATGGTATGCAGGACGGTCGCGATCACGTTTTCATCTCCGATGGTGGTGTTGATCATCATGTGATAGAGGGACCGCGTCGGCCAGTCGGCGCCGAAGTAATGTTTAATAAAGAGCATGCGTTCACGATCCACGGTATCCACCAGGTCTTCGGCATCGTGCAGGGTTTTTCCCAGGTCTTGAAGACGGCGCAGTTTATCGCCTCGAGGGGCATAGAGGAAAACGTGAAACACGTCTGGACGGTCGCGCAGGAAATACGGAGCGCCGCGGCCCACGATCACGCAATTGCCCTGTTCTGCGATCTCACGCATTACCTGTTCGCCAACTTCCACCATGCGGTCGGGTCCGAAAGGCTGGTGTTCTAGGTGCATGCTGCGCTCGTAACTGCCGCGCCAAAAGACCTTCACCAACCGTTGGAAGGCGCTGTCCGTGCGCTCTTCGCACATAGAGACTGCGGAGGAGTCGACGTTGGCAACTCGGGCGATCTCAGCCGTGAGTTCCTGGTCCCAAAGCTTCCAGCCGAGTTTCGATGCCAACTGCCGGGCGATCTGTCCCGCCCCACATCCGTACTCGCGCTCGACAGTGATGATCCTGAACATGATTTCAGCCTGGACGGGCGAGTGAACTTTACCGTATCCAGACTTTCGGTTCAACTGACATTCCTGGGCGCAGCACGTGTTGCTTGGTCTCGCCCGGATCGAACGTAATCTTCACAGGAATTCGCTGGACGACTTTCACATAATTGCCGGTCGCGTTCTCCGGCGGCAGCAAACTGGTGATGGCGCCACTCGCGCCCGCGATGCTCTGCAAGTGGCCTTTGTAGTCCTTGCCGGTCATATCCACGGAAATCGTCACGGCCTGATTTGAGCGCATCTTGCGAAGCTGAGTCTCCTTAAAGTTCGCTGTAACCCAGATGTCGTCCAGATTGATGATGCGCATGAACTCCTGACCCGGCTGTACGTTTTGCCCTACTTCGACGGTGCGATTGGTGACAAACCCGCTTACCGGCGAAACAACGGTTGTGTATTGGAGATTCAATTGTGCGGCGTCCAGTTCTGCCTTTTTCTGTTCAACAAGTGCCTCGGCGGACTGCGCGCGCGAACGAATTGCCGAGACCTGTTGGGGACCAGTACGCGCACCCCTCGCATTGGCTTGGGCTTGCACCAACTTGCTTTGTGCGGCTTTAATCTGCTGCTGGGCCGCGGCTAATCCGGCGCGCGCCGCATCCACGCCTGCCGCCCCGGCCTGCGCCGCGGCATAAGCTTGATCGTATTGTTGCTGAGATATTTCCTGCTTCGATACTAGCTGTTTGTAGCGGGCAAGATCGTTTTGAGCTTTTACATTATTCGCATCTGCTTGCGCGAGTTGGGCGCCGGCAGCATCAGACTGCTGCCGCGCGGCCAGTAGCGTGGCCTGAGCCCCCTCGACTTCTGCCGCAGCTGCGGCCAGTTGACTGTTAGTGCTGGTGGAAGTGATAGGAACATTTACTCCCGCGGCCTTCGCAGCAGCAACTGCGTTGTCGTAATCAGCTTTCGCGCTTGCGACGAGCACCTGGTAATCCCTGGGGTCGATCTGAACCAGCGGCGCTCCTGCCTCTACGTACTGGTTGTCGCTGACCATCAACTTCTCGACGTGTCCTGAAACCCGAGCGCTGACCGGATTCAGGTGGCCATCAATTTGGGCATCATCAGTGGATTCGTAGCTATTGAAATAGCGCCACAGAAAGAATCCAGCGACCAGCAGCACGACAATTCCAATGATCAGAAACATGCGGAATCGCGGGTTTCGCGACTGGAACTGCTTCCACTTAAGATCGCGTTCCGAAAGCTCGGGGCGGCGTTGCTCCTGTCCCTGGCTTTGAGGACGCCGCGGTTGCGTCTCAGTTTCCTGTGCCATATTTACTTGTTTTCCAGATATTGCCTGACGCCTTGCTCGGCAAAGCCAATAGCACGTGCCAAAAATACTTTCGCGACGTTATGAGCATAGAGGCTGCCAATGTAATTCTCATTCGCCGAAGCAACCGTTTCCTGCGCCTGGACCACTTCAAGGTTGTCGGCAACTCCCGCTGTGAACCGGTCGCGCGCCTGATCAAGGGTTTGGTTGGCCAAGTCGAGAGAACTTCGCGCGACTTCCACTTGATCGGCCGCGGCTGTCAGGTCGAGCAACGCGGTGCGCACTTCGTAATCAATCTGTGCTCGCAGGTTCTCTAACTGCTGGCGGTTTTGACGCAGTGTGGCTTCTGCCTCAAGAACGTCGGCGTGCGCGCGGCCGCCGGCGAATATAGGAATCGCCAGAGTTGCACCCACTTCGAAAACGCCGTGAGACTCTCCCACATTGACTCCGGCTGCTCCATAATTGCCGGCAAAGTTCAGGCTGGGGAAGTGCTCGGCGGTTGCCGCCCGGCGAAATTTCTCTGCGGCCCGCACCTGCTGAATCGCAGCCTGATAATCCGGGCGCGAGGCATAGGCGCGACGCAGAGCTTCGTCTAAATTCATCGGGGTCAGAGGCTCATACGGGGCCCTCTCTGTCAAATTAAATTCTTGGCCGGGAGGGAGGCCGATGGTACGGGCGAGCACCAGTTTCTGCTTGGCGTAGTTATTTCGCGCCACAATCAATTGCTGCTGCCGAGTCTGAAATTCAACCTGCGCGCGTAACGCATCAATGGCGGGCACCAGGCCGGCGGTCTGCTGATCATGAGCTTTGTTGTAGAGCGCTTGTGCGGATTCTACTTGCGCTTGAGCGGCGTCCACCCTGGCGGCGGCGGCGATGGTGACCAAATATTCATTACCCGCCGAAAGCACCACCAACTCGCGGGCGTCGTTGTACTTATATCGGGCGGCCAATTCGTTGGCCCGCGCCCCACGCTCGCGCTCAAGATAGTGCCAGTCAAATATGGGCGCGGTTACGTAGGCGCGCGCATCGAATATTCCCACAGGACCAATGACCGAGGGGATACCAGGAAACGAAAACCGAAAGCCCAAAGCGGCGAGATCAATCTGCTGCGCACTCTGGGTTGCCGCAACGCTGATATTAGGAAGCAGGTGACTCAATTCCTGCCACTTTGCGCCTCGCGCCGCGAGCGACGTGTCGCCGGCAAGCAGTAATCCGAGATTATTTCGCAGCGCGCGGTCTATCGCCTCTTTGAACGACAACGGCAGCACGCCAGACGTCGCTTTGCCCTCGGGCGCGCTGCTGCGGAAGGGATCCTGCCCCGTGCTCAAACTTGGCAAAGAAAACGAACTGCCACCGGAGTCAGAGTCGCCGGAACCTTGATTCTGGGGAGAGCTCCCATACCCGACACCCTGCCCTCCCGGTACGCCTGACGTCTGGGATCGAGCGGCAATAATAAGCAAACAGAAAGTCATCACACACGTGAATATCGTTTTCTTCCGGATTGAATTCATCGTGCTCAGGTTGTCTCAGAACAACGCGCAAGGCCCGTCCGCGACAGCTTATGGATTGGCTTGCTCACCTTATAGATGCAAATGATTGTACCTACGGTCGCTACTGGGAAGATAGGCTTAGCGAAAAGGCCGCACTTGCAATGGCGTTTCCGACCGAACTAGCCTGCGATTTCCTGCTTTCTCGATCGTACACAGCGACGAGGGTTGGCTCGACTCGCGATGAAGTTCATCGCAACGAGCTGAGAATGTCTATCGGTCACTCCATTGTGGCCGGTCTAAACTTGGTATGTTCCAGGAAGATTGGCACCACAAGGAGGCGACGTGGAGTTTGTAATGTTTGAAGATGTGGACGGCTTGGAAGTTTTTGTAAATCCCGAACGGGTTATTTGGGTCAGAGAGTCTGGTCACGAAAATACGATCATCAGTTGCGGAGACGACGACAAGTTCATGGTGCGCCTAAGCCCTGCTCAGGCCGTTGCCGTTTTGGGCAAGCCGGTGCGCTAGAATCATGCGCAACAGTTTTTCCCGGCTCATGCTTCCTCCGAAATGTGCTTCCGCGGATTCCCAGGGAGTAATGGAAAATTCTGTCAGGCTAAATCGACGGGCCAACCGAAACTCGGTTCAAAATTATTGGATGGTATGCGCGGCAGTTCCTACAATGAAGTTATTGGTCGGGGCGATAGGATTTGAACCTACGACCCCCTGCGCCCAAGGATTGCTCGCACGAAAACTCAACAACTTGCATGGAATGGGCAGTGTAAGCCTAGACTTGCATCAGCAAGGAGTTACACGGGCTCCGTTATGATTCGTATCCGTCAGAGCAACTCCATCCGGGTTGGTACTGGGCACAAAATTGGGCACAGGCGAATTGACCCGGTAGGCAGGGCCAAAAAGTACCGGGGGTGGGTTGCAGAGCGAATCGTGCGTATCCCCCGCAAGGAGTTTTTTTCAGCTCAAAGCGCAGAAAGTCTGACAGGAGTCATCGGAGAGCGTCTCTACCTATTCGAAGAGCCGACTTTGCTCTTCCACGATCTCTACGGGTCGCGAGCATTCCTCGTCGTCATTGGCAATGTGGTTGATGCGGCTGCTCACGGGATAACTCTTCATCTGGCTGGCGTCGTAGGGCTTCAGCAGTTCGCAGACCGCATCTACATTCCTCATCCCTGGATCGAGCCAAAGGTCGTACCCGTCTGGATCGAGGATCACTGGCATGCGGTCGTGGACGGCTGAGGTCACTGCATTGGGAGTGGTTGTGAGAATCGAGAAGGTCGTGAGCCAGGTGCCACGTGGGTCTTTCCAGCGGTCCCACAATCCCGCGAACGCGAAC